>Ga0307471_100000285_pt1 | contig 25515 bp, 26 predicted proteins | sample atmos_gasesAM3C__2_FD_204566 | JGI IMG/M metagenome (GOLD analysis project Ga0307471, IMG submission 204566) | Hardwood forest soil microbial communities from Morgan-Monroe State Forest, Indiana, United States - atmos_gasesAM3C_515 | ecosystem: Environmental > Terrestrial > Soil > Temperate...
CGCGATCCCCGAGGTGTTCATCACCGCACACGACTCCCTGACGAAGCGGGCGTCACTGCAGCCCGGCGAGACCGTGCTCATCCACGGCGGTGCGGGTGGCGTGGGCACCGCGGCGATCCAGGTGGCGACGAGCCTCGGGGCCACCGTGATCGTGACCACAGGGAGCGGCGAGAAGATGCGACGCTGTGCAGACCTGGGCGCGGCGCATGCGATCAGCTATCGCACCGAGGACTTCGTGGCCAGAACTCGCGGGTTCACCGCCGGTCACGGTGTGGACGTGATCCTCGACGTCATGGGTGCCGAGTACTTCGAGCGCAACGTCAACACGCTGGCGAGTGACGGGCGCCTCGTGATCATTTCCCATCAGGGCGGCACGATCGTCGAGCTGAACATCGCGATGCTCGCGCAGTTGCGCGGGACCGTCTTCGCGCCGCGACTGCGGTCGCGGCCCGCGGCACAGAAGGCACGGATCGTCGCCGATTTCACCGACAGCGTCCTGCCGTTGCTGGCAGACGGCCGGATGCGACCTGTCGTGCATCGCGTGTTCCCCCTGGCGGAGGCCGCCGCCGCACACGATGCCCTCGACTCTGATGAGACCATCGGGAAGATCGTGCTGGATGTGGCGTCCGCATGACCGAGCGCTGGGACGTGATCGTGGTCGGCGCCGGTCACAACGGGTTGACGGCGGCCGCGTACCTCGCCCGCGGCGGTCTGCGGACGGTGGTGTTCGAGGCACGCGAGCAGATCGGCGGCGCCTGCACCCTGCGACGACCGTTCCCCGACGAGCGCTTCGTGATCAGCCCGTGCGCATACGTTGTCGGGCTGCTCCATCCCGTCGTCATCGAGGAGCTCGAGTTGCGCCGTCGCGGTTTCCGCGTGCACCGCGTCGACCCGCACCTCTGGTGTCCATTCGAAGACGGCACATCCCTGACGCTGGGTGACGACCCGGAACGCAATCGCGCCGCGGTCTCCGCGCTGTCGCCGGGCGACGCCGACGGGTATGCGCGCTACGAGTCGCTCTGGGCACGCATCCGCACAGCGCTTCGTTCAGGGCGGCGCGACACCTGGCTCGGCGACGCCCCCGATCATGCCGAGATCGAGGAGCTTGTCGGGCACGACGCCGAGCTCATCGATGTGCTCTTCGACGCGTCGATCGCCGACGTCGTCGAAGCGCATGTGCGCGATCCGCGATTGCGCACTGCCCTGCACGGACAGGGACTCATCGGCACGTGGGCGGGCCCGCGCGACCCCGGCACCGCGGCGATCCACGCCTTCCATTCGCTCGGCACGCTCGAGGGGCGCGGAGGCGCGTGGGGCTTCGTGCACGGAGGCGTCGGAAACGTGTCGCTTGCGATCGCGGACGCGGCCTGCGAGGCCGGCGCGGTGGTGCGCAGCAGCACGCCCGTCGCTCGGATACTCCCCGGCTCTGGAGTCGAGCTTGACGACGGGACGCGCGTCGAAGCGCGCGCGGTCGTCTCCAATGCGGATCCCCGGACGACGCTGGGGCTGTGCGCCAGCGACGTTCCCGGCGAATTCGCGCGACGAGTGGCCGAATGGAAGATGGAAGGTCCTGTCCTCAAGATCAACTGCGCGCTGCGACGGCTGCCACAGTTCGTGGCCGCATCGGACGGCGTGCAGCCCCACCGCGCGATGGTCACTGTCGCCGGCTCCATCGACGACACACAAAGGGCATATGAGGAGAGCAGGCGCGGCGTCCCGGCGCCACACTGGGCGGAGCTGTACTTTCACTCCGCGTACGACGCCAGCGTGGCTCCGCCGGGGCACCACGTGATGAGTGTCTTCGCGGAATACGTCCCGTACACGCTCGCCGGTGGTGCGTGGGATGAACAACGTGACGCTGTCGCGGACGCGGCGCTGGCGGAGATCGCCCGTTTCGCGCCTGACGTCGTCGACTGCATCGAGCACAGGCAAGTGCTCGCCCCACCCGATATCGAGCGCGAGGTTGGTCTTGGCGGCGGTCACATCTTCCAGGGCGAATGCCTTCCCGATCAGATGTGGGACAGGCGCTTCGGACCGCGCACGCCGATTCCCCGCGTCTACATGTGCGGCGCGGCGACACATCCAGGTGGCAGCGTCATCGCCGCCAATGGGCGCAATGCCGCGATGGCGGTGCTGACCGACCTGGCCCAAGCTCGCTAGGTAGACTGCCCTCACTGTGGAGAGTGTCATCAGCGCGCGCGCTGCGGATGTGGTCACCGAGCAGCGCAACACCGGCGGCCGCGTCGCCGCGCGCGCCCTGCGCGACGCCGGTGTCAGGTCACTGTTCACCGTTCCGGGCGGCCACATTCTCACGCTCCTCGACGCGTGTCGCGATGAAGACATCCGCGTCATCGACACGCGCCACGAGGGTGCCGCCGCGCTCGCCGCCGAGGGATGGGCGCTCGCCACCGGCGAGCTCGGCGCCGTCGCCGTCACAGCCGGTCCGGGCTTTGCCAACGGACTTGTCGGGCTGATCGACGCCGGCGTGTGGAGCGTGCCCCTCTTCTTCCTCGCGGGACGGACCGGAGTCGGCCGCCAGGGACGCGGCGCCGTCATGGACATCGACCAGCGGGCGATCGCTGCCCCAGCCGCCAAATGGACGGCGAGCTGCACGGACGCCGGCCGGGTCGCTCATTCTGTTGCGGAGGCCGTGCACCATGCACGCGCCGGCTGCCCAGGCCCGGCCTATCTCGAGGTGCCCTGGGACGTGATGGACGCAGAAGCCCCGCCGACCGACACCGTTGGCGCAGGTTTCCCAACGCTGCCGCCGCGTCCGGCGGCGTCGCCCGCGGACGTCGGAACAGCCCTGGCGGCGTTGCGCAGCGCGGAGCGACCGCTGATCCTCGCGGGCAGCGGGGTCTTCTGGTCGGGAGCGGGCGACGAGCTGGGGCGATTCTCTGAGGCCGCGCAGATTCCGGTCATCACCGCCAGTGCGGCACGCGGCGCGGTCCCGGACTCCCATCCATGGTGCCTCGGCTCGCTCGTGCACGGCGGGGTCGCACTGCCCAGCGCCGACTGCGTGCTGGTGCTCGGTTCCGCCTTCAACGCGAACGTGATGTTCGGCGGACCACCGCTGTTCGGTGCCGCGCAGACGATCATCCAGGTCGACATCGACGCTGAGCGCATCGGGGGCAACCGCAGGGCCGACATCGCCATCGCAGGTGATGCGTCGCACGTGCTGCACGACCTGCGCGAGGTGTGGCGCGGCACATCCCCGAACCGCGAGGAGTGGCGGGAACAGGCCCGTGCACTGGCGCGGGCGTCGCTCGACTTCTGGGATGCGCAGGTCGACGGATATTCGGGTGACGGCGTGCACGCGGGAGCGGTGGCACGCGAGATCGCCGCGTTCGCGCGAGAGCGCTGCGGCGGCGATGTCACGCTCGTCGCCGACGGCGGTGACGCGCTGTCGTGGGCGCTCGCGTACTTCTTTGCGGAGAAGCCTGGCCATCTCCTCTCCACCACCACGGCGCTGGGGACGCTCGGCGTCGGTGTGCCGTTTGCGCTCGCCGCGAAAGCAGTGCGACCCGAGGAGCCCGTGATCCTGTTCGCCGGGGACGGATCGTTCGGCTTGAGCGCGATGGAGGTGGACACCGCGATCCGCCATGAGCTGCCCATCGTGATCGTCGTCTCGAACAACGCCGGCTGGGGCGACGTTCGTCACGAGCAGGACGCGGCGTTCGGCCCCGGCCGGCACGTGGCCAGCGAGCTGCGCCAGACGCGCTACGACCGCTTCGCCGAGTCTCTCGGTGGGCAGGGCGAGCATGTCAGCGCGCTGGCCGAGCTGCGTCCCGCGCTCGAGCGCGCCGTGCAGAGCAACGCATGCACCGTGATCGATGTGGAGACCGATCCTTCTGTGCTCTCGGAGCTGCTGCGCATGGTCGCCGGTTTCGGGTTGATGTAAACGATATGCGCGCCGTCAAGCTCGTCGACGCACATCAGCTCGAGCGGGTCGACCTCCCTGATCCCGAGCCCGGTCGCGACGAGGTCGTGGTTCGTGTCAATGGCTGCGGAATCTGCGGAAGCGACCTGAGCGCGTACAAGGTCGGGCTGTTCAGCGACAACGTGCCCGGTCACGAGTTCGCGGGGCTCGTGGAGGCGGTGGGCGATGGCGTGAGTGACTGGCAGGCGGGCGACCGCGTCGTGGTGGATCCCAAGATGCCGTGCGGTGTGTGTGCCGACTGCCTCGCCGGCGCGCAGCATCGCTGCGCAATCGCGCTCACCGCGGGGCTGGGCTTTGCGCGCCCGGGTGGGTTCGCCGAGCTCGTCCTCTCGCCGGCCCGTCTGCTCCACCGGCTGCCCGCGCATCTCGCTCTGGACGACGCCTGCCTGGTCGAGCCGCTCTCCATCGCGATACACGGTGTTGAGCGGGTCCGCATGGATCCCGACGGCACCACGGTAGTGGTCGGACTGGGGCCGATCGGCCTCTTCACCGTCGCGGTGCTGCGCGCGCGCGGCGTGCGAACCATCATCGGAGTCGACCCGGTCGACGATCGCCGGCGGCTGGCCGTCGATCTCGGTGCGACGGGGACGGTCGCCACCGCAGCGGAAATACGTGCGACCGTCGAGCCGGCGCCCGTGGTGTTCGAATGTTCCGGGCACCCGGACGTGCTGCACACCGCGGCCGATCTGGTGGCGCCGGGAGGCACGATGGTGATGGTCGGCGTTCCCTTCGGAGAAGCCAGGGTGGCGCCGCTAATGTGGGTGACGCGCGAGATCTCGATCCTGGGCAGCATCGCCTCCTCAGAAGACGACTTCCGCGCATCCATAGCGATGCTGGCGGAAGGGCCGGCGCTGGCCCGCATCGTGACGCGGCGCGTGTCACTCGACGGCGTGCCGGCCGCTTTCGAGGCTCTGATCGCACCAAGCAGCGGCGGAAAGGTCGTCGTCGACCCCCGCCTCTGACGTTCGAAGTCAGCCGGGCAGGACGGTCGCGACAGCGCGCCAGCAGTACCACGCCGCGGCGGTGCGATGCGGCTTGAAGACATCGCCCATGGGGGCGAGCTCCTTGGCGGTCGGCGTGGTCGCCAGCTTGTGGATGCGTGTCCAGCCGTTTCGGACGCCAAGGTCGTCGGCCGGCCACACGTCCGGCCGCCGCAGCTGGAAGATGAGGAACATCTCCGCGGTCCAGCGGCCAATGCCACGCACCAGCGAGAGGCGCTCGACGACCTCGTCGTCGCTGAGCGCGTCGAGGTCAACGACCGGCACGGTGCCGTCGCTGAATCGCGCCGCCAGGTCGATGACGGCGCGTTCCTTGTTGCCGGAGAGCCCTGCCCCGCGAAGCAGGCCGGGTTTGAGCGCGAGCAAGGCAGCGGGAGTTGGCCCCTTGCCGTCGAAGAGCGCCACCACCCTGCCGTGGATCGCGTTTGCCGCGCTGCCCGCGAGCTGTTGGAACACGATGGCGCGAAGCAACGCGCTGAACGCGTCCTCGTGCGGCGGGCGCAGGTCCAGAGGCCCGACCGCCGCCACCACCGCCTTGAAGGCCGGATCAGCGCGAACGATCCGTGCGGCGATGCGATCCATTGCCACAGGATGCTCCGTCGCGCGCGGCGTTCGCGCAGTACGGATGTCAGCTTTGCAACGCGAGCCGCTCGACGACGGCGGCGTGCGGAAGGCCGGCGAGAGCTGCGGGCGACACGCGAAGCTTCATGGACCGGCTGCCGCCACCGACGATCACCGAGTCGCGGCCCATCACCCGGGGGTCGATGAACAGCGGAAGGCCGTCGGGCAGAGCGAACGGCGTGACCCCGCCGATCATCATCCCAGTCAGCTCCCGCGTCTGCTCAGCCGAGGCGAACGAAGCGCGCCGCACACCGAGCAGTTCGCAAACCCTGTGGTTCACGTCCAGGCGGCTGGTCGCCAGCACGACGCAGGCACAGGCGACCCAGGGTTCCTTGCGGGCTGCCACCACGATCGTGTTCGCGGACTCGTCGAGGCCGAACCCGTAATGCGCGCAGAACGCCGCGGTGTCGGCGAGCGCGGGATCGCACGGGATCACGTCGACGGCGACGTCGAGCCGCACGAGGTGCTCGCGAACGCGTGATTCGATCTCCGCGACGTCGTCGCTCATCGGGCGGCCGAACGCAGGAGCGAGAGCACTGACGCGATCGTAGCCACTCTCGACCTGCACGACCGCCGAGGGCTGCTCCCCCCGAAGCAGCCCTCAAAGCGGTTCGCGCTTCCCCGTGCCCCCCTGGCCCCCTCGTCCTGGTCTCCGGGGATGAGTCTGCCCGGTCTCCTGCTCCATGGGAAGCAAAAGGTTGTGCACCGATGTAAAGACGTGCTTCGCGCCAGCAGAGTGCGCGGGTAGAGTCGGCCGGATCATGCGGATCGCCGTACCCACCGAGGTCGCCCCAGGTGAGACACGGGTGGCGCTGGTTCCGAAGTCGGTCGCCCAGCTGGTCGACGCGCGGGCCAGCGTGGCCGTGCAGGCCGGCGCTGGCGCCCGCTCCTGGAACGGGGACGCCGCCTATTCGGAGGCGGGCGCCGAGGTGGTGGCGGATCGCGCCAAGCTGCTCGGCGGAGCGGACCTCGTCGCCGTCGTCGCCCGCCCGCCCGACGTCGACATCCGCCTGGTGCGCGAGGGTGCCGTCATCGTCGGGATGCTCGACCCCGGCGGTGACCCCGCAAACCTGAAGCCCCTGCTGGAGCGAAAGCTCACCGCCTTCCGGCTCGAGGCCATGCCTCGCATCAGCCGCGCGCAGGACATGGACGTCCTCTCGTCGATGAGCACGCTCGCCGGGTACGCCGCGTCCGTGACGTCGGCCGCGCGACTGCCGCGCATCTTCCCGCTGCTCATGACCGCCGCGGGGACGCTGACGCCCGCGCGTGTGCTGGTGATCGGAGCGGGCGTGGCCGGCCTGCAGGCGATCGCCACCTGCCGCCGCCTCGGCGCCGTCGTCGAAGCGTTCGACGTGAGGCCGGCGGTCCGGGAACAGGTCGAGTCCCTCGGTGCCCGCTACGTCGAGACCGGCGCCGAGTCCGAATCCCAGCAGGACGCCGGCGGCTACGCAAAAGCGCTCGAAGACGACGCCCAGCAGCGCCAGCACGAGGTGCTCTCCGCCCACACGCGCGACGCGGACGTCGTCATCACCACGGCGCTCATCCCCAACCAGCGAGCGCCGATCCTCATCACCGAGGAAATGGTGCAGGCCATGAAGCCGGGCTCGGTGATCTTCGACCTGGCCGCATCCGCGGGCGGTAATTGCGCGTATACGAAGCCGGACGTGGAGGTGAGCGAGCACGACGTGCTGATCCTCGGGCCGACCAATGTCCCCGCGGCGATTCCCGGCCAGGCGAGCCAGCTCTACTCGCACAACATCACGCGGTTCATCCAGACGCTGATACGCGACGGCGAGCTGCACATCGACTTCGACGACATCGTGGTCAGCCAGACCTGCATGACCCGCGACGGCCAGACAGTTGGCGAGCAGATCAGCGCACTGGTCGCGGGCGCCGGCGCGTGAGCACGGGCCAGACGCTGTCGATCGGCTCCTTCTTTTTCGTCCTCGCGGTGTTCGTCGGATTCCTCGCGATCTCCAAGGTGCCGTCGATGCTGCACACGCCGTTGATGTCGGGCACGAACTTCATTCATGGCATCGTGCTGGTGGGCGCGCTCACCGTCGCCGCGACAGCGCACGATCCCCTCAGCTACACGATCGCCGCCGCTGCGGTGCTGCTCGGCACGCTCAACGTGGTCGGTGGCTGGGTTGTGACCGACCGGATGCTGCAGATGTTCCGGCGTGGACCTCGCGTCGACGAGCGCACAGGCTCGGAACCGAAGCACGAGTCGCCGCCGCCGGCGCCGGGCGGCTGAGGTATGCAGGCCGCGCCGCTGACGATCATCGGCTACCTGGTGGCGTCGGTCGGCTTCATATTCGGCGTGCTGTTGCTGCGCTCACCCGCCACCGCGCGCCGAGGCAATCGCGTGGCCGCCCTCGGAATGCTGCTCGCGCTGGGAATCACGTTCGGGCTCATCGGTGGCTCCGGGCGCTGGGCGCTGATCGTCCCGCCGATCGTGGTGGGCGCGACGCTCGGCACGGTCTCGGCGAGGCTCGTACGCATGACCGCGATGCCGCAGATGGTGGCGCTGTTCAACGGCATGGGCGGCGGATCCGCGGCGCTGATCGGCGCCGGTGATTTCCGCACGCTGGTCGCCAACGGCACCGCGCACGCCGACATCACCTGGGCGATCATGCTCAGCTGCCTGATCGGATCGGTGAGCTTCAGCGGCAGCCTCATCGCGTTCGCGAAGCTGCAGGAGATCCTCTCCGGCCGGCCGCTCACGTATCCGTTTCAGACCGAGATCAACGCGGCGCTGCTCGGCGCAATCGTCGTCATCGGCGTCGTTCTGATCGTCGCCACCCAGAGCCTCGCGCTGTTCGGGGTGTTCCTGATACTGGCTCTGGTCCTCGGCGTCCTCTTCGTCGTTCCCATCGGTGGCGCCGACATGCCGGTGATCATCTCGCTGCTCAACTCGTTCACGGGGCTCGCCGCCGCGATGTCCGGGTTCGTGCTCAGCAACGATGTGCTCATCGTCAGCGGCGCGCTCGTCGGCGCCTCGGGAACGATCCTCACCCAGCAGATGAGCAGGGCGATGAACCGCTCACTCTTCAACGTGCTGTTCGGCGCCTTCGGTTCAAAGGTGGAGGCGCCCGGCGCTGCAGCCGGCACCGCCGGTGGAACGATCCATCCCACCACGGTCGAAGACGTCGCGCCGCTGCTCGCCTATGCGCGGCTGGTGATCTTCGTCCCCGGCTACGGCATGGCGGTCGCTCGCGCGCAGCACGACGTGAAGGAGCTGGCAGATGTGCTCCAGAAGCGTGGCGTGGAGGTGCTGTACGCGATCCATCCTGTCGCCGGCCGCATGCCTGGACACATGAACGTGCTGCTCGCCGAGGCCAACGTGCCGTATCCACAGCTGAAGGAGATGGACGCGGTCAACCCGGACTTTGCGCGCGCCGATGTGGCCGTGGTGATCGGCGCCAACGACGTGGTGAACCCAGCCGCCCGCACCGAGGCCGGAAGCCCGATCTACGGGATGCCGATCCTCAACGTCGACCAGGCCAAGACCGTCGTCGTGCTCAAGCGCAGCATGAATCCGGGATTCGCCGGCGTCGACAACCCGCTCTTCTACAAGGACAACACGCTCATGCTCTTCGGCGACGCGCGCCAGTCCATCCAAGCGCTCAGCGCGGAAGTCGCCAAGCAGTAACGCTGTCGCCCTGCGGCGGGGAGGACACATATCGGCTTGCTCAAACAGTCCTCGGCCGCCGGCGACACCCGGCACCAATGGTGCATCAGGTTACGGCGGCCTGCGGAACTCGCCGCCGACATGTGTCCTCCCCGCCGCATACCCACCGCGTCGGTTGTCTACCCCGCGGACGCCCGGCCGCGATTCGCGTGAGTCCGGAAGCCGTGCACGGACGCCTTGCGGATGCGGGCTACGGCGTCGGCGAGGATGTCGTCGACGCTGACGCCGATCGCCGGCGCGGAGCTCTGCACGTACTGGAGCACCTCGGGATTGGTGCGCAGGAAGCGCACTGCTGCATCGATAACCCGGCCGTCGTCTGCCATGGGTACGAGTCTGGGGCAGGATGGCGACAAGTGCCTGTCGTCGACCGAACGTCGCTCAGCGGTGCAGGGCGTAGCGAAGAAACAGGTAGCCGTCTGAGCCGCGCACCGACAGCAGGTCGGCCGAGCGCAGAGCGCGGGGATCCGCTGACCAGCCTTCGATGAGGTTGAGCCGCGGATGAGACGAGTCGTGTCCGGCGAGCGACGGAGCGACCGTGAGGAACAGCTCGTGCACACTGCCGTCACCGAGTAGCGTACCGAGCAGCGTCGGCCCGCCTTCGCACAGCACGCGGCGAGCATCGAATTGCTGCCTAAGAACCCGCACGATCTCGGCTCCGGCCAGCGCGCCGTGGTCGCCGGCAACGACGACGCGCACGTCCACACCGAGGCGCTCGACGTTGCGCCGGCCCTCATTCGTCGTCAGCACGGTGACCGGCGTCGCCGGCTTCCGTAGTGCCACATGGTCGGCGAGGCTGCCGGTCGACGACACGACCACAAATGGCGCAGGCGCCGTCCGCCCGGTCACCGCGCGACGATAAGCGGCGATCTCAGCTGCGTATTCGGGCACGAGCGCCTCAGGGATCCACTGATGTCCTGCGCTGTCGTGCAGAGTTCGCGCCCCGATCACGATCACGTCGGCGGCAGCACGCAGCATCGCCATGAGAAAGCGATCGGCCGTGAGGTGCCCGCTGATCGCTGACGCGTCGCTGCCGTCGGTGAGGCCGAGTGACACCACGCCGTCGATGGTCTGCACGAAGTTCGCGAACACGTAGGGCGTCGCTGCGTCGGGAAAGCGCAGCGAGGCACCGTAGATGCGCTCGGCGTCTGTGGAGGCGGCGTCAGCCTGATCGGAGAGCACCGCAAAGGTCACGCCGCTGCCCTCCGCTCCCGCCATGTGACCGGAGTCCTGTGACGGTGTCAGCTGGCCGCGACCGGTGGCGCCGCGAGCACCTCGTCGAGCATGTGCAGGAACTCGGCGACCTTCGCCGGCTTGGTGAGGTATGCGCGCGCACCGGCGTTGATCAGCCGGCGAACCTGTCGCTCGGTGGCGTCGGCGCTGAACATCACGACCGGGATGTGCGCCGTGCGCGGGTCCTTGCGGAGGCGCCGCAGCACGGTGTCGCCCGGTATGTCGGGCAGGTGCAGGTCGAGGATGATCAGGTCGGGGTCGTGCTGGCGCGCGAGCTCGAGCGTCAAGCCACCCTGCATCGCCGTGATCAACCGGATCTGCGGCCGCATGGCGAAGATCTCCTCCATCAGGTTGATCGTCGCCAGATTGTCCTCGACGTAGAGCACCGAACGGTCGGTGGGCATGAAGTGCGGCACCTCGTCCCGCTGCGCCGGCGCGGGAACCACGCGCGTCGCCGACAGCACGGGGGCGCGGTCGAGCGTGAGCCAGAACGTCGACCCCTCGCCGAGCTCGGATTCAACGCCCATCTCGCCGCCCATGGCCTCGACCAGCTTGCGGGTCAGCGCAAGGCCGAGGCCGGTTCCCTGGATGGTGGTGCGCTCCGCTCCCAGCCGTTCGAACGGTTGGAACAGACGGGAGCGCAACTCGGGAGCGATTCCCGAGCCCGTGTCGCTCACCGCGACGCGGATGTGGTTGCCCTCGGCCTTGTTGACGAGCACATCCACGCGGGCGTCCTCACCGGAGTACTTCACAGCGTTGGACAGCAGGTTGAGCAGCGCCTGGTTGATGCGCTGGCGATCGGCGAGCACGTATTCCCCGGCAGCATCACCGAGGTCACTGCTCACATGGATGCGGCGTTCCATGGCGGCCGGCGTGATCAGGCGGACGCACTCGTCGACGATTTCGCTCACCGGGACCGAGTCCAGTGAGAGCGTCTCGCGTCCCGCCTCGATGCGTGCGATGTCGAGCACGTCGTTGACCAGGCTGAGGAGGTGTCCTCCTGCCTTCTGGATGGCTGCGATCGCCTGCGTCTGATCCTCGCGCGGGTCGCGAAGCTCGAGGAGGTCGCTGTATCCCAGCATCGCCGTCAGCGGCGTGCGCAGCTCGTGGCTCATGCGCGACAGGTACTCGCTTTTGGCACGGCTCGCCTGCTCGGCGGCATCTCGTGCAGCGCGCAACTCTTCCGCAGCCCGCTTGAGCACGGAGACGTCGCGGTTGATCTCGAGCACGGCGTCGGCCCGATTCAACGGCGTGCGCTGCAGCGCCCACCGACCGCTGATGGCAAGGGTCTGTCCATCCTTGCTGCGTTGCGTCACCTCGCCTTCCCAGCGACCCGTGTTGTGCAGCTGCTCGAGGATGGCCTCGCGGGCCTGCGCGGCGTGGGTGTCGAGCAGCTCCATCGGATCGCGCCCGATCGCTTCCTCTGCCGTCCAGCCGTAGAGGTCCTCAGCCGCGCGATTCCAGAACGTGATGGCGCTGGTCTCGACGTCCCACGTGATGATCGCGTCGTACGCGAGGTCGAGCAGCTCGACACTCCGCCGCATCCGCTCCACCAGCATCACGCGATCGAGCGCTGTCGTGACCGACACTGCGTAGTGGCGCAACCTCGACACCTCGTCCTCGCCGAACAGCGGCGTCAGCGGGCCTGCGGTGACAGCGAGCACACCCTTGCCGATCTCGGACCTCAGCGCGACCGCGATGGTGCCTTTCGGCGCACCCGCGATGACCGTATGCCCGCGGCGGTCGCGGGTTTCGGGCAGCGCGTTCAGGATCTGCCACGCGGTCGACTGCTCCATGTTGTGCGTCACCATCACCGATCCGTCGGCCGTCGCCAGGACGCCGCCGCCTGCTCCAACCAGTCGAGTCGCCCACTCCAGCGCGCGCTCGGCCAGCGCCACACGGTCCGGGGAGTACAGCAGCAGGTCGTTGATGGCGGACCGGAAGGCGCCTTCCTCGTGCCCACGCCAGAGGCGGCGCAGCCAGGCCGGGGGCGCAAACCCGATGTACAGGACAGGAGCGACAACAACGGAGAGCGAGGTGACGACGAGGTCCAGCAGCGCCGTCGGCGCGGTATAGCTCGACACCACTGACAGCACCAGGATCACGACGATGACGGCGTACCCACCGGTGAGCGCGCGCAGTCGCGCGCGCTGCACAGCCGGCACTCCGAAGGCCAGGTGCCAGAGCCGCACAATCGGCTCCACAACGCACGCCAGCCACGTCAGCGAGAGCAGCCCGGTCGCCGCCAGCTGCAAGCTGGTCACGTTCAAACCGGTGCCGGTCGGCAGCCCGGCGGCGACCACGAACGCGATGGTCGCGGCGACGGCAATGCCGGACCCGATGAGCACGCTTCGGGGCAGCGGGATGACCTGGTGCCGGAAGAGCAGAAACGCCCAGCCGGACGCCAGGAAGAAGGCCAGTGTGGCGTCGGTCAGCGCGAGATACTGGCCGCCGGTGACATCGCCGAGGCGGCTGAGCACCTCCACCGCACCGAGCAGGCCGACTGAGAGGGCCAGGAAACCGCGGACCCCGCCACCGTTCCGGATCAGGTCCACCACGATGAGCAGGCTCAGCAGCACGAACGCCGCCCCCACGGCCCACTGCAGTGCCTGAATCGCCTCGGTCAAGACGGACCTAGTATCGCGCCCCCCGGCCCAACGGGGCGTGCCGCCATATCACTGTTTCGTGACGTGCGCCGTCACGAGCTCACCGGGGTACGGTCCAGGGCGGCCGCGACCGCGTCCGCGACCTCTGACGTGCCGACGGCTGTCGGGTCGTCACGCTCAGGCTTCATGTCATAGGTGACGTTTACCCCCTCCGCGATCACGTGAGCGATGGCGGCCTCCAGGCGGTCGGCGGCGTCGCGCTCGTCGATGTGCCTGAGCATCAGGACGCCGCTGAGCATCATCGCCATGGGGTTGGCCTTGTTCTGCCCCGCGTACTTGGGAGCGCTTCCATGGGTGGCTTCGAACACGGCGATCTCATCGCCGGTGTTGGCCCCGGGCGCCAGGCCGAGCCCTCCGACCAGCCCCGCGCAGAGGTCGCTCAGGATGTCGCCGTAGAGGTTGGGCATGACCATCACGTCGTAGAGCTCAGGCTTCTGCACCAACTGCATCGCCATGTTGTCGACGATGCGATCCTCGAATTCGATCTGCGGGAACTCCTTGCTCACCTCCTGGGCAACGCGCAGCCAGAGGCCGTCGGTGAACTTCATGATGTTCGCCTTGTGCACCGCGGTCACCTTGCGGCGACCGTTGCGAATCGCCCAGTCGAAGGCAAACCGGAAGACCCGCTGCGTGCCGTAGACGGAGATCGGCTTGATGCTGATGCCGGAGTCCGATCGGATGGCACGCCCACCCAGGCGCTCGATGGCCTCGATGAGCTCGGCGGTCTGCGGTTCGCCCTCTGCGAACTCGATCCCCGCGTATAGGTCCTCGGTGTTCTCGCGAACGATCACGAGGTCGACGTCCTCGTACCGGCTGCGCACGCCCCGGTACCACTTGCAGGGGCGAACCAGCGCGTAGAGATCGAGCTCCTTGCGAAGCGCGACGTTGACGCTCCGAATCCCCTTGCCGACCGGCGTCGTCAGCGGGCCCTTGATGGCCACGCGGTTTCGGCGGATCGATTCGAGAACAGATGCGGGCATCGGCTCGCCGTATCGCTCCATGACGTCGAGGCCGGCGTCGTGCACCTCCCACTCGATGTCGACGCCCGTTGCATCGATCACCAGACGCGCCGCCGCGCTCACCTCGGGTCCGACGCCATCTCCGGGGATCAGCGTGATCGTGTGTCGCGCCATGCAGTTCTCCTTCAGATCGTGTGCCGGCTGAGTTTGCCAAACTGCCCGCCGTGTGGACCCGCGGCCTGCCGCCCTGGTACCAGCGGCACGGGCGGCACCATCTGCCGTGGCGGCAGACACGCGAGCCCTGGCCGATTCTGGTTAGCGAGATCATGCTCCAGCAGACGCAGGTCAGCCGGGTCATCGGCCGCTGGGAGTCGTTCCTGGCGCGCTGGCCGACCCCGCGCGCGTGCGCGGCGGCCACATTGAATGAGGTGCTGCACGAGTGGCAGGGGCTTGGCTATCCGCGCCGTGCTCGCGACCTGCACGCCATCGCCATCGCGGTGAGCGCCGGGGCCTGGCCCCGCGACGAGGCCGGACTGCGCGCGCTGCCCGGCCTCGGCGCATACACCGCCCGGGCGCTCATGACCCTCGCCTTGCAACGTCCCTCTCCCCTGCCGCACGACATCAACATCAGCCGGGTCGCAGCACGGTGTGCGCTCGGCGTCGAACCGAGCGACGCGCCGGGAGCATCCCTCGACAGCGCGCTCGAAAAAGGCCGCCCCACGTGCATGTCGCGCCGGGACTACACCTACGCGCTGTTCGACGTCGGCGCAATGCACTGCAGAGCGCGACCGCGATGCACCGGTTGCCCGCTCGCGGCGCGGTGCGCGTCACGTCACCGCCTGGCGCAGAGCGCACCGCCGAGAGGACGCCGTGCGCAACCGCCGTATCGCGGGAGCATGCGCGAATTACGCGGCGAAATCCTGCGCGTGCTGCTGGCTGCAGATCCGCCCGGCGATATGCCGGCGTTGCTCGCGCGCCTGCCGACCGGCACGGATCGCAGTCCAGAGCGGATCGGCGAGGCGCTGGCGAGCCTGATGGCCGACCGCCTCGTCCCAGTAGAGGTCCTGACGTGGAGACGGGACACGGGGATCTCTGCGAGGAGGTGATCACCGGAGCCGCGCCCGTACCGGTCGGTCGTCCGCTCGCTAGGATCGCCGGGCTGTGGCTGTCCGCTCCGAGTACCTCGATCGTGCGCGCGAGGAGCTGTGGTCGAGGGAGAGCTTCAGCTTCATCCCGGATCGCGATCTGCCGCCGGCGACGGACCGAGCGAAGCAGGGTGGTGGTCCGCGCGTCGGGTTTGCAGGCTTCCCGTCCGATTACAGCCTGGGGTTTCTCTTCGCCCTGCTCGACCTCGACGTCGAGCTCTGCGGCATCGTCACCTCACCCGGCGCCCATCCGGCGATCCTCGGCGACAACGCGCTGAGCCGGATCGCCGACCATGTCAGCGTCCCGCTGATTCGAGCCTGGCGGATCAACGACGAGCACTCGATCCTCAACCTCGGCGCGTTGCACGCCGAGGCGATCGTGATGGCGAGCTTCGATCAGATCGTCGGGGTCCGTGCGCTCGACACTCCAGCGCACGGCTGGCTCAACATCCATCCGAGCCTGATCCCGCAGTACCGCGGACCTGAGCCGGTGTACTGGGCGATCGTCGACGGCGTTCCGGAGACCGGGATCACGCTGCACCGAGCGGTGGCCAGGGTCGACGCCGGGCCGATCCTCGGCCAGCGCCATGTGGCCATCAGAGACGACGACACCGCCGGGACGCTCACCAAACGGCTGGTGACGGCCGGCGTGGAGCTGCTCCCCTCGTCGCTGCGACGCCTGCTCGCGGACGATCCCGGGACGAGTCCAGACGTCTCGACGGGGTCGTACCGGCCCTCGGTGGGCCACCGCCTCCTGGAGCGGGCCGCGACCGCGGCCGAGGCCGAGCGGATGGTGCGAGCCGGGATGCCCAACATGGCGGCGTGGACCAACATCGATGACGAGCCCGTCTACGTCTTTCGAGCGCGTGTGACCGGCGACGGCCGGCCCTCCAACTTGCCGCGGCTCCACTTTCCTGACGGCTGGCTGGAGTTGCTGGCCACCTCTCGAACGTGTCACTGCCACCACGACGTCCCGGACTGTCCCCACCGCGAAACGTGATAGCGGTTGGTGGTTACATCGGGCTCTTTGCACTGTTCGGGGGTATGATCTTCGGGATGCCAGGAAAGGGCGTAAGTCGTGTTCTCATCGTCGAGGACGACGACATGGTCCGCGGCTTTCTCAGTCGAGTGCTCGAGCGGGAAGGCTATCAGCCGTTGGGCGTGCGTACCGGCGAGGAGGCGCTCTCACACATCCGCACTCCTCCGGGCGTCGACGCGGTGCTGATCGACGGCATCCTCCCTGACATGCACGGCGTACGCCTCGCCTACTCGATTCTCGACGAGCCGACCGGGACGCTGGTGCCGATCTGCTTCGTGACCGGCGCTCTTCGGGACGCCAAGGAATTGGTGGCCGGCGTGGGCGCGCTCGGCAAACCGGTGCGACTCGCAGACCTCACCGGCGTTGTGGAGATGATGATGGGCTGGCGCACGCGCGGAGGGTCGCCAATCGAAAATCGACGAGAGGCGTTGCGGCGTATGGAGCAAGGATTTCTCGTCGGCCCCTGACCGGGCAACCGCCGGACGTGTCACCATCCGCCGGCATGGACCCCAGGCCACTTGCCCAACTGCCCTGGGCGGTCTCGCACGAAGAGTTCGCCCGTGCCGCCGGCCGCGTGGGCCAGGGCGGAGCGTGCTGCGTCTTCGTCATCGACGAGGCGATTCCGCGCAACGCACGCTCCGGGTACGCTGCGCTCGTGATCGCGTACGCACGGGCGGATGAGCCCGTCTACATTCTCGAAGACGGCGCGGCAGTGCTCCTGGTTCGCGACGGCGGTACGGCGGCCGGGCAGGTGGCGGCTCGGCGCGTCATCGGGCAGATGCAACGACTCGCGCTCGAGCAGACCCTTCGCGCCGGCATCGCACCACTGAGCGGAGACATCGACGGGGCGATGCTGACGGCGCGGTCCGCCGCCGAGCGGGGCGGAGCAGGTGCCATCACCGTCGCGGGCTGACTAAAGGAGCGAGGTGCCGGAGACCGTCGTCGAGCGCGTGATCCGGCGTCAGACCTGGACCGAGCCTCTGTCCGACTGGGTCCAGAAGGTGGTGGGCGGCGCGTATCGCGCGCTGGGTCCGGTTGGTCCTCCGCTCAAAAGCCTGCTGAACGGGACATATCTGCTACGCCATCCGCTCCATCCCACGCTGTCAGACGTGCCGGTGGGGGCGTGGACGGTCGGTGTCGTGGCCGACTTCGCGGCCCACTTCACCGCTCGCATTCCGGAGGCGGCCGGCGACGTCGCGCTCGCGGTGGGCCTCGCGGTTGCGCTCCTCACGCTGCTGACCGGCTACACCGACTTCTTCGAGACGGTGGGAACGGAGCGCCGTTTCGGCTGCATCCACGGGCTGTTCATGTCGGTGGTCGTCGTGTTCTTCACGACGTCGCTCGCTCTTCGCTGGTGGGGTGGCGAGGGTGTGCATCCGCTCGCCGTCGGTCTGTCCACAACCGGATACGCGCTGCTGGTGTTGGGCGCGTGGATCGGCGGGCACCTTGTGCTCGGCAAGGGAACGACCGTGAACCGCCATGCCTTCTCGGAAGGCCCCGAGGGTCCGGTGGATTGGGCTGCCGTGGGCCCGGCGAGCGAAGTCCCCGCCACGGGAACGCACCTGGTCGACGCAGGTGGCATGCGCTTCTTCCTCACGCGGGTCGACGGGCGCATCTGCGGTCTCGCCGCGGTTTGCTCGCACGCCGGCGGACCGCTGTACGAGGGCGCCATCGACAAAGGTGTGATCGCGTGCCCGTGGCACGGTTCGCGTTTCCGGCTTCGGGACGGCCACACCGTGGGTGGTCCCGCGACGTTCGATCAGCCGTGTCTGGATGTGCGCGAGGTGGACGGCCGGCTCGAGGTCAAGCTGACCGAGCCGTTGCGCTGACGGCGAGCGGCTAAACCGGCGGTGGCGCGGGCTCGTTACCGCTGGTCGGCGGCAGGTGGGCGGTGTCGTGTGACTCCGTGCTCGCGCGGCGGAACTCTCGAATCGCCCTGCCCATGCCCGAACCGATGTCGGGAAGCTTGCCGGGTCCCCAGATGATGAGCACGACCACGAGCAGGATCACGACCAGCCAGAGGTGTCCACCCCCTACGAACGGCATCGCGCTACCTCCACGCGCAGTCGACGTCTACTCCCACGCATCAGGGTACGGCACCCGACACCTGCCGGATCAGTGGCGGCAGCGCTGATCCGGGACAGTCAATGGCCCGTATCCTTTCTGTGGAGACGTCGACTGCGCCTGGGCCGCAACGTGGAGGCTGGGTGGATTCTTACGATCTTGAGAACCCGGATCGTTTTGACGCGCCGGGGGGTGAGCCCGCCGATCCCGTGCTCGTCCATCAGGTGGGGCGCGGTTCGCCGGAGGCGTTCGAAGCTCTGTACGACCGATACAGCAGGCTCGCATTCACGATTGCGATGCGCGTCCTCAGCGACGAACCGGCCGCAGAGGACACGGTCCAGGAAGCGTTTCTCGCGATCTGGCGACGCGCGCTGACGTACCAGCCGGACCGCGGCAGCATGCGCACCTGGATCTGCTCGATCGTGCGCCATCGCGCCATCGACCGCCTTCGCGGCGAAGGTGGCCGGATTCGCTTCGAGCTCCCGCTCGAGGACAGCCATGACGAGCCGAGCCTCTCGGACACGTGGAGTGAGGTGGCAGCGGAGCTCAGCCGTGAGCGGATCCGCGATGCTCTCCAAGCACTGCCCGTTGAACAGCGTCAGACGATCGAGCTCGCGTACTGGAGCGGTCTGTCGCAACGCGAGATCGGCGAAGCGATGCACGTGCCGCTGGGAACGGTGAAGGGACGCGCCCGGCTCGCGCTCAACAAATTGCGCGAGTCATTGGAAGGACGGGAGGAGTCATGGCAGACGACCTGAGCTGCACGGAGATCGAAGAGTTGCTCGCACTGGCGGCGCTCGGCGTGCTGCCATCGGCCGACAGCGCGGTCGTCGGACGACATCTCGAGCACTGCGCCGCCTGTCGCCGGACCGCGTCGGCGTTCCAGCGAACGGCCGCCGCACTCCCCGAATCACTTGATCTGCTCCAGCCACCGGCGGCGCTGCGACGCAGTCTGCTCACCGCCGTGTACTCGACGAGTGGCGCGCGCCGGCGGCGGCCCAGCAACATCGTTCGCGACGCCTGGCGGCGAATTCCCCGGGCGCGGGCGTATGCGGTGGTCGCGGTGGGCGCGGTCGCCGCAGCCGTGGTCCTCGGCGTGGTGACTGCGACGCGATCCAATCCCGCGCCGGCCCAAGCGGAGACGTTCGCGGTGATCCCGGCGACCGCCTACCCTGCCGCCAGCGGTGAGCTCGTGTATGACCCGGCAACGACGAGCAGCGTGCTCACCGTACACGGGCTGCCGGATCTGGCATCGGCCGGAACCCAGGCAGGGCGGGTCTATGAGGTGTGGCTGATCCCGGCCGGCGGCCAGCCCGTACCGGCCGCCTTCCTCTCGCCGCCACCGATGGGCGCGAACTGGACGGCGGTGCTCACCGGCGACGTCCTCCGCTACCGCAGCGTCGCCGCCACGGTGGAACCCGCCGGAGGCACCCGAGTGCCCACGGGCGCTCAGATGTTCAGCATCTCGCTGGCGCGATAGGGCACCCAGCCGGCGACGCGCTCACGCGCCGCCGGCGGTGCGCCCGAACGAGGGATGCTTAGCGGGCCGCGGCCGCAGCGGGCACCAGGCCCAGCTGCTCCATCAGATCCATCCGATCGAAGAGCAGCCGGTCGGCCATGACCTTGCCGTTCCGGATCTCGTACACGTCGACGTACTTTCCCTCGACCTTTTTGCCGGTCGGCGGGATGTCGCCCATCGGGGTGGGGAACACCCCCGTGTGGGTACCGCTGAAGATGCCCTCCTCGACGATGACGTCGCCGATCTCCAGCACGTTGCTTGACGTCGTCTTGCAGTCCGGGAATCCTTGATACCAGCCCTTGAGGAACTCGCGGATCTGGTCCTTGCCCTTGAAGACCATCCCGCCGGGTCCCTCGAACCTGGAATCGTCCGTGTACAGGTCCATGACGCCTTCGATGTTGTGGTCATTGAATGCCTTGGTACCACGGTCGAAAACCTCTCGCGCAGATCCCATACGCCTTGCCTCCACGCCCCTCTGCCGTGCCGGAAGCTCGCCGGCCTGACGGCTCACCAGGCAGAGCAACTGTAGCGCTGGAGTCGGGTGTACGTGTGACGCGAGTGACCCGAGAGCGCGAGCCGCCTCAGCCTCGAGTGCGAGGCTGCAGTCCGACGTCCTCTGCGGTCCTGCCGAAGATCTGCTGGACCGGCCAGCCGTTGAGCCCGGCGTATGTGTCGATCTGACTCCGGTGATGGATGTCGTGCTCGGTCATCATCAGCAGGAGTCTCCAGCCCGACAGCTGCACACCCGGTGTGTCGAGCGCATCGACCTTGCGACGCAGCCATTCGTCTGGCGTACCCGCCAGTGCGTTGTTCAGGTCTTGCGCTGATTGCTGCAGCGCGGCGAGCCACTCCTGTTTCGTACGTGTCGGGTGGGGCCATGCGTCCGGAAGCCAACCTTCGCCGCGATAGGCCCTCGCGAAGAACAATCGCGAAGCCGCCAGGTGACCGACGAGCTCACCGATGTCCCAGCCGTTCTCCCCGGGGCGCTTGGGTGGCTTCCACGCCTCGGCTTCGACCGGAAGTGCGCCGACGTCGCGCTCGGCACGACGGTTGACGCCGTCGAAGAACCTCAGGAACGCGGTGATATCGGTGATCACGCCTTGCCGCGCTGTCGTGCGACGCGCGTGAGCACCTGTGCGCCGGCTACGCGTCTACGCCGTGAGGTGCGGTGAGCGCCGGCGTCGCAGTAGGAGGATCGCACCGGCCGCGCCGCCTCCAATCAGGAGCAGCGGAGTCCACGGCACCTCGGGGGTCCTGGCAAGCGGAGCAGCGCACTGCTTCCCCGTCAGGCTCGTGCCCGAGGTTTGCTGGATGAAGATCGGCCGCGAGACGGCGCCATTCGGGTTTCCACCGGTGGCCGTCGTCGTCGTCCCGGTCGCAATCATCACGCAACCGTTCTGATCCACGGCGTTCGTGAAGAAGTCACCCAACCGCCGGTCCTGTCCGGTCGCGACGCATGTCGTCCCCGACTGGCAGGTGCCACCGCTGTGGATGGCAGCACCAACGGCATCGATCGGTCCGAACTTGGTGACCGTACCGCTGCCAACTCCGAACAGACTCTCCTCGAAGAGCGAAACGTTCCCCGTCAGGGTCTGATCAGGATTGACGACTCCGTCGTACTGGTACCAGACAACAGACACGTTGCCCGTATTGCCGACGGTGACCCACGGCCAGAAAGCTGAAACGCCAGAGATCGGGTGAATGACGATCGGGGGCGTGAATGCAGGACTTGCCGCTTTGAGGTCGATCGTCGACAGGTGGATCGCGTTGTTGAGCGCGTTGGAGCCACCGTCGCTCGTGTCGTACACCAGGTAGACGACGTCATTCGAGTCGATGGCGATCGACGGCCAGTGAGCGAACACACTCACGTTCTCGGGTACTTCGAACTGCTGCGTGAACGTCGTGGTGCCGTTGGTGAACGCCGCCGCCGCATTCTTGAGGACGCTGATCCCGACGCCACTGGTGTGGCCACCCGGGTCGCTGAAGAAGGCCGGATCGATGAGCGCGCCGTGGTAGCCGTGGCCTAGGGCGTTGTGGTCGTAGAAGAGTTTCCCCGAGGCGCTGTAGCTCCCCGTACCGGTCGGACCCGGCCAGTTCCCAAAGTCCATGATGCCGGTGGAGCCGGTCCCCGTGGGATCAGGCTGGCCGCCGATTCCCGAGCAGACGAGGGTTTGTGCCGGCGACACCCCGGTGATCACGCCATGGAAGATCTCGTGTCCACTGCTCAAATTTGTGTTCGGATCGACGGTGGTGTCAGTGGCGAGGAACACTTCCCCGGAGGCACCACCGGCCAGCCAGGGCCGATCACCGCTGTGGCAGTTGTTGTTGCCGATCGGAAAGCTTCTGCCTCCGTCGCTCGAAGCGAAGACGGAATCGTTGGCCAGGTCGATGCCGGTGTTGTACAGAAAGCCGCCCTGGTCGATCGTCCAATCAGGGTCGCTGAAGCCAAGACCGAATGGGCTTGTCGGTCCGACGGCATTGGGACCAACGGTGGTCCGAGTCCACGTCGCGCCCTGGTCGGTCGAGGTCCACACGTTGACCTGGTTCGTGTAGCTGCACGCGTAGCCCTCGGGCGTCGTTTGCGGTGGGACTTGCGGGACGCTGCAAATGTTGTCGTTCGTCGGGTCGGGAGAGACGATTCCGTCCTTGAACAGGTGGGTGGTCCCCTCATGGGACGTGTACGCGAGGTCGGCTCCCGCGGACGTGTTGCTGTACGTGACCAGAGGTTCGCCACCGGCCAATGCCGGGTCCACTGTGATGTGGGTGAAGGCCGGCGCGCTGAGCGTGACTGCATGGCCTGTGACGACGGGCACGGTCGCAACGGTTCCCAGGCCAGCGACAGCCACGGCCCCGAGAGCAGCGCGCTTGCGCAAGCCAACCCAAGGATGGGCGGTGGATGTCTGCATGTCCTTCCCTCCGTTCCTGTCTGAGCTCATACCGCCGCAAACCACAGCGTTGGGTTTCCCTTCACGGTGCATGGAGTGTACGACGGGAGCCCGAGTGGCCGCTTTGGGCCCCATCACTCAAAGTGCCGAGGGACAGAATCGAACTGTCGACACCAGGTTTTTCAGACCTGTGCTCTACCAACTGAGCTACCTCGGCTCGGCCGACCAGTGTACCGGCCACCGAGAGCCATGCCCGATTGATTGGAGCAAAGCGCTGCCCACGTACAATCGAAAGGTGGCTCGCGTCATCCACGTCCGCATTCACGGACTGCATTCCTCCGATCGCGACGCGCTGCATGACCGATTTGCGCATCTGGGCACGTGCCGCGAGTGGCGCGACCAGACGCCGTGGCTCGCCCACTCCAAGTCGACTGACCTGTTTTCGCAGCTGTTCTTCGCGGAAGCGGCTGACGTCGAACAGCGCGAGCAGCCGCACCTGGGCCCGCTCTCCGCTGCCTCCTTCCTGCGGGTCATCGGCGACGAGACCGATGCGCTCGCGCTCGTCTTCATGCTGCGCGACCTCTCGGAGCGGTTCGGCGTCCATGTGTCCGTGCGCGACCCCGACAACCCGATCGCCAAGCTGCGCTCGATCGACATGACGGCCGGACGCCTGCCCGACGGCCGGCCGCTCGAGACGATCCTGGTACGGCGGCCCATCTTCAAGCGGCTCCGCAGCGGGGGGCGGATCGAGATGTACCCGCCGCGGGCCCTTGGCGCGGCCTTCGGGACGCGCGAAGGAAGCGACATCGAGCGGCGCTCCTGGAGCTTCCTGGTCCACGGCATGCGCGATTCGCGGCCGAGCTTCCTCGAGGCCGAGGCGGAAGCGATGCGAATCTGGCGCGGGCTCCGCTTCCTCGATTGAGGGCGGTCGTTCAGCGCGTCAAGCGAGCCTCAGTCAGCCTCGGCGGCGAGACCGTCGGGGCCATCGGCGGCGGGCTGCTGGTGCTGCTCAGCGTCGGGCCCGATGACGACATCACGATCGCGCGACACCTGGCCGGCCGGGTGGCCACCCTGCGGATCTTCGCGGACTCGGCGGGCAGGATGAACCTCGATCTCGCCGCAGTGAGCGGCGCCGTCATGGTCGTCAGCCAGTTCACGCTCCACGGCGACACCTCCCGCGGCCACCGGCCGTCCTTCGTCCACGCCGGCCCGCCTGAGCTGGGGGAGCGGCTCTGTGAGGCGTTCGCCGCCGAGCTGCGCGAGCGTGGGCTGGAGGTGGCGGGGGGCCGATTCGGCGCTCACATGGACGTCGAGCTGGTCAACGAGGGGCCGGTGACCCTGGTGCTCAGCAGCGGAGAGGGTCCCTGGCGGGCGGACGCCGGATGAGCCGCCGGTGTCAGCCCGCGCGCCGGGCCCGCAGGGCCGCGATCTGCTCGTCCTCGCCGCCGCTGCCCGAGTAGCGCAGCAGCTCGGGCGGACGCCCGCCGGTGCCGGCCGGTGAGCGAAAGCGGGGCACCCGCAGACGGAGGGCGGCGACCTCGCTGTCCCTGACGGGACGCAGGATGCCGCTGTCGCGGAGCTCCTGGATCCGCCGCCGGAAGGTCCGCTCGCTACCCTCGGGCCCGCCGTGGAGGGCGCTGTAGAGGCGGAGCAGGTCGTCGCCTGTGAACACGTCGCCGAGCAGCGCGACAGCCCCGGAGAGCTGGCGGGTATCGGCTCGCAGCCGTTCGAGCGCCAGCCGGAAGGCTGCGGCGTCCCGGGCGTCGAGGCGGAGGCCCCGACCGGTCGAGGCCCACGCTCCGGGCCCGCGGAACTCGCCAAACGGCGCGGTCCCGTAGTACCAGATGGTGATGCCCCGGCTGCGCGGCGGCTCGTCCTCGACGGTCACCAGGTGGAGGCGCTGCCCGCCGCGAGCCCGCTTGGAGCCTGGTCCCAAGCCGGCCTCGGCGACGGCTCGCGATGCAGCCTCCGAGATCCGCTCGCGCGGGCTCACATCCGCCTTGGGCAGCCCGCGGCGCAGAGTGAGCACGTGGAGAGCGCGGGTCGCCGCCGCCCCCGGATCGGGGTCGAACCCGAATACCGCCACCCCCGCGCTGAGCGCCGCCGTGGCCCTAGCCATGCCTTTCAGACCTCCTTCGCGCGTCCGCCGTTTAGGAAGATCATGTCACGAACTAGGCAGATTGTGCACCTTTCGCCGGCTCCGGTCAACGCGCCGAGCGCCCCAAGCGGAGCACCCGAGCCTATGAGGCGGCGACTGCCCTGGGCCAGCTGACGACCATGCTGGCACCTCCGAGGGGGGAGGTCGAGACCTCCCAGCGGCCCCCCGTCCGGCGGACCACGGCATCGGCGATCGCCAGGCCGAGGCCGGCTCCTGCAGCCCGGTCGGTGGCTCGGTGGAATCGATCGAAGATCCGCGAACGCTCCCGGGGGTCGATGCCCGGTCCCGAGTCGTCGACCGCGATCTGTACACGGCCGCCGCCTCCACTCACGGTCACCGCCACGTGGCCACCGTGCGGCGCGTACTTGCACGCGTTGTCGACCAGGACCCCGGCGAGACGGTCGAGCCATGCGGCGGAGCCGAGCACCATATGCGAATCGCCGGCGATCGTCAGGGTCAGACCGACGCCCCGCGACTCCGCAACCGCCATGAACCGATCGACTGCCTGTTGCGCGAGCACCCCGAGGTCGACCAGCTCCGCCTCAGGCTTTCCGGGCATTGAGTCGACGCGTGCCAGCCACAGTATGTCCTCGACGAGGT
>Ga0307471_100000286_pt1 | contig 25489 bp, 19 predicted proteins | sample atmos_gasesAM3C__2_FD_204566 | JGI IMG/M metagenome (GOLD analysis project Ga0307471, IMG submission 204566) | Hardwood forest soil microbial communities from Morgan-Monroe State Forest, Indiana, United States - atmos_gasesAM3C_515 | ecosystem: Environmental > Terrestrial > Soil > Temperate...
GCAGTCCCAGGATCGAAGTGGGAAGCCTCGATGATAGAAACTTTGCTCCACGGTTTCAGTTGAGGCGGAGTCACGTTTTGCCAAGATTTTCCGCCGTCCCGCGTGATATGAATCAGTCCGTCGTCCGTGCCCGCCCAAATCGTGCCCGCTTCATTGAACGAGGGCGCCACGGCGTAAATCACGCCGCGGTGCTTTCCTTTTTCGGGATCGCTCGCCGCAAAGACTCCAAGATTTGCGGGAATTTCGTAGGATTCCCGCGTCAGGTCTGGGCTGATTACCTGCCAACTGTTTCCCGCGTCCGTGGTTTTGAAAAGCACGTTCGCCGCGAAGTACAGCGTGTGCGGCTCGAGCGGCGAAAAAACGATAGGGAGCGTCCGCACGTAGCGGTATTCACCGCGGCGAACCGGCTCGGGAGTGACCTTTGCGTATTCGCCGATATCTTGCTTCGTCCGCGTCAACCAATCGCCATAAAGGATTTTGGGATCGAGCGGGTCAATGGCTACATAGCCGTATTCAAAAATGCCGATGAGATGCCAATCGCGAAAAGTAATCTCGCCAAAATCGCTGCGGCTCAGCGTCGCCACCGATCCGCTTTCCTGCTGCGCGCCATACACCCAGTACGGGAAGCGATTGTCCGTCGTCACATGATAGAACTGTCCGGTTGGCTGGTTGTACCAGATGCTCCACGTTGCGCCGCCATTGACGCTGATCACCGCGCCTTGATCGCTCGATAGCGCAATGATCTGCGGATTCTCTGTGCTAATCCAGATTCGCTGGTAATCGTCGCCGCCCGGCGCACCTTTGAAGCCAACGAATGTTTTTCCCCCATCCGTCGATTTCCACGTCGTGGTGTTCGCAACGTAAAGAACATCCGGATTGTCCGGCGCAACAGCAATTCCCATCGCTCCGGGGCCGCGTCCGCCAATGCGATGGTCCGAATTGATGAGCCTCCAGGACTCGCCGGCATCGTTGGAAACATACACGCCGCCGTTTTTGTTCGCTTCCACCGATGCGTAGATCCGGCTCGGCTGGCTCGGCGCAACGGCAATGCCGATGCGGCCAAGGCCGTCTTCGGCGCTAGGCAATCCTTTTGTCAACGGGCCCCAATTCGTTCCTCCATCCGTGGACTTATAGATTCCGCTGCCAGCGGTAATGAAGGATGCGCCGCTGCGAACTTCCCACGGCGCGACGCGAGCGGCCCAGAGCACGGCATAGACTGTCTGCGGGTTCGCGGGGTCAAACGCCAGGTCGGCGGCACCGGTGTTCTCGTCCCTATACACGACCTTCTGGAACGTCTGACCGCCATCGGTCGAGCGAAAAACGCCGCGCTCGGCATCAGGACCGTACGGGTGCCCAACGGCGGCGACGAAAAGGCGATTTGGGTCTTTCGGGTCGACAAGGATCGCCGCAATCTGCTGCGCGTCGCGCAATCCGAGGTGCATCCACGTTTTCCCTGCATCAGTGGATTTGTAAATTCCGTCGCCCGTGGCCAGGTCCGGCCGTTGCAAACCTTCTCCGCTGCCAACGTAAATCACATTCGGATCGGAAGGAGCCACAGCAAGCGCACCCACCGAACCGGTCGGCTGGTCGTCAAAGATAGGACTCCAAGTGTTCCCGAAATCCGTGGTCTTCCAGACGCCGCCGTTTACCGCAGCCATGTAAAAGACATTGGGCTGGTGCGGCACGCCGGAAATAGCAACTGTGCGCCCTCCGCGAAAGGGTCCAATGCAGCGCCAGCGCATCTCGCCGAAAAGCTTTGAATCGAAGGGTGGTCCGCCCTGTACGTCGGACGCTGCAAGCAGTTTATCGTTGGAGTGGCGCGCAAATGCCGGAACCAAGAGGATCCAACAAAGTGCGAATCCGATTGCGACTCCGCGAGAGAACCAGGTTGCCCCCAAACGGCGCTGAAGCAAACAAAGCATCCGACACCTCCCCGAAATCGGAGAGGATACTCTGCCAAGCAAGCGGTAGCAAATTCTTCCAGGTGATTTGCGGGCACCAGCAGCAACCAAAGGAGGGAAAAAACATTGAGGGCGCAACGGCCTTGCGGCTGCTGCGCCCTCTTTCAATTGTGCCGTTAAGTTTTTGAGGCTTCCCGGCTCAATCTGTGCGTGAAGATAAACCTGCCGGTTTTTCATGGCAAGAGAAATCTGAAAATTCAACTGTGGAAAGCTGTGCACGATTGTGCAAAAGTGCTGCACCTTGGCAACCAAGCATTAACGGAGAACAAATGGGCATGACACGAGAAGCCTTTGCCGCTTGGATGGACAAGTACGGCCGAGCCTGGGAAGCGCGCGATGCCAAAGCAGCGGCCGAGCTCTACGCAGAAAACGGAACCTACCAGGTCACTCCGTTTGTCGAGCCCATGCGAGGTCTGGCGGCCATCTTCGAGTATTGGACGCATGTCGCGCAAACCGAAGAAAACATTCAATTTGAGTATGAAATCCTGGCGTTGACGCCGGAGCATGGAATCGCCCAATGGTCGGCTTCGTTCGTAATCGTTCCTCAACAGCTCAAGACCAAACTGGACGGAATCTTTGTGATTGTGTTGGATGAACGTGGAAAGTGTCTACGACTCCGAGAGTGGTGGCACAAGCATCAGCCGAGTCAGTAAGCGGGGCGCCTAAGAATGACAAATTGCCATCTTCGAATCCTCACAACCTCTGTTCCTCTCATCCTTTGTGTGCGGGCCGGAAGAGTTCCCGGGGAAGCGCCTTCAGGAAGTCTTTTCCCCAAATCCCAATGAGCAGCGCCGCGCCGAAGAGCAATATCGCGTCGAGGCTGGCGCGCCCCTCCCACGTCCAATAGACCTTCTCCTCCAAGTTAAGCCAGAGCGCAAATTCATCCAGCGTCAAAGCCGCCCCGATACCATAAAGCAGCGACATCAATCGGCTCGCGAACAGCGAGGACCCCTTCGCGCCCGTGCCTACTTCAATCAACCAGCAAAAACCAACCACGAGCAGAAGCAATATCCCCCAAACGAGGTGATGAACGTGCGTCCCGCGGATATAAATGTAATGAAACGGACCAATATTGTGCCCGGCGGCATAAGCGGCCCCTCGCGCCAGCGCTAGCATCAAAAAGAATCCAACAGCAGCAAGGAACAACCGCCGCCTGGGGCGATCCCGGACATGCTGATGAAACAACTCACCCACCCGTGGATTCCATAGAAATAAAAGGACTAAGCTAACTAGTAAGAGGATTAACGGCCCTAAGATCCAAGCTGCTGTCAGCAAGGTATGTGCCTCCGCCTTCCAGAGTAATCGAAATTCGCCCTGACGACTGCAAATTTGCAGCTTAATAGATTAAGCACACTGGGACTTTCGGCCTATTTTCTGGCCCGCCCACACCCCTTATTTTGTGAAGAAAGGGGACAAGCTATGAGCACCAAGTGGTTCGCGCTTGCGGGCTGTATATTGCTTGCTGGGGTTTGCTCCGCCAAAGAACACAACGACTATCAAAAAGGCACGTTGCTGCGGATGGAATCGTCTCCATGCGGCATGCAAGAAAAGGGCGGCAAGTCTATGACTGGAGAAATCCTGGGCACCGACTCGCAGAGTAAAAAAACCAAGGAAGTGCTCTGCCAGGAATACGTGCTGCAGGCCGAAAAAGTGATTTACCGCATCCGGCCGAACGACGACAAGCACCCCGTGCTGCTGCCCATCGGAGAGACCGCTCAGTTTCGTCTCCACAAGGACAAGCTGATCTTGAGAGTGTCAGAGGGGGGCGATGACAAGGAACGCGAGTACATCGTCGTGTCCATGACCCCGCGGGAAGATCATCGGGAAGCGGTAGCCAGCAAGAATTAGGCTAGCGATTTCTTGAAGTGGAACAAACGGCGTTTCGCGAGAGCGCGAGCGCCGTTTTTGTTTGAGCACTAAGCGGACGAACGCGCCGCGTAGGCGTCGAGGCGCTTCTTGTACAGCAACAGCACGCTGGGCCCGAAAGACAGAAGCATGATGGCAATGCCGGTAACGATTCCAAAGCTGGTGACCGCGAGCGCCGAGCAATCGTGGCGGCGACGGACTAACGTGGCATGGCACAGCGACGAGCAGCTCCAGGATGCTCCCCTTGAGGAGCCACGAAATGATGCGTGTGACAACGGCGGAAGCGTTTCGAAGATACAGATAAAAAGCTATTCCCCAAAGAAGCCAAAGGAGCGCCCAGAAACCGACGATGTGTGATCTCTCATCAAAGAACGAGCCCCCAAATTTGTCGCCGCGAATTCCGACGCCTAGCGAGAAAACGACCGCAAACGTAAGGAGGGCAGTCAGGATTCCGCCAACGGTGCAGGACAGCAAGATATGCGCTCTAGGCTTGAGACGTTTCTGGGACGTGTCAACAGACAAGAAAAGCAAAAGGGCCTGACCGCCCAAAACGATGGCAATGGGAAACCAGGTGAATGAATCTTCATAGGCACCACGTAGAGCGTGCGAGAATCCGCCCCACTCCGAAGGACCAACAAGCAACACCGCCATTGGCACCAAGAGACCAACCACAAAGAGTGCGTAGAAGGCTGAAATGACGATGCCCCATTTGCGCATGGATCCTCCTTGCGAATCGGTCAGGGAGCATGGGAAGCCACGACGCCGATGTCGGCCATGTTGTCGCCTTTCTTCAAAGAAGGCACGGCGTTGACGTGGAGCACCACGCCAGTTACAGGCGCGCGAGGCTCGGCAATGACTTTGCCGAAGTAATCGGTGATGGTGCCGAGCTTCATTCCCGCAGATACGTATGAGCCTCGCTTCACGAAGGGATACCAAATCCCGGGACCGTCAGCCAGAACGTCCGAAAGTTTTTCGATCCAAACCGGATTCTCGATGATGTGCGGCTCGCCGGGAATCATTTTCAGCGCGCGCATCGTGCTGAGTGTGCCATTGACGAGCAGGTTGACGTCGTCGGTCTCGACCGTTCCCGCATGCCCTGCTTCCACAACAATCGACGGCTTGCCTCGAACTGTGGCCGTATTATCCAAATAGCGTGTGGCATTGGGATCGGTGGGCCGCTCGCTCCAGATAATGATGTGATCGAGCCCGAATGCCAGGACCATTTCCTTCGAGATGCGGTCCTGTTCCGCGTGCCCTGTCGGGCCCCAATACGCGTACGGGCGAAGACTCTCGTCGAGGTCGCCGCCGTGATAGTCGATGAGGTAGTCGCACCGATCAACGATTTGCTTCGTGATGAGATACGACGCGCGCTCCGTCTGTGTGCCATCGGCCTTCCCAGGATAGAAGCGATTCATGCTTTTATTATCAACGGGATTGACGTGTGGAACCTTTTGCTCGAATGACGCGATGTTGACCAGGGGAACGAGGACAACTGTACCGGTGAGTTGCGCCGGTTCGAGCTGCGCGATGAGTTTTTCAATCGCAATGATGGAAACGTATTCCGTACCATGTGCTCCGGAAACCAGCGCTAAGATTTCTCCCGGTTTCACCCCATTCACCACGACGACGGGGATATTCGTTGCCGCATCCACTCCGGCAGGCACTTCGAGGTAGCCCGAGGTTTTCTGCCCCGCCGCTGCAGAGGCCGTGCCAACGGCGAAGGGTTGTTGGGCGCGCACCGAAGGGCAAAACAAAAGCATGGCCAGCAGTCCCGCGAGCGCCGAGTAACTGCGACGCATCACTCACCTCCGGCGGTTTTGATCTCGGGCTGCGCTGGTGTCGCTGGGGCGGAATCGCCCTTCACGTAGTGGTTGTACCACGCCATAAATCGTTCCATGCGGTCCTTGATGTGCGACGGCACCGTGAAGCCGTGATACTCGCCAGGGTAAACGACCAGTTCGGTGGTGCGGCCAAGCGTCTTCATCGCCTGGTACATCTGCTCGCTTCCCAGAATCGGTACATTCCAATCGATATCGCCGCCCATAAAAAGCGTCGGCGTCGTGATGTCCGCCACGCGGTAGAAGGGCGAAATTCTGTCCCAGACCTCTTTATGGTCCCAAGGATGGCCCAGTTCAATGTCGTAATCGCGCTGATAGTGGTCGTGGCCGTAGAAGCTGGTAACCAGCGCTACCCCGGCGCCGGAAATGGCGGCCTTGAACCGTTTGGTCTGCGCGATGATGAAATCGGTCGAGATGCCTCCGTAAGACCAGCCGCCAACACCTAGCTTGTCGGGATCCGCGATGCCTTGCGCGACCGCATAATCCACCATAGCCACATCATCCTGATAGTCCTTATTGCCCCAATCCGCATAAATCGCGGCGCAAAACTTCTGCCCGTACCCGGAAGACCCGCGCGGATTCGGAAGCAGAACCGCATAGCCATTCGCCGCGTAAAGTTGCGCGAGGTGATAAAAAGAAGCCGTGTATTGGCCCACCGGACCGCCGTGCGGATTCAGCAGCGTGGGGACTTTCTTGCCGGCGGCGTAATCAAGCGGCTTGTACAAATAGCCAGCGACAGATGTGCCATCTTTGCTCTTGAAATGGACGTAGTCGGCTTGCGCCAGGCGCAGCTGAGCAAAGAGCGCGTCGTTGGTTTTCGTGAGGCGCGTGGGTTCTTTGAACCCGCTACCCAAATAGAAGATTTCATCGGGACGATCAATCGTAGTGATTTGCGCGGCGATCGAATCATCTTTGCCAAGCGAATAGCTCCCTACGACCAGCCGGCCGCCAATGGGCCGCGTAGTTTCTCCGCCACCAGCGGGGATGCGGCAGAGACTCTGCACACCATCGTCTTCGGCCGTGAAGTAAATGTACTTGCCATCGCTGGAGAACCGTGGCCGGTGAATGCTGCGATCAAAGGCACGAGTCAAAACATTTGCTGCTCCGCCCGCGGAGGGGACCACAGCCAGGTGCCGAGTGTTGTAATAGAAGAGGTGCGGGTCCAGCTCGGTTACATAAGCGATCCATTTGCCGTCCGGCGACCAAGTCGGCGCGGAGTCAGGGCCGGGATTCGGAGTAACCTGGGTGACGTGAGCGCCCTTATCGGCGTTGTCCGCGGCGACGACCCAAATGTGCGATTCGTAATTAGCGTCGGGATCCGACGAGCGATTGCTCGCGAAGGCCAGCGATTTTCCGTCCGGTGACCAGGCCGGCTCGTTGTCGTCAAAATCCCCAGAAGTGATTTGCGTCCTCGTTTTTGTAGCCACGTTGAACACGTAGAGATGCGCGCGGCGGCGGTCTAGATAGCCGACCGTGTCGCGCTTGAACTGCAGCCGGTCAATGACAAATGGCGGTGGGGTTTTGGGTTTCGGCGGCGTCGCCGGAGCGGGCTTTTCCTTGTTCTTGGCAGCTTCGAGGTCTTCGGGCTTCGGATCGCGAAGAATCAGAACGAGTCGCGTGCTGTCCGGGGACCACTCGAAATCGTCAACGCCTTGCGCAACGTCGGTCAAGCGAACCGCTTCTCCGCCGCGGCGATCGAGCAGCCACACTTGCGATTTTCCTCCATCACGCGCAGACAAAAATGAAATGGATTTGCCATCGGGGGTCCAGCGTGCATGACCCGAGGAGACGCCTTCCGCAGTCAAGGGCAGCGGATCGCCTCCGCGCGTCGAAATCATCCACAAGCGCTGCTCGTTTTTGTCCTCCTTCAACATTCTGGTTCGAACGGCGTAAGCCACCCACTGCCCGTCCGGACTAAGCTCGGGCTGCGACACATCGCGTATAGCAAAAAAGTCCTCAATCGTGATGGCACGTGGAGGTTTTTGCGTCTGGTCCTGAGCAACTGTGGGAAGCACGAAGAAAAAGAGCGCGAAAGCAAGCCGGGATGCAAACTTCATGCGGAGACTCCTGAAAGTGGATTTGCCGTTACGACGGGGACGTAGTGTAGCAGAGGAGTGATGCGGGTCGCTTTGACAAAATACCGAAAGAATCCGAGTGCCCCGCAGTGCCATCCTTATCTATTCGTAATGCAGCGCCTTCAAGGGATCGAGACGTGATGCGCGGTACGCCGGCAGGAAGCTGGCAAACGCTGCGACAGCCGCCAAGGTGACCACAGCTAGCACTATGGTCAGCGGGTCGCGCGGCTTTAATCCATAAAGCAACGACTTCACAACTTGCGCGGAAGCAAGTGCCAGCGTGGTTCCAATCACCAGGCCCGCGACCGTCAGGATTCCCGCTTCTTTCATTATCATTCCTATGACGTCGCCGCGCTTTGCTCCGATGGCCATGCGGATTCCAATCTCCTTGGTGCGCTGGAGAACCATGTAGGAAATCACTCCGTAAAGACCGATTGCCGCCAACAACGCCGCCAGAAAGCCGAAGAAACCGGAAAGCGTGGCCATCAATTCATCGTTCACCAGCGAATTGCGAACCTGCGTCTTGAATACCTTGAACTCGAGGTCGATTCCAGGGTTAACCGCATTCATGGCTTGCTTAATGGAACCCATCAGACTGCCCAGCGGCAGCGAGGATCGAATGATGATTTGATCGTCCGGACCGGGTTTCTCCTGCTGTGTTGCGGGGAAATACATGAAGGGGAGATACTCTTCATGCATGTCTTGAAACTTGTTGTTTGCCGTCACTCCAACAATTTCATAGAGAGGACGCGGCTTCCCCGGCGCTTCGTGAATGCGGAAACGCTTTCCCAAGGGGTCCGCGCCTTTGAGAATCTTTCGAACGAAGGCCTGGTTGACGATGGCTACTTTGGGAGAGTTGGCTGTATCCCGGTCGTCGAAGTCGCGCCCGGCGAGCAGCGACGTCCCGAGGGTCTGGAAATAGCCCGGCCCTAGGAAGTTCTCCCACACAACACCTTGGTCTTGCTCTGATCCTTCTAATAGGACGTCGTCGTTCCACGTTTCACCGCCAAACGGAACCATGATCGCGTTGGCCGCAGATTCCACGCCCGGAATGTCCTTCACGGACTTGACAAGCTGGCGTTTGTACTCGACGAAGCCAGCCTCTGGAAGCCGCAGGCGCTTGAAATCGACGCTCGTAACCAAAATGCCGTTCTGCTGAAAGCCTATGTTGAGCGTAGTCAGATTGCGGAGGCTTCGAGCAAAGAGCAGCGCACCCATCAGGAGAACCACAGAAAGCCCAACTTGCGAGACCACCAAAATTCGACGCAGGCCCAACCGCTTGCGGCCACCGGTCATCCCCCGGCTGCCGGACTGCAATAGCGCGGCCGGTTCCACCTGCGTCGCGCGGAATGCGGGGGCCAACCCGAACAGAATTGTTGTTAAAACCGCAAGAGCCGTGGCGAATCCCAGCACGCGGAAGTCCATCCCCAAGTCGAGAAAAATCTGTGAATCCCCAGTGCTGATGGATGCCACCAGCATCCGGCTGATGGCATACGCGAGAAACAACCCGCAAATCGAACCTGCGGCTGCAAGAAGAACGCTTTCCGAAAGCAGTTCCCGAATCATCTTCCATCGAGTAGCGCCAAGCGCAAGGCGAATCGTGATTTGCTGCTCCCGCGCCCCCGCGCGCGCCAGCATCAGATTGGCCAAATTCGCGCACGCAATCACCAGGACCAGTCCGGAAATTCCCAGCAGCAGAAAGAGCGGTGTCTCCGAGTCTCGCCGCAGAGATGAGAATCCCGTGCTCGCCGAGAACACCCCTAACTTGTATTCGAGATAGTTTTTCACTTTCTCGGAGTCATAAACCGGGGGGATGGTTTCCTGCAGCACGCTGGGGGTAACCGCATTCATTTGTGCATTCGCGCGTTCAATCGTCCAGCCGGGTTTCAAGCGTCCGATGGAAGCCAGCCACCACGCATGTCGAAGCGTCAGCCGGTTATTTCGGGGGCTTACGATGGGCTCAATGCAGACCGGCACCGCCACATCGAAGGTGTCCCCGACGGAAATGCCGTTAAAGCCCGGCGGCGTTACGCCAACAATCTCAAATGAATTTCCGTCCAGCGTGAGCCGCTTGCCCACAATACCGGGATCGCCGCCAAAATTGCGCTGCCAGAATGCAAAGCTGATGTTCGCTCCGCCGATGGCGCAACCCGGCTGGTCATCGGCGGGCCCAAGCGGGCGCCCCAGGACCGGCTCAACGCCAAGCACGTGAAAAAACTCGCCGCTGACGCGCAAGGCCTTGGCGTAATGGACCTCGCCGCCGGTCGCCAGATTAAAAAGCTGGTTGCTCCAAACTGCAATTTGCCCAAATCCTTGCTGCCGGTCACGGATCTGCTCCCACATCGGGAAGGTAAGCTGGGAATACTGGCTGGAGAACTGCCCGGAGCCCCAGTGGCGATCTGCAATACGCACGGTCGCCAACTCTTCGGGATTCTTGACCGGAATGGAGCGTAGCCTGATGGAGTCAATGAGCTGGAAAATAGCCGTATTGGCGCCGATTCCCAAAGCGAGTGTCAGGATGGCAATGAGCGTAAATGCAGGGCTGCTGCGAAGCTGACGCAGGCTGTATCGAACGCCCTTCCACAGTGAGGACATAGGGGCTCCCAGCATTATAGGACGTTGCAGAAGCCCAAATGTCACGAAGGTCGGCTAGTGCGGCATCAGCTAAAGAATAGGCAAAAACGTTCCACCTCAGTCAGCGGCCTTGGTCACCGGCGCCGGTGGTGGTTCTGGCGGACGCGCTGGCGCAGGATCTCCCTTAACGTAATGGTTGTACCAGGCAAGGTAACGCTCAAGGCGATCCTTGATGTGAGACGGTGTCTTGAACTCGTGGTACTCGCCGGGGTAGACGACGAGCTCCGTGGTGCGACCCAAACGTTTGAGCGCCTGATACATTTGTTCGCTACCCAGAATCGGAACGTTCCAGTCTATCTCTCCCCCCATAAACAGCGTCGGCGTGGTGACGTTGTTTACGCGATAGAAGGGCGAAACCTTCTCCCAAAGAGCTTTGCTCTCCCAAGGATGGCCAAGTTCCGCTTCATAATCGCGCTGGTAGTGATCGTGCCCGTAGAAACTGACAAAAAGAGCGCTCCCGGCGCCGGAAATGGCAGCCTTGAACCGATTTGTCTGCGCAATGATGAAGTCGGTGGAGATGCCGCCGTAGGACCAGCCGCCGACAGCAAGCTTCGCCGGATCCGCAATGCCCTGCTCGATGGCGTAATCCACCATAGCCATATCGTCCTGAAAATCCTTGTTTCCCCAGTCCGCCCAAATGGCCTGGGCGTACTTTTGGCCGTAGCCTGTCGAGCCGCGCGGGTTGGGAAATAGAACAAGGTAACCGTTGGCGGCATAAAGCTGAGGCAAGTGGTCAAATTCCGCGTAATAGGCCCAGACCGGGCCGCCGTGAGGACGAAGAATCGTGGGATATTTTTTGCCGGGAACGTAGTCGAGGGGCCTGTATAGGTAACCCGCGACAGTCGTGCCGTCCTTGCTTTTGAAGTGGACGTACTCTCCATGCGAAAGCTTGAGCTGGCCCATTAGGGCGTCGTTGGTATGCGTGATTTGGGTGAGCTTGCCACCGGGAATCGTGAAAAGCTCGTCAGGCCGGTCAACAGTAGCGATTTGCGCAACAACGTCACCCGTTTTGGCCAGAGCGTAGTCGTTGACCATCAAACGGCCACTGATGGGACGCGTAACTTCACCTCCAGCCACCGGAATTCTGCATAGATTCTGCGTGCCGTCGTCGTCGGCAATGAAGTAGATGGATTTGCCATCGGGAGAAAAGCGTGGAACTGAACCCATGCGGTCAAAGGTGAGCGTCAGGACTTTGGCGGCTCCGCCGGTGGCAGGCGAAATGGCAACATGCCTAGTGGCGTAGTCAAACAGACGCGGCTCGAGCTGGGTGACGTAGGTGATCCATTTTCCATCCGGAGACCAACTCGGAGTGGTGTCGGCCCCGGGTTTCGTTGTGACCTGCGTAAGATGGGCGCCCCTGTCGGTATTGTCTGCCGCGACCACCCAAATGTTGATGTCATAGGTCGCGTCGGCGTCCGGCTGGGAGCGATTGCTGCTGAACGCAATGAGCTTGCCGTCCGGAGACCAAGCCGGCTCGGCATCGTCGAAATCGCCCGAACTGACCTGCGTCAGCGTTTTTGCCGCCAAGTCGAATACGTACAAGTGAGTACGGCGCCGGTCGAGATAGCCAACTTCATCCATTTTGAACTGCAAGCGGTCGATAACCCAGGGCTTTTGGGTCTTGGGCTTTTCATGCCCAACCGGCTTGTCCTTCTTTTCCTTGGCGGCCTCGAGTTCTTCAGGACTGGCATCCCGCAGGACGAGCACCAAGGTGCCACTATCCGGCGACCAGGCGAAGTCTTCCACATCCTGTGGCGTTTCCGTCAGCCGCTGCGCCTCCCCGCCCCCGCGCGGAAGCAGCCAGACTTGCGTCTTGCCTTCCTCGCGGGCGGAGAGGAAAGCAATGGACTTGCCATCGAGGCTCCAGCGCGCATGGGAGGAAGAGACCCCGGCAGCCGTAAGCGGGATGGCATCGCCGCCCTTCGTCGAAACCGTCCAAATGCGGTCTTCGTTCTTATCCTCCTTTAGCAAAGCCGTCTCGACTGTGTAGGTAGCAAACTGCCCATCCGGGCTGAGTTGTGGGTCGCTCACCCGGCGTATCTGAAAATAATCGTCAATGGTGATGGGGCGAAGACCTCCAGCGGATTGCTGCGCGTGCACCGCGGAAGCGGGTAACAGAACAAGAAGCAGGCACGCAGGAAACGCAGCACGGGCAGGCAGCTTCATTCGAATGCTCCTTGGAAAAAGATGAAGGTAACAGCAAAAGTGAACGAGCAGTCTAGCATGAGCCTTCCTGGCGACACGGGTGGCCGACCGACTGAGGAGATCCAAAGCAGAGAGGAGTGCGGGCTATCGAGTAGTACGAAAGTCCGGGTGGCGAATTGAAAAAATTTTACCTCGCATGCACTTTTCTCTTGCATGCGGAGACGACTCCTGTATTCTGCACCTGCGAACTCGCTTCACCGCAGCGCGAGAGCGAGGATCGTTTAGGAGGACGAGAGTAAGAATTGAGTTCGTTATCGCTTCCAGCCCATTATCCTTCCCGCGTAATCCCAACAACAAAAAAGTCCATCGCGAAGCTCACGCTCTGGCCCCTTGTGGCCGCTACTTTCTTCATGGTGTCCGGCGGGACCTACGGGACCGAAGAAATCATTCATGGCGCCGGCTACGGCCGCGGAATCTTGATTCTGCTCTTCCTGCCCGTGCTGTGGAGCCTGCCGACGGCGTTCATGATCGGGGAACTTTCAAGCGCTCTGCCCGCCGAGGGCGGCTATTACGCCTGGGTTCGACGCGGCATGGGGAACTTCTGGGGATTCCAGGAAGCGTGGCTGTCCTTGGCAGCCAGCATTTTTGACATGGCGATTTATCCGACGCTTTTCATCGGTTACCTGACGCAAGTCGCACCATGGTTTGGCGGCGGTGAAGGATGGCAAGTCTTGCCTCATGTGGTGATCACGCGTGGAATCATGGTCGGAGCTTTCGTGGTTCTAGGGTGCGCGATCATTAACCTGCTAGGAATCCGAGTCGTCGGTATCACTTCGCTTTGGCTTTTCTTCCTACTATCGGTTCCTTTCGCACTGATCGTCATGTTGGCACCGTTCAGGGTGGCAACGGCCGTCGGGTCGCATCCTGCCTCAGGAGCCGCGGAGTTGGGGCTGCTTGGAGGCGTGCTTGTGGCCATGTGGAACTACATGGGATGGGACAACGCGTCCACTATCGCGCAGGAAGTCGAACGGCCGCAGGGCACCTATCCGCGAGCCATGATTGCCGCAGTGATTCTTGTTGCGCTGACTTATGTTTTGCCCTTTATTGCTGTGTATATTGCAGGCGTGCCTGCATCTGCTTTCGAGCGAGAAGGCTCCTGGGCAACGGTGGCAGGAGTAGTGGCGGGAAGCTGGGGCGGGTTTAACTGGCTCGGCTTTCTGCTGGTACTCGGCGGTATGATGAGTGCGTTCGGAATGTTCAACGCGCTGGTCATGAGTTACTCGCGCCTGCCGCTTGCAATGGCGCAGGACGGAATGCTGCCCAAGGTGTTTGCCACGACCAGTTCCCGAAGAAAAGTGCCTTGGGTTGCAATTATCGTACTTGCTTTGTGCTGGGTGCTTTGCCTGGGGCTGCGTTTTAGGCGGCTGGTGACGCTGGACATCATGCTCTATGGCGCAAGCCTGATGCTGGAATTCATCACGCTGGTCGTCTTGCGCATCAAGGAACCTAATCTGAGGCGTGGATTCCGCGTGCCGGGCGGCCTGACGGGAGCTGTCCTAACCGGGGTATTTCCCCTGCTGCTGCTTCTCCTCGCGGTGGTCGAGAGCAATCACGAAACAGTGCTCGGCATGAACGGGCTCCTCTTTGGTACCCTAATTATCTTTGCGGGATTCGTCGTCTACTTCGTTAGTGGAAAGCTGAAAATCCTGCAAGCCAAGCCTGTAAATGCGAGCAACACTGAAGAACTCGAAATAGTGTAGGCGGCTAAGAAACGTATCTCCTTCATTCTGAAGGCCTTGCACCAGTTCATTGGAAGGTCTTGCAGCACAAACGCGCAGAGGGGAAACCTGCAAGCTAGCTTGCGGTACAAGCTAATTTTCTGGACAAAGTAATTTGCAATACAAACCATCTCCCAGAATCCACGCATCCGAAGGCGGCTGACTAGCGCCTTGGTCTGCGCCGGTGAGATATACTCGACCGTCGATCAACACGTTCCATAATTTGGGGAGAGGACTTTGAAACTGCGCCACATTGTTTTTGCTCACGTGTCTCTTTTTTTTCTTGCAGCTGTTTCCGTCCGGCTTATCGCTGCGCCTGATACACCAAAACAGGTCGACCCGAAACTTTTCCAGGAGCTGCGTTGGCGCTCGATTGGGCCGTTCCGAGGCGGCCGGGTGCTGGCAGTGACGGGCGTGCGAGGCCAGCCGGACACTTACTATTTCGGAAGCGTGGGCGGCGGAGTTTGGAAGACGGACGACGCGGGCCGGACGTGGAAGCCGATTTTCGATTCGCAGCAGGTTGCGTCCATCGGAGCGATTGCGGTGGCGCCTTCGGACGCCAACATTATTTACGTAGGTTCGGGCGAAGCGGACATGCGCTCGTCCATTTCCGTGGGAAATGGGATGTACAAGTCCACCGATGCTGGGAAGACCTGGAAGCAGATTGGGCTTAGCGATTCGCGTCAGATTGGAAGAATCTTGGTGGATCCTCACGACGCGAACCGCGTCTTTGTCGCCGCGTTGGGTCACGCCTATGGACCGAATCAGGAGCGCGGCGTGTTTCGTTCGAAAGATGGAGGAGCTCACTGGCAAAAAGTGTTGTTCCATGACGAAAACACCGGGGCGATTGACCTGGCGTTCGAGCCGGGGAATACAAAGACGATTTTTGCCGCACTGTGGCAAACCCGCAGACCGCCTTGGAGCATTTATCCGCCGTCGAACGGTCCGGGCAGCGGGCTGTATCATTCTAACGATGGCGGGGATCATTGGCAGCAGGTAAAGGGACTGCCGACGGAAGGCCTCGGGCGGGTGGGCATTGCGTTTGCGCCCAGCAATGGCAAACGGATTTATCTGATCGTGGACGCCAAAGAAGGCGGGCTGTACCGTTCTGATGACGGCGGACTGGACTGGCAGCAAGTGTCCAAGGACCACCGCATTTGGGGCCGAGGCTGGTACTTCAACGAAGTCACGGTCGATCCGAAAAACCCGGACATCGTGTACGTGCCGAACACTTCGATCTACCGCTCCGCGGACGGAGGAAAAGGTTTCAGCGTCTTCAAGGGCGACCCGACGGGCCCCGATTATCACGAGCTGTGGATTGATCCCGATGATTCGCGGCGGATGGTCTTGAGCTGCGACCAAGGCGCCGTTGTGACGCGCAATGGCGGCGAGACGTGGAGTTCCTGGTTCAATCAGCCAACCGCGCAGTTCTATCACGTCGTGACGGACAGTCAGTTTCCGTATTGGGTGTATGGAGCGCAGCAGGATAGCGGTCCGGCCGCTACGCCGAGCCGCAGCAAGTATCGGTTCTTGAATTTTCATGATTGGCGGCCTCTCGAAGCCGGTGATGAAAACGGATACATCGCGCCCGATCCGTTGAATCCGGGCGTGATCTTCGGCGGATTTGTGGATCGGGAGGATTTGAGCAACGAGCAGGTCCAGGCGATCCCACCCACGATCGCGCAGGAAGGAGCCTTTCGCCGGACGTGGACGCTGCCGCTGGTGTTCTCGCCGCTCAATCCGCATGTTCTCTATTTCGGGTCGCAAATTCTGTTTCGAACCGAGGATGGCGGAGATTCCTGGCAAGCCATCAGTCCTGATCTGACGCGCGAAGATCCCGGTGTTCCCGCAAACTTGGACTCTGCAACGGCGGCGGACGCTCCCAAGGGGAAGCGGCGCGGCGTGATTTACACGATTGGGCCATCGTACGTGAAAGAAGGAGAGATTTGGGCGGGAACGGACGACGGCCAGATCCAGTTGACGCAGGATGAAGGAAAGAACTGGGCAAATGTTACGCCCCCCGAGGTGACGCCCTGGAGTAAAGTCACGCACATCGAGGCCTCGCATTCCGAGGCTGGAACAGCGTACGCCGCAGTGGATCGCCACCGGCTGGAGGATTATCAGCCCTATTTTTACCGCACCCGCGATTTCGGGAGAAGTTGGCAGCGCGTTTCGAACGGGATTCCCGATGGAAGTTTTTTGAATTGCGTGCGAGAGGATCCCTTTCGCAAAGGCTTGCTCTACGCATGCACGGAAAAGGGTGTGTATGTTTCGTTCGATGATGGAGACAACTGGCAGCCCTTGCAACTGAATTTGCCAACGACTTCGGTGCGCGACCTGGTGGTGCACGAAGACGATTTGGTGATCGCCACATTTGGACGTTCCTTCTGGGTGCTAGACAACGTGACGCCGTTGCGGCAAATCGATCCGCGCACAGGAGCGGCGGATGTATGGCTTTACCGGCCAGAAACGGCGTATCGCGTGCGGCCGGGAGGCGACCAGGGCACGCCCGTGCCAGATGATGAAGCGTTGGCTTCGAATCCGCCCAATGGCGCGGTGCTGGATTACTACTTAAAGGAAAAATCCGCAGGACGAATTCAGTTGGAAATTTTCAATAGCGAAGGCAGGCTAGTGCGGCGATTTGCCAGCGACGACGAGATGCCCAAGGCGAACCCAAACGATTTGCCTTTTCCCGCCTCCTGGGTTCGCGAGCCGCAAGCGCTCTCCGTTGACGCGGGAATGCACCGGTTTGTATGGGACCTGCGGTATCCGCTGGCAAAAGGAGTGCGCGCATCCTTTTGGAGGCCGTCTGGACCATTGGCATTGCCCGGAAACTATACGGTAAGGCTTACGGCGCATGGAAAAAGCAGCTCACAACCATTGATTATCAAACTGGATCCTCGTGTGAAGACGCCCCAGGACGCACTGGTGCGCCAGTTTGAACTGGCGACGAAAATATCCGGGCGGGAAGGCGAGGTTTCGGCTGCGCTGCAGCAGATCGCAGTGTTGCAAAAACAACTAAGCGTGCGCAAGAAGGAAGCGAGCGAGAAGTCCGACGCGGCAAAAATGCTAGACGAGTTGAATCAAAAGCTGGAAACCATGATCGCTTCGGACGGCGACGGCGGATTCGGAGTGTACGGCCTCGCGTTTCCGAGGAAAGAACCCGAGTCGCTGACGAAAGTAGCCTCGGCCCTAAACGGCTTGCTGGGTATTGTGGAGAGCGCCGATGCCGCCCCCACAACAAATGCCGTTACAGCGCACGAGAAGTGGGACAAGGCGGCGGAAGAAACGCTGGCGCGCTGGGCTGATTTTCAAAACAACGATCTCGCCAACGCCAATGCCGTGCTGCAAAAGGCGAACTTGAAGCCCGTGACCACAACGGAAATGCCAGCGGGCCGGTAGACTCTCGCAAAGCCTCAGAAGAAACCCGGCGTTCTTTCAACTGTGATTACTTATGACTGCGACCATCAAGCTGCGCGAACTCGCGCGTGAATTTGATATGCTGCTCGATGTGGGAAACTTCCGGCGGCTAAGACTCCTCACCTTTAGCGGAATCGCTTTCTTATTTTTTGCAGGCGCGATGATGACGCACGCTTTGCAAACTCCTTCACAAACGCAACAAGCGAGTCCCGGCACCGCACCGTCCACTTCTGCCGCACCCGCAGGACAAAGTGCAACGATGGGCCCTCCAGCCTCTCCACCGGCCGTACAAACCTCGCAGAGCGGATTGAATGTAGTTGTGCTGGACCCGGCGCACGGTGGAACCGACCTTGGGGCGCGCGGAACCGGCGGAATCCAGGAAAGCGAAATCGTCATGGAATTCACAGCTGAGGTGCGGAAGGCGCTCGAGCAACAGGGATTTCAAGTCGTGCAAACGCGGCAAGGAAATGATAACCCGTCCTTCGACGACCGCTCGGCGATCGCCAATGCGCAGCGAAACGCCGTGCTCATCACTCTCCACATTGCGTCGACAGGCTTGCCCGGAACCGTGCGCGTGTATGTGAATTCGGACCTGCCGACAGTCACAACGGCAAATGGGTTTATCCCTTGGGACCGCGCGCAAGCCCCGTTTCTTGGATTGAGCCGAAAACTTGCCGATCTGGTGCAGGGAATGCTCACGCAGCGCTTCAAGGGCTCTCCGGATACTGCACAAACCGCAACTATCCGGCAGCTTCGAACCACCGCGGCGCCGGCGATTGCCGTGGAAGTCTCGAGCGTAGTCGTTAACGATCGTGCCGATCTGGACCATATGGCGCCGGGAGTCGCGGATGCGATTGCGCGCGGAGTTGCGGCATTCAAGCCACTCTACGTGATTGCAGGTACGAGCGGAGCGTCGCCATGACGGAACCCATCACCGAGTTCACGACCCAGCCTGTAAAGGAAAAGTGGAAATTCTGGCTGACGACGCTGCTTGTGTTCGTGCTGGTTGGCGCAGCGATTTCTGTTCCCATCATTCGCAGGCGCATGAAGCGCGCCGCACGATTGCAGCAACAGAGCGAGGAGCAGGCGCGCCGCGAATTGGTGCAGACTGTTCCTCTGAATCCGAGCGATCCGCGCGTGAAGGCGAAGCTCTTTTGGCTTTCGGATTCCGATAGTTCCGTGCTGGCGCCCGTAACGGTCGAATTGCCTCTCTCGAGCGATCCGGTGCTTCGCTCCAAGCAAGTTCTGAATACGTTGCTTGCCGGTCCGGTTGATGTCGAGCTCCGGACGTTGCCGCCGGATGCCGTGCTGCTCGCCTTTTATATTTTGCCGGATGGGATGGCGATCGCGGATTTCTCAGAGGCGCTCGCCACTTCGATTCCTTCTGGAATCGCCAGCGAACAATTGGCGGTAGATTCCATGACGCGAACGCTGGAAGCCAATGTGCCGGAAGTGAAGCGCTTGAAAATCCTGATTCAGGGCCAAGAAGTCGAGACACTGGCCGGACACGTGGACCTGACAGGAACTTTTGTAGTGCACGCGGACACAACTCAGGCGCCCGCGAATCCCGCGGCTGCGCCCGCAGCGGGTAAATTTGGAGCTATCGTTGTGCCAACGTTGACAGCAGGCAGCGGCGCCGTCAAACTGGCTCAGCGTTAACAAAAACTGTCGCACCGCGAGAAAGTAAATCAAGGCAGGAGGACGAGTGAGAAGCGACGGCCGGGCTGCGGAGCAGATGCGCCCACTCAAAATCACACCAGATTTCATTTCGACGGCCGAAGGCAGCGTGCTCATCGAACTGGGAAACACGCGCGTCATTTGCACGGCTACCGTGGATGACGGAGTGCCTCCTTTCCTAAAGGGCGGCGGCAAAGGCTGGGTAACCAGCGAATATGGAATGTTGCCGCGCGCCACAGAGGAGCGGACGCCGCGCGAAGCTGCGCGAGGAAAACAGTCCGGGCGAACGCTGGAAATCCAACGATTGATCGGGCGATCGCTACGCGCCGTGACTGACCAGGAGGCGATGGGCGAGCGGACGGTGTGGCTCGACTGCGACGTGATTCAAGCGGACGGCGGGACGCGCACGGCTTCCATCACCGGAGCGTTCGTGGCGCTGGCGCTGGCGTTTGAACGGATGGTCGCCGCCGGAATGTTGAAGAGTTCCCCGCTGATTGACACGGTGGCCGCCACGAGCGTCGGAATTGTGAATGACCGCGCACTGTTGGACCTTGCCTATGAAGAAGATTCGCGCGCGGAAGTGGACATGAACGTGGTCATGACCGGCAGCGGGCATTACGTGGAAATCCAAGCGACCGCGGAAGGCCGAGCGTTCACGGGAAGCGAGATGCAGGACCTGCTGGCACTCGCAGCCGCAGGAATCCGGCGGCTCAGCGACGAACAGCGCGCTGTGCTGCCCCTGAAATTCAGTGCGCGCGCCCGTTAAGCTGTATCTCGCCTCGTCGAATTCTGGAAAGCTGAAGGAGTATCGTGTGCTGGCGGAGAACGCCGCGCCGTCGTCGGCCGTTTCTGTCGAGCTGGATCTGCTGCCAGAGTTCGACTCGCTTCCGGCGTTTGAAGAAAATGCTCCAACTTTTGCCGAGAACGCGGCGGAAAAGGCCTTGCATTACTCGTGGTCGAGCGAAGGACTCATTTTCGCGGATGATTCGGGGCTTGTGGTGCCGGCTCTTGGCGGCGCGCCGGGAGTGCATTCGGCAAGGTACGCTGGCGCAGACGCACCGAATTCGCAGCGCATCGAAAAACTCTTGAAGGAAATGCGCGGCAAAACTGGTGAAGAGCGGTCGGCGCACTTTGTTTGCGCCATCGCTCTGGCGCGAAAAGGAAAGGCGCTCGCGGTGGTGACGGATCGTGTAGACGGTGAGATCCTGGAGTCGCCGCGCGGCGTGGGTGGATTTGGCTACGATCCGGTGTTTTACTTCCCTGGCCTGAAGAAAACTTTCGCTGAGCTCTCGCCTGAGGAGAAAAATCAGCACAGCCATCGCGGCAAAGCCTTCCGCAAATTGCTCGCCGCGCTTTCCTCCATGCTATAGTCTTGGCTCCCATGGCGACGAAGCCAAAGAAAAAGAAATCCGCAGCAAAGAAACCACCCCGAGCAAGAGCAAGCAGCGCGAAACCGGCAAAGGCGGGCAAGGCCGCGAAGCTCGCTCGCGCGGCGGGAACCGATCCGAAACGCGTGGCAGCCATTCTCGCGAAGCTGGATGAGGCATATCCCAACGCTACTTGCGAACTGAATCACAGGAACGCGTTTGAACTGCTGATTGCAACCATCCTTTCAGCACAATGCACCGATGTGCGCGTGAATCAGGTTACAGAGACTCTATTCAAGAAATATCCGGATGCAAAAGCGTTCGCGTATGCCACACCGAGCGAGATGGAGCAGGAGATTCGACCTACGGGATTCTTTCGCAACAAAACCAAGTCCGTGATGGGCGCAAGCAAAGGCATCCTCGACAATTTTGGAGGAGAAGTGCCCCGCACTATGGAGGAAATCCTTACGCTACCCGGCGTGGCGCGAAAAACGGCCAACGTGGTGCTCGGGACGGCCTACGGAATCCCCAGCGGCATTGTCGTGGACACCCACGTGCAGCGCATCGCGAACCGTTTGGACCTGACGCGCAACGAAGATCCAAAAAAGATCGAACAGGACCTGATGCAAGTGATTCCCAAAGATAAGTGGATTCAGTTTTCACATCAGATCATCTGGCACGGGCGCAGAGTCTGTCAGGCGCGCAAACCAAAGTGCACGGAATGCAACATGGAACCGCTCTGCTACGCCAAGGACAAAACCATCTGAAGCTGATGTTGGTGTAGGCGAAGCCTTTGTGACGCACTTTCAATCGGAGATTACTGTGGTTTCTTGCTGGGCGGTTGAGTCTGCGAAGTTGGCGGCGATGCCGATTGCGGAGGGTTGACAGGCGGATGGCCCGGAGGAAGCGTGCCTTGCGCAGGAGCGCGGGATGAATTTAGGATCTCATTGAAATTTGGCATCGAATGAACTGGCTGATTGGCACTTGGGTTCTGATTCGTGTTGGGATGCTGGATCGCACCGCCAAGCGGCTGACTTTTCAGGACGACCCAGGCGGTGCCGCGCTTTTCGAGATCGTAAGCGACCTGCATTCCCGCGCCGCTGGGGGGGCCGCCAGTTTTCGGGCGAAACTCGACCTCCGCATGTGCCTGATTCCCCGCGACCGCAATGCTGCGCATGTCCATGTCCATCGCGCTCATATTGAGTGTGCCGATAGATGTTAGGTGTTGCAGGATTCCGGCGCGGATCGCATCCTTATCATTCACCTGCTTTTTACAAGCGCTTAAGCCGAAGAGCGCAGCGCCCACACCCAGACCGAGGACCAAATGTCTCATGTAAGCAATTGTTCCTTAGTGGCGGAAACGAATCAAGGTTCAGGCCGCTCGTAGCCCGTTCGGAACCAGCGGCAGATTGTTGAGGCGAATGCCGGTGGCATCGAACAGCGCGTTGCCTACGGCCGGGGCAATCGCCATGATGGGCGTTTCACCGGCTCCTGCCGACGGAATGTCCTTTCGATCGAGGAGCACGGCTTCAATCTTGGGAACATCGCGGAAGCGCGGCACGCGATACGCGGCAAAGTGCGGATTTGTGATTCGCCCATTCTCAAATTCGACGGCCTCGAAAAGCGCTCCGCCCAGTCCCTGGATGACGGCGCCCACCACTTGATTACGCAAGCCGTCTGGATTGACGATCGCGCCGCACTCGAAGGCCTCGACGACGCGAATCACGCGCACGTCTCCTGAAGCGTGGTTCACGGCAACCTCGGCGCACGTTGCCACGTAACTTCCCTTCTCAAAGCCGCACGCGAGGCCAAACCCTTGTCCCTCTTGCGTTTTCTTGCGCGGCCAGCCAAAGGATTTGGCGACTGCTTCCAGGACGGAGCGCATTCGCACGTCGGAGAGATTCTTCAGACGGAACTCAAGAGGATCGATTTGCGCGACGTGCGCCAGAGCATCCATGTGCGTCTCGCGGGCGAAATGGTTTGCGGTGGCAGCCAGGCCCCGATAGGACCCGCTGCGCAAAACTAAGGGCACCTGATGGTATTCCGTGTGCTGATTCGCCACATCGTACGGCGTTTCGATCCCCGACATGCCGGAATGATAGTTGTGAAATTCCCACGCGGTCAGTTTTCCGTCCCTGGAAATGCCACTTTTGACTTCGATCACCCCCGCCGGACGAAAATAGGCCCAGGTGAACTCTTCCTCGCGTGTCCAGACGACCTTCACAGGCTTTCCCGCGGCACGGGCCAGGCGCGCCGCTTCGATGGCGGCGTCGCTTGTGTGCTTCCCCCCATAAGCCGCGCCGGTATCTGGAACGATAACGCGAACGCTGCTCTCGGGAATGTGAAAGACGCTCGCCAGTTCGTCGCGATTCGCGAAGGGGCGCTGCGTTCCTGTCCACACGGTGAGCTTGCCATCGGTCCATTGCGCCAGCGCCGCGCGCGGTTCGAGCGGGGCGTGCGCGATATACGCAACGTTGTGAGTTGTTTCGAGACGATGCGCCGCAGCGGCAAGGCCTTCTTCCACCGAACCCTTTTGGTGCCGGAACCGCTCATTCGAAGAAGGCTCGGCGTTCTTCTTGAGATACGAAAAGATTTCCTTGCTCGAAACTTGCGGCACTTCTTTCCATTGCGCGCGAATGGCATCGAGTGCTTTCTGGGCTTCATGCACGCTCGGAGCGGTCACACCAACGAAGTCGCCATCGCGCACAACCGTAACGCCACTCATGGCTTTCGGCGCGCTGTCATCAACCGAAGTCAGCGTCGCGCCAAACGAGGGCGAGCGCAGCACTTTGCCATAAAGCATGCCTTCAAGGCGGATATCGCTCGTGTACTGGTGACTTCCGGTAACAAACGCGCGCCCGTCTACCTTGGGGAGGGGCTTTCCTGCAACCTTCCATTCCGTTGCGGGCGTGACGGGGTCCTCGGCTGGAAGATTCTGTGCCAGCGTCTTGCCACGGGCGAGTTCCGCATAGCTAAAGGAACGCTTCGAAGCCGGATCTGTGACTTTCGCATCCGCCGCGACTAATCCTTCTGGCGCAACGTTCCACTCCTTGGCCGCCACGCCGATCAGAAGATTGCGCGCCGCTTCGGCGACGCGGCGGAATTGCGGCGTCATCGTCGGCGTAGTGCGGCTGCCAAACGTTCCGGCGTCAAACGGGGTCAGGCTGGTATCCGCCATGACCAGGCGCACGCTCTCGAAAGGCACACGCAGTTCATCCGCGATGGTTTGCGAAATCGAAGTGCGAATGTTCTGGCCCATTTCAGCTTTGCCTGTAAAACCGGTGACGACGCCGTCCTCGCCGACGTGCAGCCAGGAAGTGATTTCCTTCGGCAATTCCTCGTTGTGAAAAGAGCGCGATCCGGGCGGGGTTTCTTGCGCTGCTAGAGCGTCCTTTGCAACGACAAAAACGGCGACGCCTGCGCCAAGAAGCTTGAAGAACTCGCGGCGCGCCAGGTCGAATTTATGGAGAGGAGCGGCACCAAATTCGAAGCGTTCTGGTTCGGCAGCAAAACTCTGTCGCACGGTGTTCATCGCGCACGCTCAAGCATCATCCTGGCCGCGTGTTGCACGGCTTCGATGACGCGCGGGTGCGTCCCGCACCGGCAGATGTTCCCTTGCAGGAATTGAAGAATATCTTCGCGTTTCGGATTGGCGTTCGTCTGCAGCAAGCCGACGCTGCTCATCACCATTCCTGAGGTGCAGAACGCGCACTGAAACGCGCCCGCATCGAGAAACGCCTGCTGCAGAGGATGGAGCTTGCCATCTTTCTCGAGACCCTCAATGGTCGTAATGGGTTTTGCCGTTGCCGCGCTGACCGGAATCTGGCACGAGCGCCTCGGAGCTCCACCTATCAGCACCGTGCAAGCCCCGCACTGCCCTTCTCCGCAGCCATACTTGGTGCCGGTGAGGCCGAGTTCATCGTGCAGCGCATACAAAAGTGGCGTGTCGGGAGGGTAGCTAACGGCGTAGCGTTTACCATTGACTTCAATTTCCAGTGAATTCGCCATAAGCCCTCCTCAGTCGTAAATTTTCCATCCGATCTCCTTCTCTGTCGCAAGGGTTTGTGGCAAGCATCGCAAAACGAATTCGCTCGCCCATTCCTCTTCGTTTTCGGAGTTCTTTCTATTCGATCCACACGGTTTTGATGTTGGTGAACTCCCTGATTCCATGAACTCCCAGTTCCCTCCCGTGTCCCGACCATTTCACGCCACCAAACGGCAGCCGCGGGTCGGAGGCCACCATCTTGTTGATGAAGACCATTCCGGCGTCCAATTCGTTAATGAAGCGTTCGCGCTCCTTGTCATCATTGGTCCACGCGCTCGCTCCCAGGCCGAACCGGCTATCGTTAGCAATGCGAATTGCGTCGTCCAAGTCCTTCGCGCGGAACACGCTCGCGACCGGTCCGAACAATTCCTCTTTGTGAGCCGGCGAACCTTTCGGAATGTTGGTCAACACTGTCGGCGCATAAAAATTTCCAGGGCGGTCCATGGGTTTGCCGCCGGTCAATACTTTTGCTCCCGCATCCACAGTAGCTTTCACATCGCGATCAAGATCCTCCAGCCCCTGCGCCGTGGAGAGCGGGCCAAGTTCCGTCGCTTCGTCGAAGGGATCTCCTACTTTTAGTGCCGCCATCTTTTCAGTGAACATTTTTTCGAATTTGTCCGCAATCGCTTCCCCAACGATAAAGCGCTTCGCGGCGATGCACGATTGCCCGTTGTTAACAATTC
>Ga0307471_100000287_pt1 | contig 25488 bp, 15 predicted proteins | sample atmos_gasesAM3C__2_FD_204566 | JGI IMG/M metagenome (GOLD analysis project Ga0307471, IMG submission 204566) | Hardwood forest soil microbial communities from Morgan-Monroe State Forest, Indiana, United States - atmos_gasesAM3C_515 | ecosystem: Environmental > Terrestrial > Soil > Temperate...
GGCTCGCAGCCACGCGGGAATCCAGGATTTTGGCGCTCCGCGATGGCGCAGTTCGTCGAGGTCTGGAGTAGGGCGGGGATTCCGCCAGGGTTCAGTGGCCGACAATCATCGCTCCTATTTCCATTCCTTCTCCATCGGATTTCGGCGTGATAACACTCGGCGATCGCCGTGCGCGCCGCTCCCGCGAACGCTCCCGACTGCTGCAATTACTCCATGCGATAGTTTGGTGCTTCTTTTGTGATCACTACGTCGTGCACGTGGCTTTCCCGCAGTCCCGCGGCCGTTATTCGCACGAACCGGCTCTTCTCTGTCAATTCCTTCAATGTGCTTGCACCCACATACCCCATCCCGCTTTTCAGGCCGCCCACCAATTGATCCGTCAACCCGCTGAGCGGGCCCTTGTACGCAACGCGCCCTTCCACGCCTTCGGGCACGGATTTGCCTCGTTCCGCGCCTTCTTGCGAATAGCGATCGGCGGAGCCGGACTCCATCGCGCCTGTCGAACCCATTCCACGATACGACTTGAACGTTCGCCCCTGATACAGAATCGTTTCGCCCGGGGCCTCTTCCGTTCCCGCGAACAGGCTGCCGATCATCACGCACGAAGCGCCTGCGGCAATGGCCTTCGAAATATCGCCTGAATACTTGATTCCACCATCGGCGATAATCGGAACGCTCGTGTCCTTCGCTGCTCGGGCCGCTTCCATTACGGCGGTGAGTTGCGGCACACCGGCTCCCGTCACGATGCGTGTCGTGCAGATCGAGCCCGGGCCGATGCCCACTTTCAATCCGTCGATTCCCAGCGAGATCAGCTCTTTCGCGGCTTCATACGTTGCCACGTTTCCCGCGATCAGTTGCATCTCGGGAAGCCGTCGGCGGATCGCCTTGATTGCTTCCATCACCCGTTCCGTGTGCCCGTGCGCCGTATCAATCGCCAGCACGTCCGCGCTGGCCTTGGCCATCTCCACCGCGCGTTCCAGGAAGTCGCCCGTCGCGCCGACCGCCGCGCCGACGATAAGCCGCCCATGGCTATCCTTCGACGATCGCGGATACTCCAGCTTTTTCTGAATATCCTTTACCGTGATGAGTCCTTTCAGGTTGAAGTCCTGATCCACCACCAGCAGCTTTTCGATCCGGTGCTTCTGCAGAATCTTTTCGGCTTCTTCCAGTGTCGTGCCCACCGCCACCGTCACCAGATTGTCTTTCGTCATTACTTGCCCGACGAGTTGACTGTGATCCTTCTCGAATCGCAGATCGCGGTTCGTCAAAATGCCGGTAAGCCGCGTACCGCGCGTCACCGGCAGCCCCGAAATCCTGTACTTCGTCATGATTTCCAGCGCTTGCCGTATCGTAATGTCCGGAGAAATCGTCACCGGGTCCACGATCATCCCGGATTCTGAACGCTTCACCCGGTCAATCTCTTCGGCCTGCCGCTCAATCGAACTATTGCGGTGGATGATCCCGATGCCGCCTTGCCGTGCAATCCCGATCGCCAGCCGCGATTCGGTCACCGTGTCCATGGCTGCCGACGCCAGCGGAATATTGAGCGGCAATTTCCTCGTGAAGTGTGTCGTCGTATCCACTTCCGTCGGCAGCACCGAAGACTTCCCCGGCAGCAGCAGGACGTCGTCAAACGTAAGCCCCTCAGTAATCAGACCGTCAGTCATGAGATCCTCGCGAATCTGTTTTGGCCTTGCCGGAAGCGCCCTGAAACAGAGCAGCCCAGCGGGTGGCCGCTGGGCCGAAAAGTGCATTCACCATATCGAAAAATTGCATCACGGTGTAAACTTCAATTTTAGGGGCTCCCGTGATACGGGTCAAGTTAAGGGTCTGTTTTGGAAGAGCCTACTCGCATCGTATCCCCTCCGCGAGGTTGAGTTGTTTGCGTGAAAACCCGGGTGCCCCGCACGCCGAATTTGCATGTGGGGTCTGCGGGTTTCGCCTTGGTCCCCAGCCCTCCTCGTCCCTAACTCCCGATAAATGTGCTAACTAGAAGCTGACCTACCAACGCTTAGTGCCGCTCGCTAATTCACTCCTGAGCAGGTCTGAAGGGACCGTTATAAACAGACCCAAGATCATCTTCCAGCATTCGTCGCTTCGATGGCTCAGCCGTCTCCTGAATCATCGTTCTGACAATGGGTTCGAGAAACCGGCCGTACTTGGCGAGCGTGGCCTGATCGTTCTCCGCAAATGCAGACTCAACGGCACGTTCGGTGGCTGGCGTAAGGAGTTCTACGCGTCCAACGAAAACGCGCACCATCTCAGCTGGCGCCGGTATGATTCGCATCGGTAAAATGGAATCCACAAAGCCCCGCGGCACGATGTAGAAGAGCCGCGCACCTTCCTCGAACCAGGATGTTTTCCAGGTTTCAATCATGGCTCGCGCTTCGTCCGCGTAAAGCCCTTGGGATATTAGAATCCCTTCCAATTCGCTGAACAGCGCATCGACCGAGCCAGACAACTCCGGCAAAGCAAACGTTCCCCGGTCCCGCAGCGGGCCCACAATCTGGTAGCCAGCGTTCTCACCGCGACGCTCAAACAGAATCAGCATGGGAATCTCCTCACCGAACCAGTCTTGAACAAACACATCGCCGTTGGTCATCAGCTTGGCCGAAACGGGAACCGTCATCGCCGAAACGCCGCGATAAAAAAGGAATTTCTCCCGCTGCTGCCTCGCGCCCGCCCCAACCGCTAGCGGAGCAGCAGACGTTTCGCGTGCAACGTAATAGCGATTTTCCGTTCCATCGCGGGGGAAATCCGTCGAACCGCCCGGCTCCACCTGAACCGAGCTCCATGCGATGCTCCCTCGAGACCGGCCATCATAGAGGGATAACCTCGTCGTACTCCCGCTCGGGTTAGCGCATCTCGCATGCGGATACCATTCCGTGATTAGTCCTTTCGCAAACGATACGTTCACGCTGACGTTCGTTTCCCACGGTGCGTAGAAATACAGAACCGGAGTTTCCATCCGCACCGTGCCGCGCAATCCCCCTTTGAATTGGGCTCCGCGAAAGCGCTCGACGAAATTTGGCAGGTCTGTCGATCCCGTCAACGGCAGCCAGTCCATCGCCGCACCATCTTTTCCTGCGATCGAGGTAAACGTGCCCCACTCATGTGCCGTCAATCCAGAATCGCTAGCCGCTTCCTGCGCCCTTGCGTGGCGAAGCACCACGGCCAGCAGGATGAGCAGAGCAATGGTCACGCATTGCAGTTTCGAACAAGGGTGATGGAGCCACGTTCCTGGCGTGGCTCCCGTGCCCTCCCCCTTCATTGTTTTGCCACCTTTGCATTCGTAGGAGCGGATATCATCTCCGCCATCGTTTCACCTTGCGCCCCGTGGAAAGTGACTAAAGAGGTTCCGCGCCAGCAGCGCATCGCTCTTCGCTCCCGCAACGGCCTTCTGCGCATACTCCTGATGCTCAACGGCAGGCCCGTTTAGCGTAATGAGCGCCGCTGCAAACTCCATTTGCGGGTTATCGCCCGTTTGCTGCAATGCTTGCTTCACCAGCGCGTAACCGTCGAACCCTTGCGCAGGATTCGTATCGCTCTTGCTGATCCACCGATATTGCTTGTAGGTTTCCGCCAGGTAGCCGGCGTCAAACTTGGCCCGTGCCGCCACGGTCCCACTCTCTCCGGCCGCGTTTGCCCGCGCGATCAGTTTCAGCAGGAGTTGCTTCGCCACGATCGAATTTGTTCCGGCATAGACCGCGGCGCGCCGCAGTGTTTCCATGTGCACGAGCACAGTGGAATCGGCGTCGAGTATCGCGATGGTGTCGGCTGCCAGATTCTTCGTGTCATAGGTTTCCTTTCCGGTCAGGTTCCAACCTTCGCTCGTCCACGGAAGCGATTTTGCATTGCCAATATCGAACGGATGGCAGACAAGTGGCGGCCCAGCGTGGGCGGTAGAGCAAAGAAACAGGGCTGCGAACACGAGTGATATGACTATCCAGAAAAGAGAAAGTGTTGTGAATTTCATTTGTTGTGAGCCTCCTTACGGTGAAATTACCGAACAACCGTAAAGACGCTCGACGCGCGCAGCGTGTTAACGAACTTTCTTGAGGAACTGCTGCTTTTTCTCGGCGGCCTGGTTCCCAGCCGAAGCGCCAGGAGAGGATGACTGTTCCCAATAACGCCAGATCGCTATGTCGCCCAGGCCCAGCGCGTTCCACCACTGATCCAGCATGGATTGATTCAGTTGCAGCACGCCCTCGCGTGTCACGCTGGCGGGGGGAGGCGCAAGGGCGGACATACGCTCATACACTCGCTCGCGCTCGGCACCCTCAGTTCGCGATAGCAGGTGCCACAGGGAAAGCGCATCGCGGGCGCGCGCCTGCGCAAGCATTGTGCTAAGAGCTGCCTCCTGCACTTCACCATTCGCTGCCGCAGCATCGAATTGCGCCACCGCCTCGCGGAAAGTTTCTGAAGCATCCTCAAAATACGGCACGCCGGGGCCCCTCCGTGGCCGCGTGGCGCATAGGGCCCCCGCGGGAATGAACGAGTCCCGGCCATTCAGGCGAAATCCCACCCACCCCAGTGTCGTGCGAATCGTGCCGGAGCCGTCCGAAGCAACCTGCAACGTATAAGCGCATCCGAGATCCACAGCGATGGCGGAAGGCGTGTCCACGACGAATTGCCCGGCGGGCGCCCAAATTGCCGCGTGGATCGTGCCTACATCGAGTTGGATCCGCTTGCGATTTTTATCCATCTGCACGAGCCGCACACGCGAATTCGGCTCGATCTCCACATTTCCGACATCTCCGTCCGAAATACTGGCGCGCGAGGCTGCATTCGTCTCGATCGTTTGGCCCACCAGCAGTCTCGCGTTGCCCGTCCCCGCACGAATCGCCACCGTACCGATTTGCGGGCTGCCCTCAATCCGCGAAATTTCCCAGCCCAGCGCACCCTGCGGACTCCCGGTTGGCAAAAATGAAACTGTCACGCCTGCCACGAGCGCGATGAGAACAACGGCAGCCGCTGCGAATTGTGGAATGCACGGCATCGGAAGCCATAGCCCGCGCAGCTTGCCTGGCTGCACGGCAACTTGAGCCGGTATTACCAGCGTGTTCTCGGAGTGCCGAAATGGCGATAGCAATGTCTCGAGTCGTTGCACTTCGGGATCCGGCTTCCCGGTGCCGTCCCACAAATAATCGCCCTTCATGAGTTCTTCCCCTGAGGCTCTCTTTGAATCTCGTTTCATCATTCAGCGCCTCTCTGTGGCGAAGCGGCCGAGCCGGCCTTTCCGCGCAGCATCTCGCGCAGTTGCTGCATCCCGCGGTGCAAATTGACGCGCACCGATCCGTGCGTTAGTCCCGTTCGGTCCGCAATCTCCGGGCCGGTCAACCCTTCGACCAGTCGCAAAATCAGCGGCTCCCGATAAGCTTCCGGCAAAGATCGAATTGCCTCCAGCACCGCCCGAGCCTCGGCGGAAGCTTGGGGAGTCCGGTTTTTCGACTCGCCCCCTTCACTTTGCATGCTCGGAGCTTCTTCATCGAACTCCACGTCGGGCCGCGCCTGGCGGTGAAAATCGTTTGCCCGGTTGCGCGCGATCGCGGCCAGCCACCCCGTAAAGCGAGAAACGTCCCGCAAGGCTCCGAGCCGCGGCAACGCCTGAAGAAAGACCTCTTGCACCAGGTCTTCCACCGCGGCATGGGGTACTCGCGCCAGGAGGATGCCGTGAACCATCCGCGCATATCGCGCATACAGCATCCCAAACGCGCCGCGATCCCCGTCCTGCGCGGCTTTGACCAACGCGTCATCCGCGCCAGGATAGTCGGGCTCGCCAGTCACAGTCCCCAGACCGGTGGTATTCGTCTGCAATTCAAACAGTGCCGCCACTTTGGATCCATTGCGTTCCGTGCTTCGTCTCTCCCACATAGACGTTGCTCGCCGCCCGACTGTTAACAATACTCTTATCCCCCATAGGCGCAGCAATTTGTACAAGATCAAGCGTGCCTCATTCCTCGACAATGGCTTTTTTCATCTTCTTTGCCAACCTGCTACAGTTTTCTTATGGCCGCTCCACTCCGAAAATTCGATCCCCATCCGCTGCTCTGGAACGCCCACATGCAGACGGTCGCGGGCGCCTTTGCGCGACGAAAGTTTGCTTTGCCCTCGCCGGAAGAGCGGCTTTTCCGCATTGATCCCGAAACACAAATGAAAGGGGTGTGCAGTTGGCAGCCCGGCCAGCGTCGCGATGCGCCTGTCATCGTCACGGTTCATGGCCTCGAAGGCTCCAGCCAGTCAAATTATGCCGTGGGCATCGCGGACAAGGCCTTTTCCCGGGGATTCCATGCCATTCGCATGAACCAGCGCAATTGTGGCGGCACGGAACGGCTCACGCCAACCCTTTACAACAGCGGGATGAGCGGAGACTACCGCGCGATTCTCCTGGCCCTGGTTGCCGACGGTTTTCGGCAGATCTTTTTTGTTGGCCACTCTATGGGCGGAAATCTCGTAGCCAAGATGGCCGGTGAACTTAGCGAAACCGCGCCTAAAGAATTAAAGGGCGTGGCTGTCGTTTGCCCCGCGATGGATTTGTCTGCGTGCGCCGACGCGCTCGAAAAGTTTCAAAATTACGGCTATCAGCACCACTTCGTGAACGGTTTGCTGGCGCGCTATCGGCGGAAGGCGGTACTCTTCCCGGAGCGCTATCCCAAGGATGGTTTCGGGCCGATCCGCACGATCCGTGAATTCGATGACGCCATCACGGCGCCCCAGTTCGGCTTCCGCGATGCCCAGGATTACTACGAGAGCGTCAGTGCCAAAAATGTCATTCACCAGGTGCGCGTCCCGATGCTCATGATCACCGCTCAGGATGATCCTTTCGTTCCTTACGAACTGTTTCTCCGCGCGCGCGTCGAGCAAAATCCCCACATCCAATTCGTCGTGCCGCCACACGGCGGCCATTGTGGTTTCATCTCGAAGTGGTCAGGTGTGGAGCGCTTTTGGGCCGAACAGCGAGTTGTCGAATTCGCGGCGCGGCTGCTTGACCGGGGATAGCTTGCTTCGTTTGCGCTTTCAGCCTACCGGCTTTTCCAACGACACTTGGAACCTCGGCGTCAACAATTGCGCCGGCCCTTCCGCGACGATCACCATGTCGTCTTCGCACCGCATCCCGAATTCCCCAGGAATGTAAATCCCCGGCTCGTTCGAAAATGTCATCCCGGGTTCGAGCACTGTTTTGCTTCCACGCACTAAATACGGGTGCTCGTGCCCGTCCAGCCCGATGCCGTGGCCCAGCCGATGTGTGAAAAACTTGTAGTCGGGCCCGTATCCCGCCGCCGTGATAACCGCTCTCGCCGCGTCGTCAGCGCTTCCCGAGAGTTTTCCCGCCCGGGCGGCCTCCAGCGCAGCGTCCTGCGCCTTCCGCACCGTCAGGAACGCTTGTTGAACTGTTGCGCTCGGCTCGCCCAGTACGCCGGTCCTAGTCACATCGGATTCATAGCCCTCTACGGTGCAGCCGCCATCAATCAGCACAACGTCCCCCTCCTTCAGCTTTTGCGGCTGCTTTGTCCCATGGGGTAGCGCTGCGGAGGCCCCCAGCAGCACCAACGCTCCGCCGCGAAGCTCCATCTTCCCAAACCCTGCGCTTACCAGCTTCGCAATCTCTTCCTGGGACATTCCTTCCTTCAACGATAGAAAAACCTGCCGGTAAACATCGCAGGTCGCGTCGCACGCCAATCTCATCAACTCCAGTTCATGCGCTGATTTCCGCGCACGGCATGCGATCGTCACCGGGTCCGCCGAAACACATTCAAACCCCGGTGCCGCCGCGCGAAAATGGTCATAAAACGTGAACGGCAGCGCCTCCTCCACCCCCACCCAGCCGCTTCGAATATTCCGATCCGCCAAAAACGTCGCGATCATTTTTGTCGGGCTCTCATCTTCCTGCCATACCAGCACGTCCATCGGATAGCGCATCTGCTCGCGCATCCGCGCTTCTTCAAACGCGGGACTCACCACCACCGGCTTACCTTTTTGGGGAATCACCAAGGCGAGCAGCCGTTCACTCAGCACCCAGCGGATTCCCGTGAAGTAATACAGCGATGTCCCCGGGCCAATGAGCAGCGCTTCGAACTGCGGCTTGACCCGCGACATCACCTCCTGCGCGTGCGCCAGTCGGGCTCGATACTCCTCCGCCGTGATTGGCTGCACCCGGGTTCCCAGCGGCTTCAGCGTGGAAAAACCCGATGGCAACTGGGTTTGCGCCAGTGCTGGCACTTCCGTTGCCACCGCCATGGCCGCCGCGGAAGATTTTAAGAAAAGTCGGCGTGATACATTTTGTAAATTGTTCATGGCGTAGAAGGATGCGGTCACAGCAAGGGACCTGTCAAGGCTCTAGAATCCTCTCTGCTGACGTGCTTCCTCCCGCTTTTTCTCTTGCACCGCAAACGCAAAGCGATACACTTTCGCGCGGGGGATCGCTCTGATGAAAACCGCCGCAAGCTTCGCCGAGTTCTGGCCGCAATATGTCCGCGCCCACAGCGACAGCAAGACGCGCCTGATGCATTGCCTCGGTACCCTGCTGGGCTGGGCCATTCTGGCCGCGGCCATCCTCACACGGGTCTGGTGGTGGATCGCCCTCGCCCTCATCATCCCCTACGCTCTGGCGTGGGTCTCCCACTTCTTCATCGAACACAATAAGCCCGCAACCTTTGATCATCCCTTGTGGTCCTGGTGGGCCGACCAAAAAATGGTCGCCATGATGTTAATCGGGAAGATGGGAGAGGAAGTGAAGCGCGCCACTTCTGGCAGTTGATGTCGTACCGCGGATGGTTGAGCGGTTGGTCTTACTCTGAACGGATGGCCAGAATTTCTTGCCCTTGTATTTTGATCTCTATACCCAGGGGCGGCCGAATGTCGCTCCCCTGAACAATTCCCCCGCGAATCCACACATTCCCGGGAAGATTCGCCGTCTTCAACGGATCATACAGCGTGCGGCTGCACGGGTTACCAACGAGCGGATGGCTCGCCTTGCGATAATCATAATCCTTCCGCAACTTCGCCAGATCCGAAATGTATTCCAATTGGCACGAACCATAGGGCGCTACGCGCGAAAACGCCCAGTAGCCTGTCATCGCTCCTGGCGACCCGCTTGGCAGCCGTATGATCGTCGCTGGAACGTTTTCCCCTGTCAGATTGTTTCGAATGAAAAAATCTACGGAAGACCACGCCTTTGCGAGGTCCGCAAGGCTTGCAATCTCTGGGTGTGCTTCGGTTGCGTGTGCCAGCAAAGTCGCGGGGTCTGCCGGCGGTGAAGGTACGTCGATCTGCGGTGTGGCTTCCCCGTGCGCAGCTTCTGTCGGTTTCGGATGTCGTGTCAGCCATAGGCTCCCGAGGAGCACCAGCAATCCCAGCACCAGCATTCCAATGATCAGCGCCAGCAACGGATTTTTCCGTCCACTTTTCGACGCACCGGTCACTCCGGGGATCGTAGGCATCGCTGCCTTGTAACGAGTCGATGGAGGGGTGTCCGGCATCGTAATTCAACTTCCTCTTACGCGTTGGCTGAACCGGGAAGGGAACTGCTAGACGTGCGCACGACTTTCCGTCGCCTCTATCATTGTACTGGCCAGCGTCAGCATTGGGCAACTTAACTTCGCGTTTCGTTGCCCATTCCGCTTCCTGGCCCCGCCTTGCGACCCACTTTTGTGTTTGTCAGATAGTGACATCCCTCCAGGGCGTGCTTGTTTATCGTCACTTTGCGTCCTAGTGTAGTACAAAGGGTAGTATGAGACTGCTCCTCTGAAGATGGGTCCCGACACTCGATCCGCGGCGCGCGCCTTTGTTCGCAGCTTGAACATTTTGCTGAAGTTTGCCCGGCTCTACGAATTTGGCCATGCCCGCACCGCCGCCCAGTTCGAAACCGCCTGGACTGAACTGCACCAGGCTCTCAAAGAAAGCGGAGAAACTGGTGTGCTTCTGGGTGCTTCCGGAAACCAGATTCTTCTCGATGGTGTACCCCTCGGTGCTGCGGCTGCGGAGAAGAGCTTTGCTCAGCTGCTGACTACCTCAGGCATTGCCAGCATTCATTTCGCTCCCAGTCTGACTCAGCCTCAATTTGCCCGCTTTGTTCGCGCTTTTCCTACCAGTTCCGCGAAACCCAGTTCCCTCGCTGAGCAATTGAAAATCGCTCTTGCTGGCGAAACGAGTATCAAAATTAATGAGATCCGCTTTGTCGCCGAAGATAGCTCTGTTGCAGGCATCAAAGTTGCCGCGCAATTGACCGCGAAAGCCCTTGGCGCTGGCGGCGACAAACTCCGCGATATCTTCGAGGATCCCAACAAACTTCTTCAACTCATTCTTGCCGCCGAAAGCAGCCGCGCTGGTGGCGGAGGCGGTGGCGGTTCCGGCTCTGGTGGTGGCACCGGCGGTTCGGGCTCGGGTAGCGGCGCGAGTTGGAGTGGCGGCGCTGGCGGCGGTGGGAACCTCTGGGAAGCTGGGAAAGCCTCCGGCGGTGGCGGCGGTGCAGGCGGTAGCGGAGGCGGGGGAACTGGCAGTGGAGGCCCTGGATTTGGGGGTAGCGGCTCCGGCTCAGGCGGTTCTAGCGGCACGGGTGTAGGCGGCTCTGGTGGCGGCGGAACTGGTGGACCTGGCGGCGGCTCCGGCGAAGGTGGTCCGGGTGGTGGTGGTCCGGGTGGTGGTGGTCCGGGTGATGGCGGTCCGGGCGGAGGATACAGCGGTTCAGGCGGTGCCGGTGGCGCCGCTGGTTCTCGCGAGCCTGGCAAATGGCTCACCGCTACAGCCATGTTTAAGGGCGGCGTCTTGGGCGGTGTTGCCGGTGTAACTGGTGGACTCGGTGGAACCGGCGGCGGCGGAGAATACCATGTCCAGGAAGAAGAAGTCCGCTCGATGATCGGCCTTTTCGCCCAGCTAGGCCGTTCGCGCAAAGATCCAGAGAAGGGCGGCATGGACACGGCCACTTTCCAATCCCGACTTTCCACCTTGCCTGTCCGCGCCCAATATACCCTGCAACAGGCCTTGGCTGGTCTTGCCGCGCAAGCTCCTACCGACAAGCCAGATAAACCCATGCTCTTGAAACTCGCCGAACATGTGGCCATCCGCTTCGCCTTGGACAGCTACGAGCGCGGTGAATTGCGGGTTAATGCCGTCAAGCAGCTCCTCGACCGTATGAACGCCGAGATCGAGGCACTGCGGAAGATTCTTGGCTCTCAGGAAGAAGCCATGGCCAGCGCCGGGCTGCAGGTTCAGTCTTACACGGAATTGTTGGATCAAGAATTCTGGGTTCAGGTGCCCGAAGAAAACAAAAAGGAAGTGCTTACCTCCGATGAAGCCTGGTGTGTCCCTCCTCGCAACGTCCGTGCTTTCCTCGAGGAAATGTTGCGCCGCGGCGAGCTGAAAACTGTCAACGAAATCCTTCAGAAATACGCCGCCTGCGTTGGTTTGGAGGCTCCTGAAGCTCGGCGCACCACGGCCATCGGTTTGTCGGACCTGGCCGAGTTCTACGGCAGCGGCGATGGGAGCGCCCTCATCGACGTGATCCAGCGCCTCGGCAACCAATTGTCGGTCGAACGTGAAACCGACCTCCAGACCCTCGTGGGAGCAGCCTTCGTTCGCATGAGCCAGGAAGCCGGCGCCAAACGCTTTTACCCCGCGATGCAACAGGCTCTTGCCTCTCTCGATAGTGTCGAGGCCCTTCGCCCCGGCACTACCAACAATATTCGCCACAGAATCGGCGCCGAAGACCGCCTGCCCGAATTCGTTGAGGATGCTCTGCGCACCGGACAGATCCCCGACGGCCTCCTCGACATCCTCGTCCTCATGCCCAAGGCTTCTCTCCATTACGTGACCAACCGCTTCGCTAATTGCGGCTTCCGCGAAGATTGCGAACTCCTTGGTAAAATCGTCAGCGGCCTCGGGGAAGAAGCCGTGCATCGCCTCGTCGACACCTTGCAGAGCGCGCCGGCCACGGAAGCCACGGAAGTCGTTGGCTTGCTTAGCCAACTTTCCCCGGATTCGGTCATGAAAATTTTGCCCGGGCGCCTTACCCAATGGCCTAGAACCTCACATGACCGCGCCGTTCGTCAGCTTTCTTCTACTCCGGCGGAACAGCGCGGCATTCTCCTGGTCAGCCTCTACGATTCCCTGGACCCGCTCATCCGTCCCCTGGCCCTCGACGAGATGGGCATGAGCGGCAGGACCGAATGCATTTCCCGATTAGTAGACCTCGTACGTGACGACAGCACGCCCGGCTTCACACGTATCAAAGCCATGGAGGCCATCGGAAGACTTCGCGCCAGCGCTGCCAGCTCGACTTTTCAGCAGATTCTTGACGCCAAGCAGGTCTGGCGTTGGGCCTATCACAGCGAACTCCGCATTGCCGCGGCCCAGGCCTTGCAGAAAATTGAACCCGCCCTCGCCATGGAAAAAATTGCCGCCAGTGGCCTCGACCGCAGAGAACTGGTCCTCGAGCCCCTTGACCCCGAGCCCGGTTCCGCCGTCATCCGCCAGCGCCGCTATGCGCGCCTGAAGCTCTCCAAGCATGTCAGTGCTGTGACCACAAACCTTCGTGAAAACATGCGCCTCTCTATTCCAGAACTCAATCTGGGCGGAGGCATTGGCGCTGCCGACCGTCACTTGGGGCCCGGTTCCCTCCTGGCCCTCAAGTTTTCTCATGGCGTTCGCCATATTCGCGCTCAAGCCATCGTTCGTGGCGCCCGCCCACAGGCCATCGCCTTCGAATTTGTCGAAATGGATTTGGACGAGCGCTCTCGCCTTCGCAAGCTTCTTCTCGAACTCGGTGGTTTACCGCAGCCCTCCAACATAAACAACCGCAGCCGCCGCCAGAGTCGCATCGCTCTTCTCAAGTAGCATCTCCAGTACACTTCCGCGTCTTCCATTGACACTTCTATCGTTTACCGTCCTTCTGGTCAGGTCCTCCTACTGTCCGAAGGGGGAGATGACGCCCGGGTCACATGGGACCTCTGTACCATTGTGGGAGTTGCACAACCGCCCTACGGTACTAGAAGCGAAGTCCTAGGGAATTTTCTTCCCTTGGGCTATGGACATGGAGCAGGGACAGTTGGGATGAAGACGGACCCCAAAACTACGGCGGGGCGGGTATTCGTTCGTAGCCTCAACATCTTGCTGAAGTTTGCCCGCCTCTACGGCTACGATCATGTTCGCACTGCCGAACAACTCCAAATCGCCTGGCGCGAACTGCGCACCGCGATTCCCGAGGGTTCCGACACGGGTCTGCTGCTCGGCGCCACCGGATCACAATTGCTCCTGGATGGCGTGCCGCTGGAAGGCACCCCTGCGGAAAAACAATTTGCGCAATTATTGTCTGCAGCGGGGCTCGCTAGCGTGCAATTCACTCCTCAAATCCAGGAAGATGAACTGGCTAGGTTTATTCATGCTTTTCCCACCACCAAAACCAAACCCTCCGAACTCGCTGAGCAACTGAAAACAGCTATTGCCGGCACTCAAGGCATTCGTGTAAACGAAATCTGCTTTGTGGCCACGGATGCGCGCTTGAAAGATGCCAGCATGGCTGCACAGATTGCTGCCGCCTCTCTGGGCGATGAGCAGGATGAATTCAGGAAAATGCTCAACGACCCGCAAAAGCTCTTGGAATTGATTGCGGCGGCGCAAGGCTCACATTCTGGCGCCGGCGGCAGCAACACGGAAACTGGCGGCACTTCCGCCGGCTCTGGCTCCACTGCAACCGGAAACGGTGGCGGTCCTGCTGACGGAACTGGCGAAGAAACGGGATACTGGAGTGGCATTGGCTCTGGCGCGTCTGGAAACGCTGGCGGATCAGGCGGAGAAGCCGGCTGGGGCACTCGCGTCCTCTCGGGCAAAGCAGGATCGGGAAATGGCTTTGGCTCGACCCTGGGCAGCGGCAAAGGTCCGGGCGGCACCTTGCCCGGCGACGAGGAAGTTGTGCGCATCCTCCAGGCGCTGACCGCCTTTGGCAGAATGGGTACAAGCGCGAACCCGGCCGCGGCAGTCGTCGAATTTCAGGGGCAAGTTGCTGATCTGCCCGCTCCAGCGCAAGACACCTTGCGCCAAGCCCTCGCCGTTCTCGCCGAGCAAGTCAAGGATCAGAAACTCGACCAAGGCCTCATCCTAAAATTAGCCGAGCACCTTTCCATTCGCTTCGCCATGGAACGCTTTGAACAAGGCGATGTGAAGGTCAACGCCGTGCGCCAGATGCTCGACCGTATGAACCAGGAAATTGAGAGCTTGCGCAAAATCCTCGGTCAACACGAAGACCGCATGGCCGAAGCCGGCATTCTCGTCGAATCTCACCGGGAAATCCTCGACCGCGTCTTCTGGTCTACTGTTCCCGAAAATGCCAAGCGGGAAGTTCTCCTCTCCGATGAAGCCTGGTGCATCCCGCCTAAGAACGTGCAGTCATACGTCGCCGATCTCATCGAGCATGGCCATGTCGCCGAAGCCATCAGCATCCTGAAGAACTATGCCAAGTGCGCCGACAATGATGAACCCGACGCGCGCCGCCGCACTGCCGCTGGACTTTCGGAACTGGCGGGCCTCTACGCGCAAGCAGATCCAAAGTTGCTCGCCGACGCCCTCCGTCACGTGGGCTTGCGCCTCAGCATCGAGCAGGACCAGGAACTGCAAACCATCGTCAGCGCTGCTTTCGTCCGCCTCAGTCAGGAGGCTGCTACCAAACGCTGTTTCCCGGCCATGGAGCAGGCTCTCGACCTGCTCGCCGGCGTCGAAGGGCAACGCCCCGGCATCGCCAAAAATCTTCGCACCAAAATGGGTATCGAAGAACGCGTGCCCGAGTTTGTTGATGAAGCTCTCCGCGCACGCAAGATTTCGGCAGGGCTCACCGGCGTCCTCAAGCAGCTTCCGCAAACCGCCATGGAGCATCTTTCCGCCCGCTTCAATCGCTGCCAGTTCCGCGAGGATCTCGAAAACATCGCCAATCTCGCTAACGATCTGGGCGAAGAAGCCCTACACTACCTCCGCGGCACCGTCCGTGGTGGGCCGGTGGCCGAGTCTGTCGATTTAGTTGGCTTGCTCGCTAAGCTCGATCCCCAAGCTGCCGAAGTTTTCCTCCCCGGCCGCGTGCGCGATTTTCCCCGTACCTCGCAGGATCGCATCGTCCGTCAGATTGCTGCCAGCGCTGGTCATGGATGCTGCCGTATTCTCCTCGCTATCCTGGATCATGTTGATCCCCTGGTCATGCCTCTCATCGTCGATGAAGTTGGAGTGACCGGTGACCGAGAGGCGCTCGGCCGTCTACTCACCATTGCCGATGGCGACCTTCCCGCCGGTGCCGCTCCCTACCTCCGCGTGAAAGCCATCGAATCCCTCGGGCGCCTTCACGTCCCGGCAGCCGCGAATACCCTGAAACGCATCGTTGAAGCACGCAAAGTATTCGGCTGGCTCCACCCGCAGGAATTGCGCATTGCTGCAATGCAAGTTCTGGAAAAACTCGATCCCGAATGGGCTGCCGAGTTTCTGCCTATGAGCGGCATCGAGCACAGCGACTTGGGCCTGGTTCCTCTCGATCTTCCTCCGAATTCCAAATTCGTGCGTCAGCGCCGCCACGCGCGCGTTCGCCTCAAGAAAAACATCTTGGCCGTCAGCACCAACCTCAAGCAGAATTGCCGTCTCGAGATCAAGACGGCCAGCCTCACCGGCGGTCTGGCCGTCACCAATATGCATCTCGCCCCGGGTACCCAGGTCAAGCTTCGTTTGCAATTGGGCATGCGCAATCTCCAAGCTACCGCCCTCATGCGCGATTACCGCGCCCAGGACATGTCTTTTGAAATTGTGGATATGAGCCTCGAAGAGCGCGGCAAGTTCCGAAAATTGCTCCTCGATAATCTTCCCAAGCCTTCTGGCACTGCGGCCAGCGAGGTAGCTGCACCACTCGCTGCCAGTGTCCCGCAGCGTTCCTGACTCCGGTCCATTGTAGCGCCCGCCTTTTTATCCCGAAACATCGAGAGGGGCTGAGGCTGGCAGCTCTCGGGTTGCGCCCCTGAACTCTTACCGGGTGCCCCTCGCGCCGGTTTTGCGTGTGGACTCTTGGGTTTCGGTCCTTCTCTTTGAGGGAGACGCAAGTCATCCCCACCCCTCGGTTTCTTGTCGACTCCGAGCTAGACATCTATATCGTATCCAATCGGTAACTATTCATGAGTACCATACGTCGGTACTTCTGTTACATTTACCCATCCTCTTCCTTCCCCTACTCTGTATTCAACACCGAGCGTCAGCAGCCAGGGTCGCCCACCCAGATGACGCCAATCTCGTATAACTGGTTAATTTATTGCCCAGGCATCTCCATGTTCGTTTTTTCGCACTCTTCTGCGCGGCCACTGCCCTGTGGCCTGCTTCTTTTGCACACGAAGCCCGCCTCTCTTTCCCGGATAACCCCCGCTTCACTGTTCTCCGCCTGGAAGAGCAATTGGGGCTCGGCGCAGTCACAGTTACCGCTATGGGTCAGGACGCCCAGGGCTTTCTTTGGATCGGCACGCAAACCGGCCTGTATCGCTTCGACGGTGCCCGCGCCCAGAAAATGACCGAAGTGGAAGACATGATCGGCCACTACGTCCTCGATCTGCTCATCGCTCCGGACGGCTCGCCCTGGTTCGCGGGCAGCCATGGGATTGCCCACTACACCTCCGGAAAATTCGTGCCTCTTCCCATCCCTCATGAAGCCATCCCCATTGCCAGCGGTAATCAGATTTTTGCGGTCGATCGCCAAGGTGTCGTCTTCGTGTTTCTCTTCAAGCATGGCCTCCTGCGCGTGGACTCGCTTCATCCCGCTCGACTCAAAGTTTTTGGCGAAGCCGACGGCATCCAAGAGCCCCTAGCGGGCATCGTTCGCGCACCGGATGATTCCTTCTGGTTCACCTTCGGCGCGCATCTCGCACATATTTCCGCCGGCTCTTCTTCTGTTGAGATTGACCCCGGCATCACTCTGCCGAAAGAGCGCATCGTCGCTTTGCTGTTTGACAGCCAGCAAACGCTTTGGCTTCGCACTTCTTCCCGTTTAGCTCGCCTCGATCCCCAACTTCACAAAATCAAGTTCGAGCCTGTCTCTGTTGGCGTTGCCAGCGAAGAGGAAGGTAAACCCAGCCTCGATCGCCACGGCCGCCTTCTCGTCCCTTCTTCCGCGGGACTGTTTTGGCATTCGGACGAGCAAGGTGGCTGGTGTGTCCTGACTGACAAGCAGGGCATTGCCAGCAACGACGTGCAATCTGCCCTCGAGGACCGTGAAGGCGCACTCTGGGTCGCCGGTTCGGGTACGGGCCTCGAACGCTTACCTGGCATTCACGAATGGGCTTCCTGGACCACTGTCGAAGGATTGCCGGACAACACCATTTGGTCGACCCTGCGCGATCTCCAGGGCCGGCTATGGGTTGGCACCGGCCGCGGCATTGGCGTTTGGGATGCTCCTTCCCACCGCTGGTTGAAGATTCCTTCCCTCGAAGCCCATGGGCGAAAAGAGATTCGCCAGCTTCAACTCGCAGGTGATGGTTCGGTCTGGGCTCTGACGGTCGCCGGTTCTCTCGCGCGCGTTGATCCCCAAAATTTCGCCGTCACTTGGATCCCCTACTACCGTGGCCGCACCTTTGCCACGGTTTACGCCGCGCCCGACGGCAGTATCTGGGCTTCTACCCATTCTCGACTCGCGCGCTTCGATCCGCACAAACCTGTGAGCGATCCTGAGGATGTTCCTTTGCCTCCCGGCACAGCCAACGAAATCGTTTACCTGTCATTCGCTCCCAGCGGTGTGCTTTGGGCCTCTGGCCCCGGCGCACTGTTCCGCTACGATGGCCAGCGCTGGCGGGTCTTCACTCAGGCCGACGGCCTCTCGGGTCAAACCATCACCAGCGTCGTCGCCATCAACGACAATGAACTCTGGATCGGTTACAACGACGTGGTTCTCGTCTCCCACGTCCGTCTGGATTCCCGCGGCACGCTCAACTTTGAGAATCTCGCCTGGGATCGCACCATCTCCTTGCACGATTCCAAACATCGCACCTGGTTTGATGGCACGGATGGCATTGCGCTTCTTCATCCCGATGGCCGCGTCCGGCGCATCAGCCGCGCCGACGGACTTATCTGGGACGACATCAGCCCCTGGACCGGCGTCCACGAAGAACCCGACGGCAGCTTTCTCATCGCTACCTCTCGCGGACTTTCTCGCTTTCAGCCTGCTCCTCGCTCGGAAGAGCCCGCGCGCTCCAACGCTGTTCTGACTTCCATTTCTCTTGGTGGCCTCGAGCGCAGCCCGGCCGAAAATCCCCAAGTCAATTCCGCGGATGGCACCTTGGCGGTGCAATTTTCGCCCATGGTTCTTGACGCCCCGCAGCGAGTCTCCTGTCTCTACCAGCTCAAGGGCCTTGAAAAGTACCCCACGGAAACTCAGCTGCGCGAAATTCATTATGGCGGACTCCCGCCGGGCAATTACGAATTCTTGGTCAAGTGTCAGAGCCCCGATTCGACCATTTTCTCCTCTCCCGCCGCCTTCCGCTTCCAGGTTCTTCCGGGGTTCTGGCAAACCTGGTGGGCGCGCCTGCTCGGGGCGGCTGTGTTCCTGCTCGTCTTCTCCTCTTTTGTCTCCATCCGTACCCGCACGCTGAATCGCCGCCGTGTGGAACTGGAAAAAGCTGTGGCTCAACGCAACGCCGAGCTGCTCCTGAAAAATCAGGAACTCGCGGAAATCTGCCTCACCGATCCCCTCACCTCCGCTCGCAATCGTCGCTACTTCTACGAAACCATTTCCACCGACATCGCCCAGGCCGTCCGCTCTCATCTGAAATCCATCGATCCTCGCTCCTCTCCTGCTCCCCGGCGCGAACTGATCTTCCTGCTCGTGGATATCGACCGCTTCAAGCGCGTGAACGACGAATTGGGCCACACCGCTGGCGATCGCCTCCTCCGCGAAGTCGCCAAACGCATTGCTTCCATCATGCGCCGTTCCGATGACCTCGTCCGTTGGGGCGGGGAAGAGTTTCTCCTTGTCTGTCGCACCACCGACCGCGAAAATGCCTCGCACCTCTGTGCCCGTGTCATGGAAGCCATTCGCGACTTGCCTTTCGACGTCGGTAATGGTGTCGAAATCCACAAAACTTGCTCCATCGGCTGGGCCCCTTACCCCTGGCTGCGTGATGGTGTCGGGCTTCTCTCGGTTGATAACGTCATCGAACTCGCCGACAAAGCCCTCTATCTCGCCAAACGCGAAGGCCGCAATCGCAGTTACGGTCTCCTCCCCGCTCCGGAGATCGAGAAATCCGAGCGTAGCGTCTCTATCGAGAATCTCCGCGATTGCCCCCCGGATCTCGTCCACATCGTTTAGTGTTTAGTCCCGGGCTCTCGTCCGGCGGCGTGCTGTCGCTCTTAGCGGGGAGTTCCGCGGCGCGGCCGCGAACTAACTCTGAATACAACTAACGGGCGCGAAACCGCAGCGTCACGGTGAGATGTATGGCCGTCGGCTGCCCGTCCAGCACCGCGGGGGAGTATTTCCACTGCTTCACGGCGGTCAAAGCAGCGCTTTGAAGAATCGCTGGGCCTGAAAGAACCTTGGCCGCGGCTACGTTGCCTGATGAGTCAATGAGAGCATCAATTCGAACGTCGCCGGAAATGGATTGCTGTCTGGCCATCTGCGGATAGGCCGGCATAACTGATTTAACGAGTTGGGCGCCCTTGACCTCACCTCCAACAGGCAGTGGGGCGGCCGGCTCCATACTTGGAATCACGGCAACTACGGCGAGCGGGTCTGCACCGGCGGGAGAAGCATCTGTTTCAATAGCAGGTAAGGCTTCGCCAACCCGCTGGGAAGCTGTGCCATGGTTGACCACAGGCGTGGAAAGATGGACGTCCCCGATTACAGGTTTCTTTTCAGGCCGGGCGAGCGAGGCGTTCCGAGAGAACGGATCGGAACCACTAGGGCCCGCAGCGAAGCCGGAGGTCGCGTGGCCGGCAACCCGCGTGGGGTTCTTCGCAGGCTGTAAGGAAACCGGCGGCGGCGATGGCGTGCTCACAGTCGCGGCAGTAGCAGCTGTAGTAGTTCCTGAGCGATTTTGCCGGAAGTACAAAGTGCTGGCGCCAAGAACAAGAACCGCGGCGGCCGCGACCCCGATGGTCAGGTTCTTCTTCGAAACAGCCCAGACAAATTGCATGGCCTGATCGCGAGATTCGCCGAGCCCTTGCGCCTCGGACTCGTCCGCTTCCCAGCGACGGGGCTCTTCGACAACCAAACCATCAAATGTTTCTCCGCTGTTCACTGACACGCCAAGAGGGGATTCGACGGCGACTGAAGGAGGGCCAGCAAGGACGGGCTCGGGCTCGTTCTTGACCACGGGCCTTGGTTCGTTCGAGGCGCGATCCTGCACGGTCTGCGCTCCTTGAGCGACCGGGGGTTCCGCTCTCTGGGTCACGGATGGAGCGGAGGGAGCCGGCGACGCCGGAGTTGCACGGAAGTGCAGCGACTGGAGACTTGCTTGTAGGCGTGTGGCCAGGAGCATCAATTCCTCGAGCGACGGCTGGGAAGAAGGGGGAGACGGATGCGGCGCCGAGTTCACCGGCGAAATATGCGGGGCTCCGGGAGCATTGGTTCCAGCAAAAAGAGCGACGATTTCTTTGGAGAAATCGAGAAGCGAGGGCGCGGGAGTCGCCGGCTTGGATGCAACTGTCGCAGGAGGCACGACGGGAGAAGCAGGCGGCGTTCCGATTTGTGCTGGCGAAGTCTTTGGTGCGGGCGGGGCGGCCACACGGGGAACAACGGAATTCGGAGAAGCGGAATTCGTTGCGGTAACAGATTCCCGAGTCGCGTGCTCCGGCTGTCCAACCTGGAGCGGAGGTGGAGCCACCGCAGGGTTTCCCGATGCGTGGAAAGGCTGGACTGGCGCGGCGGGTTTCGGAGCAGCTCCTCTGGCGGCTGCAAGAAGAGCGCTGATTTCTTTGGAAAAATCGCGCAGCGGAGGAGCGGAACTCCCCAGATTGGGCATAACGGGCGCGGGCGGGACGGCGGGAGGGGGCGATGCCGTTCCAACTTGAGCCGGCGGAATCCTTGGTGTCGGCGTCGCAGTGGCGACACGAGGAACAACCGGACTCTGAGCGGAATTCGCTGTGCCAAGGAATTGTCGAGTCGCGGGCTCCGGCTCTAGAACCGGCTGCGGAGGTGGGGTCACCGTAGGACTGCCTGCCGCAACGAAACTCAAGTCAGGTACCGTTGTCCTCGGAGCAGCACTCTTGACGGCAACGGGGGGAGCCGGGGGAGTCGTTTCGAGGTCGGCCGGCGCAATAGAAGGAGCACAGACCGACGCGGGGGTAGCAACAGGAATCGGGATGTCCCAGAAGTCCGCGGCAGGTTCCGAAAATTGCAGTTCGACGTAGCCGAGCGCAGAACCACCCGGTGCGGATTTCACCACCTGGCAGACGGCTTCTTTCTGCGTTTTTTCGTTGAACAGAAAAACGCGCTGGCCCGGAACCAGCGTGGTGGAAAGCCGGACAAGCGCACCATGCGAATACACCATAACCGTTTTGGTAGTTTCGGAAAAAGGTTCGCGCTTGTCGGAACCTTCGACGATGCGAGCGCAATTAATGGTTACGGGTATTTCGAGTTCAACCAAAGGCGAGCGAGCCGGCGCCTCGGAGCGCGTTTTGGGAAACGGTGAAGTAGGTGCAGCTGCGGAACGAGGGTTTCTCTCGATGGGTGCCATCCAGTCCTCACTCTTAGAGCGACACCAAAATCGCTCGGGGGGCGGACTGGATACCCGTCCGGTCAGTTATTTTATATGGAGTGGTTGGTGGGACACAAGCCCTTCGTTGGGCTTCACCAGGACGTGCTCAGATCGCGCGATGCGCTTGGGACGGGGGGGCGTTCTTCCGTCCCTGCCTAGGTCATTCCTCATGCCGGTAGGAATGAAGAAAACAAAGAATCGATCAAGCAATCCCCTACCTCAATTTCTCCCACTGATCGCAAACTGACGCCCGCTGCCCGCCGTGGCCTTTCTTGGCGCTTCCGCATCCAACCAGTTACAATATAGTGTTTGCGCTGGTCTGCTTGGAGCGGCCTGTGCCGCCACCCCAGCTTGCCGGCCTGAACGCACGGCGCAACTTCAACTTCAGGAATCGACGGACCGTCCATGGAAGTAGCCCAAATACTTGACCGCGTGGTCGCCAAGTTCATCGGCACCAAGCACGAGCGCGACGTCAAGCGCCTTCAGCCCCTCGTCGCCTCCATCAACGCCCTCGAGCCGGAAGTCCAGGCCCTCTCCGACGACCAACTCAAGGAACGCTTTGCTGCCCTCAGGACCCAGGTCCAGGAGCAACTGAAAGACAGCGACACCACTGCGCCCTCTTACAAAGATGACTTAACCCACGCTCTCGAGCCCGTCATCGTTCCGGCCTTTGCCCTCGTTCGCGAAGCAGGCCGCCGTTTCCTCAAAATGCGTCATTTCGATGTGCAGTTGATCGGCGGCATGGTCCTCCATGCCGGAAAAATTTCCGAAATGAAGACGGGCGAAGGCAAGACCCTTGTCGCCACCCTGCCCGCCGCTCTTAACGCGCTCGCCGGAAAAGGCGTTCACATCATTACCGTCAACGACTATCTCGCCCGTCGCGATGCTGAATGGATGAGCCCGCTCTATAAGGCCCTTGGCCTTAGTGTCGGCGTCATCGTCCACGATCTCGATGACGAACAGCGCCGCGCCGCCTATGGCGCCGATCTCACTTATGGCACCAATAATGAATTTGGCTTCGACTACCTTCGCGACAATATGAAGTACGACCTCGCCAGTTGCGTCCAGCGCGGCCATCACTTCGCCATCGTGGACGAAGTCGACTCCATCCTCATTGATGAAGCTCGCACTCCTCTCATTATCTCCGGACCTTCCGAAGAGTCCACCGACAAGTACTTCAAGATCGACAAGATTATCCCCAAGCTTATCCAGGACATTGACTATACCCTCGACGAAAAGCATCGCACCGCCACCCTCACCGAAGAAGGTGTCAGCAAGTGCGAGCGTCTCCTCAGCCTTGGGAATCTTTACGATCCCGCGCACATGGAGACCATTCACCATGTTTATCAGGCTTTGCGCGCTCACACTCTCTACAAACGCGACGTCGATTACGTCGTAAAAGATGGCGAAGTCATCATCGTTGATGAGTTCACCGGCCGTCAGATGCCCGGCCGCCGCTGGTCCGATGGCCTGCACCAAGCCGTTGAAGCCAAGGAAGGCGTAAAAATCGAGCGCGAAAACCAGACCCTCGCCACCATTACCTTTCAGAATTACTTCCGCATGTACAAAAAACTCTCCGGCATGACCGGCACTGCAGAAACTGAAGCCGCGGAGTTCAGCAAGATCTACAACCTCGATGTCGTCGTCATCCCCACCAACCGCACCCTCATCCGTAAAGAGCATCCCGACGTCGTCTACCGCACCGAAAAAGAAAAATTCGAGGCCGTCGTCAATGGCATCCTCCAGGAAGATAATTCCTTTGCCAACGGCATTCGCCATTACCACGAGCGCGGCCAACCCGTTCTTGTCGGCACCATTTCTATTGAAAAATCCGAAACCATTGCCGACTTGCTCAAGAAATCCGGCGTCCCTCATCAGGTTCTCAATGCCAAGCAGCACGAACGCGAATCGCGCGTCGTGGCTCAGGCAGGCCGCAAAGGCGCTGTCACCGTCGCTACCAACATGGCTGGCCGCGGCACCGACATTCTCCTGGGCGGTAACCCCGAATTCCTCACCCGCGAGCATTTTCTGAAAAACAAACTCGCCATGCCCTACGCCGCTGCTCCTGCCGTTATTCCTGCGGACTCCGACGGCGCCAGCGCCCAGCCCGCCGCGCCCATGGTGCTCTTCCAGCACGAAGGCAAGATCTTTCAAGTGCCTCAGGACCAGTGGAAACCGGTCTACGATTCCTTCGCCGAGCAGTGCAAAGCCGAACACGATGAAGTCGTTGCCCTCGGCGGCCTGCACATTCTCGGCACCGAACGCCACGAAGCTCGCCGCATCGACAATCAGCTCCGCGGCCGCGCTGGCCGTCAAGGTGATCCGGGTTCCTCGCGTTTCTTCCTTTCTCTCGAAGACGATCTTATGCGCATCTTCGGAGGTGAACGTGTCAAGCAGCTCATGTTCCGTCTCGGCATGACCGAAGGTGTCCCCATCGAGTCGCGCCTCATCTCCAGCCGCATCGAAAACGCGCAGAAATCCGTTGAAGCCCAAAACTTCGATGCCCGTAAACACCTCCTCGAATACGACGACGTGATGAACAAGCAGCGCGAGACGATTTACGCCATCCGCCGCTCCGCCCTCGAAGGCAAAGATCAGCGCGATTACGTTCTCGGCATCGCCGAAGACGTTGCCCGCGAACTCGTGGATACTTATTGCGCTCGCGAACTCCATCCCGGCCAGTGGAACACCGCGCAATTCCTCGCCGAGGTCCATAGCCAGTTTGGCATCGATGCCAAGACCGCGGGAGCCGATCCCACGGCGCTCAATCACGATCAGCTCTCCGATGCGCTTGTCGAGGCCGTGCAGAATCGCTATGCCGAAAAGGAAAAACAGTTCAGCCCCGATCTGCTTCGTTGGCTCGAGCGCCGCATCATCCTGGATGTCGTTGACACCCAGTGGAAGGATCATCTCCTCTCTCTCGACCATTTAAAAGAAGGCATCGGCCTGCGCGGTTACGGCCAAAAAGATCCTCTGGTCGAATTTAAGAAGGAAGCCTTCATCCTCTTCGAAGACATGATGACGCGCATTGACAACGAAACGGTGCGATATCTCTTCCATGTCCAGATCCAGCAAGGCGAGCAGCCTCCCCAGCCGCGCGAGCCGCGCCCGGAACCCCCGCGCCACCATCCGCCCAGCGCCATTGCCGCTGCTGCCAGCGCCGCCGCTCGCGCGGAAGAAGCACCCGCGCGCCTCCCTGATTTCGCCCGCGCTCTCGAACGCCGTCAGGAGCGCCAGCAGCGCGATTTGCAATATCAAACCGGTGCCGCGCAGGCCGAAGCCCCCAAGCCAGTTCGTGCCGGCGCGAAAGTGGGACGCAATGACCCTTGTCCGTGTGGTTCCGGCAAGAAATACAAGAAGTGCCATGGCGCCAGCACCTAGCGAATTTCATGACGGGATTTGACCTTCATTCCGAGCGAAGCGAGGAATCCCTCTTCGATGGAGGAGTCAAGGCGCCAGCCTTTAAGTCGGCTGGCTCTTGGCCTTTTCTCTCGGAGGCCGGCTGTAGCGGCATCCATCAGGCTGTCTCTTGCGCTTGGTGTTGTAGCGGCCGCCTTCTCTGGCGGGCGCCTTTGGCATAGGAACAGGCTATTTCCGCTCGTTGGGCTGTAAGATACATAGGTGCTGACTGGAGTAAGCAACTGAGCAGTTCTCGAAGAATTTTTTCTGGCACTATCTAACTGAGGAAACCATGCCACCAGGCCCCATGCCAGGACAACCGATGCCCGAACGCCAGCCCATTCCCGGCGTCAAAAATCTCGTAGCTGTGGCTAGCGGCAAGGGCGGCGTGGGTAAA
>Ga0307471_100000289_pt1 | contig 25332 bp, 21 predicted proteins | sample atmos_gasesAM3C__2_FD_204566 | JGI IMG/M metagenome (GOLD analysis project Ga0307471, IMG submission 204566) | Hardwood forest soil microbial communities from Morgan-Monroe State Forest, Indiana, United States - atmos_gasesAM3C_515 | ecosystem: Environmental > Terrestrial > Soil > Temperate...
ATGAGGCCTTTGCGCAAACCTTTGGATTCGGCTGCGCCGAGCGCCAGAAACTTTACGAACTCGCCCTCGATTTCGGCGATGAGGATGGAGGTTTTTGTGCTGCCAATGTCCAACCCGACGAGGTATTTGTCTTTCTTCGCCAATCCGCCGCTCCTCGGATAAAAGCTATTTTGTTCTTGCGGCCACCGTGCCCGCGCTGGAGTCCGGATTCACGACCACTTGCCGCGCATACTGCAAATCGATGGATTGGACATGCCCGGTGTGGGCCTGCCACTGGGCAAAATTGTCCACGAGCATCTTGTACTTGCCGGAAAAATCGCCGGAGCCGAAGTGAACGGTGACCGCCTGCGGATCGGTCGGGCTAGCCAACCCGGTCATGACCACGCGCACGTCCCTCGGAACGGAGAGATCCACTTCGCTGACGTTTTCCGACGAGCCGCCGCGCACCAGTTCGATATCCTTCATGAACTCCTGATACAGCTCGATGCGCTTTTCGCGCTGATCGCGCGGCAAGTCTTCCGAAACGCCGCTTACGATCGGGAATTGGAAATCTGCGTCGCGAGGGCGATCGAGAATCACGCCGTGAGGGTCAATCAGAGCCACCTCGTCGCCATTGCGCACAAAAGCGATGGGCGTGCGCTCGGTGAGCTCGATGCGAATGCGATTCGGGAGAATACGCTCGACGGTCGCAGACTCGATCCAGGGGATTTGCTCGAGCTGGCTCCGCCGAAGATCCAGCGACATGCGCAAAACGCTGCGATTCCGATCTTCCACGAATTGCTTCAACACGGCTTCGCGGGTAACGACGTGATTGCCGGTCAGCTCAATCTGCTCCGGCCTCAGCAACAGCATGGACGGAGAATAAAGAAGAAATCTTGTCCCATGATACGCACCGACGGTTATGGCCGCAGCGGTAGCGGTCGAAAGCAAGACGCGGCGATAGAACGTCCAGCCGTGGCCGCTCAACTTCCTGCGACGAATTTCAACGGGCTTTTGACGGCGCAGATAACGCGGCTCATCGTCGCCAATCAGCTCGGGCCGGTAACGCTCGCCGGCCTCCGCCGCCGCGGTCGCGTTCCTTTGCATGGGCTTCAGGCGTTCCAAACGACCACCTCGTTTTCCAAAGCCACGCCGTAAGCTTTCCGTACGCGCTCGCGCACATCGCCGATCAGCGCCAGCATGTCTTTGGCGGAGGCGTGACCTGCATTCACAAAAAAATTGGCATGGCGTTCGCTGACTCGCGCATCGCCTATGGAAAGCCCTTTGAGCCCGAGCTCATCAATCATGCGGCCCGCTGAGGCGCCCGGAGGGTTTTTGAAGATGCAGCCCGCACTTTTTTGCCCAAGGGGCTGGCTGGAACGCCTTTTTTCGTTGCAGATACGAATACCGTTTAGAATTTCGTTGTACGGTTTGGAGGGTAGTTCCAATATCACTGCGAGCATCATATCATCAGCCGCAAAAGAAGTGTGGCGATATTCGAAAGAAATTTGATGCCCCCGGAGAGTTTCGATTTTCCGCGCGGCGGCGCGATACAGCTTCACTTCGCGGACGTAGGTGCCGATTTGCATCCCATAGGCGCCGGCATTCATGCGCAGCGCTCCACCGACCGTGCCGGGAACTCCAATCAAGCCTTCCATTCCGCCGAGGTCGTGCTTAGCGCAAAAGGTGACGGTGCGGCCCAGGTCAGCCGCGGCGTCGATGTGCGCCAGATTGCCTTCCAAGACGACGTCGGGCTCGGGTGGAACGAGTTGCAAAACCACCCAAGGCAGCTCCCCGTCATCGACCAACAGGTTTGACCCGCCGCCAAGAAACCTGTGGGGAACGCGGCTCGCCTCGAGAAGGCCGAGCAAATCGGGAATGCTTGCGTGTTTGGTGATGCGGAGCATGTCGGTGGTTCCGCCGATGCCGAGGGAAGTCCATTCGGACAGTTTCGCCCCGGGACGCAGGTCGACGCCGAGTTCCGCCAAATGCCCGCGTAATTGAGGATCGCTAATGCGCATGTTGCGCCGGGTGCTCTGCCCCCAGCAAAGTGACGAGATCGTTGCTGGCGCGGCTGACGCTGCCGGCGCCGATGGTCAAAATGGCGTCGCCGGGGCGGGCCTGCTTTAGCAGATACTCGGTGGCCTGCTGAAGTGAGCGGGAGTAGTAAACACTTTTGTGACCAGCGCCGCGAATGGCATGGGCAAGACGCTCGCTGGTCACGCCGGGGATGGGCGCCTCGCCGGCCGGGTAGATGTCGGTCAAGACAAGCACGTCGGCTTGATTGAACGCGCGACAGAATTCGTCCCAAAGATGCTGAGTACGCGTGAAGCGATGCGGCTGGAAAAGCACCAGCAGCCGACTGAACTCGCAGCCGCGGGCGGCGTCGAGTGTCGCGCGGATTTCCGCAGGGTGATGCCCGTAATCGTCGATAACCGTGATGTCGTTCACGACGCCCTTGATGTCGAAACGGCGGCCAACGCCGGCGAATTTTGCAAGGCCCTCGCGAATCAGGTCGGAGGCAACGTTGAGATAGAGGGCTACACCAGCGGCGGCAGCGGCATTGCGTACGTTGTGCATCCCGGGGGGATGGGACAGGCGGAAGATGCCCAAATCATCGCCTTTATAAGTAAGCCTGAACTCGCTCTTTAGGCCGTCGAGTCTTATATCGCTTATGACCAGATCGGCCTGGCTGGAAGTCCCGTAGGTGATGATGGGACGCTTCACGCTGGGAATGATGGCCTGGACGTTGGGCTCGTCGATCGACAGAATCGCCGCGCCATAAAACGGCACGCGATTCACAAACTGAGTGAAAGCCCCCTGAATATCCTCAAGCGAAGTGTACTGGTCGAGATGCTCGCGATCGATGGTCGTCACCACGGCGACGACTGGCGCGAGCATGAGGAAACTGCGGTCGCTTTCGTCCGCTTCCACGACAAAATACTCGCCCTTGCCCAAACGGGCGGTGGTTCCCGCTTGATTGACGCGCCCGCCGATCACGAATGTTGGATCGAGATGCGCTGCTGCCAGAACCGAAGCGACCATCGAAGTCGTGGTGGTCTTGCCGTGGGCTCCGGCAACGGCGATGCCGTATTTCAAGCGCATCAATTCCGCGAGCATCTCTGCGCGCGGGATCACCGGAATTTTCCTGTTGTGCGCTTCGATGACTTCCGGATTGTCGGGCTTCACGGCGGAGGAAGTCACCACCACGTGGGCGCCACCGGCGTTCGACGCCTGGTGACCCTCATAAATCGTGGCGCCCAATTTTTCCAGCCGTTCCGTGGTGTTCGAAAGCTTTACGTCGGACCCGGAAACGGAATAGCCCAGGGTCAGAAGGACTTCGGCGATGCCGCTCATGCCGATGCCGCCGATGCCGACCAGATGAATGCGTTGGAAATTGCGAAAGGAGACCATCATGGATTCGCCCTCATCCTTTACTCTGCACGTTTGCGGCCTCTTCAATCAGATTGACGATTTCCTCCGTGGCATGAGGGCGGGCTAGCGCGCGCGCGTTGGAAGAAAGCTTTTCGATGTCCTGGGGTTGCTCTAGAAGCGAGAAAATCTCGGCGGTCAGTTTTTCGGCGGTCAGCTCGGGCTCGGTAATGAGGCGTCCTGCGCCGGCGCGCGCCATTTCCTGCGCGTTGCGCAGTTGATGGCTGTCGGTGGCCCTGCCGAACGGAATGAAGATCCCGGCGCGGCCAGCGGCGGCAACTTCCGCAGCCGTAATGGCCCCGGCGCGGCAAACAATAATGTCCGCCCAGCCGAAGCGCTCAGGCATGTTCATCATAAAGGGCACGACTTCGGCGAGGATTGCGCGGCGTGCGTAGGCGGTGCGGACCGCGTCATAGTCGCGTTCGCCGGTTTGGTGCACGATGCTCAGCTGATTTTTTCGCGTGGCAAGGCGGTCCATGGAATCCACCAACGCACGATTGATCGGCAGCGCGCCCTGGCTGCCGCCGGTGATCAGCAAGCGCAGGGGATTCCCCGGCTTTCGCGGCGCAATCGAAAAGAACTCCGGACGCACGGGACAACCGGTAACCACGGCTTTTTTTCCCCAAGCCCGTGCAGAAATTTCATAGCCGGTGGCAATGCGCTTCGACAGTCGCGCGAGAAGCTTGTTGGTCAGGCCCGGCTCCGCGTTGGGCTCAAAAATAATGTTCGGCACGGCGCCGAGCCAGGTGGCTAGCAACATCGGGCCCGCGGCGTAACCGCCGACTCCAAAAGCCGCGACGGGTTTGTGTTTGCGTAAGACGCGCCTGGCGTCAAACATGGCCGGAACCAGCATCGTCAAGTTTCTGAACAGGGTTGCTCCGCCCTTGCCTTTGAGCCCGGCAACGCGCAGCGTTTCCAGAGGCAAGCCCGCCTGCGGCACCAGCTTCATCTCAATCCCACGCTCGGTTCCTACCAGCACCACTTCTCTCTCTTTTCCCCGCGCGAGCCATTCCCGCGCAATGGCCAGCGCCGGGAAAACATGTCCGCCTGTGCCGCCGCCCGCGATCAGCAGTTTCACGTGACGCGCCCGCTCCTCAGGCTTCCCTGGCTTGCTGCGAAATATTGAGCAACACGCCGGTGCCCAGCAGCATCACCAGCAAACTTGACCCGCCATAACTGATGAATGGCAGGGGAATGCCTTTGGTCGGAACCATTCCCAGAACCACCGCGAAGTTGATGAGCGCCTGCCACAACACCATGGTCGTGACGCCCAGGGCGAGCAAACGGCCAAACACGTCCGGCGCGGCGAAAGCGGCGCGAATACCGCGCCGTCCGTAAACGACAAACAGCGCGATCACCAGTACCGCGCCGATAAAGCCGAGTTCCTCGCAAATCACCGCGTAGATGAAGTCCGTGTGCGCCTCGGGCAGATAAAAAAGCTTCTGCTTGCTTTCCATCAAGCCGACGCCGGTGAGGCCGCCGGATCCCACGGCAATCAGCGATTGCCTCAATTGAAAACCGGCGCCTTGCGGATCGGAGCCGGGGTCCCAAAATGACAGAAAGCGCGTCATGCGATAAGGGGCGAGCGTGATCAGGAGATAAAGCGCGGGCAGCGCGACCGCGACACCCGTAGCAATCCACTTCCAGGAAAGCCCCGCAACAAAAAGAATGGTGGTTGCAAACAGCAGAATGTCCAAGGAGGTTCCAAGGTCCGGCTGCGCGAGAATCAGTCCAGCACAAACCAATATCGGCGCGAAGGCCGGCAGAACCGTGTCGAGAAAACCCTCTTTGCAAAACTCCATGGCATCTTGGTCGCGCCTCTTCAGCTCCAAAAACCATGCCAAGTAAAGAATCACGGCGAGCTTTGCGAGCTCCGACGGCTGGATTCCAACGGGACCGAACCGGATCCAGCGATGCGTGGCATGAGAGCGATCGAGAAAAAAGGCGCTGACCAGCATAACTAAAACGGTCGAGAGCACCGCGTAGATCACGGCCGGCTGACGCAGTTTGTGATAGTCCGTGCGCATCAAAACGAACATTCCTAAAAGGCCAAGGAGAAGCCAGGCTGCCTGCCGCACCAGAAAAATGTAGGAGTGCCCGTACAACTGCTCGGCGGTTACGGCCGATGCGCTCAGGATCATCACCGCACCAAATAGACAGAGGGCAAGCGTCACACCAAAAAGCCACCGGTCGCTGTCCGGACGCGTCGGCATATCGGTTCACCGCCTTCCTGAAGTTGTGCTTGCGGCCTGCCGCTCGAGCTGCTGCACCAGCTCCTTGAACACGCGGCCGCGGTGCTCATAATTTTGAAATTGGTCGAAACTGGCGCAGGCGGGCGCGAGCAAGATAACGTCTCCGGGACGAGCGGCGTGCGCCGCTGTTTCGACCGCGCGTTCGATGGTCCCGGCTTGCTCGATGGCCACGCTCCCCGCAATTTGCTTTTCGATTTTGCTGGCCGCCGCGCCAATCAAAAGCGCCAGGATGGCTTTTTCCCGCAACGGTGCTTGCAGCACCGTGTAGTCGCTGCCTTTGTCCTTCCCGCCCAAGATAATCAGGATGCGCCCGGGAAAGGCATCCAGCGCTTTCCGTGTGGCGTCCACGTTGGTAGCCTTCGAATCGTTGTAAAAACGCACGCCGCCAATTTCTGCAACGAATTCCAGACGATGCTCGACTCCCGTGAAAGAGCGCACGCCTTTTGCGACGGAGGCCGGCTCTGCGCCCGCAAGCCGCGTCGCCGCCACCGCAGCTAGGACGTTTTCCACGTTGTGCGCTCCGGCCAGCGGAATATCCGCAAGCTTGAGAACCTTTTCTTCTATCCCCTCACGGCGAAACAGGACTTCGTTTTCCTTCACGAACGCGCCCTGGGCGACGCGCTGCTTCCGGCTAAACCAAAACACTTGTGGTTTTGCGGGAGCATACGGCGTCGCGCCGGGATCATCGGCATTCAGCACGGCGCTGTCCGCTTCCGTCTGGTTCTCGAAGATCCGGGCCTTGGCGGCGCCATAACTCTCGAGCGTATGATGGCGGTCGAGATGATCGGGCGTGAGGTTCAGGAACACGCTGATATTGGGACGAAGCTTTTCGATCAGCTCCAGTTGAAAACTGCTGAGCTCCGCAACGGTGATGGTCTTGTCACTGGTCTTTTCCACGTAGGAAATCAAGGGCGTGCCAATGTTGCCCGCCAGAATCGTGGAGAAACCCGCATTCTTCAGAATGTGCTCAATCAACGACGTTGTCGTCGTTTTCCCGTTCGACCCGGTAATCCCGATGAGTCGCCCTTTTAGAAAACGGCTGGCAAGCTCGATCTCGCTCCAAATGGTGAGGCCTTTCGAGCGCGCCGATTGCAAAAGCGGCGCATCGGCGGGCACGCCTGGGCTGGGAATGATCAGCTCCGCCTCCCGAATCAATTCCTGGCGATGGCCAGCAAGCTCCAGGCCAACTCCGGCTCTTCGCAGTTCTGCGACTGCGGCGCCGAGCTCGCTCTCACCACGCGTGTCGGTCGCCGTCACGCGCGCGCCTCGCGCGGCGCAAAACAGCGCCGTGGCCACTCCCGTCCTGGCCAGGCCCACCACGAGCACGCGCTTGTTCCGAAGTTCGATCGACGCGGACATTTTGAATCCCGAAGTTCCTACCTCAATTTCAAAGTCGTCAGCGCAAACAGCGCAAACACCAAGGCGGCAATCCAGAAGCGGACGATCACCTTCGATTCGCTCCAGCCCAGCAATTCGAAATGGTGATGAATCGGCGCCATGCGGAAAATGCGCTTGCCGCGCAGCTTGAAAGAACCCACTTGCAAAATGACCGAGAGCGCTTCCACGACAAATATTCCGCCCACGAAAAAAAGCAATATCTCTTGCTTGATGATGACGGCGATGGTCCCGAGGGTTCCCCCCAGAGACAACGAGCCGACGTCTCCCATGAAAACCTCCGCCGGATGCGCGTTGTACCAGAGGAAACCCAGCGACGCGCCTACCAGCGCCCCGCAAAACACCGTAAGCTCGCCGACTCTGGGGATGTATTGAATATCGAGATACGTGGCCCAGCGAAAATTGCTGCTGACATAGGTAAGGAGCGTGAGCGCCCCCGCGGCAATGACCGTGCAGCCAATCGCGAGCCCATCCAGACCATCGGTCAGATTCACCGCATTTGACGATCCGACAATTACCACGCAGACAAAAATGAGGAATGGAACAAAGGCCAGCGGCCACCAATGCGGAGTGCTTAGCAAGGAATGAATCACGAGGTCCGGGTGAATCCGCTTCGCAAAGGGAATCACCAGTTGCGTCGAATAGAAGCCGCGGGTCACCAAAACAAGCAGCGAGCCGCCGACCACCAGACTGACCAAGATCTGGAAATAGATTTTTTTCTTCGCCGTGAGGCCCAGGTTCTGCCGTTTCGAGACCTTGGCGTAGTCATCAATAAAGCCGATGGTCGCGAATCCGCCCAGCGCAAACAGCGCCATCAAGATGAAGGGGTTCTTCAGGTCCGCCCAGAGCAACGCCGGAATGGCGGTGGACAACACGATCAGCACGCCGCCCATCGTCGGCGTGCCGGCTTTCTTCTGATGCTGCTGTGGGCCCTCTTCGCGGATGTACTGCCCGATCTGGAGCTCGCGCAAGCGGCGAATCAGCCACGGCCCGAAAACGAGCGCGAGAAACATTGCGGTCAAGCTCGCATAGACCGTTCGAACGGTGATGTAACGAAACACGTTGAGCGGGCTAAAGTAGCGCCGCAGAACCTCGACGAGGAGGTAGTAAAGCATCTTAGTGCCGCACCTCCTGACGCGACAACTCCCCCGGCGCCGCATGCCGGGCGATCAGCGCATCGACGATCTGCTCCATCTTCACTCCTCGGGAACCCTTTACAAGCAGCAGGTCTCCGGGAGCAACCAGAGTTTCCAGAAATTGCGCAGCTTCCGGCGGCGTCGCGAAGAACTTTGTGCGCGCCCGCGGCAGGCCCGCCGTCACCGCTCCCTCCACGATTTGCGAAGCGTCACCGGCCACACCGATGACCCAGTCCACTTTTCCGGTTTTCGCGGCAAACCGGCCGGCTTCGCGATGCAACTCCGGCGACGCGTTTCCCAATTCGCGCATCTCGCCGGCGACAAGGATTCGCCGCTGGAAGTTGGGCGTTGCCGCAAGCAATTCCGTCATGGCCTCGAGCGCAGCCGGGCTCGAGTTGTAGCTGTCATTAATCAGCGCCGCACCATTCGAAAACTGCAGAAGCTCGCCGCGCATCGCCGGAGCGCGCAGCGTGTTGAACACGCTCTGCGCCTCTAGAGCGCCGATTCCCCAAACGCTCGCCGCAGCCAACGCCGCAAGCGCGTTGGCGACCGCATGCCGCCCCGGAACGGTCAACTCCAAGCGCACCCGGCCTTCCGGACTTACATAATCGAACGCCGATCCCAGGGCGCCGCGGTCTTCGATCTCCGCCGCCATGAAAAACGCCTGCCTTTCGATCCCGTACGTCAGCACGCGGCCCGGCGCGTAAGGCCCAAACGCCGCAACGCGCGGATCGTCAGCGTTCAACACCGCCGTGGAACCGCTGCCGTTCAGCCCCTCAATCAACTCGCGCTTTGCCAGAGCAATCTCATCGACGGAAGAGAAAAATTCCAAATGCGCCGGGGAGACGCGCGTCACCACGCCAACGTCCGGACGCGCGGTCGCCGCCAGCCGCGCTAGCTCTCCGCGGCGCGACATCCCCATTTCCAGAACCGCCGCTTGATGGGTTTCCTCCAGCCGAAACAGCGTCAGCGGCAGCCCGTACTCGTTATTCAAATTTCCTTCGGATCTCAGGACCCGCAGCTTCGTGCCCAGCAGGGCCGCCAGCATTTCCTTCGTGGTAGTCTTGCCGACAGAGCCGGTGACGCCCGCAATTTTCCCACCCCAGGCTTCGCGCACCGCCCGCGCCAACTGCTGGAGCGCCCGGAAGGTGTCGGGCACGGCCAGGCAGCGGTCGCCCACCGAGCCCGCAAACCTTGCGAGATGCGCTTCCGCCACGACCGCCGCCAGCGCTCCCAGATTGAGCGCACTGGCCACATGATCGTGTCCGTCGTGACGCGGTCCGTGGATGGCCACAAACAGTTCTCCGGCGCGAATCGCGCGAGAATCAATCGACACGCCGGCCAGCCGGGCCAGGGGGTCGAGTCCCGCTCCTGGCCGAGTACCCAAAGCGCCAGCCACCTGTGCAATCGTCCACCGCATAAACTCCTCAAAGGGTTGGTTTTAGTCCAGTACCGCACGGCACGTTCGGTTTTCAACGTTTTGAGGGCTCCTCCTCTCGTCAGGCCTGCTTTTGGCCGCCCCATCCTGCCCGGGGCCCGAGCGCCCTCGTTATTGCCACGGAACAAGCGCGCTAGGTGCCAAACCCGTTTTTCGGCCCCGCAAAACCCCGTTCGCGAAGCGCGCGCCGCGCCACTTCGCGATCGTCAAACTTGAGCGTGCGGTCCGCGAGAATCTGGTAATCCTCGTGGCCCTTTCCCGCCAGCAGCACGATGTCGCCCGCTCGCGCTTCATCGATGGCCATGCCGATGGCCTTTTCGCGATCGGTCTCGATCAAATATTTTCCAGCCGTCTTCTGCAAGCCGACCACGACGTCGCTGATGATTTTCAGCGGCTCTTCCGTGCGCGGGTTGTCGCTTGAAAGAATCGTCAGGTCGCTCAGCCGTCCGCTCACTTCTCCCATCACCGGCCGTTTCGTGCGATCCTTTAATCCGCCACATCCGAAAAGCGTGATGAGGCGGCCTTCGGTATTCAGTTCGCGCGCAGTTCGAATGAGATTTTCGAGCGCATCATCGGTATGCGCGTAGTCCACGATCACCAGAAACGGCTGGCCCATATCAATGCGCTGGAAGCGCCCGGAGACGCTTTCCAGATTCTCGAGGCCCTTCTGGATGATTTCATTCGAAAAGCCAAGAGCCTGGGCGGCGCCAATTGCGGCGAGCAAGTTGTAGACGTTGATCCGTCCGACGAGCCGCGACTTCACCTGCAATTTTCCCTTGGGCGTATGGGCGGTGAAACGCAACCCCTCGAAACTAAGCTGAAATTTGCTTGCGGTGATGTCCGTTTGCGATTCCAGGCCATACTTCACCGTGCTCTTGGCCAAACCGGCCAACTGCTTGCCGTAGCTGTCGTCGGTATTCAGCACCGCGACTTCCGGCGCGCCCGCGCCGGTACCTGCAAATAGCCGTCTTTTCGCCGCGAAATAATCCTCAAAGGTTTTGTGATAGTCCAGGTGCTCGCGCGTGAGATTCGTGAACACCGCGGCTTGGAAATGGCACCCCCACAACCGGTCCATCGCAAGCGAGTGCGAACTCGCCTCCAGCACCGCGTATTCCCCGCCGGCGTCGCGAATTTCGGCAAAAAATCCCTGCAGATCCACGGATTCGGGAGTGGTATTCGGCGCGGGATAGTCGCCCCGCGGGGTGTGATAGGCGATGGTGCCAAACAAACCAGTCCTGGCCCCGGAGGCCTTTATGATCGCATCCACCAGCGAAGTGGTGGTGGTCTTTCCGTTCGTTCCGGTCACCGCCACCAATTGCAGGGCGTCGGCCGGATGGTCGAAAAAATTCGCGGCCGTACGCGCCAGCGCTTTCCGCGCTTCTCGGACTTGAATCCAGACAACTCCCCGTGGAAATTCCTTGAGGGCGGGTTCTTCGCTCGCAACGGCCGCAGCGCCTCGTTTCACCGCGTCCTGAATAAAGGCGTTTCCGTCGGCTTGCGCGCCATGCAGCGCAAAAAATAGCGCGCCCTTCTCTACTTTGCGCGAATCACAACTCACCTGCTGAATCTCGAGGCGGTCCCGAGAGCTCGGCAGAACGGTTTCTACCCCGCGGAGCAGTTCGCTCAGTTCTTTCCCCGTTCTTGATCCGGCGACTTGGACAGACTGTTTCAGGGGCGTGTCCTGCGCGGTCGTGGTGGTGTGTTTCACCTGTTTTTCGTGGCCTAGCGACATCTTCATCCTAACGCCTGCTCTTGCGCTTCGGCTTGGCGATCTTTTCGCCCGGTGCCCCGAATTGCACCGTCAGCTTCGCGCCTGGCCGCACCTTCATCCCCGCCGCTGGCGTTTGACTTCGTGCAAGACCGCTGCCAACCAAGAAGGGGTCCACCCCCAGCTTCAAACACGTCTCCGTCACTTCCCGCATGGTCTTTCCCAAAAAGTCCGGCACAAGGATGTCGCGGCCTTCATCCACTGCCACGGTCACTGCTCGAGCCTTATCGATCGCTCTCCGCGCATTTGTCCCGGAGGACTCGGCTGGGGGTAGGTCCGGTAGAGCAACAAAATCGGTTGGAGTGAAGTCCGTGAGCGCTGCTAAGTTTGATGCATTTCTATCCTGGTACGCAACTCGAATCAACTGCGGCTCGACTGGCACGTCGCGCGGCACATCCAGATAGGCCAGCACCTGCTCGGCGATGCGTTTGAAAACCGGCGCCGCCACCTGTCCGCCTTCGCGTTGCCCCACCGGCGAATCCAGCGACACAAGAATCGTCACTGCCGGATTATTGATGGGAGCCAACCCGGTGAAGGAAGCGATCAGTTGCGTGTGGGAATAGCGGCCGGTCGAGGGATCAATTTTTTGGGCGGATCCGGTCTTTCCTGCGGCGGTCCAGCCGTCCAGATGCGCCAGCGTCCCCGTGCCATGCAATATCACCCCTTCCATCAAGCGACGAAGAGTCGCCGCTGTTTCCGGCTGGATCGCGCGCCGGGGCTCCACGGGAGATAACACGCCTTCTCGAGGTAAAGCTTTATTGTCACGGCGCAGTCCGGCGACAACATGTGGCCGGTACAGCAGGCCCCCGTTCGCAATGGCAGAAACCGCGGCAAGCAGCTGAATGGGCGTGACGCCCACCTCCTGGCCCATCGAAATCGACCCGATGGAGATTGCCGACCAGTTCTCGAGCCGCCGCAGCAATCCCTTGCTCTCGCCGGGCAAATCCACGCCGGTCAACTGGCCGAATCCGAAGGCGCGTATGTAATCGTAAAATTTCGGCGCTCCCAGCTTCAGGGCGATCTTGATCGCTCCCACGTCGCTCGACCGCGCCAGGATGTCGGAAACCGTCAGCAAGCCGAATGGCTCGTGGTCGCGAATACGGTGCCCCGCCAGGTACACCGCGCCGTTCTCGCAATCGAAGACCCCCTCTGGCCTCACGATCCCTTGGTCAAAGGCCGCCGCAAGCGTAATCAACTTGAAAGTCGAGCCGGGTTCGTAAAGCGCAGTGACGGCGCGGTTCATCCGCGCTTCGGCGGACGCTTCTGTTGCCGCATTCGGATTAAACTTCGGCCAATTTGCCAGCGCCAGAATTTCCCCGTTATTGGGATTCATCACGACGACCATTCCGGCCAGGGCGTGCGTCTTTGAAATGGCCGCCGCGAGTTCTCTCTCGGCGATATATTGAATCTGCTCGTCCAGCGTCAAGACTACATCCGCGCCGCGTTCGCGTTGTGCCTCCACACGATCGAACCAGCGCTGCCGTGCGTCCGCCATCACCACGATTTTTTCACTCTTGCCGCGAATCTGGGTGTCCAGCCCGTATTCGATTCCGGCGAGCCCTTTTTCGTCGAGGTCCACGAAGCCCAGTACGTGGGCAGCAAGGTCGCGCTTTGGGTAGATTCTCTGGTTCTCCTTTTGAAAATAGATCCCCTTCAGATTGAGGGCCTCGACCGCCTCTTTCTTGTCGGGAGGCACCTTGCGGGCAATCCAAGCGAAGCTTTGTGCCGACGCCAATTTTGCTTCCAACACCTCGCTCGGGATCCCCAGCACGCGCGAGAGCAGTTGCGCGGCCAGCTGAGCATCTGCGACTTCAATGGGTACCGCGAACACGGAATCCACCGGGATGCTCATTGCCAGGGGATCCAGGTTGCGGTCGTAGATGGAGCCGCGCTTTGGCGTGATGTCCATGATGCGTTGCTGCTGCCGGGCCGCGCGTGCGAGGTACTCGGTGTGACAGACGAGTTGCAGGTAGCCTAGTCTGCCGACTACGGCGACGAGACAAATCAGGATTAGGCTCGAAACCAGGAGCAGCCGTTCACTTGCGGTGAACTCACGCCTGTCTTTCCCCGCCCGGCGGTCAGCTTTCACGACGTGCGCGCGGTTTTCGGACATGATGGGTTCAGCTCGGCCGGTGCTCCGCCACAAGCTTCATTTCAGCAGGATGCAATTTTGCGGCGCCCCGTCCGCAACCAGGGCTTATTGCGAACGGTTCTGCCGTACGAATCTCACGGCGGCCACCTGGGCTCCCGGCGGAGAGTCGTACTCGCGAATTTGCGTCGGCAGCGGCTCGGTCAGGCCCAATTGACGGCGCGCGATGATGTCAATGCGCATCGGGTTTCGCAGGCTGGCTATTTCCAGTTTCAAGGAAGAGTTCAAGGTCGCTGCGGCTGCCTGTTGCGCTTTGATTTCCTCGAGTTGGAAGCTCAGATCGATGCAGCGAAAGTGCTGATAGATGTACAACATGAAAAAAGCGGCCACCACGGAACCCAACGCCAGCGTGCGGTAGTAGTAGCGAAGCTTCACCGGTTCGACGTGGCGCACCAGGCGCGAATTGTCAATCCGCTTGACGGTCTGGAACTCCCGCACCGGCCTTGCTCTTTTCTTGCTCGCCATAACTAAACTCTTTCCGCGCACCGCAGTTTCGCGCTTCGCGAACGCGGATTTCGAGCCATCTCTTCCCTGGTGGGCTGGATCACGTGTTTGGTCAGCACGTGGAACGTTCCGGCCCTCTCTCCTTCATGAAACGCGCGCTTGACGAGGCGGTCTTCCCGCGAGTGGTAGCTCACGACCACCGAGCGGCCGCCCGAATTCATTGCGGCGGGGGTCCGAGAAAGAAACTGCCCGAGTTCCTCCAACTCTCGATTCACCGCTATCCGCAGCGCCAGAAACGTTTTTGTTGCGGGATGCAGTCTCTGCCTTCCCCATTGTCTTCGGACCCCTGCCACAGTCGTTGCCAGGTGTGCGGTGTCGCGTATCGGTCGCGCTCTCACGATCGCCCTGGCGATCCTTCTAGAATCGTGCTCATCCGCTTCGCGGTAGAGCAAATCGGCCAGCTCTCTTTCCGGCCATCGATTCACAATCTCGTCCGCCGTCAATTCGTCTTCGGCGTTCATGCGCATGTCGAGCGGACCGGCTTCGCGAAAGGAAAATCCTCGCGCGGCCTGGTCAAGCTGCATGCTCGAAACCCCCAAGTCGGCCAAGACCCCGTCCGCCGGCGGAATCCCCAACTCGCGTGCGACCTCCGCAATCCTCGAGAACGGCGCTTCGACCACCGTCACCTTCGTCCCAAAGATCTTCAGCCGCTCCTGCGCCATGGCAAGCGCCCGTGCGTCCCGGTCCAGACCGATCAGCCTCCCAGAGGTTAATTTCCCGGCGATCGCCTCCGCGTGACCGCCCGCTCCCAGCGTTGCGTCGATGTATGTTCCGTCCGGCTTTACGCGCAGCCATTCGAGCACCTCCCTCAACATCACCGGCGTGTGTGGCGGATTCCCGCTTTCTCGCCACTCGCCACTCGTCACTCGCCACTTCCCCCCTTAAATCCCCAAGTCTTCCAAGGCCTTGTCGTCCTCGTCGGTGTACGGCTCGTTCTTCAACTGGTCCAGCATGCGCGTGTGGTTCATCACTTCCAGGTAGTCCAGGTTGCCGAGTACATCCACGTCGGCCTTGGTCTGCGCCGATTCCCTCAGCACGGTCGGCAAAAGCAGCCTCCCCTGCCCATCCAATTCCACGGTCTGCCCGTAATAGCTGGTGCGCATCAAAAACTTCCTTTTCGCCCGGTTGGTGCTCGGCATCTTGGCGAGCTTGTCTTCGATCTCCGACCAAACTTTCATCGGATAAATCCGTGCCGTCTCACCGCTGGTGCTGGTGATGTAAAACTGGTTCCCGAACTCCTTCAATTGCTCGAGAAACACCGCGGGTATCTTCAGACGACCCTTCTCGTCCACCTTGGCCGGACAGTTGCCCCGCAGCTTCATGTCCACCGCTCAGTTCCGCCCGTTTGCCGGAATCGAACGCGAAAATGTGGTCTAGGATGGCCAAAATGCCCACTTTCACCACAACTTACGCTGACCTCTACTTTGCCCTACAGCCTGCTACCTTTTGCCCCAATCTCCCACTTTCTACCAATTTTCACCACATCCTACCCGATTTTCATGGTTTGTCAAGAAGAAAAGTGTGAAAATGCAGCGGCCAGGAGAAGGTCGCGGCAGGCCTCAACCCATACTGGATGGCCTAGCTTTCCGTCTTCAAGCTGTGGTGTTGAGACTCCCCGCGCCTAGACGCGGGGGAGGTGGGACCTCGACTCCTGGGATGGTACTAGGCTGGCTTCGGTGAACTCCGCGGGCTCGCGGCTTCCGCCTCGATCTTCTCTACGGTTATGACGTTCGTCTTGGGATCGAGCGTCCCCACCACCCTCACTTTTTGTCCCGCCCATTGTTCCGCCAGAACCTGGGCATCGAGCTTGTAAACCTTGGTTTTTGTCTCGAGCACGTATCTTCCGCCGCGCTCTTTCACGCAAAAGCGGACGCATTCCGTGTCCGTTTTGATTTCCGGCTTGATTCCCATCATTTCCTTGTGGGATTGGCTCAGCGAATGCACATTCAGTGCGCACTGCGAATCGGCAATTTCGCCGGTGAAGATTTTTTCGCTTGTCCCCGGTCCGGCGGTGGCCGTTAAAGCGATCCCCGCCAGCGCGGCCACAAGCGAGACCGCTCCCGATTTCTTTTTCATCGTTAGTACTCCTTCCGCTTATCTGTCGCGATCCCTGGCGAGGGCAGCACTACAAATTTCATGTTCATCCCTTCGTGATCCTGGCTGCAGATGACCGTGCAGACCACTACGTACTCGCCCGGCTCGCCTGGCGCCACCAAGGAAAATTCCTGGACGCCTGGTTTCAGCATGAAGTCCCACCCGTCAACGGGGCTCCTATCTTTCGCACGAAGCAAGGTAAAGCCGTGAATGGCGCCATCGCGATTCACGTTTTTCGCCTTCTTAGCTGTGATTCGCAAGGTAATCGGCTCCCCGGCCTTGACCGTGATGATCGGCTGTTTCTGTCCGGGCATTTTGTATCGGCTGTCGTGGTCCGCCAGGATGTCAATGACGCACCCCGCCAGTCCGAGACTCTGCCCCCGGGCGCAAATGCCGAAAAGCGCGGCCAGCATCGCGGCACACCCGCGATCGCGCAATGTCTTCGCAAATTTGCGGTTCGCCCTCACTGCGTCATATAACTCAGAATCAACCTCATGTCTTCATCGGTGAGCATGGCGCGAACCCTCATATGCCGAATCGCCGTAGCCATGACGCGCGAGGGAAACTTATGCGGTGGCTGATGGCAGCGTCCGCAATTCGTGCGGAAGCGCTTTTCACCTTCTATGCGCTGAGCCCTCTCGGCGCTTGCCGTGCTTCTTAAAGCCGGTGGTGATCGGCGGTCATGGCTTGCGTTGGAATTAGCAGTCGAAGGTCCGGCTGAGGCAACAACCGCGGAACCCTTGTCGGACCTTTCCTGTTCCTGCGCGAGCGCCGAGCGGACCAGGCAGGCCATCACCCCCAAGCAACAAACCAGCATCCAGTTTCCCCTCATCGCGGGCCTCCTGCCGACCCCATTGGAACAACGAACCGATAGGTGAGGCCCAGCGTCCAAACGTTCAGGTTGCCCGCGCTGCTGAATTGCCGGCCATAATTGCTTGCGGCTTTCAATCCATCGATGAAGTAGTAGTTCAGCCCGAATTCGAATTGCTTTGTATTTATCGGCGGCAACGCATCACTGACCAGGTCCCCAGTGAAAAACTGCTGGTACCTCGCCACGAGTTGCGTCCGGCGCATCTCGTTTTGCAGAAACGGAAGCTGGCTCAACTTGTAAGCGGGCTCAATCCAGTAGCCGCTTCCTCTCTTTGAATTTGCGTACTCGGCGCGGATATCCAGCGGAAGCAGCGTCGGCTGCCAGATGGCATGAAAGCCAAACAGATTCGATCGCTCCTGTTGCAGCAAATGTTGGAACGAGCCTCCCATTTCCAATCGTGCCTTGGGTATGAAAATCCCCGTGCGGACGCCGGCAAAGCGATCGGAATCGACCGGGCTCGTCGTTGAGAGCGCGGAAAAATAAACGGCGTAGTTAATGTTGAACTGCGGGCGCGCTTTGAATCCGCCGCGTATCATCCCGCCGGTGCTTGCGTTGCTGGGTCCGATTCCAATCGGCAAGATCAGTGGGTCGGATTGCAGGTTTCGGATCCACACCGGATAGAGCCGCTCGTTGAATATCCCGAAAGGTGTCAGGAAGCGCCCCACGGTTATCGTCATGCAGGAATTCGCAATAAAATCCAGTTGGGCGTATTCGACCTCCTTTTGTACCGGGCCTCCGTGAAACCCGCTTCTACCCGGCAGTTGAACCAAGTCGTTTTCGAAGGTCGCGCGCGTTTCGAACACCCACCGCTGTCCGATTGGGACGAGCACTAGCGGTGTGGCGATGGGGTGCAGATCGGGTTGGCCGCCACTGAAATTGCTGATGAAGCCCGCGCTTCCTGTGAGCAGCGGCACGGGCTTGACGTCTTCATCGGACCTCACTTGCGCGCATGCGCTCGGAGTCGATGCGCCCACGGCAAAGACGAGCGCGACAACCGCCAGCCTCTTAAGAGTTCGAGGGAGGCCGCAAGTCAGCAATCTTCTTCTGATGCTCCTCACACTTCACCCCGAGCGGCTGATTCCGTCTTCGAATTCCAGCTTGCGAGACCCCCAGAGGCCGGTCAAGTCACGTTCCGCTAGCGTGTGCCTGGAGAGGTATTTGCCGATGCGCCGCGCGGGCAGTTTTTCCGGGAATATCTTCGAGGAGGGGGCGGGCGAGCAAAAGCCGCTAGCGAAACCGTTTCTCTCTGCCCATCACGGAATCCGCCTGGCTCGATCGCCCGGACCGCTGTTGCGCTTGCCCTCGCTTGACTTGAACTCAGCGATCTTTCGACCAGCGAAAGCGCACACCGCCTGAAAACAAAATGGGCGTGCCGATCTGCGGTACGGGAGTGGTCTGCACGAAGTACTCGCGGTTCAGGGCGTTCTCCAAATTCAGAAAGCCACGCCAGCGCTCGCCGAAGGAGCGTGAGACTTGGAGATTCAGCACAAAGTAGCTTCCCAGTTTCCGCTGATTCTGGCTGTCGTCGAAGCGATAACTTTCGTAGCGGCCTTCCACGCTCGCGTCGGCCCATTTGGGATGGGAATACACAACTCTCGCGCTTGTGCGATGCTTGGGCACCTGGGGCAGAAGCTTTCCGACAATAGTTGGATCAGCAGCAAAACTCCCCACCACCGACTGGTTAAAGAGATACTTCGCATCCAGGCTCCAGCGCTGCTCCAGCCGGTAGCTGATTTCGCCTTCGGCTCCTTTAACGTTGGCGTATCCTAGATTCTCCCGTTGTTGCGTAATCAGAGTCGGCGTCGTGCTGATGGTCACATTGGAGACCGGATTGTCCAGGCGGTCCGCAAATAACGTGATCCGCCAAAAAATCCGGGTTGTCAGCTGTTGATTCACGCCGAACTCGTACCCGTTCAGGTGCTCGGGCCCCAGGTCGGGATTGGCGTTCGTCACCACGTTGCCGACGCGGAAGGAGCGGTACAACTCATCGAGCGTGGGAGCCCGGAAGCCTTGATAAAAAGCCCCCCGCAGCGAGAAACCCCGCGCTGGCCGAAAAACCACCCCGGCCCGCGAAGTCACGGTCGTCTTCGAGACGTCTGGGAACGGCATCACGGTGGTGGTGTTCGCGGGCAGGACCGTCTCGGTCCGCGAAGCCCCGTAGTTTCGCCAGTAATCCACGCGCGCTCCGGCGACGACATTGAACCGCCACCAGGGGCTCCAAACGTCTTGAAAAAATCCTCCCCCGAATACTTGCTCTCCCGGAATGCGTCGCTCCCTCGTGGTCGTTCCCGCAAAGGCGTTTTCGTGGTCTCGCGCGTAGATCCAGCGCCCGTCGCCTCCGACCATCAGAACCTGCGCACCCGGAAGCAGGTGAGACCATTGCCCATTCCCTCCGTAGCCGTAGGAAGGCTCGCTTTGCAACAACGTCAACGTCTCCGTTTGCCGGTTCGGCGCAATCGAGCTGAAGCTGCTTCGGAATCTTTGGTCGAAGGAATAGAAATTCCCTTGCCAATCGCTGCCGCCTCTCGTGTGCGATCGCAAGCCTGCCTGCAGAAATCCTTCCCGCGTGCCGTTGGTTTGCAATGGCGTGCCATTGTCGCGAACCTCATTGAAATACCGGCCGCTCAAGAAAATAAGCGTGTTCTTGGACACTAGTCGATCCACACGCCCGTTCGCCGTTTCGTGTTGCGAAGCCGCGTTTACGTCGACCGGGCCACGAAAAGGTTCCGAGGTGAGAATGAATCCGCCGGTTCGAAACAAATCGGCCCCGAGGCTGTAGGTGAACCGACCGCGCCGGTCGCCGGCAAACAGATCCAATTGACCTGTTCCCCTTGTTCCCCAGAGGCCTTCCACATCAACAAGGGCCGACGAAGGTCTCCTGGTGGTTAGATCGATCGCTCCCGCCATTGCCGAGCTTCCGTAGAGCGCCGAAATCCCGCCCTCATCCACTTCGATTTCGTCAACCTGCAGCAACGGGATTTTCGACCAGTACACCCAGCTCCCTACCGGATCATTGAACGGCACGCCGTCGAGCAGCACCAGCGTTCGACTGACCCCGCTCGCCCCAATCCCTCTTAGCGAAACCCCCTGCGTTGTCGGATGTGAGACGAGGCTGCTGCTCCGCCGGAACAAGCTAAAGGCCGGCACTTGCCGCAAGAAATCATCCAGCGTCAACGTCGCCGCGTGCGAAACGTCCTTTGCGGACAACACCGTGGCTTGTACGGGCAGATCGTCAAGCTGCTGCGCTGTTCGGGTTGCAGAAACCACTACGCTTTCGTTCACCGGAAGAATTCTCAGCATGATCTCTTGCGATTCTGCGGCTTGCCCTACACTCAGGATGACTTCCCGCGTGGCAGGTTGAAACCAAGGCGCTTCCGCCCTCAGCGTGTACTTGCCCGCTGGCAAATCGCTGAACGAAAACCTTCCTTCCTGCGTTCCCGCGGTGTGGCGCTCGAACGCCTGCCCCGGTTCCCCCGCATCAGCTGCCCGCAATGTCAGCGACACACCGGCAATGCCTTGCCCGCCTACGGTCCGCACTACTCCATCAATCCGACCTGTCTTGGCCTGCTTCGCCTCCATTTGCGTGTCCTGCTTCGCGGCGGATTCCACCGCAAACGCCGGCACGGCCATTCCGGGGTTCCCGCGCGCTTCGACCCTCCCCCACGCACCGACGCCCGCTGCGGCCAGAAAAACAATTGAGGAGACTCCTCGCAGAATCCTATGGCCTCGCAATGCGAATCTCCTTCGTCGCCATCTAGCCATTCCGGCCAAGCGTTCCCGGTCCCCGCCACGAAAATAGCCACGCATCCATTGAATGACTCTGAAAAGAGGGTGTCGAGGAAACAGCCGGATGATAAACACATTTCCGCCGAAGGTCTAGCGAGTGCCGCTGCCTTGGGCTTGTGAAGCGGTCTGAACCTGTCTCGTCCTTACAACAACCTTCGAAACAAAAACCAGGCTTCCCAATAGCACCAAGGATCCAAATACCGACAAAGCGTGCGGCGCGCCGATACGTTTCGCTACGCCGCCTGCGAGCAGCGCGCCAATCGGCTGCACGCCCATGAACATCGTGGCGTATACCGCCATTACCCGGCTGCGCAGCTCGTCCGGTACGCGGTTTTGCATCAGCGTGTTGGTCGCCGCCATCTGCGAAGTAGTCGCGAACCCCACAACGAACAGCACTACGGCGCACAGCCAGAAGACTCTCGCACCGGAAAAAATCAGCAAGCCGATGGCGCACGTGGTCGAAGTCGCCCCAATCCACCGCGCCAGTCCCTTGTAGTTTGTACGCGCCGCAAAGTGCAGCGCGCCCAGCACCGCCCCCACTCCCGCCGAACTCATCAGCAATCCCAGCGTACGGGCATTTCCTTTTAGGATGTCCTGGGCGTAAATCGGCATAAACACCGAGTACTGCAGTCCAAAGAGACCGAGAACGCTCAGTAACAGCAAGGTCGACCGTATCGGTAAATCGCCCATAGCAAAGTGGAAGCCCTGCACCAGACTCTTCAGCGGCGATTCGTCGGCCGGTTTCATTTCTGTCTTCGGAATCCTCATCATCAACAGCGCCACGATCACCGCAACAAAGCTCAGGGCGTTCAGAAAAAAACACCATCCCTCGCCAAACCAGGCGATGGCGAATCCGGCTATCGCGGGACCCACCACGCGGGCTCCGTTAAAAATCGAAGAATTCAGCGCAATCGCGTTTGGCAAATCTTCTTTCCCGACCATTTGCACCAAAAAAGCCTGCCGGATGGGCACGTCAAATGCATTCACCACGCCCAGAAGGAACGCAATGCCAATGACCACCCACGCTCCTCGCCAGCCGCGTATCTCTCCCGTCAGCGTTAATGCCGCCAGCACAAACGCGAGCACCATCGAAACGCTTTGTGTGGTGATCACCCCGCGGTGCCGGTTGTAGTGGTCGCCAATATATCCGCCGAGCCAAGAGAGAAACAACAAGGGCAGCTGGCTCGCAAATCCAAAGATTCCCAGCAACGCCGCCGAACCGGTCAGTCTGTAGACCAGCCACAACTGCGCGGTCGTCTGCATCCACGTTCCGACTAACGACGTAAGTTGTCCGGCGATGAAGAGCTGGAAGTTGCGGTGCTGCATCGCGCGGAAGCGCGTGGAAAGACCGTTGCGGAAGCGCGTGGAAAGACCGTTGCGAAAGCGCGTCGAAAGGTTGCCGCGAAATCGCGTGGGTAGCGATACGATAATATTCCTCCATTGGTTCGATGCGGCAAATTTGAACTAGTCACCATGCCGTGAACCAGCGGAACTTGTCAACGCACCCTCGCCGAAGCAAAAGGTGCCCAATTGGCAGGATGGTTTTTGTTGGGAGCTTACAATTTAGAACTCAAAGCCCAAAAAAGCAGCTTTACTCCCCCGCCGAGTCGGGCGCTCCGACATGCATGTGGCTTAGGTCGCGAAGCATGGCTTTGTCTTCTTCGCTCATGCCCCGCGTGAAGTTCGCGTCACTCAAATGCTGATTCCGCGCCGACTCCGGCATGTTTTGCAGGACGTTCAAGCGGCTCTTGATCGCGTTCCGCCGCGCCGGCGGCAGTTGTTTCCACGCCGGAAGCACGTCGTTTCGGATGTGATTCTGCTGCTCCGGCGTCAGCTTTGCCCAGACGCGAGCGCGTTCGCGCATTTCCTGCTGTTGCTGCGGCGGAAGTTGCCCGAACCGCCGCTCAGCTTGTTGAAGTTTTTGCCGCTCTTCGGGAGAAAAATTGCGCATGCGATTGTCCGCCTTCGGCGGCCGGTTCGGATTGAAATTCGGCTGTCTGCGGGACTCGCCTGCCAGATTTTGCGGGCGATCCCCTCCGATCATGCCCATCGATTCGGTTTGCTGGTATGGTGACGGCCGGTTCGGTGTCGCATTGTGGTGCGGCCCATCGTTTTTGGGCGGCTTGTTCTGCGGTCTCCCGCCTGGTTGCTGTGGCGGTCGGTTCGTCTGCCTCGGCGCGTGCGGTTGTCGCTGCTGCTGGGGTGGCCTGTTGTTGTGGCTCTGCGCCGCCGAAGGCAACGCCATCGCCGCGCTGATCCCCAGGGCTAGCAGCCCTCCGCCGAATTGGAGTCGCAGTTTCATTGCACCTTACATCTGCGGGCTCAGCTGCTGTCCGCCATCATCCGCCTGCACCGGCTGCGGCAATTCCGTCAGCGGCTCAAAGTTCGAAAGCACGTCGTAATTCTCCAGCACCGGAATGTCTTCCTGCGCAATTTGCGGCTGGTTCTTGGAGGCCGTGCCCACCCAAATCGTCGCCAGCATCAGCACTAACGCGGCAATCGTCACTCGCGGCGCCGGAATCAACCACGCCCACCAGCTCTGCTTCACCGGTTCCGCCGCCACTCGCGCACGCACACGCAAATCAAATGCCGCGGTGGGCTCGATCATCGGCAGCTCCTCCAACAATCCGCTCACCGCGCGAAACTCGTTCACGCGCAGACAGCACGCAGCGCACCCGGCAAGGTGCTTCTCCACTTCCAGCCGTTCGTTTTCCCTCAAGCGTCCATCCACGTATCCCAGGATTTTGTTTTCCATCCGGCTGCAACTCATGACTTCCCCTTCCCTGCCCAATTGCTACGACTTCCCTTGCTGCGCCACGAGGGGGGCGAGTTCCACTCGCAGCGTCTCATAGGCCCGGAACAGCAGGGACTTCAACGCGCTCTCCGAGCATTGCAGAATCTTCGCGATCTCTCCGTAATCGAGCTCCTGATACTTGTGCAGCAGCACCGCAGCGCGCTGTTTCTCAGGAAGCTTTTCAATCGCGTGGCGAATCATCTTCTTTCGGGTTTCCTCCACCAGGTGCTGCTCGATGTTCTGGTGCTTCTCGGCAATGTCCAGGGTCTTTTCTTCGCCTTCTTCCGCATCCACGGTCACCGGCGCGTCCAGTGAAATCTCCATTCGCTGGTAACGCGTGTCCCGCACCGAGTTCAACGCCAAATTCGTGGCGATCCGGAAAAGCCAGGTGGTGAACTTTGCGCTCGGCACGTAATTTTCGCGCGCCCGGTACACCCGTAAGAAGACTTCCTGCGCCAAATCTTCCGCCTGCTCCCGGTTGCGCACCATCCGGTACAGGAAATTTACTAAAGGACTCCGATAGCGATGCAGGAGTAGCGTGAACGACTGCTCGTCGCCCGCCTTCACGTCCAGCATCAGTTGGACGTCCGACCTGGCCATAGCCGCCACACTGTATCAAACCCCTGCGGCCTCAGAAAGTTGCGAATGAAAAGGCTTTCAGAAACAAGCCTAAGGCGCTGGTGGGAGAGACTTTACGGTCGCCTTTGGCGCGGCTCTCAACCTGGTTTTCACTACCCTCAGACATGGAATAAGCGCTGCATTATCAATAAGCTAGCGACGCCTACAAACACTAGCAGGGCCATCCTCCAGTTCGGTTCCCGGTTGACCTCGGGAAGCAGGTCGGTCGCTGCTACATAGAGCGTCACCCCTCCCGACAGCGGCAGCGCGTACTTCAACTGCCCCTCGAGCGCGCTCGTCAGCAGCACGCCAAACAGCGTTGCTGCTCCCAATAACCCCGCTCCCAGAATGGCGTTGCGCTTCCCGCGCCCGCTCGCCAGCGCCACCGAAGCGATGGTGAACCCCTCCGGCAGCTTGTGCAGGAACACTGCAACGAAAAGAACCAAACCAAGCCAGGTCGAAACCAGAAATCCCGCGGCGATCGCCACGCCGTCAAAAAATGTGTGAATCGTCATGCCCAGCAGCACGGTCTTCCCGGCATGAACCCCGCTGAACTCTTCGTGATGCGTCTCTTCGCCAAAATGAAAATGGGGCGCAATCGTATGCTCGAACAAATGCACCAGAAAAAACCCAATCAGCACGAACAGCAGGGCGCTTTCGCCGGAAAGCCGAACCGACTCGGGAATGACTTCGACAAACCCAACCGCCAGCATGTATCCTGCGCCCAGCGCCAAAAAATACTGCAAGTATTGCCGCGGCCAGTGCTTGCGAACAACGAAGTACCCGCCAACCAAATTGCCGAGCGCCGCAAGCAACCCCAGCAGCGCCGCCAACCCCGTCCGAAATGCCTCACCATGTCCCATGACTATTTGGCGTGCGCCGGCTTGACGCCGCTTTTGCGGCCTCTCCCTGCCAACCAACAAAACCTGACAGCCACCCTTGCCCCAAGCCAGCCTTCCTTTAGTGACTCCGAGACGCCTCGCGTAATCGCCACGCCATCTCTGGCGTCATCGCAAAAATGGCCAGCCCAACCGCCGGCATCCGTCCCCCGTGCAATAGGTTGTACTCCGCCGCGGCGCCTGCCCACGAGCGCCCCATCAGGTCGTGCCCAAAATG
>Ga0307471_100000290_pt1 | contig 25279 bp, 21 predicted proteins | sample atmos_gasesAM3C__2_FD_204566 | JGI IMG/M metagenome (GOLD analysis project Ga0307471, IMG submission 204566) | Hardwood forest soil microbial communities from Morgan-Monroe State Forest, Indiana, United States - atmos_gasesAM3C_515 | ecosystem: Environmental > Terrestrial > Soil > Temperate...
GTGCTCGAAGCCGACGGCATCAAGCAGAGCCAGATCCTGCAAGCCGAGGGTAAGAAGCAATCTGAAATTCTCAAAGCCGAAGGCGACGCCCAGGCCCGCATCACGCGCGCCAACGCGGAAGCCGAAGCGATCCGTCTGGTTTCCACCGCAGCGGAAACCTTTTTCAAGGAACGCGCCGAAACCATGCGGAAGCTCGAAGTCCTTAACAACACGCTGGCGCAGAACACGAAATACATCGTTCCGTCGAACGCCGGCCTGGTGAACATTCTCGGACTCGACGGCGCGCTGCAATCTTTGCCTGTCGCGTCTGGTTCTCCTGCTCCGCCCAGTGCACCATCCGGGCGTTCGCTCTGATAACATCCGCGGACTGAGGAATCCGCTCATGGCCGAACCCGAAGCGAAGCCCGCCGCTCGCCTGCTGATGGTGTCTCCCGAATTCATCGTCCCAGATGTCGTGAAGTCGGCGGAGTACTATCGCGACACGCTCGGCTTCAAGGTGCTCGGCTTTTTCCTCGATCCGCCCGTTTACGCCATGGTGGAGCGCGACTCCGTTGTGATCCATTTCGGCAAAGTGGCGGCGGAACACCAGGCGGCTCCGAACCACACGCGACGCCCGGGTCTTGGCCTGGACGCGTACATTTGGGTGAGCGATCTCGACGCGCTCCACGCGGAACTGAAAGACCGCGGCGCAAGGATCATCGAAGGACCGGTGATGCGCGTCTACAAATGCCGCGAAATGGTGATCGAAGACAACTGCGGCTTTCACTTGGCTTTCGCGCAGGATACCAGCGCTCAAAAAAGCGGGTAGCCGTCCTTGCCCGCGCGCGGCTCTCCAGCTGCGATGTGCTAAAATAAGAATTCCCCGAACGCCCAAGGAGCTGCTCATCGCATGAAATTTGGAGTCGTCGTCTTTCCCGGGTCCAACTGCGATCACGACGCGTTCTACGCTGTCGGCAACATCCTCCACAAGCCCGTCGAATTCATCTGGCACCAGTCGCAGGATCTCGCGAATTGTGACGCCATCATCCTGCCCGGCGGCTTTTCTTATGGCGACTATCTCCGGACCGGAGCGATCGCGCGATTTTCGCCGGTGATGAAGTCCGTCGAGAAATTCGCGAATAGCGGAGGCATGGTCCTGGGCATTTGCAACGGCTTCCAGATTTTGCTCGAAGCCGGACTGCTGCCCGGCGCGATGATGCGGAACTCGGGGCTGCGATTTATTTGCCGCCACGTACACATTCGCGTCGAGCACACCGATACGCCATTCACATCGACCGCCGAACGCGGGCAGATTCTGAAAATTCCGATCGCGCACAGCGACGGCAATTACAACTGCGACGATGCTACGCTCGCCGAGCTGGAAAAAAATCGCCAGGTGATCTTCCGCTACACCACGCCGGACGGGATCGGCCACTTAGCGGGCGCGCCTGAAGAAGCAGACGCCGCCGGCAATCCCAACGGCTCCGCGCGCAACATCGCAGGTATCTGCAACCGCTCACGCAACGTTGCCGGGCTGATGCCGCATCCCGAGCGCGCCGTCGAATCTGTGCTGGACTCCACCGATGGCCTGGTGATTTTCAAATCGATGGCCGAAGCGCTGGTCGGCGCTGCGAAAGCGATGGCTTAAGCTTTGGCCACCGCTCCCACCGAAATTCGCGTAACGCCTGAAATCGCAACGGAGCATGGCGTCACCGCCGAAGAATACGCACGCATCCAGCAAATCCTGCGTCGCGATCCGAACATCACGGAGCTGGGCATTTTCAGCGTTATGTGGAGCGAGCACTGCTCCTACAAATCGAGCAAGATACATCTGAAGCGACTGCCGACGCGCGGCAAGCTGGTGGTGCAAGGCCCGGGGGAAAACGCCGGCGTTGTCGACATCGGCGATGGGCTGGTCGCGGCGTTCAAGATCGAATCACACAATCACCCGAGCTACGTCGAGCCATTTCAGGGCGCCACGACCGGAGTCGGCGGAATTTTGCGCGACATTTTCACCATGGGCGCGCGGCCCGTGGCGGTGCTCGACTCGCTGCGCTTCGGTGAGGTTGCGGCTGGCGCCGGAACGTCGCCTGAAGACGCCGCGAAGAATCGTCGCATCCTCGACGGCGTGATCCGCGGCGTTGGCCACTACGGTAACTGTTTTGGCGTTCCTACCGTCGGCGGGGAAGTCGCGTTCGAATCTTGCTACGCGCAGAATCCGCTCGTCAACGCGCTCGCGCTCGGAATCGCGCGCAAAGAAGATATTTTCCTCGCGAAAGCCAAGGGCATCGGCAATCCGGTGATTTATGTGGGCGCGAAAACCGGACGCGACGGCATTCACGGCGCATCGCTGCTTGCTTCCGCAGAGTTCACCGAAGAATCGCAGCAGAAGCGCCCGAACGTGCAGGTCGGCGACCCGTTCGTGGAGAAGTTGCTGCTCGAAGCGTGTCTGGAAGCGATGAAGACCGGCGCGGTTGTGGCGATTCAAGACATGGGCGCCGCGGGGCTGACCTGCTCGACGATGGAAATGGCGTCGCGCGGCGGCACGGGCATCGAAGTCGATCTCATGAAAGTGCCGCAGCGCGAATCCGGCATGACCGCTTACGAGATCATGCTGAGCGAGTCGCAGGAGCGCATGCTGCTCGTCGCCGAAAAAAGCCGCGAGCACGAAGTGCTCGACGTTTTCGCGAAATGGGGACTCGACGCGGTCGTCGTCGGCAAGGTCACCGAGGGCGGCATCGCGAAAATTCTCCATCATGGCCGCGTGGCCGCGGAAATTCCCGCGCATCCGCTGGCGGAGGAAGGGCCGGTTTACAAGCGTCCGCTTGCGGCACCGCAAGCTCGAAAAGAAACCGCGGCCGATTGGTTTCAGTTCGCGGCGGAAGGAACGGACCTGACGAAGAATTTCGCCCAGCTTCTTGCATCGCCTGCTATCGCCTCCAAGCGCTGGATCACCGAGCAATACGACACGTCTGTGCGCACCAACACGCTTGCAGGTCCGGGCGCCAGCGATGCCGCCGTGATTCGCATCAAGGAGACCGAACGCAGGGAATCGGGTGCGCCCGGCGGCAAGACGATGCGGGCACTCGCGCTGGCCACAGACGGCAACGGCCGCTGGTGCCAGCTCAATCCGCGCGTCGGCGCGATGCACGCCGTCGCAGAGGCTGCTCGCAACGTCGCAGCCAGCGGCGCGAGGCCGATCGCCGCGACGAACTGCCTCAACTTTGGCAGCCCGGAAAAACCCGAAGTGATGTGGCAATTCAGCGAAGCGATCGACGGCCTAACCGAAGCCTGCAACGCGCTGGGAACGCCGATCACCGGCGGCAACGTCAGCTTCTACAACGAAACGTTAGGCAAATCGATTTACCCCACGCCGGTCATCGGAATTCTCGGCATTCTCGACGACGCCTCCAAGGTTCTAAAGATGGCCTTTTGCAACGAAGGGGATGCCATCATCCTTCTCGACGGCCTCACCGCATCATCATCGTCGGTCCAACGCAACGCCGGTCATTCCGAGCGCCGTGAGGAATCTCTGTTGGATGCGTCGGTCTCCAACCCATCTTCCGCGCGTGAGTTTGCTTCCTCCGAATATTCCAAGACGGTCGCCTCGATCGTGGCCGGTGAACCACCCGCGATCGATCTCGCCGCCGAAAAGCGCCTGCAACAACTCCTCGTTGCGCTCGCGAACGAAAATCTCCTGCACTCCGCGCACGACCTGAGTGACGGCGGACTAGCCGTGTCCGTTGCCGAGTCTTGCTTTGGTGCCCAAGGTCTGAGCGCAGAGATCCAACTGAGCGGGGCCGATCCAACCGAGTTCGCTTTGTTTCACGAGCGCGGTGCGCGCGCCATCATCTCTGTCAAACCGACCCAGCTTGCCGGTGTTCTAGAGACTGCGCGACAATACGGCGTAGCCGCGCAATCCATCGGTCAGGTCATCCGCGGTGACGGATTCCGCATCCAATACAAGGGGCGCGCAGTGATCGACAGCACGCTCGAAACGCTGCGCGATGTTTGGGCCAATTCGCTCGAACGGACACTGACAAGCAGACATCCGTAATTGAAATGACGAACCATTTCGCCATCTTAGAGGACGATCACTTCCACGATCACTGTGGCGTATTCGGCGTATTCGGCCACGACGAAGCCGCGAAGCTCGCCTATCTCGGCTTGTACGCGCTCCAGCACCGCGGCCAGGAATCTGCCGGCATCGTTTCCAGCGACGGTGGCGAACTTTATCTCCATCGAGCCATGGGCGAAGTCGAGGAGATCTTCCAGCCATCGGTCCTCGAAAAACTCCCCGGCAATCTCGCCATCGGCCACACGCGCTACTCCACTGCCGGAGACAAAGCTCTGCTCAACGCGCAGCCGATCATGATCGACTGCAACAAGGGCAAGGTCGCGCTTGGCCACAACGGCAATCTCACCAACGCCGCCGAGTGGCGCCGCAAACTTGAACATCGTGGCTCGATTTTCCAAACCAACAGCGACACCGAAGTCATCGTCCACTTGCTCGCGCGCTCACAGGCCCGCAATCTCGCGGGAGCCCTTGCCGACGCCCTCAATCAAGTCGAAGGCGCTTACTCGCTCCTCGTTCTCACGCCCGACGAACTCTACGCCGTCCGCGACCCCCGCGGATTCCGCCCGCTCAATCTCGGCAGACTCGGCGACGCCTGGCTGGTCGCTAGCGAAACCTGCGCGTTCGATCTCCTCAACGCGCAATATGTTCGCGAAATCGCGCCCGGCGAAATGGTGCGCATCTCGCGCTCCGGCATCGAATCCATCCATTTCGCGCCCGAAAAACCCCGCCAGCAGTGCATCTTCGAGCACGTCTATTTTTCGCGCCCCGACAGCATCATCTTCGGTCGCAGCGTCAACGAAAGCCGCGAAGCCCTTGGCCGTTTGCTCGCCCAAGAACATCCCGTCGACGCCGACATTGTCGTTCCCGTTCCGGACTCCGGTGTTCCCGCCGCAGTTGGCTATGCTCTCGAGTCCGGCATTCCGTTCCGCATGGGCTTGATCCGCAATCACTACATCGGACGCACCTTCATCGAGCCGTCGCAGGCTATCCGGAATTTTGGCGTCAAGCTCAAGCTCAATCCCGTCCGGGGTCTCATCGAAGGCAAGCGCGTCATCCTGGTCGACGACTCTCTGGTGCGCGGCACCACCAGCCGCAAAATCGTTCGCATGGTCCGCGAATCCGGCGCAAAAGAAGTGCACGTCCGCATCAGTTGTCCTCCCACGATCTCCCCGTGCTACTACGGCGTCGACACGCCTACGCGCGAAGAGCTGATCGCCTCGTCCAGCACGCCGGAGCAAATCTGCAAATTCCTCGGCGCCGATTCCCTGGGCTACGTCTCGCTGGCAAGTCTGAAACGCGCCGTCAACGACACCAAAGGCGACTACTGCACGTCTTGCTATACTGGGAGCTACCCAACCGATCTGGTCCAGCTCGAAGTTCGCGAAACCAGCAGCTCCGAAAGCAAATCAGGCGTGGTATCGAACGGCGATCGCGTGGAAGAAGCGCCCAACGAGCGCCCTGTGACGGTGGAACGTGAAAACTGACGCCAAGCCAATCCGCGAGCGCAAACAAAAGCACAGCGACGAACCGGTCACACTCGGTCAGCGCGTGCGTCGCGAGGTCATCGCTTGGATTTGGGTCGCGCTGGTCTTCATGCTCGTCAACGGCGGGGTCGGGCAGGCGCGCGTCATTCCCTCCGGCTCGATGGAAAACACGCTGCTCGTCGGCGATCACCTGGTCATGAGCCGCATCGGCTACGACGCTGGCGTTCCGTTCACGAATATCCACGTACCGCTGTGGCGCAATCCTAAGCGAGGCCAGATCGTCATCTTCCGCCCGATCATTCCCGGCGAAACCACCGATGTCATCAAGCGCGTCATCGGTCTGCCCGGCGAAGTCGTTGAAATTCACAACGGCGCAGTGTGGATCAACGGTTCGCGCCTCAATGAACCGTACACCACCGGCCCGACCGATCCCGGCGAGCCCGTTCTGTTTCGCGGTCCGCTTGCTGGCAAGCACGGCATCTTTCCTTACACCGTTCCCGCCGACTGCTTCTTCGTGATGGGCGACAATCGCGGCAACTCGCTGGACAGCCGTTTCACCGGCTGCATCCCTCGCGCCAACATCGTCGGCACTCCCGTCATGATCTACATGTCGATCGACGAGCCCTCGCCCTCCTGGGAATCCGGCTCGCTGATCGATCGCTTTTCTGCCTACGCGAGCGCCCTTCTTCATCCCGGCGAAGTTCGCTGGCGCAGGCTGTTTCGCATCTTTTAGGAGGCCGAAGCCGCTCGCATGCGCGCGGCTTCAGTGAAACGTGAAGGCTGAACAGAACCAGGACGAGAAAACTCTGCGCGAAAAGGGCCGCGACGATCGGGAATCCAACGTTCCGATGGGGCAGCGCGTTCAACGAGAGGTCATCGCCTGGTTCTGGGTCGCCCTCGCGTTCATGCTGATTAATGGCACCCTCGGCCAAGCCCGAGTCATTCCGTCGGGCTCGATGGAAAATACGCTTCTAATTGGCGATCACTTGATTATGAGCCGGGTTGGCTACGACGCCGGCGTGCCATTCACTAACTGGCACGTACCTCTGTGGCGAAATCCCCACCGACAGCAAGTGATTATTTTCAAGCCGCCCTTCGCGCCCGATACGCCGGACTACGTGAAGCGGGTCATCGGCTTGCCCGGCGACACCATCGACATTCACGGCGGCTCGGTGTGGATCAATGGCGAGAAGCTTCGCGAGTCCTACACGATCGGTCCCAGCGAGCCCGCGCCCGCAGGCGCCGCTCCTCCCGGTTACACGGACATCAGATTCCCATACCGCGTTCCCGACAATTGCTACTTCGCGATGGGGGACAACCGTACCAATTCCTACGACAGCCGCTTCTGGGGCTGCGTCCCGCGTAACGACATCATCGGCACGCCAGTGATGATTTACATGTCGCTGGCCGTTACGCCACAGGCTTGGGAGCCCGGCCAGATTCGCGAACGGTTTTTGGCTTATGCCAGCGCGCTGTTGCATCCCGGCTTGGTGCGCTGGAAACGTTTGTTCCGAACATTTTAGTTATCGTAAAATCGTATTCGACGAGGTACTAGAGGTTAGCGTAAACGCCACACCCACCCTGGCGGCATCAAGTATGCTCCTCGCATGACAACGCCAGTGGTCACTTGCCCCGGCGGGAAACGGAACCGAGCATTTGTCCATGAAATACGCCGACGCAGGGGTAGACATCGCTGTCGCTGACGCCGCGAAACAACGTATCCGCCATCACGCCAGCCACACCTTCACTCCAGGAGTACTCGGCGGCATCGGCGGATTCGGGGCGCTGTTCGCCCTCGACAAGAAGAGATGGAAAGAACCGGTGCTCGTTTCCAGCGCCGACGGTGTCGGCACCAAGCTCAAAGTCGCTATGGCCACACGTGTTCACTCCACCGTCGGCGGCGACCTCGTCAATCACTGCATTAACGACATCCTTGTGCAAGGCGCGGAGCCGCTTTTCTTTCTCGACTATCTCGCGATGGGCAAGCTCGATCCCAACATAGTCGAGCAACTGGTCGAAGGCATGAGCCGCGCCTGCCGCAAAGCCGGCTGCGCTTTGATTGGCGGCGAAACCGCCGAGATGCCTGGCTTCTATCCCGTCGGCGAATATGATCTTGCCGGCTTCATCGTCGGCGCAGTCGAGCGCACCAAACTGCTGAACGGGAAAAAAGTGAAGCCCGGCGACGCGCTGATTGCGCTTCCGTCGGCTGGACTGCATACCAACGGCTACTCTCTCGCCCGCAAATTGGTCTTCGATGTCGCCAAGCTCAAGCCCGATACTTATGTCGCTGATGTAGGCAACAAAATCGGAGCTGAACTTCTGAAGCCGCATCTCTGCTACGCGCCGGCTTTGAAAACGATTCTGGCCAAGAGATGGGTCTCGGCGCTCGCTCACATCACCGGCGGCGGCATCCCCGGCAATCTCCCGCGAGTCCTCCCGTCCGGTGTGCAGGCGCAGATCGATCTGGACTCCTGGCCGGTCCTACCGATCTTCAAGTACCTCGCCAAGCTGGGGAAGATCGAGACCGATGAGCTTCTGCAGTCTTTCAACATGGGCGTCGGCATGATCCTTGTCGTTCCCCAGCCTCATGTCCAAGCCGTCGAAGCCGACCTGAAGCGCCGCCGCGAAAAGTTCCATCGCATCGGCCGCATCGAAAAAGGCGACTCCGGCAAAGCACGCGTCAAGTTCTCCGGCAGCATGACTTTGTAAGCCGCGCCCTTCAGCCGGCGGGGTTAGACGCCAACGATATCCACGCCTGGGACGTGCACAGTTCCTGTTGGGTGCCGCACCCTTTCGGTTTTAGAAAGGTGCGGGTTTAGAGTGAACTTCGCTCGAGGTCGGTCCGCTCACCAAAAAAAAGGACAGGCCTCCCGGCCTGTCCTCCAAGCAACGCATTCCGCCGTGGCGCTCACGGCTTCAACGCATCAACATCCTTCGCGATCGTTTTCGTCACCGCAGTCTCGACGAGCGTCTGCGCGGAAGGTTTCGCCGTAGCCGCCATACTTCCGCCGCCATTGCTTCCATTGCCGCCGAACAACCGCATCGCCGTGGCGGCCAGTCCGTCCAAGGCCCCTCCGTTTCCGCTTCCCGTCACAAGGACATCCGGCACAAACTTCGCCTTGCCCTCGGACAGCGCGGTAACGACGTTGACGATGGCGGTAGCGTTCGACCCCAGCGCTTCCACTTGCGCCCGATAACCCCGAGCGCGAGCCAGACCAATCGCTTCGACTTCCGCGCCCTTCGCCGTGCCGGTCTGCCGGATGAACTCGGCTTCGCCGGTAGCTTCCGCGACGCGCGCATCGGCGTTGTTCTTCTTGATGTCCACGCCGACTTTAGAGCGCGCCAGATCGGCCTGCATATCTGCAGTACCTTTCGCTTGCTCCATCTCGATGCGCTGGTCCTGCGCGGCTTTCTGCTTCTTGAACGTCTCGATCTCCTGATTCGCGATTTCGCGATGCGTCAGGACGGTCACCAGGTCCTCGGGCAGGATCACGTCCTGAATGTAGACGCCTTTCGTCTCCACCTGGTATTGCTCCAGTTGCTCGCGCATGTGGGTAAACGCTTCCTCCTGCACTTGCCGCCGCGTCTCGATAAATCGAATCGCTGGCATCCCTTGCAGGGCATCGCGGAAGTGATTGCCGACCGCCGCTTGCAGAACCTCATTCACAAGATTCCGCATCGTCGCGACCATCGAAATCACTCGCGGTGCTTTCGTATCCGGCACGTGGATCTGCACCTGCAGGTCGATCTTGAAAACGAAGCCTTCCTTGCTCTTCGCCACGATCTGCTGCAGTTGGGCGTCCAGGTGGTGGGCCTCGGAAACGGCATCCGCCCAGTTCAGGTTGAGTATCGCTGTCGGCACAATCTCCGCCTCATAACAACGCGGATTCAGCGGATACTTGCCGGTGCGCAGCGGCTCCTGCCACACACCGCGATGTCCGGGCCGGACCAGTGAGCCGTACTTGAACTCGGCTCCGGACGTGTCCTTTGTCGCCAGTCCGACGTACGCCTTGATCACTGCCACCTGGCCCTGCTTCACCACTAGCATTGGCACCAGCTCCACACTCACCAGGAACGGATTCAGCGCGTACGCTCCGTACAGCAGCGGATCGTGCTGCAACCCGATGCGGCCTCCATGCTCCAGAAACGCCTGGAAGTCCTGATAGTTGTTGTGCAGGCTGTTCTTGCTGCCCAGCAGCCCTTCGATGATGTGCGCGTCGCTGGATTCACTTTTCTCCAGCTGCTCGATGTCGGCATAACCGCCCAATCGCGTCGCGATGTCGCTCGATGCCATCGGGTCGCCCTCGTAGGTCGTCACGATGCCGACCATGTCGACCGGCCCGGCATCCTTCCCACGTGGCTGCGGTTCGATGCGCACCAGTTCCAGTTGCTCGGGCTTCAGCCCGAGTGATGCCGGCGTCAGGTCGCCGCTACGTCCGGACCGCAACCGAAGTTCTGGCGACACCGGCAGCCCATACACATTGCTGCGCGTAATCACCAGAAAGCCCACCGGATGGATCGGAACCAGCGTGCCTGGCGGCAACACCGGCCGCTGTACGCCCTTCTGTCCCCCGGCTGCCACGAAACCGCTCAGGTTCGCAAAATTGCCGAATTCTTTGCGATAAACAGCCGATTTTGCACCGATGGGCAGCGGAGCCCCGACCTGCGAAATCACGACTCCGATCTCGCCGGCCGGAACCTGCACCCACGGATACTTGTCCACCGCATATTGCGGCCAGGCCTTCCACCGCAGCCCGGCCATCAAGAGGTCGGCTTGATAACCGGCCTCCCCCTCGAAAGCCACCGGGCTATCCTTGGCCAGCTTTTTCCACGCGAAGCGCTTCGTGACCAGGCCCACCTGTGTAGGCCCGATCCGGTGAATCGACTGGACGACGAAAAGCACGACCGCGCCAATCAGCAAAAACAGCAACGGATGCATAAACAACAGATCAAGCGCAACCATACACACACCTCCGCGACATACCGCAGATCCCGTGAAAGCGTTTTGTATCGGGGTTACATCTGGGAAGTCTTCTTTATGCCTGCAAGCCTGCGCCGCCAACCGTCCGCCGTCAATAACCCGGCTAGTACCGATGCGGTAAGTGCCCCAGAATCAACCGCGCCGGTTGCCAGTTGCAATGGGCTTGCGCAGCTTCCTCACGAAATCCTTATGGGGCTTCCGCGCTTTTATCGTTCTGCGTAAGCCGGTTTTTTCGCCCTGCCGCGCTGCGGCAGTTCTTTGTGCACCTTCTCCAGCCATTTCAGCTCCGTACGGAACTGTTCGATCATCAGGCTGACCATCCACGCGGCTTCGTGGTAGGGATGGCCCACTTCTTCGAGGATGCTCTCCAGCGTTTCCTTTTCGCGCTTCAGCTCCTGCTCCAGGAATTTTCTCCGGCGCGCGATTTGAGCGCCCAGCACTCCTGGCTTTGCCTGCCACGAAAGCGCAACCCATGTCAGGAACGCCGGGCGATCGCGCTGCGTTGCCCAGTCTTCGCGGCCGAGCGCGTCGCTCAGCGCCGCGCGGCCCTTTGCGGTCGTTGCCAGCACACGCCGTTCCGGGCCCGCGGCAGGGTTGTCGTTTTCACCAGGCTTGAGCAGGCCGGCCTTTGCTAATTTCTCCAGCGAGTAGTAAACCTGCGGCCGCGAAATAGCCGCCCAGTCCCGCACGCACCGCCGCTCGAGCTCCGCGTTCGCCTGATAGCCGTGCATCGGCCGCTCCGCCAGCAGGCTCAACAGCACCAAGTCCGGCGTCGTCAATTCGGTCTGTCGTTTCCGTTTCATTGCTCGACGCAATTACCGCACCGTTTTGCTTTTCTGGCTGCTCAGTCTGCTTTGTGTTCGCGGCGTTCTCTGTGGGGAAATCTTCCGCTTTTTCCTCCTGGCGCTCCAGTACCACCACTGGCATTTCTCCGCAGGCAATCGCGGATTCTTCGCTTGCGCCACCGCCGCCCGGAACGTGTCCAGCACGCAAATATCCTGATGCTGGCGGGCGATCCTGCCCAGCTTCACGTACATGTTCTCCGGCTTTTGCCGCGCGAGGTCGGTCATCGTGCGGATTCCAAGCAGTTCAAAATCGCGCAGCATCGCGGGACCGATCGAGAGGAGATCTTTGAGCTGGCGAGCCGGTTTCGGCATGGCGAAATTCCTCCTTGACAGTTGGTCTAGTCCATTCTAGACTACCACTAGTCTAATTGAGACTTACGAGAAACGAAAGGAAAAATCGCGAAGCGCACCAAAATTCTCGCCGTCACGCGTTCTGTTCGCTGTGCCCAATCCAATTTCTTCTCAGGAGGCCAAGTCCATGAACGTCAAACGCATCACTCCGGTTCTGTTCTGCAACGAAATTGCACCCCTGCTTAATTTCTGGGTCGATGGTCTCGGCTTTGCCAAGACTATCGAAGTGCCCCACGGTAACAAGCTCGGCTTTGTCGCACTGCAGCACGACTCTACTGAACTGATGTACCAGACCTTCGCCAGCCTCGGCGACGACATGCCACTGGTCCTCGAGGCCGCGAAGAAAGGACCGACGTTTCTGTACATCGAGGTCGACGACCTGGATGCCGTGAAGGCGGCGCTGAAGAACTCCAAGATCGCGCAGCCCGAACGCACGGCGTTTTACGGGATGCGCGAAATCGGCTACCAGGACCCCGCCGGCCACTACATTACCTTCGCGCAACGCGTCGCCCAATAACCGAGCTGCGCCGCTCGCCCCATCCTGGCGATCGACCGAAGGCTTAGTTGTCGCGACTCCATGTCACCTCGCTGATCTTTCCTTTGCCTTCAAAGCCCCGGCGGCCTTAGGATGTCGCCCGCCATTCCCCGCGCCTTCAACGAAGGAGCCCTCTGCTATGCACTGGCATCACCTGAACATGCTGGCGATTCTCGTCGCCGCCATTTCCACGATGATTGTCGGATTCATCTGGTACTCGCCCGTCCTGTTCGCTAAGCCGTGGATGCGCGAAATGGGCTACGATCCGAACGACAAAGCCAAAACACAGGAAATGCAGAAAAGCGCAGGCCCCGCATACGCCGGCTCGTTCGCAGCCAGCTTGGTGTCCGCGTTCGTGCTGGCGCTGCTTTTTCACTGGGCGCGCGTCGGCGACATACACGCGGCGCTCGGAATGGCGTTTCACGTCTGGCTCGGCTTTGTCGCGACCGTGCAATTCACCGGCGCGCTGTTTCAGAAGCAAAGCATGAGGTTGTTCGCCATCAACACCGGCTACCAACTCGTGTGCTACTTCGTCATGGGCGCGATCCTCGGCGCCTGGACCTAGCGCCAGCACCGTAGCTACGCGCCGCGTCCTGACCTCTTGCCGTGGTAGGGGCGGCGCTTGCCCCGCCTGGCGTCCACTTCAAGCACAAGTGAATCCGCCGGCTTCCATCTCTGCATCCAACAACCAGCACGCACGACGTAAGGAGGCCACCCATGGGCGAAATGCTCGAATTCCCACGGCCGGACGGCAAGACCTGTCCCGGCTATCTCGCGGCGCCGGCCTTAGGCGGCGATCGGGCGCGAACCAACGCTCCCGGCATTGTCGTTATCCAAGAATGGTGGGGACTAAACGACCAGATCAAAAAAACCGGCGATCGCTTCGCGCAAGCTGGCTTTCGCGCGCTCGTCCCCGATCTGTTTCGCGGCAAGGTCGCCAAAGCCGCCGACGAAGCCAAACACTTAATGACCGGCCTGAATTTTCCCGACGCCGCCACACAAGACGTCCGCGGCGCACTGCAATTTCTGAAGCACACCGCAAAGAAAGCCGCCGTCGCGGGCTTCTGCATGGGCGGCGCGCTCACCATCATGGCCGCCGCGAAAGTTGCTGAAATGGATGCCGGCGCTTGCTTTTACGGCATCCCGCCGCTCAGCGAAGCCGAATTCAAGTCCCTCAAGGTGCCACTGATCTGCCACTTCGGTAACAAGGATCGTTCGTGGACGCCCGACAAAGTGAACGCCCTTGAAGCCGCCCTCAAACAAGCGCAATCTCAGTTCGAGCTCTACCGCTACGACGCCGACCACGCCTTTATGAACGAGGAGCGTCCTGAAGTCTACGACCCAGCCAGCGCCAAGCTAGCCTGGGATCGCACCATCGCCTTCCTCCACAAACACCTAGCCTTAGGTGCGCATGCCTGACGAAGGCATCCGCTCCACCGTAGGGGCGCGTTTAGCGCGTCCCGCTACGACGCACACGCCATCACCAACGCAAGCGCCGTTTGTGAAGGGTGGGCCGCTGCTCACTCCGTCCAAGCCCGCGCAGCCCCGCAAACAAGGGCTACTTTTTCTCGGTCCCGGGCACCGGTCTCCTCTGAATCTCGGTCACCACCGCGATCGACCTCGCCCCGTTTTTCCCTACGCTGCGTACCGCAAAAAAATGATTGTCGGTCGAGACTCCCTTCAGCACGGTCTGGCCCGGCGCCGGTACAAAGTCGTACACCGACCATCGCGCCTCGGTGGTCTCTCGCCATAAAATTTCGAAGCCTGCGCGCTCGCCGTCATCCTCGGCCGCGAACGACACTTTCGCGTCTGCCGTCACCGCTCCACCCAGCTTTGCGTCCGTCGGCGGGGCCGGAGCCAGCGCCAGTTGGCGCAGCGCTTCCGCGTTGTCTCGCGCCACATTTCCCAGCAGCGCCGAGTTCAAATATTTCGCGAAATCGCCATACTCCACGCCATTTTCCGTGCGTGGCGTCTGGTGCTGGTGCTCGTAAATTTCATACGGCTCGGTGAACCGTACCGCGGGCAATCCCGCTTTGTAGAACGGATAGTGATCTCCGCCGCGTCCGTAGCGATCCACGCGAAAAATCAGCCGCACCGCCGCCCGCCCATCGATCTCTTCGATCGCCCGCGCCAGTTCCCGCGACGGCGAATCCGCATCCTCGATTTCCCCGTTCCCAGAAAATACCCGCACGCGATGCGGCGCTCCGGGCGCGGGATCGTCGCCGACAATGTCGTCGTCCAGCATCCCGGCAACGGTGTAGCCCTTCTCCTTCAGCCAATCCAGCATGTGCGACGCGCCAAGCAGCCCCTGCTCTTCACCCGACACCGCCGCAAACAGCAATGTCGCGCGAAATCCTTTTCCGCTCGCTGCCATCTGGCTCAGCAGCCGTGCCGACTCCACGCTGACCGCCACGCCCGATGCATCATCGTCCGCTCCCGGTGCGTCGGCCTGCGTGTCCTGATCATCCGAGGGCCGTGAATCGAAATGGCCCGAATCGATAAAAACGGTCTTGGAGAGTTTGGGATCAGTGCCCGGCAGAATCGCGTAGACATTCTCCATGTGCGCCGGCTTGTTGGATGTGCGCACCGACGTCCCTTCGTAACTGTCGACCGCCACATGCAACTTACCGCCGGTGGTCTTGGAGATTTCATTCAGCCGCGCCACGATATGGTCGCGGCCGCACCCCGGACCGCGCTGCGGGTCATCCCAAGCCGCAATCGACAACCGGGTTCGGCAAGCCACCAGCTGATCGATCAGCGTCCTCATCGACTTTTCGTTGACGGTTGCTCGCGCCACGGCGCCCGTGGGCCGGGCGATGATCTTCGGCATAGGCCCACCCGTGGCCGGCTCCGCTGGATCGCGCCACACCGCCGGTTTCTGGGCCTCCGCCACCGCGCAACCCAGAAGCACCGCAACGCAGCAAACCCCCACGCGTAGCAACCAGACTTTCGACCAATGCCCACCATTCACGTGCTCGTGTCCCATGTCATCTCCCCAACAGGAATATTCCACCGCACAACCGCCAACTGATATGCAAGACGTCTGCCCGTGCGTTCGCGTTCCGTCTGTGATCGATGGTCGCGCACTCTAACCCGCTGCCGCGCGACCCGCCGTGATTTATGCTACCGTTTCAAGTTTATGACCAAGCGTATAGGCGTGCTGTTGAGCGGCCGCGGCTCGAACTTCGAGGCCCTAGCGGAAAGTGTGGCCGCGGGCCGGATTCCGGGCGCGGAGATCGCGGTGGTGGTGAGTAATCGCGACGGGGCACCGGGGATCGCCAAGGCCAAACAGCGCGGCATCGCCACTTGCGTGATTCCCTCCAAGGGACTGGAACGGGAAGCGTTCGATCGCCAGGTAGTTGCCGTCCTGAACGAGCACAAAGTCGACTTGATCTGCCTGGCCGGATACATGCGGCTGCTTTCGCCGTACTTCGTGGCGGCGTTTCCGAATCGCATCCTTAACATTCACCCGTCGTTGTTGCCGTCGTTCCCGGGACTCGAATCGCAGCGCCAGGCACTGGAGTACGGGGTAAAATTCGCCGGTTGCACGGTGCACTTCGTGGACGAGAATCTGGACGCCGGGCCAATCGTGCTGCAAGCGGTGGTGCCGGTGCAGGACGGCGATACCGACGGGACGTTGTCGGAGCGAATTCTGGCCGAAGAGCATCGCATCTACACCGAAGCGGTGAAAATCGTGCTGGAAGGAAAATTCAAGATCGCCGGACGCCGCGTGGTGCGCACGAATTGAACGACCGACAAATGGCAAATGCAAACTTCAAGCCCGTAGACGAGCAGCTCGGGTACCTAAAAAAAGGCAGCGCCGAAATCATCCGCGAGGAGGAGCTGAAGGCGAAGCTCGCGGAATCGATCAAGACCGGCAAGCCGCTGCGCGTGTACCTCGGCGTCGACCCGACCGCGCCCGATCTGCATCTGGGCCACACCGTGGTCCTGCGCAAGTTGAAGCATTTTCAGGATATGGGCCACACCGCGGTTTTTCTGATCGGCGATTTCTCCGCGATGATCGGCGATCCGACGGGAGTGTCTGAGACGCGGCCACCGCTGACGCGGGAACAGGTGGATGTCAACGCAAAGACGTATCTCGAGCAGGTGTTCAAGATTCTCGACCGCGACAAAACTGAAGTTCGCTACAACAGCGAATGGCTCAACAAAATGAACGCGGTTGACGTAGTGAAGCTTTGTTCGCGCTACCGCCTTGCGCGGATGCTCGAACGCGAAGATTTCCGCTCGCGCCTGAACGAGAACCAGCCGATTTCGGTACATGAGCTGCTCTATCCGCTGCTGACCGCTATCGACGCGGTGAATTTGAAATCGGACGTGGAGCTGGGAGCCACGGAACAGAAATTCAACCTGCTGGTGCATCGCGAAATCCAGCGGGAATACGGATTGCCGGGACAAGCGGTTTTGACGATGCCGATTCTTGTCGGCCTCGATGGCACTCGGAAGATGTCGAAGAGCCTGGGCAACTACATCGGGATCACCGAGCCGCCCACCGAAATGTTCGGCAAGCTGATGTCGATCCCCGACGAGCTCATGTGGTCGTACTACGAACTGGTAACCGATGTCACGCCTGCCGGCATCGCGGCATTGAAAGCGGAAGTCGCCAGCGGCAAAAAGCATCCGATGGACGCGAAGATGGAGCTCGCACAGGAAGTAATCGCGCCCTTTCACGGAGAGGAAGCCGGGCGCAAAGCCGCCGAGAATTTTCAGCGCGTCTTCCGGGATCGCCTGGCACCGGAAGAGGCGCCGGTCAAGAAGATCGCGGTGAGCGGCGCGAAAAAATTGACGGCGTTGCTGGTGGATCTGCAACTGCTGGCTTCGAAGACCGAAGCCGAGCGGCTGATCAAGCAGGGCGGCTTGGAAATCGACGGCGCACGTGTCGACGATCCGCGTAAGGATGTCGATCTCAGCAAACCCGGAGAATTTCTGCTACGCGCGGGGAAGAAGAAATTCGTGCGAGTGATAGTGGGATAACCGCGAGGAGATCGAGACGGACGGGACCTGGATGGAACGGTTCATTTTGTTTGTTCGAAATTAGTCGAAGGTTTCGGAAACTAATTGCGAAACGTGCTGGCCGATGGACAGGGCGCCGGTCAGGCCGGGTGATTCCATGCCGACCAGGTGAATTGCTTGGGGCACTGCCGGATCGCGGCTGATGACGAAGTCGGCGAGACCTTTGCCTTCCGGCGGAACGAGCTTCGGGCGCAGGCCTGAATAGCCGAGGTGCAGGTCGCGCTGTTCTACCTCGGGCAGCAAAGTTTTCGCACTTTCGGCAAAATCCTTGATGGCCAAGCGGTCGCGCTCGTAGTTGTCCTTGCCTTCGACGTACGCTGCCGATGGACCGACAAGCACAGTGCCCCACAACGTTTTCGTAAAATGCACGCCGAGGCTCAGGCCGTGCGCGTGCGGCAGGGGATAGACCAGCGAGTTGATCAGGCTGGCGCGCGGTCCGCGAATTTCGCAGTACTCGCCGCGCACCGGATAGATCTTCCAGGATTTGTTGCCGAGCATCGCCGCAACTTCGTCCGCATAGAGTCCCGCGGCATTCACCACGCAGCGCGCTTCGATCGTTTCCTTCTGGATGGCATCTTCGTCGCCAATCTCGACGTCAACGTGAACCGTGCCCGTGGCCGGCCTCAAGGCAACGACTTTCGCGCGCGGGACAATGTGCGCGCCGTTGTCAGCGGCTAGCCGCGCGAGCGTGCGTACCAAGTCTTCGGCGGAAACAATTCCCGTGGATGGCACTTCGAGCGCGGCGGTGCCGCGAATATGCGGCTCGCGCGCGCGGATGGCGTCGGAGTCGACGATGCGGAGATTTTCGACGCCATTGTCGGTCCCGCGTTTGAGCAGCGCGGTGAGCTCGGGCTCTTCGTGCGCATCGGTCGCGACCACGAGCTTGCCGGTGCGGCGATGCGGTACGTTGTGGCGCGTGCAGAATTCGTACATCAAGCGATTGCCATCGACACAGTGGCGCGCCTTGAGCGAGTCCTTGTTGTAATAGATGCCGGAGTGAATCACGCCGCTGTTGCGCGTGCTGGTGGCCATGCCGGGGCGCGGACTTTGTTCGACCACGAAGACGTCCTGGTATTTCTGGGAGACGGCCTGCGCAATCGCGCAGCCGATTACGCCGCCGCCGACGATCAAGACATTCGCCTGGTCCATGGGAAGACCAGAATAAAACACTCAGCGGGCGACGCGGCGGTCAGTCTTCAATGTGAGTTTCGTTAAACAAAGGAGCGCAGGGAACGAGCTTGGCTTCGGTGCCGTCGTGAACGGCATAGGTTGCCGGCTTGTTGCTGTAAGCGTTGTTCCACAGCGACGCCGCGCCGTGTACGCCGTCTTTGTTCAGCGCGTAGAAAAAGATGTGGAACGTGGCGAGCTTTTTCTTGTCGTTTTTGTAGTTGCGGGCGATACGGTGCAGCGCTTCGAGGCAGGCGTCCTGCGGAGACATGCCTTTGCGCATCATTTCGATAATGGTGTGACCGCCGCTGACCTTGATGTTTTCTTCGCCCTTGCCGGTGGAGCCGGCGGCGCCGACTTCGTTGTCCACGCAGCAGCCGGCGCCAATGATTGGAGAATCGCCTACGCGTCCAGGGATTTTCCAAGCCAGGCCCGAGGTTGTGGTCGTGGCGGAGATGTCGCCTGTTTCGTTGACAGCCATGCACGGGATCGTGCCGGTGGGCGGTTTGGCAATGACGCGTTCGGCGAATGCGATTTTTTCGGGATCGCCATCGAAGAGATTCGAGACGTGTTCCTTCCATTCGGGCGAATCGATGCCCGGGCGCCAGTTGAAAGAAGTCGAGGCCTTCCATGCGAGCCAGATTTTCCGCGTGTTGTCGGTAAGCAGATTTTGCTCTTCGAAACCCTCGGCAACTGCAAAGCGGCGAGCGCCGTCGCCGACGATCATGACGTGATTTGTTTTTTGCATCACGGTTTGCGCGAGGCGGGCGACGTTCTTGATCCGTCGAACACCGGCGACCGAGCCAGCGCGGCCGGTCGGTCCGTGCATGCAGGAAGCATCCAGTTCCACTTCGCCTTCTTCGTTGGGCAGGCCACCATAGCCGACTGAGGTGTCCTTGGGATCATCTTCGACGACTGTGACGGCCGCGATGACGGCGTCCAGAGTGTCGCCACCGTTTTTGAGAATGGCCATACCTTTGTCGAGAGCGTGAAGGCCGTTGGAACTGGAGATGATCAGAGGGCGTTTGCCGGACGCGGCAGGCGGGGGCGTCACCGCGAATGCCGGCGTGGCCGCGAAGAGCTTGGTGACACCAGCGGCGGCGCTGCTGGCAATCGAGGTCAGAAAGAATTTGCGGCGTGACCAGAGTTCCATGGCGGCTCCTGTCGATTCGAGTGCGCCACTATAACAGCCGAAAGACGGAAGTTGGAAGCGGCTTGGGCCAGTTTGCGAGCGCCAATTGCTGGTCGGGTAATCGACGGATTGGGCCACGGCAAGCCGCCACCAGCAGCCGCACTCGCCGCAACGCACTACGTGGAAAAGCTCGCCAATTCACCGCTGGACAAGGTTTGATCGGCCAACTGTTCGCCGCCTTCCAGCGGTTGCATAGCCAGGATGAATTTGAAGGAACGGGGATCGGGCTGGCGAACGTTCGACGAATCTTCTTGCGGCACGGCGGACGCGTTTGGGCGGAGTCGCGGCCCGGGGAAGGGGCATTGTTTTCGTTTTACGTTGCCGTTTGCTTCCTGAACACGGAAATCCCAATAAAGACAGGTCGATTCGAGCGCTGCTATTTCGCTTCGGCGAGGGCGACGTATGCGCCGAGGCCAATCATGCCGAGACCGGAGGCGACGCGCTGACGGCGGCGGAACGTTGCGCTGTGTTTGAGTTGCCGCTCGAGCGGAGCGGCGAGCAAGACTACGAGTAGGTCTGCGGTGGTGTTAAGGGCGACGGAGATCGTGCCCAGCACGATGAATTGGAGAAAGACGTGTCCTGCGGCTGGGGCGATGAATTGGGGAATGAAGGAGAGGAAGAAAAGCGCCGTTTTCGGATTGAGCGCTTCGGTGAGAATGCCTTGCTGGAAGGCGCGTTGCGACGGGACGGAGGCGGCGACCTCCAGCTCGGCATCGCGCGTGCGGATCATGCGGATGCCAAGATAAACGAGGTAGGCGGCTCCGGCATATTTCACGGTGTGGAAAGCCACGGCGGACGCGGCGAGAACCGCGGAGACGCCAAGAGCGGCCGCAAGGACATGGAACAGTCCGCCAATGAACGTGCCGAGCGAGGACCGTATGCCTTCGCGCTTCCCGCCAGCCAGGCTTCGGGCTAGAACGTAGAAAATTCCGGGCCCGGGGGTAATCGCTAGAACCACCGCGGCGGCGAAAAATAGAACGAAACGGTGCCCGTCAAACATGGACTCATTCTACGCATCCCGCCTTGCGCGCGGTAGTGACGCGCGATGCGGATTTGGTCTAGCATAGCGTCCCGCCCTGGGGCATTGGCACTGCCGCTTCGAGCAGCCGGAGGAATTCCTGCATGGAAGAACAGCTGAGTCTGGAATTTTTGCGTGTCGTGGAAAACGGTGCCATCGCAGCGGCGCGCACCATGGGCGTCGGCGACCGTCACAAGGCGGACGAAGTCGCTGTGGAAGCGATGCGCAAGACCATGGATGCCGTGCAGATGGACGGGACCATCGTGATCGGCGAAGGCGAGCGCGACGAAGCGCCGATGCTGTACATCGGCGAAAAAGTGGGGCTCGCGATGCACGCGCCGAAGGCGCTGTTTCCGGAGGTTGATATTGCGGTCGATCCTCTGGAAGGAACGAACCTGTGCGCGATGGGCGCGCCCGGCGCGATCGCGGTGCTGGCGGCGAGCGAAAAAGGCGGATTGCTGCACGCGCCCGACGTGTACATGGAAAAGATTGTCGTGGGTCCGTCGTGCAAGGGCGCCGTCGATCTGGACGCCCCGGTGGCGGACAATCTGAAAGCCATCGCCAAGCGGCTGGATCGCGACGTGGATGATCTGACGATCATCGTGCTGGACCGGCCGCGGCACGAAAAATTGATCAACGACATTCGCAAGGCCGGGGCGCGCATTCGCTTGATCGGTGACGGAGATCTGTCGGCCGGAATTTCAGCAGCGGTGGTGGGGACCAGCGTTCATGCAGTGATGGGAATCGGGGGCGCGCCCGAAGGCGTGCTGACGGCGGCGGCGCTGCGTTGCCTGAACGGACAGATTTTGGGACGTCTGGTGGTGAGCAAGCCACATGACGCCGAACGCATGGAGAAAATGGGATTAAAGGATCCGAAGCGGATTTACGACACGACCGACCTGGCACCGGGGAAGAAGATGATTTTTGCGTGCACCGGAGTGACCGACGGAAATTTGTTGAAGGGCGTGCGATTTTTTGGCGAAGGGGTGCGAACGACGTCGATGATCCTGACCTTGGATGATCGACAAGTGCGATTCATCGACTCGGTGCATTTGGAAAAGCGGCCGGATGTCCGTGTGCGCTTCTCCTGAAAAACCCCTACTCCCGCAGTCGTGCCGCGCGCCCCTCTGCGCGCGCAGCTCCGCCTGAAAATCTGCGGCGCGCGTGTAGACTGCCAACGCCGGAAAATAGTCGAGTCACGAACTTGCATTGGTTGGAAGCGAAGCAATGGGCCGGGCGGGCAATTGCACCGATTCTGGCCGCGAGGCCAGTAGCGCGTTCGGCACGGCGGGGCCTACTCTCTGGCTCACCTAGTCCCACCACAACTTAATCCATCGATTCGAAAATTCCGCGACACCTCTCGAGTCGCGAGAAAAAAGCACGCAACGGAATCGACTTGGGGGCATGCCGTGAGACGCATCTGGATTGCTGCGATCGCGGGCGCAGCGCTGGTGGCCGCCGGGTGTGCGGGATTTGGCAGCAGCAAGAACAGTGGTGGAGGGAGCGATCCGAACCAGCCCACGCCGCAGAGCAACGGCGTGACGGTGACGCCGGCGACGGCGACTTTGCAGGGCGGCGCGACGCAGACGTTCACGGCAAAAGCCAGCGACAGCACCACCGCGACGTTTGCGTGGTCGGTGAACGGCGTGGCGGGCGGTGCGGCGGACACGGGCACGATCACGGCGGCAGGCGTATACACGGCGCCGCAATTTCCGCCGAGCGCGAACACCATTACGGTGAGCGCGGCCGAGACCGGCAACGCGAAGGCGACCGGAAGCAGCGTCGTCACACTCAACAATCCAACTCCAACGATTACTTCAGTGACGCCGACTTCGGTGGCGTCCGGCGTGGCTTTCACGTTGACGGTGAAGGGAACCAATTTTGCGCCGGGCGCGACGCTGATGTTCGGGACGACGGCACTGACGACGACGCGAATTTCGGCAACGCAGTTGACGGCGACCGGCACGGCGACTTCCGCGCAAGTGGGCTCGGTGAATCTGACCGTGCAGAACCCGAACCCCGGATTGATCGCGTCGGCGGTCGTGAAGGAAACCGTCACCGGGCCGTCCAGCAATTTGTCCGTAGCGGTGACCCCGGCGACGGCGACTCTGCGCGCTGGTGCGACGCAGGCGTTTACCGCGACGGTGACTGGAAGCACGAACACGAACCTAACGTGGTCGGTGAACGGCACCGCGGGTGGAAACGCAACGCTGGGTACGGTGAGCGCTGCGGGCCTCTACACCGCACCGAACAATTTGCCCACGCCGCCCAACGTGACCGTAACGGCGACGAGCGCGCAGGACACGACCAAATCCGGCAATAGCGCAGTGACCTTGCAAAATCCGCTGCCGGTGATCACCTCGGTGAGCCCGACGACGATCGGGACCGGATCGTTTCTGATCACCATTCTGGGCTCGGGCTTTGTGAAGACGTCATCGGTGACCTTTGGTGGAACGATCCTGACCACGTTGTACGTGTCGCCGACCGAACTGGACGCGGTGGGATCAGCGACCACCGCCCAAGTCGGCAATGTCGTCATCACTGTGACCAACCCCGATCCAGGAGGATCGACATCGGGTTCACTGACGGCGCAAGTGGTGACAGGCGGATCGACGGTGACAACCGTAGCGGCAGTGCGCTTTCTGGAGCAGTCCAGCTTCGGACCGACGCCGGAACTCGTGAACCAGGTGCAGCAGCTTGGCTTTGACGGATTTTTGCAGACACAACTGAGCGCGCCGGCATCGACGTTTCCCGATCCGCTCGCTTCGGACAGCGACGTCAGCAAAGTCCAAACGCGATTCTTCCAGAACGCCGTGAACGACAGCGACCAGCTTCGGCAACGCGTGGCGTTTGCGCTGAACGAGCTGTGGGTGGTGTCGCAGAACAAGGTGAACGACCCGACCGGCTACACGAACTACATACGGGCGCTGACGACGGACGCGTTGGGAAATTACTACGACGTGATGAAGGACGTGACGCTGACTCCGGCGATGGGCCATTACCTCGACATGGTCAACAACGACAAGCCCGCAACGGGAAATCACGCCAACGAAAACTACGCCCGCGAGTTGATGCAGCTATTCACGCTAGGGCTGAGCCAGCTCAATCCCGACGGAACGGTGCAAGTGGACGGCACGGGCTTGCCGGTGCCGTCGTATTCGCAGGATGACGTGATGGCGCTGGGTCGCTCGTTCACCGGGTGGACGTATCCCACCGAGCCCGGGCAGGCGCTGAAGAAACACAATCCGGAGTATTACGGCGGGCCGATGGTGGCGTTCGAATCGAATCACGACACCGGCGCGAAGACGTTCCTGGGCGCGCCGATTGCCGCGGGCCAAACAGCCGAGCAGGAATTGGATTCCGTGTTGACGGTCATCTTCAACAATCCCAATCTGCCGCCGTTCGTGGCCCAGCAGCTGATCTTGAAGCTGGTGACCAGCAATCCCAGCCCCGGCTATGTGAGCCGGGTGGCGCAGGCGTTTTCCAGTGGACAGTTCAATGCCTACGGCTCCGGGAAGCGCGGTGACCTGCAGGCGACGATTGCGGCGATTCTCCTGGATCCGGAAGCGCGACGCGGCGATTCGCCGACCACCGCCGATTCTGGCGATGGAAAGCTGCGCGAACCGATCGTGATGATGACCGGCCTGGCGCGGATGTTCCACGCCACCACGGACGGAAGCGGCTTTCTGAATCCCGGCACAAGTATGTCGCAGGGGCTATTCAACTCCGGCAGCGTGTTCAATTTCTTCCCCCCGCAGAACTTGATCGCGGGAACAACGATCAACGGGCCGGAATTCGCGATCTTCAACACCAACACCGCCCTGGCACGCGTGAATTTTTCGAACACCTTCGTGTATGGCCAGTTGAGCGGCGCAACGAAAGTGGACTTCACGCCGGTATTCAATGCCGGGACGCCGGACCAGATGGCGGACTGGCTCAATACGTACTTGCTGCACGGAACGATGTCCAGCGACATGAAGACGGACATCGTCACGGCAGCGAACGCCGCGAGCACCACGGATTCGAAAGCCAGGGCGAAGGCGGCGATCTATCTGGTGACTTCGTCTTCGCAGTATCAGGTGCAGAGATAGCGCTGAAAATTTGCTGGAAGGTCGAGTTTCGGGGAAGCAGACAGCCAGCCGAAGCGAGATGAGGGGAGACCGACGATGACTACGCATCACACGCGGCGAGACTTCATGCGGCTGGCTTGCTGCTCGGCGGCCACGGCTTCGTTGGTTGGGGGCTTGAGCAAGTTCGGTTTGGTGAGCGCGCTGGCGCAGGGTGCGGCGGATTACAAAGCGCTGGTTTGCATCTTCATGTTCGGCGGAAATGACGCGAACAACATGATCGTGCCCATCGACGCAAACTACGCGAACTACGCCTCCATTCGCGCGAACCTAGCGTTGGCGCAGGGCTCGCTGCTGCCTTTGCAGATCGGAAGCACTGCGAATTTCGGCCTGCATCCGAACTTGCCGGGATTGCAGGACCTGTTTAACAACAAGAAGTCGCTGGCGGTGCTGGCCAACGTCGGCACGCTGGTGCAGCCGACGACGAAAGCGAACCTGCAGGCGCATAACTCCGCGCTGCCGGAGAATTTATTCTCGCATTCCGATCAACA
>Ga0307471_100000291_pt1 | contig 25263 bp, 16 predicted proteins | sample atmos_gasesAM3C__2_FD_204566 | JGI IMG/M metagenome (GOLD analysis project Ga0307471, IMG submission 204566) | Hardwood forest soil microbial communities from Morgan-Monroe State Forest, Indiana, United States - atmos_gasesAM3C_515 | ecosystem: Environmental > Terrestrial > Soil > Temperate...
GGTTGTTATTTACGTCGGCGCCGTCCAGAGTGACGTTGTTCTGATCGCGGCGCGCTCCAAGCACCTCTCCGTTCGAAGTCACGCCAGGCTGCACGCTGAGCAACTCCACCACATTGCGTGTCTGCAAAGGGATTTGCCGTACCTGCATTTCGCTGAAAGGGTTGCCGAGACTCGCGTCCGTGGTGTTTATCTGCGAGACTTCCGCCTGCACATTCACCACTTCTCCGGTGGCGCCCACGACGATGACCAAGTCGAGGGTACTTGGAGTGTTCACGAGGAGTGTGATATTACTGCGCGACATTTTGGCAAACCCAGTTTTTTCCGCTGTTAGCTTGTAGGTCCCAGGGACGGCCTGCGGAAAATTGTAGACTCCATTGGCATCTGTAATGCTGGTGCGCACGGAGCCATTTTCCGTGCCGGTCATGATCACCGTAGCTTCCGCAATGACTCCGCCTGAAGAATCGGTAATGACTCCTCTCAACGATGTGGTGGACTGCGAGTATGAATTAGCTGCGCCAAGAAACACTACGAGGAGGCACATAACGATCTTTTTCATTTCCACTCCTTAAATTAGGACGAGTGCGGGGATGCATTAATGCAGCCATTAAGAACGGCGCGCGCGGCGCTGTCAAAACGAAACATTCGATTGAATCAATGAGAATTCTCTATTGTTGTCTGCTGTTGGCAGAATGATGGAAGAATCAATCGCGGCCAAAGAGTGATATCAGGTCAGCAGTCGAAGAAGAGCTCAACCCATCCGACACTTCCCACAAGCGGACTTCTGGCCCAGGATAGCTTCCGGTTAGTTCCGTCATCTGCCCGGAGTCTAGCGGGCGTACAATACACGTGTGGGCAAATCAGGATCTTGGGAATTTCATGTCACCTCACCATCTGAATCCTTGGTCGCGGATATTGCTGGCTACGCGGGCTTTGAAGAGCAGCCGGGCAGGATAGTTCGTCGCCTTGAAGTACCCGGACCCTCTCCTCTCCTTGTCCTCACATTTGGCGAAAGACTCCGCGTTTCGGCAGTGGATAAACAGCCGACGGTTACCCTGGTCCGAGGTTTCCTTGTAGGCCCTGGTGCTGCCCCAGCCATAGTGGAGCACAACGGCTCCCTCCGATGTCTCGAAGTTAGTTTGAGTCCGTGGGCGACTACATCCTGCTTTGGACCATTGGACGGTCTACGAGGAAGCATTCTTCCACTAGAAGATCTTTGGCAACAAGAAGCAAGGTGGCTGCCGGAGCGACTAGCCGAGTCGCCAAATTGGGAAAGCCGCTTCGCATTGATCGACCATGTGCTGAAAAAGAAGATCTCGGCTTTGAAGCAAGTCGTGCGGCCCGAGATTCGGTGGGCCTGGAGCGAAATTAAACGCCTGAGCGGGAACATTGCAATCGCACAAATGGCTCGCAGTATCGGCTGGAGCAGTCGGCATTTTGTCTCCTGCTTTCGAGAACAGACAGGATTCACGCCGAAAGCGGCAGCTCGCCGATTTCGGTTTGACCGAGCACGAAGGCTTGTCAGTGGCTTGGCACCGGCATTGGCAGAAGTGGCGCTGATGTGCGGGTACAGTGACCAGAGCCATCTGACGCGCGAATTCCAAGAGCTCGCTGGCTGTTCGCCCGACGTCTATCGCTTTGCTCGATTCGCGGATCTTCCGGGTATCGCGGCAGATCTGGCTTGCGAGCGCCTGTAGAGAGCAGGTCATTTTTATTCAAGACACAGGTTTCCGTCCTCGACTACGCTGCCTCAGGGAGAAAAGTCCAGATGAAATCAGAAGTTTCTTATCTTGAGTTTGGGGCGGGCGACGCCGGCAAGGCTAGGGCTTTCCTGGAGCAGTTGTTCGGTTGGGATTTTCATCTCATGGGAACAGGCCCCGAAGGCTGGTTCCAGACTCCTTCGATGAAGGCTGGTTTGCACGGGAATGATCCCACTCCTGGCATTCTCGTTTTTTTCAGTGTGCCCGATTTGGAAGAAGCGATTGCGAAGGTAAGGGAACTGGGCGGTGAAGCCGACGAGCCGAGCGAAGAGCCAGGATTTGGCCGTTTTTGCACTTGCCGCGACCCGCAAGGAATTCGCTTTGGCCTGCAACAGCTCTAAATGCACGCGTTGCCGATAATCATCGCCTCCAAGCCAGCCCGCTTGGCCGTATCGGCGACGCGGACCAGTCAAGCCACGCGGTAACACCTGGTTTGTCGACAAGAACTCGTGACTCACCCACAAATAGGCCAAGCGCTAAGGATGCAAGGCGCTCCCAGGACCCTACGCCTAGAATGGGTACCTGGGTTCTCTTACCGGTTTGGGTGATAGATCCAGTTAAGCCCGACTGGGAACGAAACCAATTGGACGGAATTATGGTTTTCACCTCCGATAGAGAGTGGAGCGATAATCCGCTTTCGTTCAGCCCCCGTCGATGAGCAGGCGCTGAGCCGGGGAGCTCGCGCCCGGCTCCCAGTCAGTGCAAACCGTGAATTACATCTACTTCTCGATGACATTCACGGCAGCATTCGCCGGGCCAAAGTCCGTCACCTGGACGCCGACAGCTTTTGATGCTGAGACGAAATAGAAGACCAGGTTTGACGGCGATCCGGAAGTCGGAGTGATAGAAATCATCGTCCGACCGTTCGCGGCCACTGAGTAAGTCCCCGCGAAGGCCTGGGTTCCAGCCTTCGTCGCTAACGTTCCGCTCAAGTTGCCCCCGACGCCATCCGCCGACAGGAGTCCGGAGGCAAAGCTTGTGCCAGAGCTCGAAAGCAAAGGGAGCGTCCCCAAAGCGTAGTTGCCCGAGACGGACGCATTGCTGAAGGGACCTCCCATCTGAGGCTCGAAAGTTCCGAACTCCAATGAGTCGTTGCCCGAAAGAATGAAGCCTCTGTCAGGGCTGACGAGGTAGAAAACACTTAACCCAGGACCTTTAACCTCATTTATCGCGCCGCGGCCGAGGCCATTCGAGTCAACGGTGTAGGTCCCCGTGATGGGTTCGTTGGGGAACGGCAGACCGAAGTAATTTTCGTCGTTCGTCCCACTCAGGTTTCCCGTGCCATCAAACTGCACTTCCCCTACGGTGACATCATTGCCCGCCACTGTGAAGCCAGCTGCACCGAACACCGCAGTGCCGTTAAGCGAACTCGTGTTGAAGGGCCCCCCGGACTGTTGTAAGGCCATGCCTGTCACTCCGCTCTCGCCGGTGTCCAGCCAGAGCGCTTCGGCCGAGGAAACGATGTATAAGATGAGGCCCAAGGGGTTCAGTTGCCCGGAGATGTTCAGCATCGCTTCTCCGCGGCCACTGCCATCAACCGAGTACGTTCCCGTGAACGGCTGATCTGGTTGGAGCCCGCGGCCGCCAAAACCGATCAAGTCGACGTGGCCGGCACTGAGCGATCCGCCGCTGGCCGTGAAGCGACCAAGGGCCACATTCTCGTCGATTCCCTGGGGCCCCGCGAGACCGAAGGCAAAGGCGCCGCTGAGCGCCGTAGTCGAAAACGCTGCCGGATCTTGCTTGACGAAAAAGCCCGTGCCTGTCTGGTCCGTGCTGTCAGATTCAATCAGGCGTCCGCCGGCCGCCACGCCGCCTGAAGAAGAAAAAGAGTCAAGCGCAAAGGAAAAAGAGAAATTGAAGTTATCAGTTGGAGAGTTTACAGCGGTATTCAGCCTCATTCTGCCCAGGTTATCGGAACCGACCGAGTAGGTGCCTTGGGTGAGACCCTGATTTGTCCTCGTGCCTCCGACGATGACGACATCCACGTTGCCGGCGATCAAATTGCCATTCCCGTCCGCAGTGAAACTCCCGCCGACACTCATGGGGCCGGCGCTATTGAATCCGCTAAACAGAAAGGCGTATTGCCCGGCCAACACCCCATTATTAGAACTGTCGATCTCGATGGTAACTGTTACAAAGGCAGACTTACTGGCGTCTGCGACCGATGTGGCTGCCACGATCACAGTAAGGGGATTGGCAATGGTCGCCGGTGCGGCGTATTTCCCGGCCGGGTCAATCATTCCACAGCTTGCGCCCGTGCAGCCCGAACCGGACACACCCCAAGTGACGGCCTGGCTGGCGCCGCTAGGACTCACGGTCGCAGTGAATTGCTGAACGCCGCCGGGCTGAACCATAGCGCCGGAGGGTGTAACGGTAACTCCAGTGGGCGGCGGAGACTGACTGTTAGCAATGGTGAAGTCCACGGCATTCGAGGTGCCGCCGGGCGCGGGGTTGGTCACTGTTACGGCCACGGTGCCGTCTGAAACGATGGCAGAAGCAGGGATGGTCGCAGTCAACTGTGTGGCGCTGACGAACGTAGGGGCGTGCGCTGTCCCGCCGAAGTTGACCATCGAAGCTGCGACGAAACTCGTCCCAGTGACCGTGAGCATGAAAGCCGCACCGCCAGCAACGGCAGTGTTCGGCGAAACCGAGGTGATCGTGGGCAACGGCGGAGGTGGCGGTGGTGCGGCATTCCCGCCCCCGCACGCGCTAATCGCCAAACTCACGGCAAGAACCACCAGAGTCATACCAAATAGCACTCTTTTGTTCATGACCTCCTCCCGCGTGCTGTCTTTTCCCGTTCCCATGGCCGTATTTCCCGCTAATCGGGTAGCTTCGTCCGCGTACTCATGTAGAGATCGTTGCCGCCGGATCCTCCAGATCTATTCGAGTAAAAGATCATCGTTTGGCCATCCCACGAAAGTGCAGGTGCACCGTCATTCGCACTCGTGTTCACAACTGGGCATGGTGTGATGCCCAACTCGCTGCAGTTGTCAAGATTGTTCTGGTTGAGGCTCACTGGAGTGCTCCAGTTATCTTGCGATAGCTGGACGGAATCCCGAGTGGAAACCCATAAGTCAAGGCCGCCAGCCGAGAGCGTGGAGCAGAGTTGGGTGTCAATCGGCGGGATCGGCGAATTGCAGCGGCGGCTGGTGACGATCATTTCCAAACCGTCGCGACGGCGGATGGCCGTACGCGTGTCGCGCACCGAACTACTCAGTTGAGCCACCCGGTCCGCAGTTCCCCACAATTGTTGCCGATTGCAGCTATCGAGGTCGGCGCTGCAGGTGCTCAGGTAAATGCTGAAGCCGTCGGGGTTTGCATGGGTCAGATTGCGAGTGAAATAGAGGTACAGCGTGCCGGTCGTGTCGTCTTCCCAGAAGTTCGGCCCGGCATTGTCAGCGCCGCCAATATTCAGCGTGCACCCCAGATTGAAGGGCGTCTCCCAACCGAAATCATTCCGTTTGTCCTGGCGATGAGCGGCCCAAAGCTCCGCCAGCCCGCCCCCGTTGCAGGACCCCTCATTGCGACTGCTGTGGAAGAACAGCCAATGTCCATCGGTGGTGAGATTGGGAGCGTGTTCCTGAAAGGGCGAGTTGTCGGGGGAGTTCAGCATTGTCAAGGGCAGGGGTTTCTGCCAAGGGCTGTCGAGGCTGTCGCGTTGAGAGACCCACAAATGAAGGGCGACGTCGCAGGAGGTGAGCGTTGGGTCCTGCGGGCGCGTCGAGCTGAAGATGAAGCTCAGCCCATCCTTAGATAGAGTTGGGTGCATGTCATCGCACGAAGAGTTGACGGTCGAACCGAGGTTTGCCGGTGCCGACCATGGACCGAATTGTTGGGCGGCTGCTGCCGAACAAAACACCCCCAACAGCGTGACGCTGGCAAGAACCGCCGGCAACATGACCACCATCCGAATCTGAAATCTGTTCACCATGTATTCCTCCTCATTTTCCTTTTGCCACTGGCGTCGGCGACTCTGAGGCAAGCTGAGAAACGAATCAATCCCGCAGGAATCTCGAAATCTACCTTTGAATCTCCCGAGGTATTTCTCTGAGAAGTCACGACTTACGAGCGGAAGAAATGAAACGACTATCTTTGTTCTCGCACTACTGATAGTGATACACTCGCTGCCAAACGGAGTCATTGCCTTGCCTAAACCCTCTGAGTCAATGGCCCTTGTCCGGTTCGGGCCCTTCGAAGTTGAATTCCGCGCTGGAGAACTTCTCAAGAACGGCCGAAGAATCCGGCTGCAAGACCAGCCTCTTCAAGTTCTCGCGATGCTGCTCGAAAAGCCGGGCGAGGTGGTCACACGAGAAGAAGTGAGGAAAAGACTTTGGCTTGAGGATACTTTCGTAGACTTCGACCACGGGCTGAACAACGCCATCAATCGGCTGCGCGAGGCCCTGAATGACTCCGCTGACGCTCCCAGGTTTATTGAGACACTGCCCCGGCGAGGCTATCGGTTCATCGCAGAAGTGAGGAATGACACGCCGGCGACAATTGAAGAGGCTCCACAAGCCACTTCTACTGAATGGAGCACTGCCTCCAGTGTTGGTACCCCTGAAATAGCTCCGGTCGTCACGCCGCCCTTGCCGCTGCCAAAACTTCAGTTGAAAAAACTTTGGCTGGGGGCGGCCAGCATAGGCATTGCAGCCGCAGTGATTCTCGGGCTGTATTTTGAACGCGCGCGATCTGTTCGCGGCAGCGCCCCGATAAGGATTGAGTCTGTCGCCGTATTGCCGCTCGACAATCTTTCCGGTGATCCATCTCAGGAGTACTTTGCGGATGGAATAACAGATGCACTGACGACCTATTTAGCGCAATCGCGCAGGATTCGAGTCATATCGCGCACATCGGCGATGCATTACAAGGGGACAAAGAAAACGCTGCCCGAGATCGCCAAGGAATTGGGCGTGGACGCAGTGGTCGAAGGTTCTGCCTCGCGTACAAGCGGGGTCATTCATGTAAACGCACAATTGATCTATGTGCCGGGAGACAGCCACATTTGGGCTCACTCTTATCAAGGGGCCACCTCTAACCTGGCTGCAATGGAGAGCGAGATCGCAAATGACCTCGCTCGTAAGATCGGCACGACAACCCCATTGGAATCCACCAAAAGTCTTTCTAGAGCGGTCACACTAAACCCAGAAGCTTACGACCTCTATCTACGCGCTGAGCCGTATTACGGTTTGCAGACTCGGGAAGCGAACGATCAGGCGATCCGGCTTCTTGAAAAGTCTGTGGAAATCGATCCGCAGTTCGCAGCGGCTTACGCTGCGCTGGCGGCTGCCTATGGAACTCGAGCGATTGGTATAGAGATAAATGAGCCGAAGTGGATTGAGAAGGCGAGCGCGGCGGTGGGCAAGGCCCTCGCCTTGGATCCCAATCTGGCCGAAGGATACGTGTCACGGGGTTACTTGTTGTGGTCACGTGCGAACGGTTGGTCGCACGAGCGCGCCGTTTCCGACTATCGGCATGCTCTCGAACTCAACCCAAATCTTGCTGAGGCTCATCATCAGCTCGCCAATGTGTACAACCACGTGGGCCTTCTTGACAAAGCAGGAGAGGAAATCAAGAGGGCTATAGCGTTGGATCCGTTGAACACCGGTATTCGCTTCAGAGTTGGCATTAATTTGCTATACCAAGGAAAATACGAGGAGTCGCTTGTGGAGTTGCGTGATTCAGAGAAATTTTTGCCTCCTTTCTGGGCGTTTCAGATGTCTTTTGCACTACAACATCTTGGAAGACAACGGGAGGCTCAGGAGAAAATCGAGACACTCCTCAAGGCCAACCCCTTAGACACGGGGGGTTCGCTTACGGCCATGCAGGCGATGCTTGCTGCGGATGCCGGTGATGTTCCTTTGGCGGAGGGCAAGATTCAGGAAGCCATCGCAAAAGGCAAAGGCTACCAGCACTTCCATCATGTTGCTTATGCCGTCGCCTCAGCCTATGCGCTGCTAGACAGGCATGACCAGGCATTCCAATACTTGAGGACGGTAGCCGACGATGGCTTTCCTTGCTATCCCTTATTCGAACATGATTCAAACCTCGATCACCTGCGCAATGATCCTGGCTTCTTGAGCTTCCTCAGGGAACAAAAAAAGCAATGGGAATATTTCCGCGAACACTTATAACTTTTGACCCATCACGATTGGTTGCAGTCAACGCTAGGAATGGACAATGGCTAGGGAGCTGTCATTTCGGATTGCGCTAGTGTGCCTGCTGGCTGCTTGTGTGTGCGATTGCGCATTTGGACAGACAACAGGGCGAATTGCCGGCGTCGTCAGAGATCCGTCCGACAACGTTGTCCCGCGGGCGGACGTCCAGGCCATCAACAAAGCAACAAATGAGACATGGAGCGCTACGACGGATCAAGAAGGCGCCTATTCCTTTTTCCTGCTGCCTCCTGGCCTGTACCGAATCGAAGTGGCTGCAACGGCCTTCAAGACCGTTGTTTTGACCGACGTTGTCGCCAGAATTACGGAGACAACCTTCGCTGATGTCACCCTGGCCATAGGCACTCGCGTCGAGATTATCTTTGTAAAGGGTAACTCCGCTCCTCTACTCCAAATCGACGGTCCTCAACTGGGAGCAGTAGTCGACTCGCAAGCGGTGGCTAACCTTCCTCTCGCTTCGCGGAATTTCACGCAGATTCTTACGCTTTCACCTGGGACTGCCACCTACTTGCCAGACAGCACAGCTGTCGGGCGCAATACGCAGGCGTTTTCTGTTAACGGCGCGCGGGTCACACAAAACTTCTTTCAAATAAATGGCATCGACGCAACAACCATGGGGACCAACGGAGTCATTCTAGTTGGAGTTCCTGCTCCTGAAACGATTGAGCAATTCAAAGTGCAAACTTCGCTCTATGACGCGCGTTACGGCCGCAGCGGTGGTGGCAACATCGAGCTCGTTACGAAGAGCGGCTCCAACGAGTTTCACGGAACTGCTTATGAATACTTCCGGAATGAAGCCCTCGACGCAAACAATCCGTTCCTGGAGGCGTCTGGGCAGGCACGCCCTTTGCTGCGTCGCAATGTTTTCGGAGGCGTTCTGGGGGGCCCGATTCGGAAGAGCAAAGCACTCTTTTTCATTTCCTACCAGGGCGCTCGGGAGAGAAACGCAGCATCCATTATCAACAGCATCTCTTCCAGTGTTCTTGTTGATCCGAAACTGACCGACGATCGGTCCGCGGCTACCTTAGAATCGAACTATCAGATTCCTGCGATTGATCCCGCTTCGCTGGCGCTAATTAACGCAAAGCTTCCCAGTGGCCGGTTCTTGATTCCTACGCCTCAAGCAAAGGGGTTTTATTCCGGCTCGTCGCCGTCGAGCTTTCATGAAGATCAGTTCAACACCAACGTGGATATTCAACTTTCCAACCGAAATTCTCTCGCGCTGAAATTCTTCTTTGCCAATACCTCGCAATTTCTGGCACTGCCCAGTTTTCGGGGAACGGGGCCCAATATTCCGGGATTCGGAACCGACCAGACTTTCAACAATCGTCTGATCAGCATTCAGGATATCCACTCTTTCCATCCGAAACTGACGAACGAGCTCCGCCTCGGTTATGCGTTCAATAGCAACAACACTTTCCCACAAGAACCGATCACTGATGCGGAAGTCGGCATTTCGAGGGCGAATTCCAGCGAATTGCCTGGGTTGTCCTTGATCCGTATTGCACCTGCAGCGGGCGGATTGGTCATCGGCACTCCGACCAACATCTCCCCCGCGCGACCATTCGTGTGCACGCTTGCCGACTCGCTCACGATGCTGAAAGGAAGGCATACGCTCTCAACAGGGGCGGAAATTCGATATAACGGAGTTAACCTGACTGCTCAGAACTTTACCCGCGGTCAGATTGACTTTCTGAGCTTTCACGATTTTTTGACCGGGACGACTCAGGTTTCCACGTTTGGAAGCGGACTGACCGACCGAAGTCAGCGCGCGTGGGACTATAACTTTTTCGTGCAGGACGACTGGAAACTCTCGTCATCGCTCACGGTGAATCTGGGGCTTCGATATGAGCTCGATCTTCCGACATACGACACGCTTGGCCGGCTCACGACGTTCGATCCGACACTTTATGCACCGCGAGTGCAGAACGGCGCTCCGATCGGGCCGCCAGTGGCCGGGTTTGTCCAAGCCGGAAATGTCGCTTCGAGCTTTACCTTGCCCAGTGTTGCTAAGGCGAGTAAGTATGTGATCCGGAGCATCGACCCAAACAATTTCGCTCCGCGCATCGGATTCGCATATGCGCTTCTGCCCTCGGGCTTATTCGTCGTTCGTGGTGGCTATGGCGTCTATTACTCGCGTGCGACGTTTGCCTATGCGTCGGCAAGTGCTCAACTGCCCCCGATGTTCATCCTTGGCGTTCGGAATGGAGCCCCATTTGACGTTCCATTCTTTAATGTTCCTCCGCAGAATCAATTTCCTACGTTTGTTCCTCCCATTCCATTAGCAGGTCCCGCATTTGATCGCGGGTTGCGAACGCCCTATGTGAACCAGTACAACCTGAGCCTTGAATCTGCGTTCCGGAAGGACCTTGTCTTGCAAGCTGCGTACGTCGGCGCGAGTGGGAGAAGACTATTTCGCCAGGTAGCGATCAATCAGGCCCAGCTTGCGAGTCCAAAGAATCCAGTAACCAACGCTGTGACGGGGGCGGTGTTCACTTCTAATTCTCCTTCAGATGCACCCATGCGTGCCCCCCTTCAGGGCGTTTCGATCAATGGATTCAGTCTGAATGAATCCAGCGCTGACTCCTCTTACAACTCACTCCAGCTGAGCCTCACAGCAAGACCTTCCAACCGCGCGCAATTCCTCGCTGCCTACACTTACGCGAAATCTATAGATAACGCTTCCGGGCTGGGGGGCGGGGCGGGAATCTCCGGTGTGGTAAATACCGGAGCCGTGAACGACTCTGGTCCGATCCTTGGCAATCAGAACGATCCAAGGGGCAATCGTGGTGTTTCCGATTTTGATCGGACGCACCGAGTTGTGTTGAGCTACGTTTGGGAAATGCCCAAACCCGCATTCGCTGGGCAGTCGCGTCCCGGCCGCCTGGTATTTTGGAATTGGCAATCCTCAGCCATTCTCACCGCAATGTCAGGTCTTCCGATCGACATCGAGGATACATTGGCTGGTTCATTCTACGGATTGGACAAGGGAGCAAACCCATTGGCTCGACCGAGCCTAGTAGCGGGAATGACTTGCAAAAATGCAACTCAAGCCGTGCCTGCAGGCTATTTCTTCAACCCAGCAGTTTTTGCTCGACCGCTTGTGCAGGCAGGCCAACCCATTCCAAGTTCCGGTGAAACAGCGAGGGCCAGCGCGACTGGTACGGATATAGGTGATGTTGGTAGAAATTGCTTGAACGGCCCGCGGCAAGTTGATTTGGACTTTTCTCTCACAAAAGTCTTTCCCGTGTCTGAATCACAGAACTTCGAATTTCGGACTGACTTCTTCAACCTGTTCAATCATCCGAATTTCGCTAATCCCATCAGCAACCTGAATGCTCTCATTGCCTCGGGTGGCCGGATCGATCCGACGACGGGACAGGTGCTCAGTGCCGGAAATTTCGGCCGCATCATCTCCACAAGCAACAATCCTCGAATTATCCAATTCGCTTTGAAGTTCAACTTTTGAGCTGCCTAACTCCCGGATGGTCGGTAAGCCGGAAGTTACGACTCTTCTAATGCTACCTTGCGGTTGGCCCGTCATCCGGTCAGAATCGCGTCAGACTCGATCCAATAGGTTTGCGATTTATTATGGACTCAAGCTCAGTCGTGCTGAGCGATCGCAGGGGAAACAGTCCAGAAATACCTTAAGGGGGAACTCTGCAGTCCGAGTTGGTGAGCGCCTTTTACCACAATCGTCTTGGTGGGATCGCTAGGATCAATGGCTATGAAATCACTTGGATCACTGCCTTTTTCCGCCCAGTTTATAAGCAGGTCTAAATGGGTTAATTGGACCCCCAGACTGACTGTCTTGCCGTTTACATCCACGAACGTTTCTTCAAGCGTCGCGGGAACGTGGCCCATTCCTGGCACGAGATACCACCGGATTTGGTTTGTGAAGTTCTGGTCCACTATCTTTTGAACGTACTTGATCGCTGTCGACGGATAAATGTTGGGATCTAATGTGCCGTGGATCTTTAGAATCTTTGTTTTGATTTTCCCGGTTGACGTTAGCCGTGATACAGCATCGCGCACGTCAGGTGGCCTCGTCGCCGGATCCCAGTTCTTCAGCAGCACCGAGCCATTGTCCACAGCAGCGCCGTAGGCAGGGTCGACGTCATTCAAAAATCGCCGCGTATTGATTGGACCTGTGCTCCAAGCCAGCACCGAATCAAAGGGGCTGTCATCGCCAGACCGGGTCGCGCTTCCCGTAGGTATTCGGAATCTCTCATCGCGGGCAGTCGCAGGGTTTTCATTATATGGCGGGATGAGGGGCATGAGAATTTTTGCGGACGCCGGAAGCCTGAAGAAGGATCGCTCATCGTTCGTAAGCGCGATAGGAATGAATTCGTCGCGAGAGACTCCGTCACGCGAGGTGATTTTCATGCGGCGACCAATTTTGCTGATGTAATCTGCCATTGCCAAATCGTCGGCCGGATTGACGGCTCGCAGATCATTGAGCAGGCGAATCTGCTGCAACGCGGAGTCAACGAGATCGCCGCCTCCTCGTTCTTCGATGACGCCATGGAAGGGCGTTCCAGAAAGCTCGCTTGAGTACGCCAGCATTCGTGCGCCCCGCGATTCGCCCCAGGCGTACGTGTAGTTTGGAGCAGGAAGGCCTAACCCCGAAGTCAGCATCTTCTGGACAAACACCGCAGCTTCGTTGAGACGCGATGGCCATTCCACCAGAGGAATTGGGGTTGCAACGGTAGACCAGGCGTTGATCACGCAAAGGACATACCCTCTCCTTAAAACCGGAGAACGGACCATGTATCGTGGTTCCAGCGTGTATTCCGTGCTCCCGCCGCCGGGCGCAAACGAGACCATTCGCCTTGGGGCCGGCTGGTTCTCATAGCCGCGAGGTATGAAGACCCGGGCGCCAGTCGGGTTGTGGGGTGCGGACACCAACGGTCCATCGGGGCTCCATACCGCTCCTGCGCTGTCAATCGATGTATGTATGTCAGCGTGCGCGGGGGTCACCAGGACAGTCACGCCATTCCTGACCGCGGTGACGGGTTCCACCCAGACGGCACGATCAATATTCCACCTGGCACGCAGAGCAGGTCCGCCTTGTGGATCATTGAGTTTGTCGACGAGTCTCTTCAGACGATCCGAAGGTCCTGTTGGTGAGCGAGGGTCAATCTGAGCCCCGAGTTCTTTTGGGTTAAGTAGGAGCGTGACCAAAACCGTGATAACGAGGACTATCCAACGCATAGAATGTGTCCCGGTTCAGCCGGAATTAGAGAACGAGCGTTCCCCGTGATGAAAGATTCCGCCATTTTAGGGCGGGGATTTTCAAGGCATCAGGAGACCTATCGAATCCGACGAAGAGGGCGGACCACCGAAGTCGTTCCGTTTCACCTGACGCAGTCATTGTAGCTCGATTCCACATGGTTTCAAGCCGCCCGCTGACGGCGAGGTTGTCGTAGTTGCCGCGTAGATTCCAGCTTGTGATTGCGCGTGAATCTCAGCTTTGGCGGCGAGTCTTCACGAAGATCACGAGTCCTTTGAGCGGGATCGTTGCGCCATGAACAATGGCCTCTAGCGTCACTTCGGTCCATGCGAATGCTGAAGATAGAACTCCCACATCAGGCGGGTGGCGTTGACCTCATGGCTCGTGGGCCCAACCAGCCATTCCGGTAAGTCCTTACCGCCGGGCCAGGTATGGCCTCCACCCTCGATAGTATAGAGAACCACGTCAGCATCTTCAGCACAGTTGGTATACGTTAGACGGCGGACTCTTGCAGTGACGGGAGCTTCGACCGGATCGCCTTTACATCGGTTTCGTCGCGCCCAACTCGCCGTGCACGCCCGCACGTCGGGAAAGGTTATGGGGTTGAACGGATCGGGCGATTGCCCGCCATGGTAGGGAACGAGGTCTGCGGTTCCATGAAACGCCATCATCGGCACCGGTGTGGAATCGCTACACCAATTTGATGGCAACTCTTCGGCAGCCGCTACTGCTCCGACTGCCGCGACCCGACGTGACAACCTGCACGAAAGCACAAACACCATGCCTCCACCCTGCGAAAATCCGTTGATATAGACGCGCGCCGGATCGATGTTGTACTCAGCTTCCAGCTTGTCCATCAAATCCGAAATGAACTTAACGTCCAATTCCAGGCTGCGCGGCCCCGTTCGCCAAATTTGTGGAAAGCCAGTTCCAGCCGGGTAGACACGATGAAACCGCGCTCATCGGCCAAATCGTTCCACCGGCTCATGTTCATTTCTGCCGCCGGCCACGACATCGCGGGGTGCAGGCTGATGACCAATGGCGTGGACTTGGAAGGATCGTAAGTTTTCGGAACGTAGAGCAAGTATCGGCGCGTCTGACCCGAGGAGACGATGGTCCCATTGGTCTTATCGCTGATGGAAACCCAGGCCACAACCGTCAGGGTGAGAGCCATCGGAAGACCGATGACGATCATCAGTACACCGAGGATGATCTTTTTCTTTTTACTTTTCATGTCTGGACAGGAATTCCCGATTTCAGCTTTGCGGTTGTACACTGGGTGCCTTCTTTTATCAAGGCCAGACAGCAATGGCGGCGCCTTGGCGCTGCTGCCGTGCGGCCTCCAGTTTGCGATCGCGCCCGGCATGAATCTCTCGGCGTAACGCAAACAATGAACCTACGAGCATTTGGAAAGGCGTACGGATTGCTAAAACTACCGGGGCGGTTCCGGCCCCTCTAAGGTGGCAACGCGCGTGGTGTGGCGGTGAACCAGTTGCCAACTGCCATTCCGTTTTACCCAGACGTGGGTGTATCGGACACGGATATGTCTCCGGTCACCATTCAACACATCAATGATTTCCGCAAGACCGACCACCAAGCCAACATTGTCGTAAATTCGAACGTTTACATCCGTCGGGTTCCAAGACTCAACCTTGCGCGCGTCAGGCTGGTTTAGGGCCAATTCGTCGGCCCTTGTAGTGACTTTCCCGCCGAATAGACTAAAGACAGCGGTATATTCAGGAGCTATGAGCGAATCGAGTGTTTTGATGTCATTCCGAAGGATGGCCTGACGACGCTCCTCCTCAACTTTTCTGACCTGTTGTTCAGCCCCGACGTTACCATCTGTCTGCGCCCAACTGTAGTCTAGCGCCGTTAGAAAAGAAGCGGCGCTGACCGTTACGACAACAGCGAGCTTCAACTTGATGTTCATGTCCTTCCCTCGCTTTGCAACTAGCCGTCACTTTTGTGTCAGCCCCAGGAGCCGGAGGAGCTCGCCGTTTGCCTCAAATTCGCGGCCAAGTTCGCGAGCCAATGCCTTCGGTCCCTGATAGTCAATAGTGGTCCCCCGCATTTCGGCGAACGATATGAATGAGGGCTCGGCCACGGCCTTCTTGAGAGCATCATTGAGCGTCGTCACAATGTGCGTGGGCGTGCCCCGCGGTGCAACGATCGCTCCGAAGCTTCCGGGGAGCGTGACATCAACGCCGAGCTCCTTGAATGTCGGGACATCGGGTGCCACCGCCCAACGGCGCCTGCCGAACACCCCAAGCGCAATAGCCTTATGCTCCTTGACGTATGAGGCGATGGTAGTAAACGCTGCGACAGCCGCATCGACTTCCCCGCCTAAAGCTGCCGGTACTTGCTGCGGAGCGTCGAAGTTCACCACCCTGAAACGGACCTTCCCAAGGAGCTGGAGTTGCTCAGCGTTCAAGTGAGCGACGGTAGCGACATCCGGCACCCCGACGCTCAATTCGCCTGGGTGCGCCCGCGCGTCATTCAGAAACTGCTCCGCGGTTTTCCACGGCGCACCTGCCCTCACAACGAGGACATTGGACACTGCCGTGAGTTTGGCGACCGGCACGTAGGTGTCCGGCCCGCGGTACGGCAGGTTTGTTCGATGCGGCTGCACGGTGAGAGTGCCCTCCGTGCCCCAAGCGAGGGTGTAGCCGTCCGGCGTCGCTCCAAGGGCCTCTACAATGGCGCGAGTGCCTGACTCGCCGGGTCGGTTCACTACCACGATCGGCTGGCGCAAGTGTTTCTTCGCTGCGTCGGCAAGGGCCCGAGCGACCTGGTCACTTGCGCCGTCGGCACCGTATGGTACCAGTAGGGTGATTGGCTTCTCCGGGTATGATTTTTGTTGAGCAATGCCGCTGCCTGGCAAGAGCGCCAATCCCATTATCATTGCACATAGGCTAGGAACGCTGAGTCGTTTCATCGCGTTCCTGCCCTCGAATGTAGATAAGCCAGAATCGCCTTCTCGACCTGCTCTGGCTGCTCGGGCAGAAGCGCATGCCCTGCATGAGGAATCTCCACAACCGTCACACGTTCGGGAAATTCCGCGGCGAGCCTCCTGGCATTCTCAGGGAGCGCGACCACATCCTCCATTCCCTGGACAACGAGCGTGGGTGCCGAGCCACCTGCCCACCACTCGTCTAGAGCCATCCTCGCATCGCTCGCTCGCTGCGCTCTTGCCACCTCAAAGTGCCAACCCTCTTCCCACGTACGGGGCACCTTATTTCCTGCCGCAAAGAATATCTGACGTATCGCCGCAAGCCGATCCTCTCGGGAGAGGGTGCTTTCCCAGAACCGTGTGGTTAGCTTTTCCATCTCGGGCGATCTCCGCACCATTCCTCCCGCAGAGAGAAGGACGAGTTGCTTCACCAAACGGGGATGATCCGACGCTAGCGTCCTGGCGACTCGGTTACCGAAATCGTGTCCGATAATCGTTGCTGGATGACCGGCAAGGGACTCGATGACTGCCGCCACATCGGATGCTAAGTCGTGATAGGTGATTTCTTTGAGCGGCCCAGTGCTGCCGCCAATCCCCCGTGGCTCCGGCAGAATCACTTGATAGCCAGCTTGCTCCAGACGGCTGCTTAAGGCATCGAAATCTTCAACGCCCCGTCCTCGCGAAGGAATGAAGACGATGGGCTCGCCTTTGCCGCGAATAGCGACCTGAAGCGTCGCTGGACCCGCGCGGACGGTTTCGCGCTGCGTCAGTTCGGATTGTGCCACCGCCGCATCAGGCACATCACAGATCAAAGTGAAAAATATTACGAGCGCCATTTTCACGGCTATCCCTGCGTTCACGTCTTCGGGAACTTCCGCTTGCAAGATTCTACCCCAGACAAAGTTAGGTTCAGTTTTCGGCGAGCCCGCTCCGCGCGCGAGCGGATTACTTCCGAATCGTGGAGCTAACCGGAAACTGGCCTACACCGGTTTGTTGTTAGGTAAAAAGAGCCGGCTTCGCAGACGCATCCTCAGGGTCGCAAAAGTTGCTCAGGCCGACGCCAACCAGGCGAAACCGCTGGCGCGGGCTGAGGCCGACACGTTCTAGCAGTGATAGGGCAACATTTGTCAGCTCCTCACAAGAAGCAGGTGGAGAACCTGGGGTGTGGCTGCGGGTGAGAATCTTGAATTCTCTGGTTTTCAGTTTCAGTACAACGGTGCGCGCGATTCGTGATTCCTTGCGCGAGGCAGCCCACGAAGAGAAGAACCCTCGAAACGTGGTGAAAGAGCACGGAAACTTGGCCTAAGGATTAGAAGGCCGGTAGTTTTGAAGCTTTGGAACGATTAGAAGAAATTTGATCTCTTGTTCCCCAACATTCTCTGATACGTGCATTCCGGGCGGCCACCACGCCACGTCGCCAGGCTTCGCAACGTTGTCTATCGCAGGCCGACTCGGAAAGGTACAGCGCAGGTGGCCGTCTGTAAGAAAGACGAGCAGTCGACCAGGGGCGTCATGCAATTTACTCGGCTGACGCGGAAGCTTCGACATACGAGAAACGCGAAACCGATCATTGTCGAAGATCATTGCGTGTGCCATCTCGGGATTCTGAACGCCCAACTCACCCAAGGGCAGAGTCACGTCCGCTGCCCCGGCCTCTGGCTCCTTCGGGAACACGGTCAAGAACTCCTGCGGCTTATCTTCTAGGTTCTCTCCACCGCGTTCACCTCCGTTCCACCACGCAACGTCTCCTGCCGTGATTGATTCCTCTTTCGTCGAACCGTCTGCCAATGTGAGAAGGTTGTGAACGGGGGTTAAGGCAACAATGAGAAGTGGGGGAACGGAATGGATGGCTGTTTTCTGTCGCGGTTCTTTCTTGATGTCCCGAATACGGATTTGCGGATTATCAAAGATCATGTCGCGTGGAAGTGTTGAGGTCGGAGACGAGGCGCTCTGCGTGTTTGGCAGAGGCGAATTGCGAGTATTTTCAGTTGCCGGTTGGGCAACGGTCTCATCCTGCTCTCGGGGAGCAGCCGGTGAAGTGGTTTCTGCTGGCCAAACGTAGGTGTTCTGGAAAGCTTCGTTCCACCATTCCCCGCTCATTTTGTGGAAAACGGAGGTCGAAATCGATTTCAGAGTTTCCTTGTCATCAGTGTATTCCGTCCGGACGATGACAATGGCGACATCCGAAGTCACGAACCGAATCTTCTCAAGGGACCTGGCCATTTTATTCCGAGCAGTCGCGAGAACGCGGCTAATTCCCTCCTCGACCTGAGCCCTCCCTGACCCCCAACCCCCAGTGACACCGACGTGGTCATTATCCTTAGAGATGTGCGCCACCAGCGCTTTGGCATCGCGCCCATTCCACGCATCTGTGCCTTCCGCAACGATGTTCCGGATTGCAGCTACATCGCTGGAAAAGTCTGTGTTTGAGTTGGATGGCGTGACGACCTTCGGCTCTGCTTGAGCCATAGGAGTCGTCGCCCTTTCTGCCTGTGCGACTGCCTCTTTCTGAGACTTAACCAATGTGTTCTGGAAGGCCTCGCCCCACCATTCCCCGTTCACTTTGCGCGACACCCCAGTTGAAATCGCATCCCACGTTCTCCGGTCCTTGCTGTATGTAGTCCGGACCACGAGGACTGCGACCTCCGGTGTTATGAATCGGACTCTCTCAACAGTCCTGCGAATCGATGCCGGGTTGTGTGTTTGGAAAAACTCAGTCATGCCCTTCTCTACCTGAGTCTTCCCGGAGCTCCATTTTCCCTGAACATTGATGTGATCATAGTTCTCGGTGAAGCGAGCATTAGCTAAGAACGTTTTGGCATCGCGCCGATTCCATGCATCGTCGCCATCTGCCATCTTTTTTCGGATAGCAGCTTCGTCCTGAGCGTGATTCGTGTTATCCGAAGTCGTCGGGGCGTCTTGGGCCTGAGGGTTGGGGATCCCAGTCCCCGGGAACGAACCAGGAAGGGCCTGGCGAGCAGGAGCAGGTGTCGCGTTTCGCATTGCGGCAATGAGCCAGCGGCCTTGTTTCTTGACCACAACCTTAAAGCTCATGCCCCCTTTTCCTGGCTGCAATCTAGTGCCGCTTTCGGTGACGATGTACCCCGTACTGTCTGCAACGCTGTCTACGAGTGCGATGTCCGGAGTCAAAAACCGAATTCTCTGGATGGTTTCAGTTCTTTGTACGTTGGCGAAGGACTTGTTCAGCGCAGCGTCCAGCTCTTCTATCTCTCCTTTCCCTGTGAAAAAGTTGCCGACGATATTTCGAGTGTCGGCATCATCAGCGAAATAAACAATTCCGCTTCCATCGTGTCTATTGAAAGCCGCATTGTGGTCGGTGAGTAATTTCCGGATCGCAGCTTCATCATCGGGGTGGTTCGCGTCGTCTGGCGCCGCTCTCGGGACTTTGGCGGCGTGAATGGTCAACGTACGCTTCAACTCCCCGCCAGATTCACCTTCGTAGATGGTCTGCGTAAAAGAATCGGGAGTGAAGTCGGAAAAGACTTCCCGGTAGACGACTTTCCTGCCATCGCGCTCGAACTCATCTCCGACAACAAATTGGTCACCCTCCCAGTGAGCCAATTTACTCATGACAACGCAACCTCTGGGATTCGCGCTCCCGCACCAGATGACTCGGTAGCCCTGTGCCTGAGTGTCCCACCAAATGACGCCCAAACCGGAAAACTCCCGGTCGCCTACTCTCGTCTGAAGCTCTTCGATTAGAGAGCGCGCGCCCGGACCGGGTCGCCATACTTCCGTGCCTTGCCCTACGACACCTTTTGGCCCGCCGCGGGGCTCAAATGCTTGGCCGACGGACCATCGTCCCGCAAGCATATTGGCGAGTCTTTGCATTTCGTGTGTGGGCGGGGGGGCAGTTGGGGCCGCAGCTTGCGAGGTGCGGGGCTGCACAGGAGAGGCATCTGAAGACCGATTCACTGATTCGTTCTCTGACTGTTGAGCCCAGCCGAAGGAGATGCAAAACATCACTAAGGCGAGCATTCGCATGACAACATACAAGGGGGTCTTTAGGCCGGGCGTTAAAGCTGGGCGCACCAGCATCGGACTGAGCATTGCTCCCCCATAAAGCCGCAATTTACTTTTCCTGACTTCGAACGACGTGGAATTGTACTCCTGCTTTCGTTCTCCTGCGCGTTCCCTGGACGAAACCCGTCGCCAATTGTAGAGAAATTCGCCGTAGCACTCACAACCGCGAATCGGCTCGTCACTGGGCGGTTGGTCGGCAAACAAGAAGTAATTCGGTTCCTTCCTGTTCGCCGGGGTGTATGGACGTCAGAGCCCTCAAGCATGCACCCAAGCTGCACCCAAAGTGAGTTGTTATCAACTTTCGTGTAAGAAACTGAAACGAAAAGGAGAAGACTGGCTCGCCTAGGGGACGATTCTAGAACCATCGTCGTGGCCGACGCAGCTTCGTTTTCGGTGCAATTGCTTCGGCAGAGCTCAGAAGCCTATAATCCCGCAACGTTTTTCGCTTGCTCTCGTCAGGAGTTCACAATGAAACACCAGGTCTCTCGACGCCATTTCACCAAGCTTGCCATTGGCGCTGCCATTGTTGGGTTCAATCCCGACGAGCGTTCCTGGGTCAGCCAGTCAAGCAACACAGCGCGCCCTTTTGATCGCGTGCCGAAGCTCGATGGGGCGCTGCTCCTCGATGAGGAGTCACGGCGGGCGATCGCCATAGACGAGGGCAACATGTTTCATCGCGTGCCCGCAGCCGTCCTCAGACCGGGCTCCGTCGACGACATTGTGGCCATGGTGCGTTACGCCAACCAGCACAAATTGAAGGTCGCCATTCGTGGCAACGGCCATTCTCGCTATGGCCAGACGCAGGCCGAAGCTGGTGTGGTCATTGATTCGCGTTCTCTTAACGCAGTGCGCGTACGCACGCCGCAGTCTGCCGATGCGCAACCCGGCGCGTTGTGGAGCGCCGTGGCCGACGCCACGCTGCCAAAGGGCTTGACGCCGCGTGTGTTCCCCGGGACATGCCTCAAGCTGATCACGGTTGGCGGCATGCTGAACGCGGGGGGGATCGGCAACATGAGTCCCCACTTTGGCGCGCTCGTGGACAACGTCATCGACCTTGATGTCGTCACCGGGGATGGCCGTCTCGTCACCTGTTCGCCCGAGCATGAGAGCGAGTTGTTCGACATGGTTCTGGCGGGCCAGGGCCAGTGCGGTGTGATCGTTCGCGCTGGCCTGCCGCTGCTACCAGCACCGTCGCATGTGATGTTCCACGAGCTGACCTACACCGATCTGGACGCTTACCTCACGGACCAGTTGCGGCTGGCCCGCGAGGGTCGCTTCGACGGCCAGCGCGGCGACATGCTGCGCGACCAGAGCGGAACGTGGAGCTACGTCATCGAGATCGGCAAATTCTTCACACCGCCCGACGAGCCGAACATCCGGGCGCTCGAAGGGGACTTGCGCTTCGCCTCTGCCGCCGCGCCTGTGCGCATGACTTATCACGACTATCTGTTCCTCCTCGAGACGCGGGGCGGCGTTAAGTCAGGCCCCAGCCCCTTCATCACGATGTGGATTCCGGCCTCGGCGACCAGGACGTATCTGGACAACATCCTGTCGCTCACCGCGGAGGCGTCGGCCCTGGCACATGGCTTCGGTTGCTATCCGTTGAATACTCGATGCTTCAAGCGTCCGCTCTTCAAGGTGCCGAACGAGGAGCAGGCGTTCTCCATTTGGCTTTTCCGCAGCGTGAAGCCGGGCGACGAGGCTGCGCTTTCAGCCCTGTTGGCAAGCAACCGAGAACTCCTGGCCAAGATGACCGCCGTTGGTGGCAAGCGCTATGCTCCCTACTCGATGGTGATCTCCCCGGCTGAATGGCAGGCCCACTACGGCCCTGAGGTATGGCCCCGTTTCGTGGCCGCTAAAGCCAAATACGATCCGAATCGCGTACTGTCACCGCATCCAGCAATGTTTGACGAAAAATAGACGCCGAAGTGGCGCGAGGGATGGGATCGAACCCACATCCGAGCCAGGCAAGCTCCTATTCTGCCATTGAACTAAGTCGACCACCTTGTGCTTCCGAATTGTCGCAGTCCTTACGTTACCGGATTGTGTCAGCGTTGCCGTTTTTATCGGGAGTTGAGTTTCGCCCCCAATCAAGACTTGGGAGAGTAAGCAAAGATGGGTCCTTTGAGAGCGATGACATTATGTTTTGGGACGTTAGTCCTGGGCTCTGCCGGGACGCTGTTTCTCTAGCTCATCAATCCTTTTGAGCTGCTCTCGATAGCGGCCAGCCTCATGTAGAATCTCGCCGTTGTCGTTGTAAACATAAATCCGAAGATATAACTCGTCATTGCTGGCAGCCAAACCTAGTGCCTCGTCGAAAGTTTCGCAGTCTTTCCAGAGAGGGCCGCTTGGCCATGTGAGGGTGTCTACTGGGTCCAGCCCGACTACCGGTATTGCCCCTTGGGTGCATATTCCTCAGCCCTCCAGTGCAAAATCCAAACACCCAAGCCGCCCATGACTAGGAGCATGCTTGCTAAGGCCCACAGGGAAGGCGCTTGGCGGTTCATTTCTTCGAAGAGACACCAGGCTATCTAACATTGTTCCCTGATGCCTTCTGAAAAGCTGCCAATGGCCTAGACCACTCGCAAAACATATAATTCGCACCTGATGCCCGGGGAATCCACAATTTCGCAATCCCTCAGGGACACGATGGCATTCCGAAAGGAATGGAGGGTCTACCAGTCCCGGCTGTTGGGGCACCTTGAACGATACGTTGACAACAAGCGGCTGCACCTGGTGGCCGCGCCCGGATCGGGAAAGACAGTAATCGGTCTTGAGGTAATACGAAGGATCAACCAGCCGACCTTAGTGTTGGCTCCCACCATCACGATTCGCGAACAGTGGGTTGACCGTCTAGTTGGTCTCTTCCTGCCCCCGGACTTTGGCAGGCCCGCATGGGTCTCCACAGAACTTAAGAAGCCAACCTTGCTGACCGTAGCGACCTATCAGGCATTGCACTCGGTCTACTCGGGAGAGCCAGAGGAGCAGACTCCGACGGACTCTGAAGAGAATAGCGTTTCAAAGAACCATTTCGAAATGCACGCCAACGGCGAAGACGCCAATCACATCGCCCAAAGGCACATACCGATACCCGAATTTCTAGCCGAGGCAAATTTCAAAACTCTGGTGCTCGATGAAGCGCACCATCTTCGAACTGAGTGGTGGCGGACACTGACGTCTCTCGCCGAACAATTGCAGACTCCCACGATTGTGGCCCTAACTGCCACTCCTCCCTATGACGTTTCGCCTTTCGAGTGGCAGCGTTACGAGGAACTCTGCGGCCCTGTGGATGCCGAGGTCTCCGTACCGGAACTGCTGCTAGAAGGCGATCTCTGCCCGCATCAGGATTATGTGCACTTCAGCACGCCGACGACCAAGGAGCAGAAAGTTATCTCGGATTTTCGGGCTGCGGTGGACGGGTTTGTGTCACGGCTCAAGTCGAACGCGGCGTTCAAAGATGCGATCCTCGCTCATCCGTGGATTTCTGTGCCCGAGCAGCACACAGAAGAAATCTTGGATGACCCCGAATACCTGTCAAGCATGGTCGTGTACCTGCATGCCGTTGGGCAGGAAATTCCGCTAGCCGTCATGAACGTCCTCGGCCTGTCTCGCAAGCGAATTCCCGAATTGAAGCTCGAATGGCTGGAAATCCTGCTCTCGAATTGCCTGTATCGCGACGCCCACAGTTTCACGAAAAGCGAGGTGTTCCTCAAAGTCATTCGGCACGACTTGCTGGATATCGGCGCGATTGAGCGGCGGAAGGTAAAGCTCCGAAACCCGTCAGATCACCTGAAGCTCCTGACAACATCCGTCACGAAGCTGAAGTCGGTCGAGGAGATCGTGAATCTCGAATCGGGCGCACTGGGCGACAGCCTGCGCTGCGTGATTCTGACGGACTTTATCCGAAAAGCCGAGTTGCCGAAGTCGAGAGACGAAATTCCTATCTTTGAGGACATCGGGATCGTCCCGGTGTTCGAGTCGCTGCGCACTGCCTCCTTGCCAGGCGTTCGCCTCGGGGTTTTGAGCGGGTCCTTGGTCATCGTTCCCGCCAGCGCGGAGTCGATGGTGAGAGAGTCTGCAAAGGCCTTGGGAATCGCCCCGCAAGACTTGTCCATCTTGCCACTGTCTCACGATCCCTCCTTCGCGAACGTCGAGATTCACGGCGAATACTACCGGGGCCCGGTTTGCCTGATCACGTCCGTCTTCGAGAAGGGTGGCATCACGGTGTTGATCGGAACGAAGTCTCTGCTGGGAGAGGGGTGGGACGCGCCGTGTATCAACACGCTCGTGCTTGCCAGTTTTGTCGGCTCATTCATGCTCTCGAACCAAATGCGAGGGCGGGCGATCCGAGTGGATTCGGCGCAACCACAGAAAACGGCCAACATCTGGCATCTGGTCTGCGCGGAGCCGGGAATCTTCGGGCCGGGCGATGATTACGAGCTGCTCGTTCGCCGATGCTCCGCATTCGCTGGCGTGAGCGCCACCGCTCCAGTCATAGAAAACGGAACGGAGCGGCTTGGTTTCGGGCATCCGCCGTTCAGTCGAGATGAGATTGACCAAATCAATGCTAAGACTCGCAAGCGTGCGCTAGACCGCGAAGGGCTTCGCAAGCAGTGGCAGGATGCGCTCAATGCGGGCTCCATCAAGCAGATGACCGACGGCCTGAAAGCACCCGAGGAAGCACTGCCACGAGGCTTCGTTCTTGCCAACACTATTGCTGCCCTGCTGATTCAATCTGTTTACATCTTCTTTGCGATGCTTGAGTTCTCAGGACGAACGTTGGGTCGTGTTCGATGGACTCATGATTTTTGGAACTTTGTGCTTACTGTACTCGGGATTGCCGCCGCTGTGAGCTTGCCTTGGAGCCTGCTTGCACTGTGGCGGCTCATCCGGCACGGAACGCCGGAACGGAGCATCAGCCAGATTGGACGGGCGGTTCTGGACGCTCTCGAATATGAGGGTTCCATTGACCAACGTGCCGGAGACTTCCGTGTGTACGCGAACCGGAACAAAGATGGGACCGTGTTTTGCTGGATTGGCGGAGGCACTGGACAGGAACAGGCGACCTTCCTTCGTGCCTTGAGGGAAACTCTGAGCCCAGTC
>Ga0307471_100000292_pt1 | contig 25237 bp, 8 predicted proteins | sample atmos_gasesAM3C__2_FD_204566 | JGI IMG/M metagenome (GOLD analysis project Ga0307471, IMG submission 204566) | Hardwood forest soil microbial communities from Morgan-Monroe State Forest, Indiana, United States - atmos_gasesAM3C_515 | ecosystem: Environmental > Terrestrial > Soil > Temperate...
GGCAACAATGCAAAACCATGAAAAGAAAAGGGTTGCGGGAGTGGCATCTTGGAAGTGATTGAAAACAAAGGGGCAGATTTGCAAAAAGAAGGCAAAAGCCAGAACGTGGAGAGCAAAAGAACCGGAGCCCCCCACGTCGTGGCAGGGGTCCCTTGAAGGTCCCCTGGCAGTTCAGGGTTGACGGGATAAGAAAGAGTGCGGAAACGATTGATTACAAATGGTTTGCGAGTATCCCGTTGCGTGCGAAGAGTGCGGAAGTGCATGGAAGGGAAGAAGTTAGATGAACACACGCGTTCTGGGAGGTTTTGAATGGCGGGTTTGTGGGACACATAAGTTAACCTGTGGAATAGAAGCCGAAAGTCTATACACTAGTATACTACAAAGTAAAAATAAGTCAAGGTAAATCTAAGTCGTTTGCGTGCTATAAGTTAGAGGCGAAGAATTGGAGGGTATAGCCGACAGTGGGGGGAGGGGGCGGAAGCCCTTTGTTTGGTGCGGGATAGAAGAGGGGGAAAGTCAGAGCCGCACCCCCTACGGCGGACCAGCCTGCAAAATCGCACTGCGGCATCCGGCGCTGGGATGAGGAACGTTTGAAGTTGGAAGTTGGAAGGCTAGGGGAGAGGCGGGATTTAGGAAAAAAGCGAAAAGTGTCGGGCTTAAAGCCCGGGGACTACATTTTAATTAGCCTTCGAGCAGGGCCCTGGCAGGGCCTCCCGCGGTAGGGCAAGACGCCGCATTCGGGGATGGCAGACGCCCGCAAGAAAAGCGGCGGCAAGCCGCCGCAGTCCAAATGTCGGCAAAAGCTGAAGATGGCGAGGCCCGAACGTCGCCACCACACAATTTATTGCAGGACGAGGACCCAGTCGGCAGTGCCGTCAGAGTGAGCGCCGCTGGGGGTCGTGAAGTTGTGTGTGCCGCTGTTGGCGACAGAACCGATCTGCGTTGAATTGCCTGTTGTTGGGTCGTACCAAGAGGCAGTCATGCTCTTCGAGAACATTGCCATATTCACCGTCAGCGGAGTCGCGGTGGCGGCAACCGGTGTGTACACGATGGCCTGCGCGACCAGGGTGGGCGTCACGCTATCGGGCACCCAGGCTGTCGTGGCGTAATTGGAATTGCAGAGGTTTTCGTTGTTCGGCGCGGCAGTGCCAAAACCAGAAGTCACGATTTGATGTGCCGTGTCCGGAATAAGCTTCCACCACTGCAGTTGATTGAAGACAGTTGTAAGCATGGCGACTTGAGTAGTGGCCGTTGTGTTGAGCTGCGACTGCCACGTTGGATTGGTCGTGTCCGAGTGATTCACGTGAGTGTTTCCCCAGATATGGCCGGAGGCACCGCCGGTCATCGTCCAGTACATCTGCTCCCGCAAAACGTGGGCATCGGCGGCCGTAGTAGCACAACTAAGCTGATTGGTGTTGTTCGCTCCCTCCATGTTCGCTTCCAAGAGGATCACGGGAGTCGGGGACACGCCGGTGCTCGTGCTGTTGTAGGCCTGCAAAGCGTAATCATAGGTTTCGTAATAGGTATAGAAGCCGTCGGTGGTGAGATACGCGTCCATCGCCGTGTCCTGGTTGGAATAGGAGCGGTAGTAGTCCAACTGAATGGTGATGAGGTGGTTCGGGTCCGTGCTGGCGATGCCCGCCATCATCTGTTGAACCAAGGTGTTGTCGGGAGTGGCTCCGGAACAAGCTCCTGTCGTATTCCTCCAAGTCTGGAAATCGTTGCCCAGTTCCCAAATGATGTTCGGGAAATTTTTGTAGCGCATTCCCAGGAACTGGCCAAAACCGTTGACCTTCGAGGAACCGCTCGTGCGCATATCATTAATGAAACTGGAAGGAGGCAGCGGATCAAAAAGGACGACCATGCTATATGTCGCTGCCATGTTGATGAATTGGTCCATGACGGACCAGAAGTTGGGATTCGGCGTGGAAAGATCGTAGTCCGGATTGGTGGCACCACCATTGCACAAGCTCGGGAGCATTCCCGTAAAGGGTAGTTGGCCGTTGGGCAAGCCACCGTTTGCAACAGGATTTCCGTGGGTTAATTCGATAATGTTCACCGCGTTGAATCCCTGCGACTGGCGACTCGCAAAATAGGTGGGCCAACTTGAGGGAGCAAGGACGTTGACGATATGGTGCGCCGAGTCACCGACCATGAGCCAGGGCTTGCCGTTGGCGTCGACGAAATAGCGTTTGTTGGGGCTGAGCTTGATGGGGAATGCGGCCCCGGAGCTTGTCGTGACGGTGAAGGAAACGCCGTTGCTGGCGACGCCGCCAATGGTCACGAGGACGGGGCCGGTGGTGGCGCCGGTGGGAACGGGTGCGACGATGCTCGTGGCACTCCAATTGGTCGCCGTCCCTGCATTAACACCGTTGAACGTTACGGTGCTTAAGCCCTGCGACGTGCCAAAGTTGGTGCCAGTAATCGTCACGGAAGTTCCGACAGGTCCTGAGGTGGGATTCAGGCTCGAGATGGTTGGCGACGAAGAAGTGGTGACCGTGAAGGTGACGCCGTTGCTGGCGATGCCGCCGACAGTCACCACAACATTGCCGTTAGTCGCGCCTGCGGGGACGGTGACGACAATGCTCGTGGCGCTCCAAGTTGTAACCGTCGCAGCCTGGTTGTTGTAAAAGTTTACGGTGCTTGAGCCTTGGTTTGCGCCAAAGTTCGTGCCGGTGATTGTGACGGAAGAGCCCACGGGGCCGGAGTTGGGATTGAGACTTGTGACGGTGGGCGTGACGGCGGAAGTCACGGTGAAGGTCGAGCCGTTGCTGGCGACGCCGCCGACCGTTACGACGACGGGCCCAGTGGTTGCGCCCGAAGGAACCGGCGCGGTGATGCTGGTGTCACTCCAACTCGCAGGACTCGCTGCTTTGCCGTTGAACGTTACCGTGCTCGAGCCTAGCGTGGCGCCAAAGTGGCTTCCCGTGATGGTCACCGAGGTGCCGACGGGACCGGAGGCCACGCTTAGACCCGAGATGTAAGGCGTGTTTCCGCCGCCCCCCCCGCCATAGCCGCCGCTGCAACCGATGAGGGCCGGGAAAAGAGCAAGGAGCAAAACAGAAAGAGAAAAACTTCGAGCAGCAACGCGGACGCGTGTTGTCTTCATCGAGAACATCCTGATTCCAAGAGTTCGCAGCCCAAATTCGGGGACAGTACTTGGAGCAAGCGCAAACCGAAGGCCAGCAAGCATCCCCTCAACCAGGCCAAATAGTCGAGAGAGGATGCCGAGATGACGAAGGCGCCATCTTTTGGCTGGCGGATAAAACTGTACAACAGCGGAAAGGAAAAAGTCACTAAGGGGGCCGTGGAAATACGGACTTGCAAATGAAATGAGAGCGTGGACAGCGCGGATCGGCTGAGATCCTTCGCTTCGCTCAGGATGACAAGCGCATCGCGTTTTTGCCAGCGCCGCGCGGTAAAGCAAGAAGGGAAAAAAAGCAGATTCGCGCGTCGCCTGCCTGCTGCAAACAGACTTCGCTCCTCGAAATAACAGATCTTTCGAGTTTCGCCAGCTACAAAGAAAAAGGTACTGGATTAGTCCAGCCCCTGCTGAAAGTGAAATTGCTTGAGGATGCGCGCGAATTAGTTCGGCAGCAGACCGTACACAGTGAAGGAGAGCTGTCCGCCGACGTAAACCTTGCTGTTGGCCACGGTTGGGACCGTGAACTTCACGCCGTTACCGGCGGCGCCTGCGCCGCTGGCCGGGCTGCTGAATAGCAACGTGCCGATGTTGTTCGCGTCGTAAGCGTCGAGGATCGCGGGCGTGTTGTCCTGGAACCCGCTGTAGTCAAGGATCCAGACGATGCCGCCGGTTGCGCCGTTGGCGGAGACGACGGGCGCGCCGCCGCGCGGCGGGAACGTGTTGGTCGAAGAAGCAAACTGGGGCGTGGCAATGACGCCGCTGGAAATCTGGAACTGCATGAGCGGATAGTTCTGGCCCGTGAGGTAGATATTGCCATTCCAATACGCAGGCCCGACATAGTTGCCGCCGTCGTCCAACGTAGTGTTCGCGGGAGGCACGGGAACCAATTCCTGCACATCGTTGTTCGAGGAGGAGTTGAATTTGCCCATGCTGGTCTGGTCGAGGAGATAAACGACGGCATCCTTGCCGGTGCTGATGGTCAAGTGAGGATGCGCGGCAGAGCCGGCGGAGTCCGGCAAGATGAGGACCGCCGCGGAGCCTAGGTCCACGTCGTTGGCGGCCAAGGTGGCCTGGTTGAACGGAGTGAACCAGTCGAGAGGCGGCATGGAGCCGGTGGAATTGAACTTCAGTACGGTATCGCCGAAGTTTGAAGTTCCGTCGTATAGACCGTTGGCCGTGACGACATAAACATTTCCGCTGGCGTCGGCTGACGGGCCGCCGCCGCTTTGCCAGATCGAGCCCTGGTTGCAGCCGGAGGCTGGATTGCTGACTGCGGTGGCAAAAGTCTGCGCCAACGTGCCAGCGTTGTAGCCCATGAGCCAGCCTTGGTAGTTGCACAGGTCGCCGTGAGAACCGAAAGCGACGTACACGGTGTTATTGGCCAAGAGCAATGCGGGCCGCTGGAGATGCTTTTGCGGCACGAAGTTCGTTGTGGCGATCACCACGGGGCTGTTGAAGGCGGTCTTTTCCGCGCCGGTGATTAGGTCCAGAGCATGCAAGCGATGGACGTAACACGGCGCGGCGGCGGAGCAAACCTGGCCGTTGACGGTGCCGACGGTTTCCCGCGTCTTGGGAACAACGTAGAGCGTGTTGGTTGCCGGGTCGATGACGGGGGTGGAAGTGATGCCGATTTCGGGGAAGATGTCGGTATTGGAATTGACGTCAGCCATGGTGAGCGTGTTGACGCCGCTGCTGAGGAAGTTCGTCTGCCATAGCTGCACGCAATTCGGCGAGTCGGCATCGAAGGCGTAGACGCTGTCGTGTTCAGTGGCGATGAAGACAATGTTGTGCATGACGCCGCTGAAATTCAAGTTGGCGCCCCAGAGCGGCTGGGCGTAGACGTAACCGTCGACCGGGCACGAAAAGAGCTGGCCGAAGGTCGAGGGAGTGACGGTCGCAGTAGTGAGGCCGTACTCCTTGAGATTCTGGCCGGTGCGCGCGTTGTCATTGTGATTCGTGTAGACGCCGGCGAGGTCGGTGACGGCTATCAAAGCGGAGCCGCTGACCGAAGCGTTGGCGTTGCTGACGGCGGTGATGGTGTGCTGGCCGGACTGCGTGCCTGGCGTGTAGAGGCCGGTGGCGGAAATGGTTCCGGACGCGGCGGTGCCGCCGTTGTTGCCATCTACCTGCCAAGTCACGCCGAGATTCTGCGGGTCGTTGTAAACATTGCCCGTAAATTGCACGGGCGCAGAAGACAGAGTTACCGCAGCGCGCTTCGGGCTGAGGACGACGGTGAGGACGCCTTGCGTCACCGTGGTTGTGGCTGAAGCGGACTTCGTATTGTCGCCGATCGAAGTGGCGGTCACAGTCACCGTTGCGGGGCTGGGTATGTTTGACGGCGCGGTGTAAAGAGCCGAGGTTGTGGTGACTCGAGAGAGAGTGCCGCATGCGCTGCCGCTGCAGCCGGCGCCTGAGAGTGACCAAGAGACGCCACGATTCAGAAAATCATTGGTGACGGCGGCGGTGAGAGCTTGAGTTCCGTATCCCGCTGGGAGAGACGCTGAGGTTGGCGAAACGCTGACGGAAATCGGCGCGACCGCTCCACTGATCGAGCGGAAAGCCGCCAGGCCCGCACCCCAGATGTCCGAGACGCCAAGCGAAACGCCGGCCGATACGCTTCCTGCGGCGCTTTGCAACTGGTCTTCGGCGACGATCTTGGTGTTGGGGGCCGGCTGAATCGTCTCTTCGATGTTGTAGCCGCCAGACGCCGTGTAAGTGCCGGAGTTTTTAGTGATGATGATGGCGAGCAACAAATCTCCGTTCGCAGTGGTGGTCAAGTTGCCGCTGTTAGGAGACGTGTTGTTGCCTTGCGCGGTTGCTGTGCCGTCAAGCGAGTTGCTGGTGGCGACGCCGGAATATTCCAGGATAGCGAAACGCAACGTGCCCAAGACCGACTGCGTCACGCTGATCTTGTCTGCGCCGCCCTTGACGTTTTCCGCATAGAAGATGGCGAACGTTTCGAGGCTGGAGGTCAAACCGACGCTGAATGCCTGGTGATAGGTATTTCCGCTGGAATCGGTAACGGTGAAGACCTGCGAACTGGAGCCGCTGCCGCGAATGACAACAGCGATGAAGTTGCCTGCGGTCGTGCTGTTGGCGAAGGCAAGCGAGTTCGTGGTCTGCGTGCTGGCGTCCATGTTGCGGTGCTGCACGAGAGTAATGTTGCTGACAGAGGAGAGGTTGGCCAGGGAGAAGCTGGCTTGAGTGGCAACGCCGGGTGCTGAGGCGGTTACCGTGTAGGGACCGCCGACCGTGGAATTGGCCGTGAAGGCCGGTGCAGTGGCGACACCTTGGGCGTTGGTGGTGGCGGTGTTCACGCCACCGGCGAAGGCGCCACTAGCGCCGCTTGGCGGAGCCGTGAACGTGACGGTCACGCCGCTCACGGGATTATTCAGGGAGTCGGTGACGGTGGCCTGCAGTCGCGTGGCAAAAGCCGCGTTGATGACGGCGCTTTGTGGAGTGCCGGCAGTGGCGGCGATACCTGCCGCGGAGCCAGCCAGATTGGTCAGGGAGAAATTCGCGGGAGTTCCAACGCCGGCAACCGAAGCGGTCACCGTGTAAGCGCCCGCGACCGCGTTGGCGGTGAAGACGGCCGAGGTGGCGACGCCGAGGGAATTGGTTGTTGCCGTGTTCACACCGCCGGCAAACGTGCCGCTCGCACCGCTGGCGGGAGCTGTGAAGGTGACCGTCACGTTGCTCACGGGATTGTTCGAGGCGTCCTTTACGGTGACCTGGAACGCGGCGGTGAAGGCGGTGTTCACGGTGGCGCTCTGGGGCGTACCCGCGCTCACGGTGACGCTTGCGGGAGGCGCGGAAACGTTGGTCAGAGAGAAATTCGCGCTGCTGCCAACACCGGAGGCCGACGCCGTAACGGTATACGAACCCGTGGTCCCGTTCGCGGTGAAGACTGCGGACGTTGTGATGCCGGACGAATTGGTCGTGGCGGTATTTACGCCGCCCACGAACGTGCCGCTGGCACCGCTCGCCGGAGCCGCGAACGTCACAGTTACGCCGCTGACGGGATTGTTGAAGGAGTCTTTGACGGTGGCCTGGAGTTGCGCGGCGAAAGCGGTGTTGATGGTGGCGCTCTGCGGAGTGCCGGCAGTGGCGGTAATGCTAGAGGCTGCGCCTGCGAGGTTGGTCAACGAGAAGTTGGCTGGAGTGGACACGCCGGAGACCGATGCGGTAACGGTGTAAGCGCCAGCAGTTGTGTTGGCGGTGAAGACGGCGGAGGTTGCCACACCGGAAGCGTTGGTGACGGCCGTGGTTACGCCACCAGCGAGCGTTCCGCTCGCTCCGCCGCCAGGAGCAGCGAAGGTTACCGTCACGCCGCTCACGGGATTGTTCGAGGAGTCTTTTACGGTGGCTTGCAGTTGCGACGCGAACGTGGTGTTGACGGTCGTACTTTGCGGCGTGCCCGCTGTAGCGGAGACGGTCGCCGGTGTGCCTGCGCCACCACCGGTACCACCTGCAGCCTTGAACGCTGCGAGGATTGCGCCCCAATTGCTAGAGGGGTTCAGCGTCGCCGAGGCGGAAGCAGTTCCCGCAGTTGCTTGAATTTGATCTTCGGTGATGAGCTTGGTGTTCGGCTCGACCGGCACAAAGTCACGGATGGTATAGCCAGTGCCTGCCGTGAATGTGGTGCTGTCCGCCGTGGCGACCAAACCCAACAGCAAATCGCCGTTTGCGGCGGTGGTCAGGTTCCCGCTATTCGGGGAAGTGCTTGTCGTGGTGGCTGCAGCAGTTGCATCGAGGGAGTTTGAAGTTGCCACACCGGAATATTCCAGAATGTCGATTCGCAGTGGACCGGAAACGGTCATGGTCACGGTAATCGTGTTCGCGCCGGCTTTGATGTTTTCCGCGTAGTAGATAGCCGAAGTTACCGCACTCCCCGACGAGCCTATCTGTTTCGCTTGCTTGTAGGTATTGGAGTTAGAGTCCTTAACGGTGAAGACCTGCGAATTCGAGAGGCCACCGCGAATGGCAACGGCGATGAAGTTGCCGGCGGTGTTCGCGCTGTTGAACGCAAGCGTAGTCGTGGCGGTTGTGCCGGCATCTTTGCCGATGTGCTGGACGAGAGCGATGGGGGCGGGGCTACTAGTTATATTGGTAAGCGAGAAATTGGCTGGAGTTCCAACGCCGGAAACCGAAGCCGTGACTGTGTAAGGACCGCCAGCAAGGCTGCTAGCGGTAAAGATCGGCGCGGTTGCGATGCCGAACGCATTCGTCGTCGCGGTGTTCAAGCCGCCGGCAAACGTTCCACTGGGACCGCCGCTGGGCGCGGTGAATGTCACCGTTACGCCACTGACAGGATTGTTGAAGGAATCCTTGACCGTCGCCTGCAGCTGTACAGCAAACGTGGTGCTGACCGTGGCGCTCTGCGGTGTACCCGCTGTGGCCGTGATGCTTGCCGCGGCGCCCGCAAGGTTGGTCAGCGAGAAATTCGCCGGATTCGCAACGCCCGATACCGAAGCCGTCACCGTGTATGTGCCCGCCGTGCTGTTCGCCGTGACAACAACGGAGGTCGCGACACCCGATGCGTTTGTCGTGGCCGTATTCACACCGCCGGCGAAGGTGCCGCTGGCGCCACTGCTTGGAGCATTGAAGATAACGGTAACGCCGGCCACCGGGTTGTTGCCAGAGTCCGTGACCGTTACTTGCAGTTGTGTAGCAAACGCCGTGTTGACCGTGGCGCTTTGTGGTGTGCCCGCGGTGGCTGCAATGTTGGCCGGCGGGTTACTCAGGTTGGTGAGCGAAAAGTTGGCCGGAGCGGAAACGCCAGTTGCGGACGCAGTCACCGTGTACGTACCGGTAGCGCTGTTGGCTGTGAAAACCGGCGCCGTTGCGACTCCCGAAGCATTCGTCGTGGCTGTATTGACACCACCAACGAAGGTACCGCTTGCGCCGCTGGTTGGCGCGGTGAATGTCACCGTTACACCGCTCACAGGATTATTGAAGGAATCCTTGACCGCGGCCTGCAGCTGTACAGCAAACGCGGTGTTGACCGTAGCACTCTGCGGTGTACCTGCGGTCGCCGTGATGCTGGCCGCGGCACCCGCCAGGTTTGTTAGCGAGAAATTGGCGGGAGTCGAAACGCCCGAGACTGAAGCCGTCACGGTATAGGCACTGGCGGTTGTGTTCGCGGTGAATACCGCCGCAGTGGTGACGCCCGAAGCATTCGTTGTGGCTGTGTTGACACCGCCAGCGAAGGTACCACTTGCGCCGTTCGTCGGTGCAGTGAATGTCACCGTGACTCCGCTAACCGGGTTGTTGAAAGAATCCTTTACTGTAGCCTGCAGCTGGGTCGTAAACGCCGTGTTTACGGTGGCGCTTTGCGGTGTGCCCGCAGTGGCGGCAATGCTTGCAGCTGAACCAGCCAGGTTGGTCAGCGAAAAATTCGCTGGAGAAGCTACGCCGGAGACGGAAGCTGTGACCGTGTAAGGACCGCCGGCAACGGTGTTCGCGGTGAAGACCGCTGCGGTTGCGATACCGGAAGCATTCGTCGTCGCCGTGTTCACTCCGCCAGCAAAGGTGCCACTGGCGCCACTCGGGGGAGCAGTGAATGTCACCGTTACGCCGCTTACCGGGTTGTTGAAAGAATCCTTTACTGTGGTCTGCAGCTGCACAGAAAACGCAGTGTTGACCGTGGCGCTTTGTGGCGTACCCGCGGTGGCGGCGATGCTAGCGGCCGTACCCGCAAGATTGGTCAAGGAGAAATTAGCAGGACTCGCCACGCCAGTAACCGAAGCGGTCACGGCGTAGGCACCCGCGGTGATGTTCGCGGTGAAAACCACTGCTGTGGCAACGCCTGAGGCGTTTGTCGTCGCGGTGTTCACGCCACCAGCAAACGTGCCGCTGGCTCCGCTACCGGGAGCGGTGAAGGTTACTGTCACACCGCTCACCGGGTTGTTTCCCGCGTCCTTCACGGTCGCCTGGAACGCCGTGGTGTAGGCCGTGTTGATCGTGGCATTCTGCGGCGTGCCCGCAGTGGCGGCGATGCTCGCCGGTGCGCCAGTCAGATTAGTCAACGAGAAGTTGGCTGGCGAGGCCACACCAGAAACCGTCGCGGTCACAGTGTAGGGACCGCCGGCAACACTGTTCGCGGTGAAGACCGCGGAGGTCGCAAGACCGGAAGCGTTCGTTGTGGCCGTGTTCACGCCGCCTGCAAACGTGCCGCTCGCGCCGCTGCCAGGCGCGGCGAATGTCACGGTCACACCACTTACAGGATTGTTGCCCGAGTCAGTAACGGTCACTTGCAGTTGCGCGGCAAAGGCGGCGTTGATCGTTGCGCTCTGGGGCGTGCCCGCAGTGGCAGCGATATTTGCGGGCGGATTACCTACGTTCGTAAGCGAGAAGTTGGCGGGAGAAGCAACGCCTAAAGCTGACGCAGTGACCGTGTACGGACCGCCTGCCGTCGCGTTAGCTGTGAATACGGGGGCGGTAGCAATACCGGACGCGTTCGTGGTTGCCGTATTGACGCCGCCGGCAAACGTGCCGCTGGCTCCGCCGCCCGGAGCAGTGAACGTCACGGTAACCCCACTTACGGGGTTGCCGAAAGAATCTTTGACGGTAGCTTGCAGTTGCACTGCAAAGGCGGTGTTGATGGAGGCACTCTGCGGTGTGCCGGCTGTAGCCGTAAGGCTCGACGCGGCACCTGCCAAGTTCGTTAGCGAATAGTTGGCAGCGCCGCCCACTCCGGATGCCGACGCCGTAACCGTGTAAGCGCCCGCCGTCGCGTTCGCCGTGAATACGGGAGCAGCCGCCACGCCCGATCCGTTGGTCGTCGCGGTGGTCACGCCGCCGGCAAACGTGCCGCTGGCTCCGCTGTTCGGAGTCGCGAATGTCACCGTTGCGCCGCTGACCGGGTTATTGAAAGAATCCTTCACCGTGGCTTGCAGTTGCGTCCCGAAGGCGGTATTGACGGGGGCGCTCTGCGATGTTCCGGCAGTGGCGGTAATGCTCGACGCCGATCCCGCCAGGTTGGCCAGGGAGAAATTCGCTGAGGTTCCAACGCCAGAGACGGAAGCCGTCACCAAGTAGGAGCCTGCGGCGGTGTTAGCTGTGAAGACCGCAGCTACAGCGACGCCCGACGCATTCGCGGTTGCCGTGGTTACGCCGCCAGCGAATGTGCCGCTCGCTCCGCTCCCCGGAGCTGCAAAGGTTACCGTGGCGCCGCTGACGGGGTTATTGAACGAATCCTTTACCGTGGCTTGCAGCTGCGTGGCGAAGGCGGTATTGACAGGGGCGCTCTGTGGCGTGCCTGCGGTCGCACTAGTGGTGGCCGCAGCACCCGCGAGATTCGTAAGTGAGAAACTCGCATGGGTAGAAACTCCAGATACCGACGCTGTAAGAGTGTAGGCCCCTGCGGTGGTGTTCCCGGTAAAGACTGCTGCGATTGCGACACCAGACGCATTCGTGGTCGCCGTGGCCACGCCACCTGCAAACGTGCCGCTGGCCCCGCTCCCGGGCGCTGTGAAGGTTACTGTCGCGCCGCTGACGGGATTGTTGAACGAGTCCTTAACCGTTGCCTGGAATTGAATGCCAAATGCGGTGTTGACGGTCGCACTCTGAGGTGTCCCGGCAGTAGCGGTGATGCTTGCGGGCGTGCCAGCGACGCCGCCTGCGGGCTTGAAGGCAGCGAGGAGAGCGGCCCAGTTGCTGGAGGGGTTTAGCGTGGCTGCGGCAGAGGCAATTCCTGCGGTCGCCTGGATCTGATCTTCGTCGATGAGTTTGGTGCCCGGCTCCGCCGGGACAAAGTCCCTGATGGTGAAGCCGGCTCCCCCGGTGAAAGTTGTGCTGTCGGCAGTGGCTACTTCGCCCAGCAGCAAATCTCCGTTGGTGGTCGTGGTCAGATTCCCGCTATTCGGCGACGTGCTTGTGGCTGATGCGGCTACCACTGCATCGAGGGAGTTCGAAAGCGCCACACCGGAATATTCTAAGATGGCAACGCGCCAAGGACCGGAGACGGTCATGGTGACGGTGACGGTGTTCGCGCCGCCCGCGATGTTTTCTGCGTAATAGATGGCGGACGTTACGGCACTCCCGCTGGAGCCTAGTTGCACGGCTTGCTTGTAGGCGTTCGAGTTGGAGTCTTTAACGGTGAAGACCTGTGAATTGGACAGGCCGCCGCGAATCACTACGGCAATAAAGTTTCCGGCAGTATTCGCGCTGGGGAAGGCAAGCGTGGAAGTGGTGGTCGTTCCGGCGTCCTTGCCAATGTGCTGCACGAGCGTAATGCCCGCGGCCTGCGCTTGCCCGAAACCCCCGACGAGCAAAATGAGAACCAGAATGGCGAAGAGACGAGCAATGTGAATACGAAGCACAGAAGGTTTCAGGGCGCTAAGGCTAACCGACATCAACATCCTCCGTGGATCCTGAGAGAGCTTGCGCGCCGCAGAAATAGTCTCGCGCATGGATACAACGAAAGCGGAAAAAGCCCCGTTCCGGTCACCCCGTGAGGCTTGTTCCGCTTTCGCTTGCCCCGGACCTTCTCGCTTTACGGGAGGAGCCCGAAGACAGTGAATACAAACTGGCCGCCGACGTAGACCTTGCCGTTTGCCACCGTCGGTACGGACCACTTCACGGCAGGCCCCGCAGCGTTTGCACCGCTAGTCGGGCTGCTGTAAAGCAGAGACCCAACGTTGGTCGCGTCGTAAGCGTCCAAGAGCGCCGGCGTGTTGTTCTGCCATCCACTGTAGTCGACGATCCAGACAACGCCTCCGGTTATGCCGTTCGCGGAGACCGAGGGGATTCCTCCGCGCGGCGGGAACATGTTGCTTGAAGTAGAGGATTGAGGAGTGGCTATGACGCCATTCGCAATCTGGAACTGGCTCAGCGGGAAGTTCTGGCCCGTGGTGTAGATATTTCCATTCCAATAAGCCGGAACGCCATAGTTGCCGCCGTCAAGCAGGGTGGTGTTGGGTGGCGGCACAGGGATCACTTCCTGCACGTCGTTGTTGGAGGACGAATTGAATTTGCCCATTTTGGTTCCGCCTGGCGCAGGAGTCCCGATATCCAGGAGGTACAGAATGGCAACCTTGCCCGTGGCAATGGCCAAATTCGGATGGGCCGCGGACCCAACCGAACTGGGAAGAATGATCAAGCCCGAAGAAGCCAAGTCGATATCGTTAGCGTTGAAGACGGACTGATTGAACGGCGTGAACCAGTCGAGAATGGATCCCGTCGGACTGAGCTTCACGGCGGTGTCGCCGAAGTTGTTGGCTCCATCGTAGTTGCCGTTTCCAGTGGAAACGTACACGTTACCGCTGGAATCGACTGCGGGGCCGGCGCCGCTCATCCAAACGCCGCCTCTCATGCATCCCTGGTTGGGCGCCGGATTGGTGAGCGGCCTCACGAACTGTTGGGCGAGACTTGTTGCGTTGTAGCCCATGACCCAACCCTGATAGGTGCAATGATCGCCGTGAGAGCCGAAGCCGATATACACGGTGTTGTTGTTAAGAAGCAAAGCCGGCCGCTGCAAATGCGCGAAGGGGCTGAAGTTCGTGGCACTGATCACTACAGGCCCGTTAAACTTTTCCGTTCCTGTTGCCAAGTCCAGAGCGTGCAAGCGGTGGACAAAGCAAGGCGAGGCGGTGGAGCATGCCTGACCATTTACAGTGCCCGCGGTTTCCTTGGTCTTGGGCATGACGTAGATGGTGTTGCTTGCTGGATCGATGACTGGAGTTGAAGTCACGCCGATTTCCGGAGTGATGTCGGTGTTGCCCTGGAGGTCGGAAGGTCCGAGGGTGGTCACGTTGGGCCCGAGGAAGCTGACCTGCCAGAGCTGGATGCAAGAAGCTGAGTCCGCGTCAAGGGCGTAGATGCTATCGTGCTCCGTGGCCACAAATACCACGTTGCGAGTGACGCCACCCACGTTGAGGTTGGCAACCCAGAGCGGCTCAGCGTAAACGAAGCCGTCAACCGGACAAGAGAAAAGTCGTCCGAAGGAGGAGGAGTTTACGGTCGCGGGAGTCAGGCCGTACTCCTTGAGATTCTGCCCCGTGCGCGCAGCGTCGTTGTGATGTGTATAAACACCCACTAGATCCGTCACGGCCATCAAAGCAGAAGCGGTTATCGAAGCGTTGGCATTGCTGACGGCGGTCACACTGTGCGCGCCGGGTTGCGTACCAGGAGTATAAAGACCGGTATTGGAAATCGTTCCGGACGCGGCGCTGCCACCGTTATTCCCGTCAACCTGCCAAGTCACGCCGAGATTCTGCGGATCGTTGGTGACGTTGGCCGTGAACTGAACGGTTTGGGACGTGGTCGTGGACGCGCGCCTGGGCGTAACGCCAACATTGAGCACACCCTGGGTTACGGTAATGTTCGCGGAGCCGGACTTCGTCGTATCGCTGATAGAGGTAGCCGTCACGGTGACAGTAGCCGGGCTCGGCACGTTGGCCGGAGCATTGTAAGTGACCGAGGTCGTTGTGACTTGGGAGAGAGTGCCGCACGTGCTGCTGCTGCACCCTGCGCCGGAGAACGACCAGGTCACACCCTTGTTCTGGAAATCATTGCTGACGGTGGCGGTAAACGGCTGCGTTCCATACCCTGACGGAACCGACGCCGTCGTCGGCGAGACGCTGACAGAGATGGGAAGTGACGTGCCGTTAATCGAGCGGAAGGCCGCCAACGCTGCACCCCAGTTGTCCGCGCCGCTGAGGGTGGCGGAGGAAGAAGCTGGTCCGGCTGAGGTTTGCAACTGGTCTTCGGCAATCAACTTGGTGTTTGGCGCCGCTGGGGAAGACTCTTCGATGGTGTAGCCAGTTCCCGCCGTGACAGTCTCGCCGTTGGTGGTGACGATGGTGCCTAGCAACAGATCCCCGCTTGCACCAGTGTTCAAGGTTCCACTGTTGGGCGAGGTACTGTTGCCCTGTGTGACCACAGGTGTGGCATCCAGTGAGTTGCTCGTGGCCACGCCGGAATATTCCAGGATGGCAAAGCGCAAAGGACCCAAGACTGACTGTGTCACGGTGATGGTGTCTGCGCCGCCGTTGATGTTCTCGGCGTAGTAGAGAGCAAATGTGACGGACGTTGGGCTCAAGCCGAACTGGAAAGCCTGGTGATAGGTATTCCCATTGGAATCGCTGACGGTGAAAACCTGCGAGCTGGAAAGGCCGCCGCGAACGCAGACGGCAATCCAGTTACCCGCCGTAGTATTTGTGGCGAAAGCCAGAGCGGCAGAGGTTGTTGTGGCGCCATCGATATTCCGGTGCTGCACGAGGGCGATGTTTGCGGACGTAGTGGTAACCGTGAAGTTGACGCCGTTGCTCGGAACGCCTGCCTCCGTAACGACCACATTACCGGTCGTTGCCCCTGAAGGCACAAGCACAACAATGCTCGAAGCATTCCAGCTTGTGGGAGTTGCTGGGGTTCCGTTGAAGGTAACGGTGCTTGTACCTTGGGACGCGCCGAAGTTGGCTCCAGCGATCGTAACGGAAGTCCCGACGGGCCCAAAGTTCGGAGACAAACTGGTGATGCTGGGAGGCGGCGTAACCGTGAAAACCACAGGGTTGCTTGGCACGCCTCCCACATTGACAAGAACGTTTCCTGTTGTGGCGCTTGCCGGAACAGGGGCCGTGATGCTGGTATTGGTCCAATTTGAAGCCCGAGTTTGAATGCCATTAAAGGTGACGAAGCTCTGAATCGTGCCCACGGTCGGCCCAAAGTTTGTGCCGGTAATGACCACATTCGTTCCAATGGGGCCAGAAGTAGGAGCAATGTTTGTGATGTTGGGAGGAGGCGTGACGGTAAAGGTTACGCCATTGCTCTGGGCACCGTTAACGGTGACGACGACCTGGCCAGTAGTCCCACTGGAGGGGACGGTGACGTCAAAGCTGGCTGCGGTCCAGTTTGCAGCCACCATAGACACATTGTTCAAAGTCACGGTGCTGCTGCCCTGACTGGATCCAAAGTTCGACCCGTTGACGGTAAAGGTTGCGCCCACGGGACCTTGAGTCAGGCTTAAGGCCGAAATACTCGGCGGGGTTGTGGTCGTGTTAGTCAACGAGAAGCTGGCGGACGTGCCGACACCTGAAACCGACGCGGTTACGGTGTAGGGACCGCCAACGGTTCCGTTAGCGGTGAACACTGCTGCCGTTGCAACGCCGGACGCATTCGTAGTGGCTGTGTTCACGCCGCCAGCAAACGTGCCACTGGCACCGCTTCCGGGAGCCGTGAAGGTAACCGTAACGCCGCCCACCGGATTGCTGAAGGAATCCTTGACGGTAGCTTGCAATTGTGTCGCAAACGCGCTGTTGATCGCCGCACTTTGCGGCGTACCGGCCGTAGCAGCGATGCTCGACGCTGCGCCCGCCAGATTCGTTAAGGAGAAGTTCGCCAGAGTGGATACACTGGAGACCGAAGCCGTCACTGTATAGGAACCAGCGAACGCATTGGCGGTGAACACTGCTGCCGTTGCGACGCCGGACGCATTCGTCGTTGCTGTTGTGACTCCGCCGGCAAATGCACCGCTCGCGCCGCTGCCGGGAGCCGCGAAAGTTACCGTGGCGCCGCTCACCGGATTGTTCAGCGAATCTTTCACGGTGGCTTGCAGCTGTATCGCGAATGCCGTGTTGACGGTTGCGCTTTGCGGCGTACCCGCGGTGGCCGTAATACTTGCCGGTGTTCCTGCCCCACCGCCGCCACTCGCGGGCTTGAAGGCGGCCAGAAGTGCAGCCCAGTTGCTGGAGACAGACAACGCTGCGGAGGCCGCGGCCGTTCCCGCTGCGGACTGAATCTGGTCTTCGGTAACCATCTTGCTGTTCGGCGGAGCTGGGACCACATCACGAACAGTGAAACCGGTTCCGCCCGTGAACGTGACGCTGTCGGCTGTGGCTACGGTGCCAAACAGGAGATCGCCGTTCGCGGTGCTGGTTAGGTTTCCGCTATTGGGGGAAGTGCTTGTGTTTGACGCCGCCGCGGTTACGTCCAAGGAGTTCGAAGTGGCGACGTTGGAATATTCCGAAATGGCGAAGCGCAACGGACCGGAAACGGACATGGTCACGGTGATGGTGTTGGCGCCGCCTTTGATGTTCTCCGCGTAGTAGATTGCCGTGGTCACGGCGCTTCCCGAGGAGCTGAGCTGCTTCGCTTGCTTGTAGGTGTTCGCGTTGGAATCGCTGACGGTCAAGACCTGAGTGCTGGATAGGCCGCCGCGGATAGCCACTGCGATGAAGTTGCGGGCAGTGTTTGCGCTGGCAAATGTAAGTGTTGAAGTAGTAATCGTGCCGGCATCCTTGCTGATGTGCTGTACCAAGGCGATGGGGGCGGCCACAGAGGCTGTGTTGGTCAGCGAGAAATTAGCCGGATTCGCCACGCCGGAGACCGTGGCTGTGACCGTGTAAGGACCGCCGGCAACGCTGTTCGCGGTGAAGACGGGTGCTGTTGCAACACCGGAGCCATTCGTTGTGGCGGTGTTCACGCCGCCAGTAAACGTGCCGCTGGCTCCGCTACCCGGTGGCGTGAACGTCACCGCTACGCCACTCACCGGATTGTTGAAGGAATCTTTGACCGTAGCCTGCAGTTGGCTCGTAAACGCCGTATTGACAGTGGCGCTTTGTGGCGTCCCTGCGGTGGCGGCGATGCTCGCTGCCGCACCCGCCAAGTTGGTCAGCGAGAAGTTCGCCGAAGTTGCAACCCCCGAGACCGAAGCCGTCACCGCGTAGGCACCCGCTGTGGTGTTCGCGGTGAAGACTGCCGCCGTGGCCACGCCTGAGACGTTCGTCGTCGCGGTGGTCACACCTCCTGCAAATGTGCCGCTGGCTCCGCTACCGGGTGCGGCAAACATGACCGTGACGCCGTTAACCGGATTGCCCCCGGCGTCCTTTACGGTCGCCTGGAATTGCGTGACGTAGGCCATGCCGACGGTCGCACTCTGCGGCGTACCTGCCGTCGCCGAGATGCTCGCTGCTGGGCCTGCCAGGTTAGTGAGCGAGAAGTTCGCGGAAGAAGCAACGCCAGACACGGTGGCGCTCACGGTGTAGGGACCGCCAGCAATACTGTTCGCCGTAAAAACAGCAGAGGTCGCGACGCCCGAGGCGTTCGTTGTCGCGGTGTTCACACCGCCTGCAAACGTGCCGGTCGCGCCGCTCCCCGGAGCCGTGAACGTCACCGTCACACCGTTTACTGGATTGTTTCCCGTGTCCGTCACAGTCACTTGCAGTTGCGCCGCAAACGCGGTGTTGATCGTTGCGCTCTGCGGCGTGCCTGCGCTGGCAACGATGTTGGCCGGTGGATTACCCAAGTTTGTGAGGGAGAAACTGGCGGACGTGCCGACTCCCGATGCCGATGCCGTTACCGTGTACGGACCACCGGCGGTGCTGTTGGCAGTGAAGACCGCCGCGGTAGCGACACCTGACGCGTTTGTGGTGGCGGTGTTGACGCCGCCCGCAAACGTACCACTCACGCCACTGCCTGGAGCCGTGAACGTCACCGTTACACCACTCACGCCGTTACCGAAAGAATCCTTGACCGTGGCTTGCAGCTGCATCGCGAATGCAGTGTTGATGGAGGCGCTCTGCGGTGTGCCGGCAGTCGCGCTAATACTCGCCGCGGATCCTGTCAGGTTCGTTAGAGAGAAATTGGCTGCGGTTGCAACGCCAGGCGCTGATGCGGTGACTGGGTAGGTGCCTGCTGTCGTGTTAGCTGTGAAGACTGCGGCGGTGGCTACGCCAGACGCGTTCGTTGTCGTGGTCTTGACGCCACCGGCAAACGTGCCGCTCGCTCCGCTTCCAGGTGCAGTGAACGTCACCGTTACGCCACTCACCGGATTGTTGAAGGAATCCTTTACGGTGGCTTGCAGTTGCGTTGCGAAGGCGGTATTGACCGTTGCACTCTGTGGCGTACCGGCGGTGGCTGCAATGCTGTTGGCTGCGCCCGCCAGGTTTGTTAGCGAATAATTCGCCGCACTGGCCACACCGGATACCGAAGCCGTCACCGTGTAGACACCAGCGGTCGTGTTCGCTGTGAATACGGCAGCCGTAGCGACGCCCGAGCCATTCGTGGTGGCGGTGTTCACGCCACCCGCAAATATGCCGCTCGCTCCACTCCCCGGTGCAGTGAACGTGACGGTCAGGCCACTCACGCCGTTGCCGAAGGAATCCTTGACCGTGGCTTGTAATTGCGTGGCAAACGCGGTGTTAACAGTGGCGCTCTGTGGCGTACCCGCCGTCGCGGTGATGCTCGCTGCCGAGCCCGGTAAGTTTGTGAGGGAGAAGTTCGCTGGAGTAGAAACGCCGGAGACCGTGGCAGTAACGGTGTAAGTTCCGGCGGTGGCGTTGGCTGTGAAGACCGCGGCAGTGGCAACACCAGATGCGTTGGTGGTTGCGGTGGTTACGCCACCAGCAAACGTGCCGCTTGCGCCGCTCCCCGGAGCCGTGAAAGTGACGGTCGCACCGCTGACTGGGTTATTGAAGGGATCTTTTACCGTAGCTTGAAGTTGAATGCCGAACGCGGTCCCGACGGTCGCGCTTTGCGGCGTGCCAGCGGTGGCGGCAATTGTCGAAGGAGAACCAGCAACGCCGCCCGCAGGCTTAAAGGCCGCCAGGATGGCGCCCCAATTACTGGACGGAGACAATGTTGCTGAGGCGGAAACGGTCCCCGCGACTGCCTGGATCTGATCTTCGGTGATGAGTTTGGTGCCCGGCGCCGCAGGCACAAAATCTCTAATCGTGTAGCCGGTTCCTGCGGTGAACGCAGTGCTATCGGCGGTTCCTACAGAGCCCAGCAACAAATCACCACTCACCGTCGTGGTGGCAGTCCCGCTGTTTGGCGAGGTGCTTGTCGCCGTGGCTACCGACGCTGCGTCTAGGGAATTCGACGTCGCTACACCGGAGTATTCCAGGATGGCAAAACGCAGCGGACCGGAAACGGTCATGGACGCAGTGACGATGTTCGCACCGCCCTTGATATTTTCCGCGTAATAGATGGCGCTGGTTACGGCACTGCCCGAAGAACCTATTTGGGCCGCTTGCTTGTAAGTGTTGCCGTTGGAGTCAGTGATGGTGAAGACCTGCGAATTCGAGAGACCGCCGCGGATCACCACGGCGATGAAATTCCCGGCGGTGTTGGAGCTTGCAAACGAGAGCGTGGAAGTCGTGGTCGTGCCGGCATCTTTTCCCACGTGTTGCACCAAGGTAATGCCGGCGGCCTGCGCCTGCATGAATGCTCCCGTGAGCAGCAGGAGTGGCAAGAGGACAAAAAGACGCGTAAGACGAACACCAATCGCCGAAGAGTTTCTGCGGCGCAAGCTAATCGACATCGGACATCCTCCGAAGGATTAAAAAGCTTTTTTTGCTCACAGGACTGCTTGTGAGCTTCACAGACAGGCGGCACCCCCGCCTCTGGTTACTGGCAAAACTCTTCCATCGACAAACATCAGTTCGGTTGGAAATCTCTAAACCCCACACCACTCAGGTAGGCTGGCCAGAGCCGCGCAATGTTTGGCCCTCAAGCGGCTTCGCCAACCTCAAACACGCAATGCTGTTCCATCGGTATTGAGGACAGTACCGGCGAGGTGCGGTGGAGCAATCCCCTTTCCAAAGGGCTACGGCGTTAACCCATTGAAAAAGAAAGAGTTAATTATGAAGCGACAAGCCTTGGAAAGCGGCGTGGGAACTGAGCAGGAGATAGTGTGTATCCCTTTTCCGCACAAAACGGTGCGCCATCCGTCTACCAAGGCGGAGGGCAAAGCAACCCTTCTTTTGTTCTCTGTCGGGTTGAATTTCGCCAGTTCAGCACATTCCCTTGGTGGCGTGGGGCCTTCTGCGTGTTAATCCGGCACAGGTTTTGAGCAACGCGAAGATCCGCTGGCCTATTCAAGGGAAGAAATCACCGCGAATGCACGACAGGCGGGCTTGCTTTCTCGTCGCAAGAGTGAGGCGCGACCCGCTGCAGCCAGGCCTCACGCCAGTAAGAGTAGATGCTTCGAGGGCAGAACATCCGACAGTAACTGTATCTGGATTGGCAGATAACAGAGTCGAGAACCACGCAAGGATTCCTGAATTCCCTCATCATACCCGTTTTCTCGTCAATGATTTTGCTGACTCTTTTGAGGACGCGGTACGACCCGCCACAGTAGGGGACCATCTCTGCGTCAAAGAGGAGCCCACGGTTCTTATTTTCCGTGTCCAAAGTGTTCAGAATATCCTGGTAAGACTTTATGCGAACAAGTTCACCCGGTTGCAAGTCGAGGGTTGCTGTGGGCGTCGGCTCTCCGACGGGAATGCGCCCGCATTTTCTGGGAAATTGCGTGCCATGCCAGAGCGGATGAAATTTGTCATAGAACCACCGCATGGCAGGTCCCAATCCGATACCGGCCTGGCTGAGGCGGTAGTACAACGAATAAACCAAGCCATCAAGAAGCTGCATTAGGCCGACGTTACCTGAAAAATAGTCCTCGAAATACTGACGGACATCCCACGAGTCCAGATCCTTCGTGGCGTAAGGCAATTGCGTGGCTTGGCACTTAAACCTGGGCGCGCCCCCATTTGGATTGTGTGCTTGTGAACCAGCAAAGACTTGAGATTCGTTACAGATCTGAGACCCTTCGGGCTCGCGATCACGGGGAGGAGTAGCGGCGTGCGAAGCGATCTTTCTCTGTGCGGTGCGGCCGACAGGTTTCAACCAATCTTCTTTCCAGAAAAGCAAGCATCCAGCCTGGCATCCGCCATGTGCCTGCCCGTCGCAGCGAGTCTCCAGATGCACCGCGCTATCCATACGGCGGCCGCGAACCGGGAAGACGGTGTCACAGGTCTTGTGCGCCCTCTTGTAAACGCGGAATCTTTGACCGCAGAAAGCAAACATTTCCGGCATGAACGGCAAGTTATCGAGGCAGCCGTCCTTGTCCAGGGTTAGCAGGATCTCCTCGCGGCTCCGGACTTCCACCCAGTCTCCGGCCCTAAAATGCAGGGCTGAGCTTGACTTTGGACTGTTCACCGGCTGCCTTGTTCTTGGGAAGTAACAATCGTTAGCTTCACTGCTTCCTGGTTCACAATACGAGCTTTCGGCAATAAAAGGCTTCAGCAAATCCGTGCGGCGAATTCGATTCGATGCCCCGGAGACGCTGCAGAGCCAAGAAGGTATCCTCGGTAAACCACTGCTTGGCGCGCTGGGAAGCAAACGACTGGCAGATATATCTGGCTTTTCGTTCACAAGTCTCGCGATCCAGACCCACGAAGAAATTTGGCGCGCTGAGATCGCCATCATATTTCGGGATTTCGTACTCCAGGATGAGGTGGTGGCGAAACGTATTCCAAGTCAATTCACCGATCACTCTGTGATCCTGGTGAAGGTCATTGCGGTAATGGGTCAGAATCAGATCAGGCTCAAACTGTCTCTTGAGCTTTTCAAATTCCGCTTTCAGGCCTTTGTACAGCGAGGGAAAATAGCTGTCACGGTAGCTGCGAAGAACGACTTTCCTGGTCTTTGCTGCGACGAGGAACAATTCCGCAGCCCTTACCGCTTCCCGCTTTCTAATGGGCGTGCAGCTAAATACATTCCAGTGAATTTCGCAATCCGGTTGTTCGTGAAGGAGGCGGAGAATTGTGCCGCCACATCCGATTTCGATGTCGTCGGAGTGCGCCCCCAGGCAAAGCACGCGGCGCGCAATTTCTCTAGGTTTGCCGAAGGCGGGTCTCAGCATAAATAAATCAGCGATGTTATCGGTCAGCGAGGGTGGGCAGGCGAACTAAGGATCGAAATCTATTTTACGGGAGTCAATTTTTCCCAAAGGAGCCAGGGCGTGTCGCCGCGGGCGAACATATCGTCCAACTGCTGCTTGTCCTTAAATGTGTCCATGCAGGCGTAGAACCCGTCGTGCCGGTAAGCCATTAACTGCGATTCCCTGATCAGCCGTGCAAAGGGCTCATTCACGAGCTCCTCCCCATCTCGAATGTAGTCAAAAATGGCTCGTCTAAACACGAAAAAACCGGTGTTGATCTGGAGGCCAGTGTCCCGGATGGGGCGGATTTCGCGGACGATACCATCCGTCCGATAGTCTACGACATGATAGGTGAGATTGGGCTTGGCGGCTACAAAGGTGGCAATCTTGCCATGATCCTTTGCAAATTGAAGAAGAGCCGGAAGGGGCAAATCGCTCAAGGAGTCTGCGTAATTCGCGAGGAACACATCCTCAGTAGACAGATATTTCTCCGTCGCTTTGAGTCTCTGCCCGACATTCGAATGGAGTCCGCTGTCAACAAAAGTGATGTTCCATTCACGGAGATCTTCCTCAAAATGCTGCAAGTCCTCCTTTGCGGCAGAAAACATGGCGGCGCAGGTCTTCAAGTGACTTCCGCCGAGGCTGAAACTCTCTCGGATGACATCACCTCGATAGCCAATGCACAAGATGAAGTCTTTATGCCCGAAGTGTGAGTAGTACTTCATTACATGCCACAGAATTGGCAAGTGGCCGACAGGAACCATAGGCTTGGGAATGTTCTCCGAGTAGTCCCGCAGACGCATGCCCAACCCGCCACAAAAAATGACAACCTTCACTGTGTAGGTACCTCCCGCAAAGTCAGTGAAACTCAAAAAACGACGGGTTTATGCCGCTGTAATTATTCGAAAACTGCCACCTCAGGGATCGGGACCACGAATTGCCCGCCCCATTCCCGGATGTAGGAATTTTGCCGCATGATTTCATCCTTCAAATTCCACGGCAAAATGAGCAGATAGTCCGGCCGCGTTTCGCGGATGCGGTCCGGCGAAAAGACAGGAATCCGCGTTCCTGGCAAGAACATCCCTTGCTTGTGAGGGCTGCGGTCCACCGTGTAGTCAATGAAATCTGTGCCAATTCCGCAGTAATTCAATAATGTGTTGCCTTTTCCTGGAGCGCCATAACCTACGATGGTCCTTCCGTTTTGCTTGGCGCGGATCAAAAATTCCAACAGCTTGCGTTTCGTTTCCTTGACCCGCTCGGCAAAGCGCGAGTAGGTCTCCAATTTTCCAAGGCCCGCCACCTGTTCGCGGGCCCGAAGCTCCGCGACCGACGGCCCAACAGATTTGGCCTTGTCGTCCTCATGCCGGGCATAGATGCGAAGTGATCCGCCGTGCGTGCGTAACTCTTCCACATCGAAGAGTGTCAATCCGTGGGCAGCAAAAATTGTCTCGACTGTAGAAAATGAAAGATAAGAAAAGTGCTCGTGATAAATGGTGTCGAACTGGTTCTCCTCCATAAGCCGCATGAGATGAGGAAATTCCATGGTGATGACGCCGGTGGGTTTTAAAAGGATTTTCATTCCCGCGACGAAGTTGTTGATGTCCGGCACGTGGGCGAGCACGTTGTTGCCAAGAAGGAGATCGGCCCGCTGGCCTTTGGCGACCAGTTCGCGCGCGGTATCTCGGTTGAAAAATTGGACCAGACAAGGAATGCCCTTCTGCATCGCAACGGCCGCCACGTTGGCCGCAGGCTCAATGCCGAGGACCGGCACCCTTTTCTCGACAAAATATTGCAGGAGGTAGCCGTCGTTGCTGGCAATTTCCACGACCAGGCTGTTTTCGTTGATTGGGAAGCGCTGCACCATCTTGTCTGCATAGGCCTTAACGTGCGCAAGCCACGTATCGGAGTACGAGGCAAAATAGAGGTAGTCGCTGAAAATATCCCGCGGAGCAACGTATTCATGGAGCTGCACTAAAAAGCATTTTCCACAAACATAGACGTTCAAAGGGTAGAAGGGCTCCATGCGGTTCAGATGGTCCGCGCTAACAAAACTCTGACACAGAGGCGACATGCCCAAATCCACGAACGTATGCTCGAGCCGTGTTCCGCAGAACCGGCAACCCGCTTGCCTCTTCGAACTCAGTCCTTCTGGCAATGAGATTTCGTTAGTTTGGTCCGCGATTTTTGTCATGAAACCCGTCACCGTCCGTTTCTGATTAAGCTGCCGGTCATAGTCCTCAGAGCTGCCGTCACGGTCCTGACAATGCCCTCTCCGGTCAGGCCGTGCTGCTCCTGCATGTATTCTTGCGTGCCGACGTGAGGAGAAAAGGCGGAAGGAAGGCCAATGCGCTTGAAGGGCACTTTGATGCCTTCGGCTTCGGCCAAGACTTCTGCAACGGCGCTGCCGAGACCGCCGAGAATGCTATGCTCCT
>Ga0307471_100000293_pt1 | contig 25223 bp, 14 predicted proteins | sample atmos_gasesAM3C__2_FD_204566 | JGI IMG/M metagenome (GOLD analysis project Ga0307471, IMG submission 204566) | Hardwood forest soil microbial communities from Morgan-Monroe State Forest, Indiana, United States - atmos_gasesAM3C_515 | ecosystem: Environmental > Terrestrial > Soil > Temperate...
GGCAGAGGAACGAGCGTTCCCACTGAGAATACCGGCGCTTGTAGGTTGTCTGATTGTGCCTCCAGAAGAAAACTAGCAACAGTAGGAACGTGACGGCAGACAGCAACGCGAAAAGGGTCAACGGAGGCGACAATCGACCTCAGTTCGTGAGCGACAGCAAGACCCAGTTTTTGGACAACGGCTTGGTTCACAATCGGCCACCGAGCTCAGGGGAGTACTGGCTTCTTCAACGCTTCTGCAATTCCTGCCTCCACCAGCGGCGCCATGATTTCGTATCCTGCGCGGTTCGGATGCACGCCATCCGGGCTTACCTCCGCCTTCAGACCGCCCTCGCTGTTGACCATTCGCGAGTAGTAGTCTACGTAAACGAGGCCGCTCTTCGCCGCGTATTCCTTGATCCAGGCGTTCAGCGCCTTGACCTTCGGCGCCGGCTCGAGACCCGGATGCCAGGGAAAGTCGCTCGCCGGCAAAACCGAACACAAAACCACCGCAATGCCGTTCGCGCGCGCCAGTTCGCTCATGGACGCGATATTGTTGCCAATTTCCTTCAACGTGGTTTTTCCCGTGTTCTCGGCGATATCGTTCGTGCCGGCCAGCACGACGACGACTCTCGGCTTTAGATCAATGACATCCTGACGGAAACGCACCAGCATTTGCGGCGTGGTCTGTCCCGAAATGCCACGGTTCACATACGGCTTGCCGGGGAAAAATTCGCCGCGATCCGGAGTTGTCGTCGTCGCCTTCATGCCCCAGCCTTCCGTGATCGAATCGCCCATGAATACGACGCGCGTTTCACTCGGCGCGGCAGGCGGCAACGCCGCATCGGCGTCCCGGTATTTCGCCAGGTACGCCCAATCGTTGTACATCCTCTCCAGCAGCGACTTCTGATAGGGCGTCAACTTTTCCCACGCCGCCGCCATCGGGTCACCGGCCTTCTGATTCTTGGCCGAAGATGCGGGCACGGTTTGCGAGAACGCCAACGGACACGCCGCAAAGACAGCGACTGCCACGCAGCAGCACGCCACCACGTGGTCAAACTTCGTTTTTCCGTTCACCTGTTTCCTCCTGTCATTGTCTGGCTATTGAACATCAAAAAGTGGCTTTGGCACTAGCACTGCCTAGTCCTGGGATTCATCCGCCAAAAGACTCGGCTCCAGTTCCTACCTTCCGATGACCCTCTCCACCAGCGCGTTGACAGGCGAAGGAAACGACGGCGATCACGGCAATCGTGGGCGGCCCATTGGGAGAGGGATGGTCCCTTTTTCGCGTGCGTAATGCCGCGCATCTAACAGGAACCCAAACCTCAGCCCAAGTGGGCCGATAGGTTGTTCCCACCCTGCTTCCCTTAGCGACATACCTAGCCTCTGGCTTACACGACCTCTGCGGAAAGCCTATTCCTGCTCCGTTAAAGTGCCACAGCGTTGGCACAGGAACGAGCGTTCCCACTGGGAATACCGACGCTTGTAGGTGGTCTGATTGTGCCTCGAGAACAGAACCAGCAACAGTAGGAACGTGGCGGCGGATAACCGATCGTCGGACGAACTTCGGCGTTGACCGTGAAAATTCGATCCTGTTCATCAGGCCCGCTTCCGCAGGAAGGAGCCTGCGCCTTAACGCGACGGAAGAGAGCGGCGCGAGTATGCTCGATGGACTCACTGCGTACCACGAGCACCTGCTCGCTTTAGGTTGCGGAGTTCGGGGACATAGCGTCCCATCCCTTCGATGACAATGGCGCCGGACATGCCGTCGAGTGCCTGGCGGTGACTCTCACCATGCGGATGCGTGTGATACCAGAACAAACCGGGAGGATGATCCGGAGGGATTTGGACTCCATAGTGGAGCGTCTCCTCAGGCATGCCCATCATGTCGATCACATTGTCCTGCGGCGACTGTGGTGAGATCTGCAGACCATGAAAGTGGAGATTCGTCATGTCGCTGAAAGGAGAGATCGCACAGCTTTCCTTGGAATGAAAGGGCAGGTCGTTCACATAGGCGATCTTGAGCGTATCGCCGGGAGAAACGCGGATCACTGGGGCAATGTTCTGACCGTTGTAGAAGAACGAATCCCGGCCGTCGGCACTAAGGGCTGCGTGCAGTGTAAGAGAGGCGACGCGATTCTCTGACTTGACCTCATGAGGCGAAGGCGCGCAAGACGTTGCGGTCCCCCGGCGCCTCGCGCCGCCACAAAACAAAGGGCAGCAATGCAGCTCCAATACCGAATACTCATGGCAACTATCTTCTCTTTCTCAAGCTCCTGAAAGAACCATGGAGGCCCAGAATGAAATGACACGCCGCGCACAAGACTACGCCGGACAGAGGATCTGCCGTGCCGGCGGAGCCATGAATTCGGGGCCGACTGGATTCCGGATGTTTTCGCGAATGATGGCGTCGATTTCGGCAAAGTCGCCTCTTAGCAGCGACCAGCCGCCTATTTCGTCGATGGCCGCGAGCTGTTCCGGACGACGCGCTCCCCAGAGCGCGACGCCAACACCGGGTTGATCGAGGAGCCAGCGGACAGCTAGATGAATCACGCGCTTGCCAACGTGTTTGCGAGCAAACGCATCCAGCTTGCTTGCGGCATCGAGGTATTCGTCGAAATGAGGAGACTGAAACTTTGGGTCAGTCGTCTTGCGCATATCGCCGTTGGCAAACTGACGATCCGCACGCATGGCGCCGCTCAGCAATCCGCGGCACAAGGCACCGTAAGTGAGCGTCGAGATCCCGTGGGTCAGAGCGTAGGGCAGAACGTCTCGTTCTATTTCGCGTTCGAAGAGATTGTAGGGCGGCTGAACGGTGTGCAGCGGCGCAACGGCCCGGAAACGTTCCATCTCTTCGGGCGAATAGTTGCTTACACCGATCGCGCGAATTTTGCCCTGTTCGTAGAGCTCACGAAGCGTGGACGCGGTTTCCTCGATAGGAGCCAAGGGATCGGGCCAATGCACCTGGTAGATGTCGATGTAGTCCGTTTGGAGACGACGGAGCGAGTCCTCAAGTTCCTCGAGAATACGTTGGCGCGTGGAGTTGCGTTCGATCCTGCCTTTCGTCCAGTCGATGCCGACTTTGGTCGCAAGGATAACGCTCTCCCGGCGGCCGTGTTGGCGCAAGGCCTCTCCCACGATAGCTTCAGAACGCCCATGGCCGTAGATGGGCGCAGTGTCGATCAGATTGATGCCGTGGTCGAGCGCCGCATGAATGGTGCGAATGGATTCGTTCTCGTCGGTTCCGCCCCACATCCAGCCGCCCATGGCCCAGGTGCCGAGTGCGATTCGGGAACTAACAAGATTTGTGCCGTTGATCGCGATATATTCCAACATTTTGTCATTTTCCTTTCCCGTAATTGATTCACTGGCCCCGCAACGCGCCTGGCGGGATGCCGTGGTGACGAGCCAGCTCTTCCAGTGCGTCCAGCTCGGTTTGTGTTTGGTTCACGCGCTGCCTCAGGATTTCAATGCCACTTTCCGGAGTAATAGCCATATCGCCTTCGTCAAGGTTTATGCCGCCGGTGGTGTCCTTGAGGCTTCGGGCGTCGTCAAGCGCTTGTTGGTATTCACAAAGCTGAGCCTGTCTGCCTTCAAGTTGGTCGCGCAGCGTTGCCGCTTGCTCGGCGTACCATACAGGATCTTGAGCGCTCACGTAGCGTGGGGGCGCCGCGGTAGTTTCTTCTTCCGCAGTGACGGGTTGACCCACGATGGAGAGGAGGCCGAGAGTCGGAGTCTCGGGAGGTCTCGGTTGGTCCACACCGCCGTGGTTTTGACCATCTTCCCCGCGCGGCTCGTTTGCCGCGCGCAGAGGAATGGCCAAAATATTCAGGCTGACCACGGTAGCGAGTGAAAACGTCAGACAGCGGTTCATTGTGCTCCTTAGTGTTTGGTCGACAGGGCGGGAGGAAAATGCTGGAACATTTTGTTCACGCCTTTGTCGAGGTTCTTGGTGTTCTTGTCGGCGTTGTTAGAGAGCGTGTCGCTCGAAGAGCTGCGCCAGATCAAGTTTTCTGTTTTCGCATCGAAGAGGTCGATGACCAAGGTACCGACTTGGTAGGTGTCGACCGTGGTGGTGGCGTCGCCAAATCCGCCGAATCCGCCCCAACGGCGACCTCCACCGAAGCCGTTATAGAAGGTGTCCAGGGTTTGTTGATCCTTAGTGGTTTCCATGGCAAAGACTTCAACGTCGCCACCCGAAGGAACCAGCGTCCAGCCTTTCGCGGCAAGGGCGCTGTCTACCGCGGCCTTGATGCGATTGACCAAAAGCGGGTCTTTGGTTTGCACCTTTTCCCACGAGTACGTCTTGTACTGGGCAAAGTTTGCGTTGTGGTCGTAGTCAGTCTTAACGTGTTGAGCGAGTAAAGCGCCCGCTAAAACCAGTGTTAGTCCGAGTGATGCTGCCATTTTTGATAGGTACTTCATGTTTTTTCTCCTTTTATTTGGTTTGATTTACTGCTGTTTCTCCGGTTTGGTTAAGCTGCGGCGCAGCTGATACTCCCAGCCACCCGCCGCCCAGAGCTTTTACGAGGACAACAGTGGCAACCATGCGTTGCCCACTGATCTGCGTGGCCACGCGTTCGTTGGATAAAAGCGTGGTCTCGGCAAAGACAACATCCAGATATCCGACCAGACCCGCCTTGTATCTGTTCATGGCGATTTCTTCCGCTCGCTTGGCGGCGTCTACGGCATCGCTCTGCGATTGCGCCTCGCCAGACAGGATTCGGAGCGCAGCGAGCTGATCCTCGACTTCTTGATAGGCGGTGAGGACCGTTTTCACATATTGACCAAGCGATTCGCGGTATCTCGCTTTGGCTTGATCCACATCGGCACGAATTCGCCCACCGTTAAAGACTGGCGTTAGGGCTGCTGCTCCGAGCGAGACAATGCTGTTTTGCCAATTGACAAGACTGCCGATCGCGGTGCTTTCAAAGCCGGCGTACCCAGTCAGCGACAACTGGGGCAAGTACGCGGTTCTCGCCACCCCGATCTGCGCGGTGGCTGCCGCGACATAACGGTCGGCTTCGGCGATGTCCGAACGGCGCGCAAGGAGATCCGAAGGAAGCCCTGGCGGTATAGAAGGCGGCAGGCCAGTAAAGGGGGCTTTTGGCAGCGAGAAGTCTGACGCGGCACGTCCGTCAAGAACGGCGATAGCATGTTCGAGTTGAGCGCGTTGCACATCCAATGCCTGGGCTTGGGCCTTGGTCTGATCTAAAAGGGTTTTTGCCTGCTTTACCTCGAGCTCGCTGTTTAGGCCGGAGTGGAAACGATTGGTCACCACGTCCAGCGCCTGCTGGAGTTCTTGGATTGTGGAATCGAGCACGGCTCGTTCCGCGTCGTTCTCGCGCAGACCGTAGTAGTCCAGAGCCACGGCCGCCTCGACCGACAAGCGCACAAAGCGCAAATCCGCTTCGGTGGCTTGGTGTACGTCACGCGCAGCCTCCAAAGAACGTCGTACGCGGCCCCAGGCATCGATTTCATAGCTGAAGAACAGAGGTATCTGGAAATCGTTGAAGGTGGCCGCGCGGCCCCCGGTGTTGCCGTTGTTGGGACGATTTTGCGCTTCGCGAGTTCGGGAGACGCTCGTACCAAGGCTGAGCGTGGGGGACATAAAGGAACGCGCGTATCTTGCTGCAGCTTCCGCCTCATCAACCCTGGCCACGGCGACGCGGATGTCTTGATTGGCAGAATCGGCGTCGTTTTCGAGCTGATTGAGCGTAGGATCGTTGAAGACGAGCCACCAATTGTTGTAAGCGATCGCGGGCGTCGTGCTTGTTTGTGCTGGCTGCTCCGCGGATTCCTTGAATTGCGTCGGCACCGGAGCAGACGGACGCTGGTATTTAGGACCAACCGCGCAACCCGTAAGTGCGATCACTGCGACCAGGCCAATTGCTGTTAGCGAAATGGATTTGATTTGAATCATCGCCGTCCCTTACTTTCCGCTGCCCTGTGCTGTTTGCACTGAGACAGACATTCCGTCGACCAGATAGTCCGGGGGATTGGCGATCACCGCGTCTGTCTGGCTTATACCGCTGAGGATTTCCACGCGGTTTCCGAAATCGCGGCCCAGGGTGACTTTTCGGAGTTCGACGCGATTTTGGCTGTTCACTGCGCCGACTTGCGGCCCCTGGTCTTGAAAGAGAATGGTGTTTCCAGGGACCACCAGCGGCACGGCCTTCAAGGAAAGATGGAAGTGCACTTGGGCATAAGCCCCTGGGAACAGTTCACCTTTCGGGTTGGGTACATCGACTTCGGTAAGCAGCGTCCGGGAATTCATGCCGATGGCGTGGCTGTCTCGCGCGACCGTGCCCGTAAACTGGCGGTTGGAAAGAGAAGCAACCTCCATCGAGGCGCGAACGCCTGGTGCAATAGTGTCGCTGTAGACTTCAGGGACATTGACGTAGACACGCATCGTGCCGATGTTGGAGATGCGGAATAGCTCGGCACCCACGCCGCTATTTCCGGCGTTGATGAGGTCACCCACATCGGTTCTGCGAGCGGTGACTACGCCATCGAAGGGCGCGTAGATTTTCTCGAATCCTTGGAGCTGCTCGAGCCTGCCCACTTCGGCCGAGGCGGCTTGCACGTTCGCGGTTTGCGAGCTGAGGTTTTGGTTGTTGTTGTCGACTTCTTGCTGTGAAACGGAATTCGATTGAATCAGTTCGCGATAGCGAGCGGAGGTTACCGTGGCGAGTTCGAGATTCGCCTGAGCCTGGGCGAGCATGGCGCGAGCGTGACTCAACTCCTGATCGACCTCGGGCGCCTCGATTGCCGCGAGGAGCTGTCCTTTGCGTACGTGCGCTCCAATATCCGCGTTCCAAACGCGTAGATAACCACTGACCCGCGCATACACTGGTGCGTCGGAGAAGGCCTGAACAAAACCGGGAACGGTCACGTCGGTGACAGGGCTGCCCTGTTGGGGATGAATGACGCTGACGTTCTGGAGCGCAAGTGTCTTCGTGGTTGCCGCGAGGCTCTTGTTACTCGCGCGGCGTGCGTACGCTGTGACAAACGCACCACACGCCAGCAGCGCGGGAATCACCAAGAACCAGAGCAGTCTCTTCCCTTTTGAAATGGAAGCTTGCTTCTGCTGGTCCGTCCCCGAAGGTGCTTGATTGATCGTCGCGGAAATTTCTAGTTGTTTCGTCATAGCATCCTCACGAATTTTGTGTAGACAAGTCTTGAGATTTTTTCTGACCACGCATCATGCCGAAAACCACGGGCACGAAGAAGAGCGTTGCGATGGTGGCGAAGAGCAAGCCGCCAATTACCGCGCGGCCGAGAGGCGCGTTCTGTTCGCCCCCTTCGCCAAGTCCGAGTGCCATAGGCACCATGCCGATGATCATTGCGAGGGCGGTCATCATCACGGGCCTCAGGCGCGTGGAACCGGCCTCGAGGGCCGAGCGGAAGGCATCCTTGGTGTCTGCGAGACGTTCGTTAGCAAAGGTGATGACCAGAACGCTGTTGGCCGTTGCCACGCCGATACTCATGATCGCGCCCATTAGCGAAGGCACGTTTAAGGTTGTGCGGGTCAAGAAGAGCATCCAGCAAATGCCAGCGAGCGCACCGGGAAGTGCGGTGATGATGATGAAAGCTTCAGTCCAAGACTGGAAATTCACCACGATCAGCAGATAGACGAGCACGATTGCAAAGGCCAGCCCGCCGAGGAGTCCGACGAAGGAAGAGTGCATGGTGGCGACCTGTCCGCGGGTCACCAGCGTGCTTCCCGCGGGCAGTTGCTTCTGAGCGGCAGAGGTGATTTCTGCGATTTCCGCTCCAACGGCGCCCATATCGCGCCCTTGCGTGCTCGCGAAGATATCGACCACGGGGAGGACGTTGTAATGGCTGACCACCGCAGGCTCGTCCATGCGCTTCATGGAGGCCAAGTTCTCAAGAAGCTGTGGCGTTGCCTGGTTCCCGGCGTTGACGGGAATGCTCCCCAGTGCGTCGACTGAGTCAATGTTGTATTGCGGCGTCTGAACGGCCAGGCTGTAGACCACGCCGTTCTTTGAGTTCAGCCAAAAATTAGGAGTGGTTTGGAAACTGGAGCTCAGCGAGACCAGAAGGTTGTTGGCGACGTCGCGTTCGGTGAGCCCTACCTGCTGCGTTCTGGTGCGGTCTACAGTGTATTGCAACCGCGGCTGATCCAGCGCTTGTTGTATGTGGACATCCACGGCGCCGGGGACGGAACGAACTTGGTCGGCTATTTTGGTGGCAGCGGCGAAATTGCTCGAAAGATCGGGACCGACGATCTGAATATCAATAGGGGCGGGCAGACCGAAATTGAGAATCTGGCTGACGATGTCTGCCGGTTCGAAGAAGAACGAGGTTCCCGGGAAAGCCTTGGGCAGCTCTTCGCGTAACTTCTCGACATACTGCGCGGTCGGATGATGCTTGGCCTGCAGCGAAATCAAGATCTCCGCATCGGCAGTGCCGATTGTTCCGCTATTGCTGTAAGAAAGATTGATTCCGCTGGTCGGCAGGCCAATATTGTCGAGGATGCCGGCGAGTTCCGACGCTGGTATCTGTTGGCGAATGACGCGTTCAATCTGGTCGTTGAGGCTAGCGGTATCTTCGATTCGAGTGCCGGTCTTTGCTCGCGTGTGGAGCCGAATCTGGCCGGCGTCGACCGCCGGGAAGAAGTCCTGGCCAAGCAGTGGAACAAGAGCGAGGCTCGCCACGCAAAAGACGAGGAATAACGCGGCAAAGACCCGCCGGTGCTCCAGGCAGAGGCTCAACAAGTTCGAATACTTTTCCCGCAGAGTCTCGAAACTGTGCTCGAAGCGGTGGTGAATGCGTGCGAAAAAGCCGAGGCGCTTCTGCGAGTCAGGATTCTTGCGTTTTTCCACTTCGGAGCGCAGCAAGTACATGGTCAGCGTGGGAATGAGCGTCCGGGAGAAGAAGTACGAGGCCAGCAGGGCGAATACAACGGCTTCGGCGAGCGGTACGAACAGATACCGGGCCACACCGGTCAGGAAGAACATCGGAACGAACACGATGCTGATGCTCAGGGTGGAAACAAGGGCGGGAACCGCTATCTGAGCTGCTCCATCCAGGATGCCTTCGTGGAGGTCTTTGCCTTCAGCGAATTGCCGCTCGATATTCTCGATGGTGACCGTGGCATCATCCACGAGAATTCCGACGGCCAGCGCCAGACCGCTGAGGGTCATGATGTTGATGGTTTCGCCGAGCGCGCTCAGGATCAGCAGCGACGTCAAGATAGACAGCGGAATGGAGATCGCGATGATCAAGGTGCTTCGCCAACTGCCCAGGAACATGAGGATCATCAGCGAGGTCAGCGCCGCGGCGATGGCGCCTTCGCGCAGCACGCCTTGCAGCGAAGCGCGCACAAACAATGACTGGTCGAAGAGCGGCCGTATATTCAGTTGCGAAGGAAGCGTGGCTTTGATTTTTGGCAACGCAGCGAGAATGTTCGAGACGATCGCGATGGTGGAGGAGTTTCCCGCTTTCTGGACGGTTAGCAGGACACCGCGCTGGCCATCCTGGCGCACTACGTTGGTCTGTACGGCGTAGCCGTCACGTACATTAGCGACGTCGCGGATGTGAATCGTCCCGCCATCGACAACTCTTACGGGCAGGTCATTCAACTCGTCGACCGTTGGCGGATTCCCATTCAGCCCGACGTTGTATTCCGTGCTGCCGATTTTTGCCGTCCCAGAGGGCAGGACGACGTTCTGCGTATTCACGGCGTTAACGACATCCATCGGCGAAAGACCCTTGGAGAGGAGCTTCTGCGTATCGATGTCCACCATGATTTGCCGCACTTTTCCGCCGTAGGGAATGGGGACCGATGCTCCTTGAATCGTGGCGAGCTGCGGGCGAATGAAGTTCAAACCCAAGTCGTTCAATTGCTGCTCGGAAAGACCCTGCCCGCTCAAACCCAATTCCAAGATGGGCACGGAAGAGGCGTTATAGCTAATGACCAGCGGAGGCGTGATACCGGCCGGGAACTGCTTCAGGCCCACTTGCGCTTCCGCGATCACTTCAGAAATCGCGCCGTCGACGTTCGCCGAGGGCTGGAGAAACACTTTGACTACAGCCACGCCATTCAGTGACTGCGACTCGATGTGCTCGATATTGTTGACGCTGGTGGTCAACGATCGCTCGAAGATGGACACGATGCGAGTGCCCATTTCCGCGGGAGCCAGACCCGTATAGGTCCAGATCACGCTGATCACCGGAATGTTGATATTCGGGAAGATATCGACCGGTGTGCGCAGCAGAATTACTGGACTGACCAAAAGGAGCACCAGCGCCAGTACAAGGAATGTGTAAGGACGTGACAACGCAACTTTAACGATCCACATTTCGACCTTCTTTTTGCTTTTTGGAGTTCGACTGCCCGGCGGAAAGCCGGATCATTCGCCAGCCAGAGAGCCGCGCGTCCAGCGAAAATCCGCCGGGACCCAGCAAAGCGAGTGAGCTCGAAAGCACAAATACGAGAGCGAAAAGGAAAAACCATGCATTCATAGCGGCCCCTGGAAAGTTCAAAGGGCGGGTGGCGTACAAAGCCGATCCGGCTGTGCAGAAGGCCGCAGCACTGCCGGCCCAAGACGTTCGCAGGCCCAGCATCAACAGGACCGCGCTGGCTATAAGCACCAGGCCAACTAGCAACAGACTGAGAGGCTCTGCTGAAGTTCGCACCGGTGTCGTGAGTAGTATTCCTTCGACGCTCAGTCCAACTCCATCGATCAGCCTCAAGAGAAGCAGTGCCAATCCGACGCTACCGGCAGGAAACTTTGAATAAAGGACTTCCAACTCTGACTCCTAGTCCGCGAACTCTTTCCGAGAACTTCGCGTCTGGAGGCAAGGTTACGCACATCCCGGCAGCGCTTGAACGTCAAAGGGGATGCCTAGGAGATAGCTATTTCGGGTGTATGGGCAGGTACTCGGAAGGATGTCAGAGGCGGATGATGCCTCGACGAAGCGCGATCGTAACCGCTTCCGTGCGGTCATTGACCTGAAGCTTGGAAAGAATATTTCGCACGTGCATCTTTACCGTGTCTTCCGCAATCGAGAGTTCGCCGGCGATCTCCTTGTTTCGTCTACCTGCCGCCATGAGTGCCAACACCTCGAGCTCGCGCTGACTGATGGGCTCGTCAGCCATGTGTTCCGCTAGCTTTTGGGCGATTACCGCAGGAAGGCGCCGCTTACCGCCGTGAACGCTCCGAATAGTTTCCAGCAATTCCTCGCGAACTAGCCCCTTCACAACGTATCCTTGGGCTCCCGCTTCGAGCGCGCGTTGTATGTCCACGTCGCCTTCGTGCGAACTCAGGACCACGATGCGTGCGTTCGGTGACTTGTCATTGATTTTCTTGATTAGGTCAAAACCGTTCATATCCGGCAATTGCAGATCAACGACGGTTACATCCGGACTCGTCGCCACAAATTGCTTGAGCGCTTCGGCACCTGTGGCAGCAGCGCCCACCAGGGTCATGTCTGCCTGCAGATTGATGATCGCAGCAATTCCGTCGCGCACGATAGGATGGTCATCCACGCATAACACTCGAATCTTTCTGGCGTCTTTCATGAATTCGCTTTGCTCTTACCCGATTGGGAACTGTTTTTAACGGGCGTCCTTTGCGATAGTTTGCCCGGGCTTGGACCTCGAATCCCGAGTCTTTCAGTCACATGCTGCCATTTATCGGCAAGACGCGAACTAGAAGGTCCCGCGCCATCCTCGTAGACAAAATGCCCGGGAATCCACAAATTCACCACCGTACCCTCGCCTTTGCGGCTGGTGATCGAAATGCTACCGCCAAGACGCTCGGCGCGCTCTTGCATTCCCGCCATTCCGTAGTGCCCAGGCCGCCGCGAACTCAGGGCTTCCTCACTCATGCCACCACCATTATCCTGAACGCGAATACGCAGTTGTTGCTCACCATAGCTCAGCAGAACATGAATTCTCCTGGCATTGGCGTGCTGAAAAGCGTTTGTAATGGCCTGCCTGCCAACTTGCAGCACGTCATTGCCGGCCAGCGCCTTCAACGGACGCTCGCGACCCTCGACAATGACATCAATCTTCGTTCCCGACTCTTTCGTCAGGTCGTTCGCCAGTTGCGAGAACGATTTGACGAGATCAGCAGCAGTTAACGGGGCACTGCGTAGGTCATTCAGGGCCCGCCGCCCAGCAGCCAATGCCGATTTGCACAAACTCAGTGCTCGCGCGAGTGATTGCTTCGCCGGAAAATCGGCCGGCAACAATTCATCGGTAAGCTCAACTTGCAAACTGATGCCCATGACGTCCTGAATGAGGCTGTCGTGCAGCTCCTGTGCGATCCGAGTCCTTTCCTTGAGACGTTCTTCAAACCGCTCACGCAACTGCCTCGTTACTTGCCACACTCGCAGCCGATAGGCGCCCCACGCGACGATGACCAAAGCCACAATGCAGAGCAGAGGGAACGAGCGCGTTTGATAGAACGCTGGAAGCAGGTCGAAATCGAGAGTGGCGCCCGACTCATTCCAAACGCCATCGTTGTTGCAAGCCAGTACGCGGAAACGATAAGAACGAGGCTGCAGATTGGTATAAAACGCTTGGCGTCGCGTACCGACGTCCCGCCAGTCCGGATCAAATCCGTCGAGTCTGTAGCGAAAGCGAACCTTCCGTGGCTCTGCCAGGCTTAGAGCCGTATAGTCAATTTCGATGTCTCTCGTGAGCGGCCGCAATCGCACCGGCTGCGAGGCATCAGTAAGGTCACCGTCAGCAACTAAGCGTTCGACGCGCACCGGGGGCGTAACTACATTCCTCGTCAGCTCCCGCGGATCAATGATTGCTACTCCTTCGGAAGTCTTGAACCAAAGCCGGCCATCGCCTGCTCGAACAGCCGGCGATTGCCAGCCCCGGTCTGGGTTGCCCTTCAGACCGTCGCCATCGTCGAGAAAAGTGTAAGCCACGCGGTGCGATGCGTCTTGCGCCGCGCGATCGAGTTCAGACCGGCTGATGCAGGCGACCCCGGTGCTGTAGCCCAGCCAGAGTCGCCGGTCGTGATCCGACAGAATCCACATCACACGTTCTCCTGGAAGCCCGTTCGCCATGTTCCAAGTGACAAACCGCGGACCATCAAACCGGCTCAGCCCCCGCTCCGTGCCAATCCAGACGGTGCCGTTGTCGTCGATATGCACCGTATTGACCGGTCCACCTGCCAAGCCATCGGATTCCAAGTAAAGGTGAAAGCCGCTCCCATCGAAAACAGCAACCCCTCCTTCATTGAGCCCGAACCACACTCTTCCTTGGGCGTCTGCACGTGCTGACAGAATCGATTTCCCCTTCAGCAAAGGCTCGTTCGAAAAGTCCGTGATTCGCCCGTCAACCCAGCGATACAGCCCTTTGCGAACATCAAATAGCCAGACCCCACTTTCATGATCCTCGGTAACTACCGTGACGTTTTGCAGCCCATTCGTCATCGGAAGAAAGCGCCCGTTTCCATTTTCTACGCGAGCGACTCCGTGAGTTGTCCCTGCCCACAGCGCACCTTCCCGATCCGTCGACAATCCCATGACGGCCGCACCCTTGAGGAACAGATCGCGGTGCTCGCCATCGATTCGATTAACCCCAAGGGATGTCGACGCCCAGATTATCCCGTTCGGTCCGGCAGCGAGCGCATCGACGTTGTCGCTAGCCAATCCTTCTCGCCTGGTCAATGTGACGACTTTCTCGTCGCGAAAACGATTCAGGCCATTTTGCGTCCCGACCCAAACGTTGTGTTCCCGATCCTCGAACAGACACCAGACAAATTCAGTGGACAATCCGTCTCGTTCCGAAAATGCTTCCTTCTTCAGCGCATGATTGGGATCCGCACGCAGCCTAACTAGTCCCTGTCCGAGGGTTCCGATCCATATATTTCCGTCACTGTCTCGCAGTACTGTGTGGACATTGAGGGTATTTCTCTGCGTCTCAATCCGGCTCAGGGCCTGCCGTGCATTTACGGGCCGAGTGAGCCCGTCGGCGCTTGTTATCCAAATGGTTCTGACGGTGTCTTCGCTTAGCCAAAACATGCCGTTGGCTATTTTGGCGAACCGAACCTGCGGATCGCTTGGGTTAAGGCGGAGGATACCGCTATTGGTGCTAATCCATATAGACCCGTTCTCATCCTGAAGCGGTCCGGACAAGAACGAGCCAGGCAGCGCGACTGCAGCGCCAATCTGTTCTTGTGTTGCTGCGTGGAATCGCAACAGATAATTTTCGGTGGTTACCCAAAGCGTGCCCTGGGAATCCTGCAGCATTGCTTCTATCTGGGTGCCAACGGAAGAGGTCGTTAAGTCATCCCCGCGAATGTGCCCCACCAAACCGGCCGCAGTCCCGATCCAAAGACTTCCATCCCGGGCCGCGCAGAGACTCTTCACAACGCCAAGAAGTGCCGTATGGCCGGTCTTAGGACGCCAGTGCAGGAATCGGACGCCGTCGAACCGCACGAGTCCATCCTTCGTCGCTAGCCAAAGATAACCGTCCCGAGTCTGCGCAATGGAATAAATGAACGCGGATGGAATGCCGTCTTTGTGGGTCCATACAGTGTGCGTGTATTCGGTAAGGGGTTTGTTAGGGTGAGATGCCTCGGACGTCAGCGCAAGCAGGGCCCAGCATGCCGCCGCGCACAGAGAACGGACTAGACCGACCGCCCGAAAAGATCGCATCTCAGACACCCTGTCCGATATTACCCCCGAAATAAAGCGATTCGTCGAGCAGGGATTCCGTAGGTCAACGTCTCACTGCCCAGAAGTCTTAGTGTTGTATCGGAAGCGCGAGTGAGCAAGCTGCACACACGAGCACTGCGCCATCGTTGGCTTTCTTCCCTTGGCCAGCAAAGCTTCGTAAAAGTCGCGTAGCGGTCCAGCGGCGCTACTCGCTCTCAAAGCCGCACCCTCGAAAATTGCTGTGAGGTCGTGGTTATGGTTCTTATTTAGGCCACGAAGCGTCACGGGTCTCTTGGAACGTTGCAGCTGTCCTTCTACAACGCGGTATTGCGCGCTGTCATGCGTTTCTAACCCCAGACCGCTACAGGTCCACAGCTGTCGCTTGGTGCGGAACCGGTGGGGTGTCAGGAGGAGCGCGATCAACAGGGCCGCCCGGATCGGACCGATCCCCGGGATCTGGCGGAGCAGGAGCTAGTCATAAGGGCGTTCCTTTCGTGTAGGCGTTGAGCCAATGCACTCAAACCTACTCCAAAGGGGCCCCCTTTTATAATGCGTTACACCGAAGCAAAACACAATTCGCCAGCCACAAGTGAAAAAGCTTTGCCCTTAGGCCGCGGTGACTAGAATGCGGCCACTCTTTCGGGCTCGCGACTTGTGGTGAATCACAATCTCGATGTCGCGATCCAAGGCGGTGAGAAACCTCATGAGCCGTTCAACCGAGAAACCTTGTAGTTGATACTTCAGCAGTGCCGAAACTTTTGGCTGGTTCACATTCAGGCGTCGGGCAGCGGCGACTTGCGATAATTGTTGGCGCCGGATGATGTCGTTGATCGCCACGGCAAGGTTGAGAGAGGCGTTTGAAGTGTGTCGTGGTGTGGATCGGCAGACAGCAAATATCGTTACTGCAAAACCTGCCATTCCATCGTTCGCACGTCCGGCCTGCGATGTTTATTGTCGCAATTAAGGCCTTGGCTACTTATGCGGTTATGCGCCAGAGATTCCGGTTTCTGAAGGAAATCCTTCCGCACTACACATGTTTCGTCGCTCCGGATGGTTGGTCACAGGTGTCTGTGCCGCTGTTGCACTTCTCTTTTTCATTTGACAATACGTGGCAAAGAATGCTAAATGTCTCACCAATTCACTCGTCTCCGTGAACATCCGCAGTTCAGGCCCGCAAAACAGGCCCCGAGGACTATCACTATTAATGGGCTCGCATCCGACTATTCGCGATACTCATTCACTGAGAGTTTCGCGAAGGGCGCGTCATGGGGCCAAACCCGGGCATTCTAAGTCCTTGAAAAGCGGCCTTGGCGGCAGTGTCAGCGCCTTTTCCCGTCATTTGCATGGCCCGGAGGATGTCATGTTTCTACTGTTCCAGCCGTGGAAGATTTCCACTTCGATAATTAGGGGACGTAGTTTGGCTTTGCTGGCGCTTACTGGCTTTGCATGGGCCACAATTCTGAGCGTCGCATCCTTGGCGCAGCTGCCCGGCCCGAATGTCAATGTTTTGCCGGCGTCCCCGAGCGGAAATGCGTCTCCTCCGTTCCCTCCGCTTCCCATCCGCTTGACGGACGCGATGCGCGGTGACGGCTTCTTGCAGAGGCAGGACGAGCCTGTCGTCGCTGCGTCGACTCTGAATCCCGATCACCTATTGGCGGCCTTCAACGATTACAGGAGGGTCGACATAGCGAACGACACAGGCCTACCTGGGGGATCGTCGGTTAGCGGGTGGATTGGACTTTCCCGATCGCCCGATCGCGGCCACACCTGGTTTGGGTCGATGGTGCCATGTTTTCCGGGAGACCCGGCCGCGCTCTGCGCGAATTCGCCACTGACGGGACTGCAAGCGAGCAGCGATCCGACGTTAGCCACCACGCCGGGAGGGCACTTTTATTTGGGTGGACTGTTCTTTAATCCTGGGGGGATCAGCAACGTCGCGGTTATACATTATCGCGACGTACCCGATACGGATGGAGGCGACACGATTCGTTATCAGGGCACCGTCATTGTGGATAAAGGTAGCCAATCCGACAACGGCAATTTCAACGATAAGCCAGTGATTGCGGCGGACATCGCGCGGGGTACCACCAGCGCAAGCGTGTGCGGGCCGGTGTACATCGCTTACACAATCTTTACGGGTGGTGGCGGCTCGATTCCCTTCACCAGCAAGCTGGGCTTCAGCCGGTCGACCCAAGGTAATTGCGGTTCCAACTGGGCCCACCCCATATATCTGAACAAGACCTACAAACAGAACCAAGGGGCTGCGATGGCGGTTGATCCAAACTCAGGAAAAATCTATGTCGTATGGCGGCACGTGTTTCAAGCGGGAGGCGACGGCTTTCCGGACTCCATCCTCATGGTCAGCTCGAGCGATGGCGGCAACACCTTTTCGGACCCGGTGCCGATCACAAAGTCCGGCTTTGCGCCCTTTGATCAGCCTGAGCTTTCGACCACGAACTTTCCGAGGAATCCCACTTTCCGCAGCAATTCGTTTCCTACAATCGCAGTGGACGGTAAGGGCAATGTTTATCTCGCGGACCAGGAGAAGGCTTTCCCAACCGGAGGCAGCTATCCCGCCGGGTATTACGAACCTCGGGTCGTCATCTACACTTCGAGCACCGGCGGAGCCTCCTGGACGAAAGGAAGCGTTGTTGACGTCGGCACCAGCTCCTCCAGCAACCCACCTATCACAGCTGCGCAGCAGTTCATGCCCGTCCTCAGCTTTGGCGGGGGCCTGCTGAAGCTCATGTGGTATGACTTCCGCGAGCAAAGTCAAATCTCTGACAAAATTGCGGGCGGATACTACATAACCGGGTTTGACCGACAGATGCAGACCTATGTTGCCCAGAGCGACGTATCTCTCCATGATGGCAGCGGTAACCCCTTGTTCAGTCCTTCAGTGCCGGTTACGCAGTACCTCATCGAGCCGAGAACCGGAAAAATTCCAACCGTGGGGAATGCAGGCCTTGACCCGGCCGTGAATCGCCCCAATTTGCCGATGTACAGTGGCGGCACCAATGCGTTCTCGGGCGATTACATCGGTCAGATGTCGGCGGCCCCCTTCGTTCCGAACTTGGCCAAGAATCCCACGACCGCCTTCCGATGGGCGACTCAGCCAACCGACTTTATCGCCATGCCCTCCTTCGGGGTGTGGACTGATTCGCGAGACGTCGTGTTTCCGACCTACCCTAAGGGTGGTGGAGTGACGCCTTTCATCGACGACAATGTAGGGTGGCAAACGTACGCACCGCCCGGAACCGGACAACTTTCTTGCGTTAACGCGGGAGCGCGCAACGCCAATGTCTATCTATCCGAAATCAAACCTGGCGTAATCGCCGGCTCGCCGGCAACTTCTCGGCAACTGGTAGACGCAAACGGCAAGCCGATGGAGCGCGCCTTCCCCATCTACATCCAGAATCCTAGTGCTGATGCTCCCGGTCAACAAACGCCGGGAAAATTCTTTCGAGTAAGTTTCAATAATCTGAGTTCACCGATAGCGGGTTCGTTTGTCCAGGGCACGGAACTGACGAAGCCTACAAATTCCCTGGATCTCCAAATCCTCCAGTATTCCAGCTCGGCGGTTACGCTGTACGTCTTTTGCACGGGCTGCAGCTCATCGCTGCCCTTTGTCCCGTTTCAAGTCACTGTACAGCATATTACCGGACTTGGGGGGCAGGTGATCTCAGATGGCTTGCAAACGGCGATCTTTTTCGACGGTGATCCCACAGCGCCTTTTGTCACCAATCCCAACCTCGGGACGAATGAGATTCACAACGTAGCCGTTAACAATCCACAGTTCGACAACCCGCAGTTTGACAACCCCCAATTCGATAACCCGCAGTTCGATAATCCGCAATTCGACAACCCACAATTCGACAACCCGCAGTTCGACAACATCGCGCCCGTTGAGTCTCAACCAGTCGGCGATTTCGTTTATCAGGTCACCGCTGCCGGTAACAACGCTTCGGCTTATTCGGCAGTTGTGAACGTCGCCCAATCGACCCTGACGAATCGCTATGTCTACGAGCTGATCATCGCGAAAACCTATAATTTCCCAGGCTTCAACTCTTGCAATAGCCAAGCGATTCCGCAGGGCTCGATCATCTCGATTATTCCCAACCCGCAGTTCGATAACCCGCAGTTCGACAATCCGCAATTCGACAACCCGCAGTTCGACAATCCGCAATTCGACAACGCGACGTTTGCCACAGTGCCTCCTCCGCCCGGGAGCACCGGCACTGCGACGGCGTTAAGCACAGCTTCAGCCAGCACAATCACGTCTTCAGGCGATGGCACCACGAAGATGCCGCTTGGGACGGACCACGTGTACGTTGTGCTGCGCGTTTATAGGCCCGCTGGCGTGACGCCGACTCCGTTGACGCTGGCCGAGCAGAGTCAAATCCAAGCTAACACGACGGTTCTGGTGTTCCCGCAGGCGCCGAATACGGGGACCGGAGCGCCTACGGTGCAGCCGCCGGCGCCGGCCAGCAGCAACAAGACCCTTACCACCACGGCCCTGACGTCTTCTCAGAGTTCCTCCGTTTTCGGACAACCCGTCGCCTTCACTGCGACGGTGACCCCGAAGTCAGGCTTGGGCACGCCGACCGGCACGGTGGACTTCAAGGATGGCTCCGCCTTGTTACAGACGGTGCCGCTAACTGGTGGCGTGGCATCGGTCAATATCTCTTCGCTGGCCGTAGGCACGCACATAATCACAGCGGTGTACAGTGGAGATGCGACGTTCGATGGCAGCTTAAATTCGATCAGCCAGCAGGTAGCCAGTGTTCTGGCGATTACGACGAGCACACTGCCCACCGCGATTGTGGGCGTTTCTTACGGGCCTCAGCAGCTCAACGCGACCGGCGGGACGCCTCCGTATTGCTGGTCCAATTCGGCAAATACCTGTCAGGCGGGGTCGGTGCCCATAGGGAATGGATTTTTGATTAATGCAGGCGGTCAAATTACGGGTACCCCGCTTCAACCGGGCATTACGCCGCTTACCGTCTTTGTAACCGACAATGGCCCGCCGATCCAAACGACCTCAGGTACGCTGAATGTCGCTGTTAATGGCAACGTCGTTAACGCGAACGATAGTGGACCCGGTTCTTTGAGGCAGGCAATTCTGGATGTGAACGCACAATCCAGCTCGCAGCCAGTCCGTATCGTCTTCAGTATTCCGGGCAGCGGCGTGCAGACTATCGCGCCCCAAACGGATCTTCCGACACTTACCCACCCGGCGCTTATCGATGCAACGACACAACCGGGATACGCAGGCACGCCTATTATTGAACTGAACGGCAGTGTCGGTACTGCAGTTACGGGAATACACGTGTCTGGCGGCAACAGTACAGTATTCGGGTTCGCGATCAACCGCTTCAGCGGCAATGGAATCTTGCTGGATACCAACGGCGGCAACGTCATCCAAGGAAACTATATCGGGACAGACGTCACCGGCACGGTGGCTCAGCCGAACCTTGGCAACGGGATTGAGATCATCGCCATACCTAATAACGTGATTGGTGGATCCGGATTAGGGCGCAATATCATTTCCGGAAACCAGGGTGAAGGCGTGAGGATTGATGGCACTCTGGCGACGGGGAACGTGGTTCAAGGCAACTACATTGGAACCGATGCGTCGGGTTCGGCAGCGGTGGGAAACAACGCGAGTGGTGTCTACCTTCGCCGCGCTCCAGGCAACTCTGTCCTCGGAAACGTCGTTTCCGCGAACACCGGCTTCGCGGGCATCACGATTTGCGGCAACGCCGTTTTCTGCGGAGGTACCGACATTTCGGGAATCGACGAAACCAGCAACGCCGCCGGTAACGTGGTCAAGGCGAACCTCGTCGGAACAAATGCAGCGGGAACGGCCGCCTTAGGCAACAGCCAGGCCGGCGTGAGCATCGACGGGGCACCGAACACCCTAGTGGGAGGAACATTCTTAGTTGGCATTCGCAATGTCATCTCATTTAACGGGACAAACGACGTTCAGATCTTTTCGGCCGGCGCCAGCGGAAACAAAATCGTGGGCAACACGATTCAGGGCAGCACAACCGCAACCACCGTAGGCATTTCTGTTGGCATTTTTTCGGAAGCAGCGGCTGGAACTGGCAACACACTGAGTGGGAACTCGATCTCGGGCCACACCGGACTCGGAATCGATCTCGCCCCGCCTGGGGTTAATCCGAACACCCCGGGTGGTGCTAATAATTTCCCTGTCCTCACATCAGCCCAGCTCGATGTCAACGGCAATACGACAATTGCTGGCACATTGAACAGCACAGCGAACGCGTCGTTCTCAATTGAATACTTCTCTAACGCGTCGTGTAATGCGAGCCAGAACGGCGAAGGCACAACCTTCCTTGGCTCCACGACCGTTACAACTGACGGAAATGGCAACGCATCAGTCACCGTCATTGTTTCCGGACCGGCGGCGGGAAACGCAATCACAGCCACGGCTACAGACGGCGCTGGTACTACATCTGAATTCTCCGCCTGCGTGACGGTAGCTCCAATTGCGATCGGTGTTGCACCAAGAGCCGCTGGTAATTTGGTAGCGCAAAGCTTCAACCTAGCTCCCGCCGACGTGGAGGTGCTGGGCGTGGGGGTGCTGACGGATGGAGTTCTGACCGCGCCTCGCCGGCGCTCAGCGGCCTCGGTCCTCGGGGCTGGGCAGGTGCGAGGATTTACAGCAATTCAGAGGCGCTGATCCCGTCGGTTAACGCTACGGTTATTGCCGTTTCCTGTGAAACGGACCGGCTTATTAACGTGCGCTCCCGGCCCGCCCTCTTGCGTCATTGAGCAACAGATCACCCGGGTCGGAATTGCCGCGCAGCTTCAAGAATAGTTGGTAATTCTCCTGGCTGGCGGACTTCATGCCCGCGCCCTCTTGCGCGCGCGCCAGCCAGTAATACAGCGGCGGCAAGTAACGCAGGGTGGCGGTATCGGCAAACATGAGGTCCGTAGTTTCGCCCATACGTTTCTTGCAGGTTTCGAATTCGGCTAAGGCTTCAGGATAGTGCGCGGCTTCTATGTAGGCCCTGCCGAGCAAAAAATGCGAGATCCAGGAATCGTGCAGCCTCTGTCCGGCGCGCAAATTCTCGACCGCGGTAGGAAGCTGCTTGTGGCGCAGCGCAATCTCGCCGGCGATCAGTTGCGCGTAAGACCGATTCTGCTGCTGCAGGGTGTTGTCGAGGCCGGTGGCGATCTTCCTTGCTTTGGCATCTTCGCCCGCCTGCAGGAGCACGCGCGCAGCCGGATAAAACGCAGTCTCGTCCCTACTGAGTGACGCCGCCTTCGCAGCCGCCTTGACTGCTTCTGGGCGTTTGCCTCGCGCCAGTTGGGCTTCGGACCAGGCCACGTATTTCAACGCCATCTCGCCGGTGTTTTTTCCTTTTTCGTCGTCGGAAACGCCTTTCTCGAGGATCTCCAGCGCCTTGTTGTAGTGTCCAAAGTACATTTCTAGATCGGCTTCACCGATGTTGGCCACCGAAGCCGTTTCTGGATTGATCTTCTGCAGCTTGGCGTAAGTAGCGCATGCTCCGTCGGCTTGGCCGAGCGCCAACTGTGAAAGCGCCAGCGGCAAATAGAGAAACTGGTATGACGGATTCTCCTGGATAAGCCGCTGCGCCTGGCTGATAGCGGTCGCAAAATCTCCCGCATACATCGAATAAAGCGCATAGTTAAGCTGCGCCTTAAGGTTGCGCGGGTTGATTTCGATGGACCTTTTGACGGCCGATCGCGCCTTGGTGAAATCCAAAGTGAAGACGTAGGCAATGCTAAGGTTATTGAAGCCGGCAGCGTCGCCCGGATAAAGGACCGTTAACTTCTCATAGTTTTCGATAGCTTGCGGATAGTTGCGGAGGAAGGCGGCATAGTACGTTCCTAGCGTGCGGTATTTCTCGCGCTCGCTCATGTGGTCCAGGAGTGTAAGTGCCTTTTTATAGTAGTCGGCGGCGTCCGCCGGCTTCTTGAGATTGACGCTGGCCACCGCTAACCCGGCCCAAGCCCGACCCAGATTTGGATCTAATTGCACAGCTTTCTGATAGTCTTGGGCAGCCTGACCCAGTTGCCCGCGCTCGGTCGCAAGCTGGCCCAGGGAGTAGATGTGAGCGGCATCCAGGGAAGATGCGGTGAACGTCTCGGCCGCCGCCAGTTGCACAGATTGCGGAGTTTTATCACCGAGCGCCTTGCGAATGCCGGCCGCTAGCTTGCCCATGGCAACCAGAACGTTCTTCTTCTGAACCTTGCTGGAGTCGGTGGCGATGACCTTACCTGTGACTCCGTCCACGGCACGAACGACAACGCGGTAAGAGTCACCTTGACGAGCGATCGAGCCGCTAACGACGGTGTTAATGCCCTCCCGTGTGGCAACGAGGCGCGCTAGGTCTTCATCGAGTGTCGTGGCGCCCGGTTGCACTTTGGCCGCGAGCTTATGTGCCTGGCCCCGATTGTAGGAGGTTATGAACGACGCGCCTTCCATTGCAGTGCTGAATGCCGGCTCCAAGGTGCCGTCAAAGACAGGGTCGCCAGTGTCATTCTTGAAGTCGGCCACGAGCATGGACACTGGAGGATGCTGAATCGGAGTCTTATGCGTCCGCTGCACTGCGATTTGGATTCCCGCCAATAGCAGTACCGCCGCCGCGGCGGCAACCCACTTCGCGGCTTTGCGCCAAGCTGGCGCCAGCCATGCATCCAGGTGGGTCAGGAGTTCCGTCGTCGTCTGATACCGAAGGTCACGTTGCGGTTCGAGGCACCGTTCGACGATCTTGCTCAAGCGGCGCGGTATCTTCGGATCGATCTCGTGAACCGGCTTGGCTTTCTCCCGCGTACGTTTGAGCAGCGCGTCCGGAGTATCGAACGGAGATGGCAACGTCCCGGTAAGCAGTTCGAAGAAGATGATTCCCACAGCGAAGAGGTCGGAGCGTGCGTCTGCTTCCTGACCTAGCACTTGTTCCGGTGACATGTAAGCCGGAGTGCCGACGAGCGCACCCGTTCGGGAATAGAAGGGCTCAGCTTGCATGGACACGTCGCCACTCGGAGGCCCCGGTGGTCTTATCCCCGCGGCCTCAGCCAAATGGGCAACCCCAAAATCCATCACCACAATCCGGTGTTGCGCGTCACACATGATGTTGCCAGGTTTGAGATCGCGGTGAATGACGCCCTCCGCATGCGCGGCCTCAAGTCCGCGGCAGACTTGCTGGATAATGTTGCTAGCCTCAACAGGCTTGAGCTTGCCTTCACGCAGCAGTATTGTCCTCAATGTCTCGCCGTCGATGTACTCCATTGTGATGAACTTGACGCCATCCGCTTCGCCCAGATCGAAGATTCGGATGACGTTGCGATGAGTCACTTGACGAGCGAGAATCAACTCCTGCTTGAAGCGATGCAGAATTTCGGAGCTCAAAGCCAGGTTGGGACGGATTAGTTTCAAGGCCACCAAGCGATCGAGCTCGCGGTCCCGCGCCTTGTAAACAGCCCCCATTCCGCCCTCACCGAGGAGCTTCAAAATCTGATACCTGTTCCCCAACATCTGTCCAGCCCTGAAGCGTTCTGCGGAAGCTGTGTGATGAATTGGCGCAGCAGGTTCTGACCAGTCGTGGGTTAGCGTCTGATCCCCGCCGCAACTGGTAGCGGAGTCAAGCAAGGAGGCGTCATCCAAGGGAAGTGGCGTGCTGCAGTGAGTACACACGCTCGTACCGGGAGGATTCGACAATCCGCACTGCGTGCACTGCATAGAAGGAACCGCCTTGCGATAATTGCCCATACGATACACCAACAAATTGCCTGCTTCAATTCAGTACCCAAGCCAAGTGGCCCACGCACACTCGCCCTCAAGACTTGCCAGTCACCAAGCGTGGCCGCTAATCAAAGATCTACGAAGACCTTTTCGGAGTGCCTTGATTGCTGCGGCTACTCCGGTCGAAGTTCTTATTGGCGTTTTCTCTTTCGGCCGTCCAGCTCCGATTGCGAATAGAAAGTTGGCCAACTCACCGTGGTTTTTCACCTTTTCTCTCCGCGAAGAGTTTCCGTGAAAAAAGACGCCCATGCGGAAGCGCAGCGGCTCTGGGAACAGGTATGGTCGGCCCCCCGACACGCAAGTAACACATTGCTGGTGCTTTGATGGCCCGTGGCTGTCTCACGGCCCACGCAGAGGGCTTGGCGTAACTAACGTACAGGACCCGCTGGTCCTAATCGCGCCTTCTACGGTGGCATGTCAGTCCTCGGCGTGGCGGCTCTAATTGTGCAGCGCTGCAACTGCAAGGAACCCGTCCCCGTCGAAACCGCTTCTTCATCGTTCTCACGTGCACGGTGAATCTCCCTTTCCGGCTGCGGGCACAGACGTATGGAAGCGTAAACTTCGACGCTGGGCTCGGTTCGGTATTGCCGCAGTGCACCCCATTATCAAGAGGTAGTTCCAATGCGTCCCGGAGGATGATTCAGGAGACGGTCCAAGAACCTCCACTCTAAAGGTTTTACCCGATTCGACTTTAAGGGTGATCCCCGCTTGTTTACCTTCCGTCGCAACACTACGTTGTGCTTCCGAGCGCAGTCCCCCGCCCCGCTTAGGTAGCTGGGCATTGCGAGGAGGCGCTC
>Ga0307471_100000294_pt1 | contig 25196 bp, 23 predicted proteins | sample atmos_gasesAM3C__2_FD_204566 | JGI IMG/M metagenome (GOLD analysis project Ga0307471, IMG submission 204566) | Hardwood forest soil microbial communities from Morgan-Monroe State Forest, Indiana, United States - atmos_gasesAM3C_515 | ecosystem: Environmental > Terrestrial > Soil > Temperate...
GCGCGCCGCTGGCGCCGGAGCTCGCGGAATTTTTCTGGTCCGTAGGCGTGACAATTCATCAGGGTTATGGACTCACCGAGACATCGCCTGTCGTCACCGCGAACACCCCGGCGGCCAACAAGATCGACACCGTCGGCCGCCCGATTCCCAATGTCCAAGTAAGAATCGCGGAAGACGGAGAAATTCTTGTGAAGGGTCCGAACGTCATGCAGGGCTACTACCGCAAGCCCGAAGCCACTCGCGAGGTCTTCACTTCCGACGGATGGTTTCGCACCGGCGATATCGGCCGCCTCGACGAAGACGGCTACCTGATCATCACCGATCGCAAGAAAGAGCTGCTGAAAACGGCCGCAGGAAAGTTTGTCGCGCCCGCTCCGATCGAAAACACGCTCAAAACCTCGCCCTACATCACCAACGCAATCGTCGTCGGCGACACGCGAAAGTTCGTGTCAGTCCTCATCGTTCCGAATTTTGCGAATATCGAAGCCGCCGGGCGAAAATCCGGCCACGATTTTGCCACGCCCACTCAAATGACTGGCGATCCGTGGGTACGCGATCTTCTATCGAGCGAAATAGAACGCCTCACCGCGCCCCTCGCCCAGTATGAAAAGCCAAAGCGCTTCGCCCTTCTCGAACAAGACTTCACGTACGCCGGCGGCGAACTGACTTACACAATGAAAATGAAACGGCGCGTCATCGAACAGCGCTACCAGGACGTGATTTCGCGTCTCTACGCCGATGTCGAAGATCCACGCCCCCACCATCTGGCTTAATGGAGTTGGTCGCCGCGCCATCGACGCTGGTTTGCGATGCCCGGCGCGTGCGTGAATCGCTATCGTCGGAGTACAATAAGCGCGGGAAGGGAAAAGAAATGACCGAACAACTCACAATCGCTGGGCGCCAGTTTCATTCGCGCCTTATCGTTGGCACTGGAAAATACCGCAGCTTTCAGGAAATGGCGCGAGCCCACCAGGCCTCTGGCGCCGACATGGTCACCGTTGCCGTCCGGCGCGTGAATCTCTCCGATCGCTCGAAAGAATCGCTGCTCGACTATATCGATCGCAAGAATTTCTTCATCCTCCCGAACACCGCCGGCTGTTACACCGCGGACGAAGCCGTTCGCACCGCGCGCCTCGGCAGGGAAGTCGGATTATCCGAATGGGTGAAGCTCGAAGTCATCGGTGACGAGCAAACGCTCTTCCCCGATACGGAAGCGCTCATCAGCGCCACCAAAACCCTCGTGAAAGAAGGTTTCGTAGTTCTGCCCTACACGAACGATGATCTCATCGTCGCTCGCAAATTAATCGACGCAGGTGCCGCGGCCGTCATGCCACTCGGCGCGCCTATCGGCTCAGGGATGGGGATTCAGAACACGACGAATCTCCGAATCTTGCGCGAGCGCATCACCGAAGTGCCTCTGATCCTTGACGCAGGCGTCGGCACAGCTTCAGACGCCGCACTCGCGATGGAATTGGGCGCAGATGGCGTCCTGATGAACACCGCAATCGCCGGCGCGCAGGATTCCATCCTGATGGCGGAGGCGATGGGCGCCGCAGTCGAAGCCGGCCGCAAAGCGTTTCTCGCCGGCCGCATCGAGAAAAAGCTCTACGCGAACGCGTCAAGCCCGCTCGCAGGTGTTGTTCGGTAACGACGTTCGGTAAGGACGATCGGTAGCGGCTTTTGCGTAAGCGCTACGTCAGAACGCTAGCAAGGATCAACGAAACAGCACATGCCAGGAAATATCCACGAGCGCATGCACGAGCGCTCCCGGTAGCAGCGAGCTAGTTTTCATCCAAGCGTGCCCGTAAAAGATCCCCGCGATCGTCGCAAGAATCACATACTTCCAATTCGGAAATGGCGCATGAAGAATATGCGATAAGCCAAAAACAACAGATGCCACGGCCAATCCGATCCACTGGCTCTTCAGCGTGCGCGAGAAAAGATTCTGCAAGATCCCCCGAAATAGAAATTCCTCCGGCCAAGCCGTAAAAAACGTGATTCCGATCACAGCCACGGGCAGCGAGCGCAGTCGTGCAATGGACGGGTCATACGCGATAAAGCCAATGGCAATCCCCAGTGGAACTGCGATCGCCGCAAATAGCAGAAAATGCGAAAGCACAATCCAGCCCGAGCCGCGCACCCACTCGATTGCGTAGCCAACGCCTTCGAGCCTCCGCAACACAACAAACGCAGCTACACCTGTGCTCAGCGCCAAGAGAATTGTTAAGGTGTGCGTCAGCTGCTGTGGAAAGGGGAATAGCCGGTACATCCAGCGAAACTCAACGGGCAACCAGACGATCGCCGCAGCAGCGTAATCCACGCACGTAGCGCCTGAGCGACTCGCACTCGCGGCAAGCAGCAACGTCGGCAGCACTGCGTATGCTGCGCCAATCAGCGTGTACTTCCAGTTGCCACCAACTCCGATGGAATAAACCAGTACCGCAAAGGGCGGCACGAGCGCTGCTACAACCGCGCCTCTTTGCCCGAGCGCACCCTGCACTGTGCCAAACACCTTTGGCACGGCCAGGAAAAATTCAAAAGCAAAAAGAGCGGCCGCCACTCCGAGGGCAATCGCGAATCGCGAGCCGGAATCGTCCAAGTGAATTCCAGCAAAAGCCGCCAGCAAAACGACTACAGCCCAGATCGCCACAGCGACTGGCAAACTCATCTGCCACGAGCTCGATTTATGCGTCACGCCGAGGATTTTACTGGAGCGTGGACGTGTTCCGTGGAAAAACTTGCTTTGCGCTTCAGCCTCGGCGATTCTGTGGCGCGATTCAACTGATGGCTGACGCCGGAAAACAGCAACGCCTCGCCTATATCGACTGGATGCGCGGTCTCGCCTGCCTCTTGATGTTCCAAACGCATTGTTACGATTCGTGGTTAGGCGGCGCCGCTCGCGAAGGCTCATTCATCAAATGGTCTCAACTCGGTGGAACGCTGCCCGCTCCGCTCTTTCTCTTCCTTGCTGGAGTTTCGTTCGCTCTCGTCACCGATCGCATGCGCAGCAAGGGCATTTCTGCCAACGAGATCGCGCTGACAACTATCCGCCGCGGCGCGGAAATTTACGCACTCGGTTTGCTGTTTCGCGTCCAGGAATTCGTTCTCGGACAACCTTGGGCACTTTGGACTGATCTTTTGCGAGTGGACATCCTGAACACAATCGGTCTTTCCATGATGCTCATGGGAATCGTTTCGCGCCTGACGAAAACCAGAGCTGCAAGCGCAATCGTCGCCGCGCTCGTGGCATTGGGCATCGCGCTTGCCACTCCGCCCCTTTGGACTACCTGGCGAATCCTTTGGCTGCCTTGGTATTTCGAGTCATACATCAACGGCGTTCACACCTACGACAAGCCGCAGCCCTGGCTCTTCCCGATTTTTCCCTGGACGGCATTTGCGTTCGCTGGTCTCGCGCTTGGGTTTTTGCTCTTCAGCGACTGGGCGAAAGAGAACTTGGCGAAGCTCACCGCGTTGGTGGGCGTGGCTGGCGTGGGGCTTTTCTATTTCTCAACTTGGCTCGACGCGCGTCCGGGCCAATTCTACGCCGTGTACGATTACTGGCACACGAGTCCCAACTTCTTCCTGGCGCGGGTAGGAATTCTGATGATGATTGTTTTCTTGGCCTACGCGTGGTGCCGCTGGGGAGCAGGGCAGTGGGGCTTTAGTCCGCTGATCCAGATCGGCCAGACTTCCTTGCTCGTCTACTGGGTGCACATCGAATTTGTGTACGGACGATTCTCGATTCTTCCGAAGCGCGCCCAGACGATTCCGATGGCGACATTCGGTCTGGCTATTATTTTTACCGCGATGGTTCTGCTTTCGATCGCGCGCACTCGATACAAAGGACGTGGCGCTGAAATTCTTGCTCGGATACGAAATTTTCGCACCGCAAAAACTGCGACGGAAAGTTAGGGTCTCTTCGGAGCTTCTGCAGGTTGTGAATTGTTCGAAGGGTTCGCCTTCGGCTGGATCGGGAACACATATTCACCGGGGCGTTTCAAATGCATCTCATCCCGCGCGATCCCTTCGAGAGTTGCCGGATCGGACTTGAGGTGCTGAACGCGGCTCTGCAGCTTGCGATTTTCCTCGTTAAGCCGCTCGATTTCTTGCTGCACTTCCTTCGCCTGTAACTGCGTGCGGCGCATCGCCAGCACTCCGTGAGTGCCGAAAATGTCCTGGAGAAGCAGCAAGGCAAAACCAGCCACAAGAAACCAATTCATGTTTCGGTGCAAAAATTCGCGCATCTGTGCGCCAAAACGTATCGCAGGCGCTTTCACGTCTGGTTCCGGCAAGACTCGTCGCGCGCGCTTCCTGCGGACTATTTTCCGATCCATGCGCGAGCCTCCTCAGCAAGTTTTTCTGAAGCAGCTATGGAAGAAGCTTCCGCGTAAATCCGTACAACGGGCTCGGTGCCCGAAGGCCGCAACAGCACCCACGAGCCATCATCAAAAATCAACTTCATCCCATCGAGACGATTCTCTTTGGCCACGTGACGGCCAGCAAACTCAGTAAACGTTTCCTTCAACCGGTCGACCAGCCGTGCCTGTACATCCGGCGCCAGATGCAAGTTCACTCGAATCGGCCAGAACTCCCCTCCCACGCGGCGGAAAAGATCCTGAAGCTGATCCCTGAGCGACTTTTGCCGCGCTCCAATCATTTCCGCTACCAGCAGGCAAGCCAGAATCCCATCCTTCTCCGGAAGGTGTCCGCGTATCGTCATCCCCGCGCTCTCTTCTCCACCGAGAGCAATCTTGTCGTCGCGCAGAAGCGGACCCACATATTTGAAGCCAACAGGTGTCTCGTAGAGTTGAACGCCATGCAGCTTCGCAACCGCATCCAGCAGATGCGTCGTTGCCACGCTTCGCGACGCGCCCAGCTTGTACCCGCGCGTCTCGAGCAAGTAATCAAATACCAGCCCTAGAATATGATTGGGCGAAACGAACCAACCGTCTCGATCGAGAATCCCAAACCGATCTGCATCGCCATCGGTCGCCAAGCCCGCCAGCGCCTTCTTTTCAATCACCTCTTTTTTCAGCGGCGCAAGATGGTCTTCCGATGGATCGGGCCCGCTGCCATCAAACAGCACGTCGCGAGACTTTCGAATTGCCGTAAGCTCCACACCGTGGCTGCCGAGTATCCCGTCAAGCCATCCCGCCCCGCATCCGTGCAGCGCATCGCAAACGAAGCTGCCCTTCGCTTTCTTGATCACGTCGAAACGAACCAGCTTCTCGAGTTGCGCAAAATACGGCTCGCGCGGATTGATCCGCGGGAAGTCATCCTCAACCTCAAGCATTGAGCCAGGCTGCTCGCCAAGAGCCGCCGCACGCTTCTCGATGTCCTTCGTGATCTCGGGCAGCGCCGGACCGCCATCAGGCCCCGAAAATTTCAATCCGTTGTACTCGGCAGGATTGTGGCTGGCAGTAATATTTATGCCGCCGTCGAGTTTTCCGTAAAGGATCGCGTGTGCAATCGTCGGGGTCGGCGTAAATTCATTGCAGAAGAGAATCTTGCAACCGTGCTTTTCCAGCACGCTCGCGGCCGTCCGGGCAAAATCCTCGGAGAAGAACCGCGTATCGTAGCCTACGATCAGCGTCGGAGATTTCTTCAGCGAAAGCACATGCCCCGCAATCGCCGCAGCCGCTCGGCGCACGCCGCCAAACGTAAAGTCCTCGGCCATCACGCCGCGCCAACCCGAAGTTCCGAAATGGATCGCTTCACTCACCATGAAAACGTATTGTATCTTGGCTTGCAAGCAAGGTGAACGCAATACGCGATTCCCAAGAGTAAATTTGCGACGCCTTGAGCGAAGTAAACAAGATGGCGTTCGAATGACGGACAAATTGGTCGTGCTCGTCACATGCCGTTCGGCAAAAGAAGCGGAGCGTATCGCCCGTAGGCTGGTCGAGACGCGCCTCGCCGCCTGCGGCAATATTCTGCGCAGTCCAGTCCGCTCGATTTATCGCTGGAAGGAAAAAATCGAATCAGCAAGAGAAGTTTTGCTGGTAATAAAAACCTCGCGCAGCAGGTTCCCGGAGCTCCAAGCGGCAATAAAGCGCCTGCACAGCTACGAAGTGCCCGAAATCATCGCGTTACCCATCGCCGCCGGATCCCAGAGTTACCTTTCCTGGCTAGCAGAATCAGTCGCCCCACGAAAAAAGCGCTAGCAGATCGCGCCAACGCCCTCATCAAGTCTGTGCGCTCTTCGCGCGCCGCTCGCCGATCACCCGCATCAATTTCCGGCTGCGCCGCACCAGAAAATCCCAATATTTGATCGGCATCAGCCGCTGCATACGATCCAATTGCACCGCATCGCCCCCCACAAGAATCCGCGGCTCATTCGCCAGAACCCCGTCCACAATCCGATCGGCCGCTTTCTCTGGCGGCATCTGTGCCAACACATCAAACATCTCGAGCGTCACGTCGCGAGCCTTCGGATCCGATTTCCCGCTCACACGCGCTCGCTTCGCAATCGGCGTTCGAATCCCTCCCGGGTGCACGCACGATATGCTCACTGAGCTTCCATCCAGCTCGTGCATCAGCGCCTCAGTAAATCCTCGCACCGCAAACTTGCTAGCGCTGTACGCGGTCTGTCCCGCCGGGGCGATGATTCCGTAAATGCTGGACATATTCACAATGTGCGCCCGCGGCTCCTTCCGCAAAATCGGAAGAAAATTCGCCACACCATACAGCACGCCGTAAAAATTAATCTTCATCAACCAATCAAACTCTTCCAGCGTCAGCTGCTCAAACGTTCCATGCATCGCCACGCCGGCAATATTCATCAGCAGCGTCACGCGTTCGTGCCGCTCCACTACCTCCGCGGCAAACCGCTCCATGCGTCCCCGGTCCGCCACATCCACCAGATGGCACGAAAGCGAAGCGCTCGTCCCGCCAAGCTGCTCCATCGTCTCGGTCAAGCCTGCAGAATCCACATCCGCCAGTGCCAGCGACATTTTCTCTCTCGCCAACCGGTGCGCCAGCCCTCGCCCAATCCCCGAACCCGCTCCGGTAATCACGGCCACGCCGCCCTGAAGCTTCAACGGTTCTTGACGATCGCTCATTCCAGCCTCGCTCACAAACGAGCTCACAAAGAAAAACACAACCTGACGCACACGAAAGCAGCGGCCTCGAAAAACAACCGAGGGTACCCTATCGCGCCGAAGCCGCGCTTGCAATGTTTGTTGTTTCGGGAATTCCGGCGAAATTCGTCATCGGTGGGGCGGCCGGTAGATATGAATCTCAGTAGGGGCGCATCTAAGACGCGCCCGCGACGCCCGCCCCATCTCTGCGCCATTCATCTCGCGCCGCCAGCGAAACAAACCACAAGCGCCATACGCGCAGCACAAAATCCCGACTAGACTTTCGCCAACGCCTGATCCAAATCCCCAATCAAATCTTCCACATCCTCGATGCCCACCGACAGCCGCACCAGTCCTTGCGTAATCCCGATCTCCTTCTGAATCTCCGGCGGCACCGAAGCATGCGTCATCAACGCAGGATGCGAAATCAAAGTTTCCACTCCACCCAGGCTCTCCGCCAGCGAGCAAATCCGCACGTGATTCAATAATTTCTTCGCCGCTTCCAGCGAACCAAGATCGAACGACAACATCCCGCCAAATCCGCGCTGTTGCCGCTTCGCGATCTCATATTGAGCATGCGAAGCAAGCCCAGGATAAATCACGCGCTTCACCTTCGGATGCGACTCCAGAAATTTCGCCACCGCCATGCCGTTCGAGTTATGCCGGTCCATCCGCACCGCGAGCGTCTTGACCCCTCGCGACACAAGAAAACAATCCATCGGCGCCAGCCCAGCCCCTGCCGAGCGCTGGATAAAATAAATTTTCTCCGCGTCTCCCGGACGCGTTAGGATCGCCGCGCCCCCCGTGCAATCGCTGTGCCCATTCAAATATTTCGTCATCGAATGGACCACAATGTCCGCCCCAAACTCGATCGGCCGCTGCAAATAAGGGCTTAAGAAAGTATTGTCCACTACGAACGTAAGATTCCGCGTCTTGCAAATCCGCCCCACCGCCGCAAGATCCGTCACGATCATCGTTGGATTCGTCGGCGTCTCCACGTAGATCATCCGCGTGTTCGGCTTGATTGCTTCTTCAATCTTCTTCAGACAAGAAGTGTCTACATAGCTGAACTCGAGTCCGAAATCGACCAGCAGCTTCGTCGTCAGCCGAAAAACTCCGCCATAAACCGCCTGCGAAAGAATCGCGTGCTCGCCAGGCCGCAACAGCCGGAAAACCGCATCGATTGCCGCCATCCCGGAAGTGAACACATACGCCGCATGGCCGCCTTCCAACTTCGCCACCGTTCGCTCGAGCGCTTTCCGATTGGGATGATTCGTTCGCGCGTAGTCGTAACCCTTGTCTTTGCCCATCTCCTCGAGCACATATGTCGACGTCTGATAAATCGGCGCGACGATCGATCCAGTCAGCGGATCAGGCTCCTGTCCCACGTGGATGGCGTCGGTCGAAAACCCCATGCTTCCTCCTGAATGAAAATGCAGCGGATGTATTTCGCTCGCTATCATACCTTGCGTCTCTGAACTCGCGGCATCAATGGCTCGCAAAGATACACCGCCAAAATGGCTCTGTCGCTGCGCCGGGCGCTGCGGGTGCAAAAAAGCCTCGGACGCACACAACGGTTGAGGCAATCGCCCGAATGGAGTAGAAGTGAAGTGCTATGCGATTCGCGTTTAGCCCCAGAATATTTCGCGCCTCACGCGGGTTCGGAATCATCTTGGCACTGTTCTTGCTATACGCAACTCTCTCCAGCGGTCAGCCACGCGCCTCTATGCCCGCTGTCTTTCAGGAATCTCAGCAAAATCAAACCACTTCCCAGGAGAAACCGTCCCAAGATAAACCCGCCGACAGCAAGAAGGATTCCAAACCTTCCGATCCAACGACAACCAGACTCCGAATTCACGTCACCGCTGACGATAAACCTGTTGGCAATGCCAGCGTTTACGTCCGTTTCCCAGTCGCCGGCGGAATATTCCATAAGGACAAACTCAGCGAACTGAATTTGAAAACGAACGAGGATGGCTCGGCGAAGGTTCCCGATATTCCTCGCGGCAAAATCCTAATTCAAGTAGTCGCAAAGGGTTGGAAGACGTACGGCAAGTGGTACGAGATAGAGTCCGAAGCAATGACCGTCGAAATAAAACTCGAACCGCCGGCTCATTGGTATTAAAACGCCCCGCGCCAGAATTTTCTGACTACACTGAAAACTGCACACAACTTGTGCAAAATGCATCAACCCCACGTTTTCTTCGGTTTTTGATTCGCAACAAAGCTTTTCCACACGGTTTTCAACAGAACTGTTGAAAACTTTCACAGGCCATTCATCATTCGCGCCTCTTCTTCGCGAACGTATGGCTCGCAAATTGCCTCCGCAAAGAAAAATCGCAGCCCGACGATGCGACGCTCCCACAGCCGATTCGGCCCGCGCATTCACTTCCGTCCCGCTGGCTCTTTCCAGTGGCACAGGCACTCCTGCCTGTGCGCCGTTATTTACGGCAAGGCCACAACAACTCCTCAAGGTATCAATCGCATCTAGCCTTCTCCAAAAGTTTTCAGCAAGCTTCGCGTGATATCATTTTCTCCTCACGGAGACGCCCCTCTCGCAGATGAAGCAACTCATCCTCAACGCCGACGACTTCGGCCTGACCCGCGGAGTAAATGAAGGAATTATCCGAGCACATCGCGAAGGAATCCTCACCAGCGCCACAGTGATGGCTTGCGGCCCTGCCTTCGATCACGCTGTCGAACTTGCGAAACTCAATCCGCGCCTGGGAGTTGGCTGCCACTTGGTTCTCGTAGGTGGAAAAGCAGTCGCTCCGCTCGAAGAAATTCCGTCGCTCGCATCCAAAGACGGCCGCCTCCCCGATTCGCTGGGCGGTTTCGTAACGCGCCTCTCCACAGGAATGATTCGCCCCAAGGAAATCGAAAGGGAATTGCGATCTCAAATCTTGAAAATACGCGCAGCGGGCATCGAGCCGACGCATCTCGACACCCACAAGCACACCCACGCGCACCCAGTTGTCATGGGAGCTTTAAGTCGAGTGGCGCGCGAACTCGGAATTCCGCGCGTGCGTAAACCAATGGAGAACCTGCGAGATTCGTGGGAGTCTTCGCGCGGCGAACGCCCCGCTATGTTGCCGGAACTTTTCGCCGCCGCCGCGTCTCGAATGGTCACGCCCATATTCCAATCTACTTCGCGAAGGTATGACTTGCGGTCACCAGATTATTTCCTGGGTCTCGCCAGGACTGGCCGCCTCCGTCCCGAAGCTCTCCGCCGGATGATTGGCGGCGTTCAAGAAGGCAGCACCGAAATCATGCTGCATCCCGGAATCTCAGACGCCGAACTGCAAACGATCGAAACGCGGCTCTCCTGGCAGCGAAATTCGGAGATGGACGCTCTGATCGACCCCGCCGTCAAGAGTGCCATCGAAGAACATGGCATTCGCTTAATCACCTACGGCGAGCTAAACTAAAATGTGTTCGGCGTACTATGACACGCCCAACTCCGCGTTGATGCGATAGTCAGCCCGGCTTATACTGCTGTAGCAGCTCCTGACACCGGAGGAAGCTTGGGAACTCGCGACTTGCGTCCGAAATATTCGATCGTCGTCCCTTTTCACGACGAACAGGAAAGCGTCCGCGAACTCCACGCCCGCCTCGCTAGTGTGATGACCGGCCGATTTGAACCCGTCGAGTTCGTTTATGTGGACGATCAGAGCAGCGACGCGACTCCGCAAATTCTCAGCGAGATTGCCCTCGACGATCCTCGCGTCACCGTCGTTCGTCTCAAGCGCAATTACGGCCAGACCACCGCTCTCGCCGCCGGTTTTGACTACGCTTCCGGCGAAATCATTATCTCCATGGACGGCGACCTGCAGCACGATCCGGACGATATCCCGGTAATGCTGGAAACCTTTGAATCCACCGGCAGCGACATCGTCAGCGGCTGGCGCCAGAAGCGCGTGGACAATTTCATCATGCGCCGCTTGCCGTCGCGCGTTGCCAACTGGATGATGGCCAAGCTCTCCGGAGTCGACATCCACGATTTCGGCACCACCTTCAAAGTCTATCGCCGCGAAATCATCAAGGACATCCGCCTGTACGGCGAAATGCACCGCTTCATTCCCGCGCTCGCAGCCCTCAACGGCGCAAAAATCGTCGAAGTACCGATCAAGAATATCGTTCGTCCCGGCGGAAAATCCCACTACGGAATTTCGCGCACTCTCCGGGTCTTCTTCGATCTGCTCACGATACGCTTCCTCCTCCGCTATATGACGCGCCCGCTCCACTTCTTTGGCCCGGCCGGACTGCTCGGAATGATCACAGGCGGCGGTATTCTTACCGTCCTGTTTGCAAAAAAGGTTTTGTTCGGCACCTCGATTTTCGTGCAGCACGGTCCCTTGCTCATCCTCGGCATGATGCTCTCTCTCTTCGGTGTGCAATTGCTTGCGATGGGTCTTGTCGGCGAACTCTTGATGCGCACTCACTTTGAATCCCGCGTTGAGCCCATGTACCGCGTCGAGCGCGTGACGGGCGCATCCGCGCCTCCGGAATCGGTCCACCGTTCTTCTGACAATCCAGTTGCCGCCCGCAGGGCTGGTCAATAAATACAGCGTTTCCTCGACTGCCTCCTGCCTCCCTTTTCGCATCAAAATAACGGAGGCCCGTATGGGCGGTGCCTCGTCTTAAGTAACGCAGAATTTGAAAGGAAAGCCCGCCCAACACAATGCCCGTCCGACAATGGAGGACACATGTTTCGCAAAATAGTCTTGTCCGCCGCAACAGTCCTTGTTGCCGCTTCACTAATTTGGGCCGCCAACGACCCGTGGAAATCGAAGCCTTACGACCAGTGGGACGATAAAGACATTCACCGAATCTTCAACGATTCTCCCTGGTCCAAAGTCGTGCAGATTGGAAGTTCCTCGCCTTCTCCCTCCGGCATGCCCGCCGATACGAGCGCTGCCAATTCTTCGGGTCAGCAGACACGTGGCATGGGCGGAGGAGGACAATATGGCCAGCCCTCCGCTCCCGCGCAAACTCCCCAGCCGTCTTCCACCGCAGAGACACCCTTCGTGGTTCGCTGGGTTTCATCGAGAACGATTCGCGAAGCTGCAATACGCAACGCGATTCTGAAAGGCCAATTGAAGCCGGAGGATGCCTCGAAAGACCTCGCACAACCGATTGACATGTATCAAGTGCTCGTCGCAGGCCCGAACATGAAGCCCTTTCAATCCGCGGATGAAAGCGCCCTCAAGAGCAACGCCGTCCTCGAAACGAAGCGCACCAAGCAAAGGCTCACGCCGAGTGACGTAAAAATCCAGCACGGCGCCGATGGCTCGATCGAAAGCGTGATTTTCTTGTTTCCGAAGAAAGCCGCGAGCGGTGAGCCGTCCATAACGCCCAACGAGAAAGGCGCCGATTTCGTCGCCACGCCGAGCGGCGTGAAGATTAGCGCTTCGTTCGATTTCTCAAAAATGGAAGACACACAGGGCCGCGATTTGTAGTTCAATAGGGACCATATTGGGGTGCCTAACCCAGAAACCCGAAGGAGTGTGTCCATGAAGAAGTCCCTATCCGGTCTTGCAGTGATCGTTCTTTGCAGCCTTGGTTTGGCCTCAGCCTCATTTGCACAGATGATGCGCGGCGGTGGTCCTCCGCAGTTTGCCGGCGTATTCAACCCCAAGGTGGGAGTCGGCGCCGCTTATGAAGTCCAAAAGCAGGATGGCAACAAGACCATGGAGATGGCCATCGTCGGGAAAGAGACCGTCGATGGAAAGGACGCCTACTGGTGGGAGATGGCCATGCCCGACGAAAGAATGGGCGGCGAACTCGTTTTCAAGACCCTTCTGGTAATGGACGGCGACAACACCCACGCCTCCAAGATGATCATGCAGCTTCCGGACAAACCTCCCATGGAGATGCCTGCCGGAATGGGACGAGGAGATCATTCTCGCGTCCCGACCGATGTTCGAAACGGTGCCGAAGACCTTGGCAGCGAATCGATCACTGTCCCAGCGGGAACTTTCACTACCGAGCACTATCGCGCAAAAGACGGCTCCGGTGACACATGGGTGGCCAAGAACGCAGGTCCATACGGTCTTGTAAAGCATCAAGGAAAAGACACCACGATGGTGCTGACCAAAGTGTTTTCAGATTACAAAGACAAAATCACGGGCACGCCCCAGCCTTTCAATCCCATGGCGCTTGGCGGTGGACAACAGCGCTAGTATTCGCGTAGGATTCCTTCAACGAATCGCGCGAGACGCCCCGGTGCAGCCGGGGCGTCTTTTTTTATTGGTTCTAGGCCTCGGGGATTTCATCTAAGTGTCTGGAGGCGGTCTTGGGAGGCACTCCTCGCATGGCGCTCAGTGGGGACAAGTTCTACCGCGCCCGCATCACCGAGCGCGACGAGATCTCCCCCGACCTCTGGAAGGTCAAACTCGATCCGGGCGGCAAGTTCGATTTCGTTGCGGGTCAGTACGCTACGCTGGGCGTGCCGGACGGTGATCGCTTGATCGAGCGCGCTTATTCCATCGTGTCTTCGCCGTACGAGCTGCAACTCGAGATTTTTTTCGAGCTCGTCCCCCAAGGCGAGTTGACTCCCCAGCTTCATCAGTTGCACGTAGGCGATGAAGTCAGCATGCGTAAGATTCCCAAGGGTCGCTTCACCCTCGATCTGAAGAGCGGCCATAAAAATCATCTGCTACTCTGCACCGTCACCGGCATTGCTCCGTACGTTTCCTACGTCCGAACCCTTCACAAGGATTGGAAAGAGAACAACATGCCGGCGGATTTGCATCTCTACATGATCAACGCTGCCAGCAGGTCGTTCGAATTTGGCTATCGCGAGGAGATCGAACGAATCGCCGCGGAAGTTCCGTGGCTAACCTACGTTCCATCGATCAGCCGTCCTTGGGAAGACCCGGAATGGCGTGGCGAGACGGGACGCGTGGAAGATTTGATTCGCAAGTATAGCGATCAGTGGGGACTAACTGGCGATACCACAACGGGATATCTTTGCGGCCATCCGCAGATGATTGAATTGGGAATGGGAATTTTGAAGCGCCGCGGATTTCCAAACCAGTCGCTGAAGCAGGAAGTTTACTGGATTCCTCCGAAAGCCGGCGCGTGATGCAATCTCAATCCGAGCGAGCGCCTGCAAGGGGCTTGCGACGCCCGCCGGAAAGGAATCCGCAGCTAGCCTAACGCGTGGGCGCAGGACTCGTTGCGGCAAGTTCTTCGATCGCGCTGGACATTGCGCGAATCGGCGTTGAGACGTGCACGGTCTCGTCGTTCTCGTTCACATCCACCACGATGGATCCGCCGCTCTTCGCCACCCGCACGTTCTGCCCCGGTTCCTTCACGTCTACAAATGTGATGTCGTCCGATTCGCTCAGCGCATCAAGGCTCGCCCGTATCGTCGGCAGCCACGGCTGAATTTCGTGCGCATGTTCCGCGAGATGCTCCTTCGGAATGAAGTGCATCGCAATCGGCACGAGCATCGCCGGCGCCACGACAAAAACGTGATGCTTCTCCGGCTGCCTCGTTTCCACGTTCACTGAAATCATTCCCTCGCTACAGATGATTCCAGCCCCAGCGAGCGCGGTCCCCACGATCCCAATTCCAACTTTTCCCAGCAAAATCATTCATCACCTCAAGGCGCAGCTTTTATTCCGCCCCACTCTTTGAATCGATCCAAATCTTCACGTTCTGCTCGGCATCCTGCACCGTCACCAGCACAGTCTCGCCCGCTTCACCTAGCGCGCGGATCGCCGCTGCCACGTCGAGCTCGTTCTGCTTCGCGGTCGAAAACAGCGCGTCGACCACTTTCATCGGAACGGTAACGTCAACCTTCTGCCCGCCCTTGCCGCCCTCTTTTCCGGAGCCGCGCACATGGATGATTAGATTTCCATTGGACTTCGCCACTCGCACATCCTGTTCGCTACTCTTCACGGTCACAAATTCGTTGTCCGGCGCGGTGCGAACGGCATCGAGTATCGCGTGCAGATCAACGTCGTTGATATCGGCGCCCGAAATCGTCACGCGGCCGTTGTGCAAGTCGCCATGATTGATCGTCGGCAGAATCTTCACCGCCATCGAAAGCGGTACGTTGACGTTGACGCTTTCACCTTTCGTTCCGCCGTCTACCTTCACGTGCAGATAGCGTTCGGCAGCCGGTTTTGCCGCCGTCGTTGCGCCTCTCGCAATGCCGATCGCGACTGCGATCGTCGCCACTAGCAGCAAGCACGAAACCGCGACCGCTGGTTTCTCTCTTCGCATGGTCGTGAAACCTCCTGTTGTTTCCATGTCGCTATGTACGGAGGCAGCCGCGAGAATGTTCCCTGGAATTTTTTGAAAAATGCGCTCTAGAAATGAGGGCTGTCAGTTCGTCAATCGGTGGGGCACTTGAAATAACTGGCGGCGAGAGGCGGCAGGCGCAGGCGGATTGACCATGATTTCCCGTTCCACGGTATGGGTTCGGCGTTGATTCCGCCGCCGTTTCCCGCGCCGCTGCCCCAGTAATAGCCGGAGTCCGTGTTAAGAATTTCGCGGTAGTAGCCGGGGCGAGGTACGCCCACTCGATATTCATCGCGAATTACGGGCGTGAAGTTGCACACCACGACGATGGCATCGTCCTGATTTCTCGCGCGGCGCTGAAAAGCGATCACGCTGTTTGCGGCGTCGTTGGCTTCGACCCACTCGAAGCCCGCCCATTCGAAATCGAGCTCGTGCAGGGCAGGTTCTTGGAGGTGCAGGCGGTTCAGGTCCGCCATTAGTTGCTGGATGCCGCGATGCGGCGGCGAATCTTGAAGCGCCCAATCGACGCTGGCTTCATCCCAAAATTCCTCTCGCTTCGCGAGCTCGCTGCCCATAAACAAAAGCTTCTTGCCTGGATGCGCCCACATGTATCCGAACAGCAGGCGGAGATTTGCGAATTTTTGCCAATCGTCACCCGGCATTTTTTCGAGTAGAGAGCGTTTACCGTGGACCACTTCATCGTGTGAAAGCGGCAAAACGAAATTCTCGGTGAACGCGTAGATCATGGAGAACGTGAGTTCGTTGTGGTGATATTTCCGGTGAATCGGATCGTATTCCATGAATCGCAGGGTGTCGTTCATCCAGCCCATATTCCATTTCAAGTCGAAGCCGAGCCCACCAAGATAGACGGGCCGCGACACCGCTGGCCACGACGTGGACTCTTCCGCAATCGTCAGCGCGCCGGGATGCTGCGTGTGCAGCACCTCGTTCAAATGCTTGAGGAAGCCAATCGCTTCGAGATTTTCACGGCCACCGAAGCGGTTTGGAATCCATTCGCCAGGGTTGCGCGAGTAGTCGAGGTAGAGCATGGACGCGACCGCGTCCACGCGCAGCCCATCGAGGTGATACTTGTCGATCCAGAACAGCGCGTTTGAAATCAAAAAGTTCTGCACTTCGTTGCGGCCGTAATTGAAGACGAGCGTGCCCCAGTCGGGATGCGCGCCTTTGCGCGGGTCGGCGTGCTCGTAAAGATGCGTGCCATCGAAGAATGCGAGGCCGTGCGCGTCGCGGGGGAAATGCGCGGGCGTCCAATCGAGAATCACTCCGATGCCTTCCTGATGACAGCGATCGACGAAGTACATAAAGTCTTCAGGCGTTCCGAATCGGCTGGTCACGGCGAAATATCCGACGGTCTGATATCCCCACGATTTGTCGAGAGGATGTTCCATCACGGGCATCATCTCAACGTGCGTGTAGCCCATTCCCTTGACGTATGGAATCAGCTCATCTGCGAGTTCGCGATAGGTGAGCCAGCGATTTCCGTCATCGCGCCTTCGCCGCCACGAACCGAGATGCACTTCGTAGATTGACATTGGCGAATGCAGCCAATCGCGCGATGCTCGCTGCGCGAGCCATGCGGCGTCGTCCCACTGATGCTTGTCGATATCGACGACGACGGAAGCATTGTTGGGACGCTTCTCGGCCGCGAATCCGTAAGGATCGGATTTCAATCCCCAATAGCCAGCGCGAGACTTAATTTCAAACTTGTACAGCGTGCCTTCGTCGAGGCCAGGAATGAAAAGTTCCCAGATTCCCGTCTCGCCGCGTATTCGCATCGGGTGCACGCGGCCGTCCCAGAAGTTGAAATTTCCGACAACGCTGACGCGCAGCGCATTCGGCGCCCACACGCCGAAGTGAACGCCGCGAACGCCAGCCATTTCGCGTACGTGCGCGCCAAGCTTTTCGTATTTCTGGTAATGCGTGCCTTCGCCGGAAAGATAAAGATCGTAGTCGGTGAGCAGCGGCGGGAAAGCGTAAGCGTCAAACGTGTCGACCGAATTGCCATCCGGGAATCTGAAATAGAGGCGATAAGAAGTCGCCGCGATTTCCTGGTTGTCACGTAGCTGGCTGACGTTATTCTGTACAGTTGCTTCAAACACGCCGCCCGGATGAATTTTCTCTGCGGCAATCGCTGAGCGCCGTCCTGCAGAACTGCCCAGCCATTCGACGGCCATCTCGCTCGCTGCGGGATGATAGGCGCGGATTGCCAAGGCTCGCTTTCCGCCGCGGTCGAGCCAATGCGGCCCGAGAAATTGGAACGGGTCAGAGGATTCGGCGCGAACGATGCGCTCGATCTCGCTCTGGCTCGCGTCGAGAGGCTTAACGGGTGCTTCGGACTTGGAATCTCGTATTGACATGATCGAACTCACTTGGTTGCTGGGCAGGGCTAAGTTTTCGTGGGTAAGAATCGGACCAGTTCTGGGTACGGATCTGCATGGCTTGGGGGGTGAAACACCGCCGATTAGAAATTCGTAAGTATCTGTAAAGAAGCTTGTTACGGTAAGTTTTAATCGCGCTACCGTGTATTAGAACACCCGTCGCGACCGCGAGCGCGTCGCGGGTTCCACGGCCGAGTTGGCGCGGACTTTTCACAACCCTGTGATGACGGTAGCAGGTGGGCACGCTCGTTTCAACAGGAACTTGGCTTGGGGTTCTCATTATGAGAACCTCGGAACTTATGAGCAGCAGACCGGTGGATCTGGACGACAAAAATTACGGCAGACTTCTGCAGCAGGCGCTTCCGCACGTGATCCGCGCGGAGGATGAATATGAGAGGTTCACGAAGGAACTAATGCGTTTGGACGAACTGGACGAGCCTACCCGGGAGCTGGAAGAACTCGCTGAGCTATTGACGGTGCTGATTGATGAGTATGAGGAACGGCGTTATCCGATTCAGAAGGCGAGTCCGCAGCAAACATTGAAGCATTTGATGGAGGCGCGCGGGCTAACGCAGAAAGATCTTCGAAAGGTGTTTGGATCGAAAGGCATTACCTCCGAGGTTTTTCACAGCAAGCGATCGATCAGCAAAGCACAGGCAAAAAAACTTGCGGAGTTTTTTCACGTGGGTGTCGAAGTGTTCATTTAGGTCTCTGTGCCGCCCCTCCGGGGCTTTGTGTATTTTCTCGCGATGACTACCCACAGCTTGCGCTGTGGGCTACGTTGTGTCGCCCCTCCGGGGCTCTGCGCAAATAGGGACGGCACAAAGCGGGTCACCCGAAAAGATATTTCGGATCGTATTCAATACCGTGCTTGGCGAGAATCGCTTGAAACTCTTCGTCAAAACCAATCTTCCGGTGGTGCGCCTCCTGGTTGTGGATGTATCGGGTCACGGATTCGAGATTTGACGAACTCACGCTGAAAGCCCCATATCCTTCCTGCCACGAAAACTCTTGTACTTGGTCGCTCATCCATTTCGAGGAATTGGATTTCAGCAGTTGGACGGCTTTCGCCAGCGCAAGTTTCGGGGGGAGGTGAAACAGGAGGTGTACGTGGTCTTGGGCCCCGCCGACTATTAGCGCGATCATCTCATAGTTTTTACAGATGCCAGCCAAGTAGGCCCACAATCGTGGCTGCAATTCCTTGGGAATCGTTTTGCGGCGTTCCTTCGTGCTGAAAATTGCGTGAACGTGGGTTTCGAGAGAATGCATGAGCCACTGTGCCGCCCCTCCGGGGCTTTATGCTACCTCAGATGGCGTCCCACAGCTTTCGCTGTGGGCTACGTTGTGTCGCCCCTCCGGGGCTTGATGTGCCTATTCACCGAAGACGGATTTGAGACATCGAGTTTGAGGGTGGCGGGCTTTCAGTAATGAGGTTCGGTGGTGTTGGACTTGAGTGGCAAAGTCAGGTAGGTTAGCGGCGTCCCTGGGGCAGGCAGCGGGGCAATCCAAATCAAGGAGAAATTCGATGATTCGACTCGTTCGCCTGATTTTTGTGGTCGCTGCACTGTGCGTGACGCTTTTTGGCGGGGTTGTGCGCGCGCAGGATAGTGCGCAACCAAAGAAACAGCCGACGGCGACGGAGGCTGTCGTCGCGAACTGGAACGATGTTGGCAACCGGCTCGTGGCGATGGCCGAGGACTGGCCCGAGGATAAATACGATTACAAGCTTGCGCCCACCACTCGTACTTTTCAGGAAGTGATTCTGCACGTGGCGGGGTCGAATTACGACATGTTGAACAAGATGACGAAATCGAAGCTCGGGGATGGACGAAACGATCCGGCTGCGGCTGATTACAAGACGAAGGCGGCTACTGTGGCGTTTTTGAAGAAGTCGGTTGAGGATGGGGCGGCGCTGGCGAAGAAGCAGGGGGATGCGGGGGTGGTCAAGCTGCTTGAGTATTGGGATGGGTATACAGAGCACATGGGGGAGCATTATGGGTTGTTGGTGGCGTATTACAGGGCTAGTGGTGGAGTGCCGCCGGAGTCTCGGCCGAAGAAATAGGTGAGTGTTCAGTGTAGCGAGATGGTGTTCGTGCCAAGGTCGTCGTTGGAAGCTGCGAGAAAAACGCACAGGCAAGAGTGCCTGTGCCACTGGGGGCCGAAGAAGTAAGTAGCGGCGGAGGCGGGGACGCGTTGAGGACGGCGAGGAGCACTCAGCGATACGACACGGCTGTGCACGGTGGTGCGCGGGCGGGTCTGAGACCCGCCCCTACGGACGGAAATTCGTGTGCGGCCGTGTTTGTTGCATGGGGGGAATTTTTTGTACGGTTGGAATTTGTTGGCGGGGCTTGGAGGGGTAGTGCGGAATGGGGCGATGGGGAAGATGGCGGCTGCTGCGGCTTGGCTGGTGGTGGCGATGACTGTGTTTCCGATTTTTGTGGCGCCGGCGCGGGGGCAGGATCGGACGCAGGGGCGTTCGATGGTTTTGACACGGGAGGGGATTGTGGCGGCGGAGAGTCCGCTTGCGGCGCAAGCCGGCGCTACGATCCTTGCTCGCGGCGGGAACGCTGTGGATGCGGCGGTGGCGACGAATGCGGTGATGGGCGTCGTCGAGCCGATGATGAATGGAATTGGCGGCGATCTTTTCGCGATTGTGTACGAAGCGAAGACCGGGAAGCTTTACGGATTGAATGCGAGCGGCTGGTCGCCAGCGAAGCTTTCGATCGAATTTCTCAAGAGCAAGGGAGTCAGCGGAAAGATGCCGGCCGATGGCATTCAATCCGTGACTGTGCCCGGAGCGGTGGACGGATGGTCGCAGCTGCTTTCGCGATTGGGGACGAAGAAATTTTCGGAAGTGCTCGAGCCGGCGATTCGCTACGCGAACGAAGGGTTTCCCGTGCCGGAATGGGACGCGGCTTATTGGAATCTTGCGGAAGGCGTGTTGAAGGCCGATGCGAATGCTGCTGCAACTTTTTTGGTTAATGGACGAGCGCCGCGGCTTGGCGAAGTATTTCGCAATCCGGATCTGGCGCGTTCTCTCGAGTTGATTGCCAAAGATGGGCGCGATGGATTCTATAAAGGCGGGATTGCGCAGCGTATTGTGGCGACCGAATCGAAGATGGGCGGCGTGATGTCCGCGGAGGATTTGGCGGAGTTCGCGAGCGAATGGGTGGAGCCTATCTCGACGAGTTATCGCGGCTGGACCGTTTACGAAATTCCGCCGAATGGGCAGGGGATCGCGGCGCTGATGATGTTGAACATGATGGAGACACTTCCGCTCGCGAAGTACGGGCACAATTCGGCGGATGCGTTGCACGTGATGATTGAGGCGAAAAAGTTGGCGTATGCCGATATGTACCGCTTCGTGGCCGATCAAAAATTCAGCCGTGTTCCGGTTTCAGGGATGCTGTCGAAGGAGTACGGCGCTCGGCGCGCGAAGCTGATCGATATGGCGAAGGCGAATTGCAACGTGTCAGCGGGAGAGCCCGAATTTTCGACGAAAGGCGACACTACTTATCTGACCGTGGTGGACCGAGACGGAAATATGGTGTCGCTGATTCAGAGCAATTTCTCGGAGTTTGGATCGGGGATCGTTCCTGATGGGACGGGTTTTGTGCTGCAGAATCGGGGAGCTCTGTTTAGTCTCGATCCCGCGTCACCGAATGCGCTGGCGGGGCACAAGCGGCCTTTGCATACGATTATTCCGGGATTTATGACGCGGGGCGACGAGCGGATTGCGTTTGGCATCATGGGCGGATTCAATCAGGCGCAGGCGCATGCGCAGTTTGTGGCGAATGTGGTGGATTTCGGGATGAACATTCAAGCTGCGCTGGAAGCGGCGCGATTCTCGAAACATACCTTTGCGGGATGTGACGTGGAGATGGAGGATCGCATCGATGCCGCGGTGCGTAGGGCGCTTGGCGAACGCGGACATGAGATCCAGGTAAACGGCAGCTTTTCCTCGGACATGGGCGGCGGGCAGGCTGTGCGGCGCGATTTTTCGACGGGCGTGAACTTTGGAGCGTCCGATCCGCGCAAAGACGGTGCGGCGATTCCGCAGGCGGTAGCTGCGAAATAGGCGAAAGTCAAAGACCTCAGGTCATCCCGATCTAACGGCGATCGGGAGGGACCTGAGCTACGGTTGCGGCGGTTGAGAGCGCGGGAGATTCGCCGGCAGGACTGCATCGGAGTTCTTCGCAAGATGATTGCGCGCCTTTGGAAGACTACGCAGTGTGTCGTAAGTGCCTCTAAATGCTTCACTTTGGTACGAACGTACCATTGTGACGCATCTCACCCGCCGATATACCTAGAGCGTGGGGTGCTTCCGCGGAGTTGTGTGCCGGCTCCGAAACCTATCCTATGCCATCACGAACTGAGGAAGTCGGCGCTGAGCGACCGAAATCGCGGCGCGGGGCCGAGAAACGAAAAGACAGAAGTGTGGCGGCGGAGGGAACGAGCCCGTCTCCCGTTGCGGACCGGGAGAGTCCGTACCCGGTAGAACATGCAGCTTACCTGCAGGCGCTAACCGAAAACAATCCTCTGGGAATCGTAGTGCTCGATGTGCAGCATCGGGTGCTGATGTGTAATCCAGCTTTTGAGACGCTATTCGGCTGTCAACAATCAGAAATTCTAGGTGCGGACCTCGATTCGTTGCTTGCGCCTCATGGCGCGATGAAGGAAGCCGCGGCGTTGACGCGCCGTTCGAACGCTGGACATGTGGTGCGGGAAAAAGCGAAGCGACTGCGAAGCGACGGATCGCTCGTAGATGTGCAGATACTGGGAGTTCCGATTTCGGCTGACGGAAAATTGGTCGGCAGCTTCGGGATGTATGAAGACATCACGGAGCGAAGACGCGCAGAGCAGGCGCAGAGAGAAGCGGAAGAGCGATTCCGCAGTCTTTTTGAGAACGCCACGGAAGGAATTTTTCAGACCACCACGGACGGGCGGTACCTGAGCGTGAATCCTGCGCTGGCGCGGATGTGCGGATTTGCGTCACCTGCGGAAATGATTTCGACGGTGGAAGATTTGGGCAAAGAGATGTATGCCGACCCGAATGTTCGGGGCGTGTTCAAGCAGCTGATTGAAAAATACGGGTCGGTGAAGGATTTCGAATACGAGGTACGACGAAGAGACGGGGCGAAAATCTGGATTTCCGAGAACGCGCACGTGGTGCGGGATCCGGACGGTGAAATTTTATCGTATGAAGGAACCATCGAAGATATTACGGCGCGGAAGCGAGCGGAGCTGGAGCGGCAGGTAACGTTTGAGATCATCCATGCGGTGAACGTGACCGACAATCTGGATGATTTGCTGGGGTTGATTCATCTTGCCCTGAAAAAAGTGCTGTACGCGGAGAACTGTTTCATCGCGCTGTATGAATCGGCGACAGGGATGTTTCATTTCCCCTTTTTCGTGGATCAGTTTGACGAGGCGCCGCCGCCGCAACGAGTCGGGAAGAGTTGTACCGCGCACGTCTATCGAACGGGTCAGCCGATGCTGATTCCGCAGCGAACATTTGATTTGCTCGCTGCGGAAGGGAAGGTGGAACTGGTCGGGACGCCATCACCTTCGTGGCTGGGCGTGCCGCTGAGGACGCCGGCGGCGACGATTGGCGTGCTTGTGGTGCAGCACTACGAGGACGAAAACGCTTACACGGAGCGCGACCAGGAATTCCTAGGCTCGGTGGGCGGGCAGATTGCGCTGGCGATTGAGCGGAAACGTTCGGAAGAGAAGGTGAGGGAGAGCGAAGCGCGGCTGCGGGTGCTGGTGGAGCAGTTGCCGGCGGTGTTGTGGACAGTGGATCGAAATTTGCGTTTTACTTCCGCGCTGGGAGCTGGATTTGTGCGGCTGAAGATAAAGCCGGATGAGCTTGTGGGCATGTCGCTGCTGGATTATTTCGAAACGGCCGATCAGACATTCTTGCCGATTGCGGCGCATCGCCGAGCGGTGGCGGGCGAGCCGATGACGTTCCACGTGGAGTGGAAGAGCGGCTCGTACGCGTGCCATGTGGAGCCGCTGCGGGATTCCGATGGGCAAGTTTCCGGCGCGATCTGTATGTCGCTCGACATCACGGACCGGAAGCAACTGGAGGAACAGCTGCGGCAGGCGCAGAAGATGGAGGCCGTGGGACGGCTGGCGGGCGGGATCGCGCATGACTTCAATAATTTGCTGATGGTGATTCAAGGCTATAGCGATCTCCTGGTCGAGCGGCTTCCGGGTGGCGACCCGTTGCGCAGAAATGCGGAGCAGATTCAGATGGCGTCACAGCGGGCGTCGTCATTGACGAGGCAGTTGTTGGCGTTCAGCCGGAAGCAGATGCTGGCGCCGAAGATTTTGAATGTGCAAAGTGTTGTGGCGGAGATGGAGAAAATTTTGCGGCGGCTGATTGGCGAAGATATTCAGCTGGAGACATCGTCGGCGCCCGATCTCGGACTGGTAAGGGCGGATCGAAGCCAGATCGAGCAGGTGATTCTGAACTTGGCTGTGAATGCGCGCGATGCGATGCCGGAGGGCGGTCGGCTCACGATTGAGACTGCGAATGTGGAGCTCGACTCGTCATATTCGCATCCGCCGGCGGTGCTGTCGCCGGGCAGATATGTGATGCTGGCGGTGACGGACAACGGGTGCGGCATGGATGCCGAGACGCAGGCGCACGTGTTCGAGCCTTTCTTTACGACAAAAGAAAAGGGCAAGGGTACCGGTCTTGGGCTGGCCACTGTATATGGCGTGGTGAAGCAGAGCGGCGGATATGTCTGGGTGTATAGCGAACCGGGGCGAGGCACGAGTTTCAAGATTTATTTGCCGAGGATCGAAGAGACTGCTGTGCCTGCCGTACGAGATGGCAAGAGCGAGATGCAGATTCCGCAGCGCGGTTCTGAAACAATTCTTCTCGTGGAAGACGAGAAAGGCGTGCGGGAGCTGGCCCGCGAGTATCTTGCTTCGAGCGGGTATACGGTGATTGAGGCGGAGGACGGGCACACGGCACTGGAACTGGCCGCCATGCATGTGGGGCAGATTCACTTGCTGTTGACCGATGTGGTGATGCCCGGAATCAGCGGCAGGGAATTGGCGGAACGAGTGAGCCAGATCCGACCGGGGATCAAAATTATTTATATGTCGGGATACACGGATCAGGCCGTAGTGCATCACGGGATTCTCCGGAACGACGCTGTTTTGCTGCAAAAACCCTTCACGCTTATGACGCTGGCCGGAAAGCTGCGCGAGATGCTGGCGGTTCCCTCCGTTCAGTAACGGAAATAGCAGCCAACAGCAGCAAATCCAACGATCAAGATAATGCGGTTCTGTACGCCAATGAAACAGGTGTGCGCATGTGGGTCTTCGCAAGCGTGCCGAGCGCGGTTGTAGCATGGGTCCTCGGGAATTCGTGGCCGGTTGTAACCCCCTTATACGCCGCCAATTGCGCCGCCTTCGTGAATTTCTAGCAGGACCCGTGCGATTGGTCCGT
>Ga0307471_100000295_pt1 | contig 25182 bp, 13 predicted proteins | sample atmos_gasesAM3C__2_FD_204566 | JGI IMG/M metagenome (GOLD analysis project Ga0307471, IMG submission 204566) | Hardwood forest soil microbial communities from Morgan-Monroe State Forest, Indiana, United States - atmos_gasesAM3C_515 | ecosystem: Environmental > Terrestrial > Soil > Temperate...
GCATCGTCGGGGATTTGGAAACGGCGCAGCAGTTCGAACTTGCGCTGCCGCAGTCGAGAAGCGAGTGATCCTCGGGGTTCGTGAATAATCTTATTGTAATAATACCATAAGACTAGGCATAAAGCGAACAAGTTTTGTGAATGCGAAAATAGGAGTGTACTACTGAAGGAACACGAAACAGCAGAATCAGGCGGTTTTAAAGGAGCGCAGCAAACCAGTGGATATTAAACTTGCGAAACGCCTGCTCCTCCCGACTCCTCCCGCCCCTCCCGCCCCGACCTCACGGTAGAATAGGGACTTGCGTCTATTACCCATAATGCGCGCGAACCTCCTCCGCCCGAGCCTTTCCTTGCTCCTGAGTTGGAGTCTCATTTGCTCCCTGCTCCCTGCACAAAACGTTACACCGGCTAAGCAAACACCTTTTGACCCTCAGGGTTTGGTCAAGCCCGATCCGAAAAAAGCAAAAAAACTTTCCGAACAAGGAGCCAAAGCGGAAGCAGCGGGAAACTATGAACAGGCGCTGGCACTCTATGAAGAAGCGGCGCGTTATGCTCCCTTCGATATCACCATTGTCAGCAAGAGTGTGACCTTGCGCTCCCGGTTGGTGCGTGGCTACGTAGATGCCGCAGAGCGCCTGGCGCTGGACGCGGACTACGAAGGCGCGGTGTTGCAGTTGGCTGCCGCGCTGCATATCGATGCGGGAAACACCATTGTCCAAGAGCGGCTGAAGCAGTTGCAAGCACAGGGCCAAGCGAAGAAAGAAGTGGTGCGAGAAGAACCGCCGATTGGCCTGCCTAAGATCGAGCCATTGAAGGTGTCGCGAAGCTTCAACCTGCGGGCCGATGCCCGCGGCGCGTTCGAGCAAGTCGCTGCGGCCTATGGAGTGAAGGCCTCGTTCGACCCGGACCTTCCCCCCCGGTCCGTGCACCTGCATTTGGACGATGTCGATTTCGAGACTGCCATGACGGTAATGACCGCCGAGACCGGTACGTTTTGGCGGCCCCTGAATGCGCAACTGATTTTCATCGCGCCCGACACGGCTCAAAAACGAAAAGACTATGATCTGCAGATGGAAGAAACCTTCGTGCTACCTTCAACCGTGGACGCGGCGGATCTGACCGAACTTGTGCGCGTCATTCGCGACATGACGGGAGCGCAGCACGTCCAGCAGTCGCTCCCCTCGCGCAGCATTACCGTTCGCGACACGGTCCAGCGCGTGCGGCTCGCCGGTGAAATCCTGCGAAACCTGGAGCATGGCCGTGGCGAAGTCATCCTGGAGATCGATCTCCTCCAAGTTGACCGCAACAATGCCATCAAACTCGGCATCACTCCCCCCGCCAGCCAGCAAGTGATTCCCATTACGTCCGGCTTCGCGCAAGAGTTGCGTTCCGCGCCCAGCCTGACCGCGCTTCTCACCCTGCTTGCCTCCGTCTTTGGCGGACCGATCGGTGCTGTCGCCGGTGGCTCTGTGGGCAGTCTCGCCTCGTCGATTCCGGCCATTGCCGCCATCGGCGGAGGGAAAACCACCTTCTTGCTCGCTCTGCCCACCTTTTCTGCGGATTTTTCTCAGGCGCTCTCCCTGGTTCAGAATGGCCAGCAGGTTTTATTGCGCGCGCAGGATGGAAAACCGGCCACCTTTTTTGTCGGTGACCGCTATCCCATCACTCTCTCTTATCTTTCGGGAAGCTTGGGAGGCACAAACCTCATTCCCAATCCGAGTGGCACGGGAGTCATTCTGCCGACGGAACAGTTCACTGTGGGCCAGTCGCCGGTCGCTCTCGTTTCGGCCGATTTTCAGAATGCGGGGACGCTGGACCTGGCGGTCTTGAACCAAACCGATAACTCCATCACCATCTTGCTCAATCAAGGCACCAATGCGACTTCTCAATTCGCGCAGGCTTCCGGTTCCCCCATCATCTTGGGAACACCATCGAACTCTTCCAATTCGCAGGCCACCGTTAGTGCCCCCGCCACCCTTACGGTTACTTCCGCCACCCTGAACTCCATCGCGGTAACGCCGGCTACCCCCTCGATCGCCAAGGGGGCGACTCAGCAATTCGCTGCCACCGGAACTTTCAGCGATGGCAGTACCCAAGACCTCACCGGCCGCGTGACCTGGTCATCCTCCGCCTCGACTGTGGCCTCCATTGGGGCAACCTCGGGTCTCGCCACCGGACTTCTCGCCGGCACAACGCAGATCTCCGCCTCCCTTGGTTCCATCTCCAGCGTTGCGGTTCCCCTCAATGTCACCTCTGCCATTCTGCAATCCATCGTTGTCACATCCGCGAGCCCTTCCATCGCCGTGAAAACCCTCCAACAATTCAACGCCACCGGCACCTTCAGTGATGGCAGCGCCGAAAACATAACGAGCACAGCCACTTGGACCTCATCCAACACTTCGACAGCCGTCATAGACGCGAACAGCGGCTTGGCAACCGCTTTGGCTGCGGGGACCTCTCAGATTTCTACCGTGCTCGGCAGCGTGTCCAGTGCCGCCGCAACATTGCAAGTAACCACCGCAACACTGAAATCCATCGCCGTCACGCCGGCGACTGCTTCCATCGCCCCGGAAGCCGCACAGCAATTCGTGGCGACGGGAACTTTTAGTGATAACACCACGCAAGACATTACCGACGCGGTGGGTTGGAACTCCGCCACTCCGGACGTTGCGACCATTGACCCAAGCACCGGCCTGGCCACCGCTGTCGCCGCCGGCACCACGCAAATTACCGCTACCCAGGGTGGCTCGGGCCTTCCCGTGGCCTTGGCCGTGGGGAGTTTGAATTCCAACACCGATTCCCTTCCCGACCTGTTGATCGCCTCGCAAATCACAAATTCCGTGATGGTGCTGACTGGCAATGGAGACGGAACATTTTCTAATCCCAAGACTGCGCTCACCTACACAGTGGGCCGGAAACCGACCGCCGTCGCCGTTGGTGCCTTCAACACCAAAACCAATGCCAGCCTCGGCTTCGTGACCACCAACTTCCTCGACAACAGTTTTTCCGTCTTCACCGGCAATGGCAATGGCAGCTTTACTCAGGTGAAGGGTTCGCCTTTCCAGCTTCCTTCGGGAGAACAAGGGCCCGTCGCTGTGGCCGTCGCTGATTTCAATAACGATGGTATCCCCGATCTCGCCATCGTCAATCAGACCACAAACAACCTCTCCATTCTCCTTGGCAACGGCGACGGCACCTTTACAGAACTTGCTGCTCCGAAATCTCCGATCAGCGCGGGAAAGCTTCCTGCAGCGATCGCCTCGGGCACTCTCAGCGGCAGCACCGGCCCGGCATTGGCCATCGCCGATCAACAAGACGCCAGCGGCAACTCCGCCGGTTCAGTGACCGTCCTCTTCGGCAATGGCGACGGCTCGTTCACTCCCTCGTCCCAATCGCCCCTGGCCACCACTTCGCCACCCACCGGCGTCGTAATCGGCGAGTTTCTGCAATCCACCAACGGAATCGCCGTAACCAACACCAGCGCCGGCACGGTCACTGTCTTTGTGGACTTAGGCAGCGGCTTGCTCACCAAAGCGCTTGAGCCTGCCGCAGGGACCGATCCGGGCGCCATCGTCGCCGGAAATTTTGTGGGCTCGACATTCCCCGATGTGGTCGTCGCCAATAATCTTCCGCTCGTCTCCGGCCAGACGACCGACGGGCTCGTAACTCTTTTGATCAGCCCTACAAGCCTGGTTTCCAATCCAGCTCTGAACCAGCAACCGTATCCTGGATCGGAGTACGAGGACATCGGTTTGAAAATTAAGGCCACGCCCACACTCCATGCCAATGGCGAAGTCACCCTGCAACTGGATTTCGACATCAAGTCCCTCGCCGGCACCAGCCTTAACGGCATTCCTGTACTCAACAATCGTTCTCTCACTCAGACGGTGCGCCTCAAAGAAGATGAAACTTCGCTCCTCACCGGCTTGCTTGGGGATCAAACCAGCAAAACCATCACCGGAATTCCCGGGCTCGCCCCGCTTCCCGGTATCGGTTATGCGTTCGGTGTCAGAACCAACAATGTCCAAGATACCGAGCTGCTCTTTTTGATTACCCCGCGGAGGGTGCGTTCGCCTGTCCACGAATCCCGCTCCATTTACGCGGGACGCGGCGATGCCTCCGGGCGAGGATCAGTGGGAGCCGCTGCGCCGCCCGAGACAGGGCAGCCCCAACCGCCCACCGAGCAACCTGAGCCGGCCCCCGTTCAGCCGCCTGCCCCCGAGCCGGGTCCCCCACCCGTGCCGCAGCCGCCCCCGGGAGAACAAACTCCGCCAAATCCTCAGCCTCCTCCGCCGCAATCCTAGCTAGAATTGCGCGCCGCTCACGGCAGTGGATCGAACACGACGACAGGCTGGTAGGTACGCGGAACAACGGCTTCTGCGATGGCGATCAGCTTGTTCTCCTGGCTGAACACCCGCAGCCGCGGCGGGCCGATGGCCTGCGTATCAAGTTCGCTCGTCGCCCCGGGAGGCAACTCCACGCGCCCAGGCCTCAGCTGCGCCGGCATGACATTGAATTTTGCGCCGTGGCGGACGCGCTTCTCGAGCACCGGCAAAACATGTGTGCTCGGATAGTTGGGCAACAGGTTTTCCAGGCGGATAAGCCTGCTCTCCAATTTGCCGGCACGCGAATCTTCTGCAAGTTCCTCGATGCCAATTGCCTGCTCCAGCGAGAATTCGCCCACCGCCGTACGCGTAATCTCGGCCAGATGCGCTCCGCAGCCGAGCCTCTGCCCCATAACGTGCGCTAGCGAACGGACATACGTTCCCGACGAGCACTCGATCGAGAAGCGTGCTATGGGCCCCTCGATCTCCGTCAGCCGGTATTCGAACAGTTCCACCGAAACGGGTTTCAGCTCCACAACCTGATTCTTACGCGCCAACTCATACGCCGGCCTGCCTTGCACTTTCTTCGCAGAAAACACGGGCGGCATCTGCTCGAAGCGGCCGAATGATTCCGCGGCGAAACGCTCAATCACCGCGCGATCGAGCACCGGGGCCGCATCCGGTCCCTGCGCCGTTCCCTCAGTGTCGTAAGTGTTCGTCGCATAACCGAAACGGTAGCCCGCCGTGTAGCGTTTGCGGCGCCCCGCATAAAATCGCACGAGCCGCGTGGCCTTCCCGAGAAGCAAAACAAGGACTCCGGTAGCCAGGGGATCGAGCGTGCCGAGATGGCCGATCTGACGAAAGCCGGCGAGATGCCGCACGGCATCCACAATGTCGTGGGAAGTTTTCCCTTGTGGCTTGTTGATCACGAGCGCGCCGTCGAAGGGTGCTGGTTTGGGCTGGCGGGGCATGAAATCGTTTTCAGTGATTCGTTTTGGCTCGGGAATGAGCGGCCGCGTTCTCGCACATAAAATAAAACTCAGAGGTTAGTTTCGGGCTTGGCCGCCTTATCGGCTTTCATCCGCTTCAACAGCTGTTCGATGCGCTCGGCATGTTCCTGGGAAAGGTCCAGCGCAAAATGCAATTCGGGCAGACGGCGCACTTGGAGCCGCTCGATTAGTTCGCGGCGAATGTATCCGGCGGCGTGCTCGAGCGCCTTGATGGCATCGCTCTGTTCCTTGCTGCTCTCCGTCCGAACGCTGACAAAAACGCGGGCATGCTTCATGTCCGGCTGAACTCGCACTTCGCTTACGCACACGTAGCCTTCCAGCCGTGGATCCTTCAGCTCCCCCAACAGCATGGCATTAATCTCGTGAGCTATTTCCTCACCAACGCGTTCGTGACGATGATGATCCGGGCTCATGCGCGTAACGTCCTGGTTTTGAGAGTCTCACCGTTCCAGACTTCTGAGCTCGAGTATCCTCCTCTCAGTCATCCGGAGCCAAATACCGCCATCACAACAAATCGACCGCGTGCGAAATCAGAACCGGGCCGAGGATGCGGTCCGCTTCGGCCAATACCTTTTGCAGCATCTCTTCTACGTGCTGCTCTTCATTCGATACTGTAACAACCCCGACCACGGACCGCTGCCACTTGTCCTCGAAGTCCAGTTCTGCGACCGCCACATTGTGGTGTGCACGCAGATGATCCTTCAAGCTGCGAAGCACCTGTCGTTTCTCTTTCAACGATTGCGCTTCGGCAATGTGCAGCTCAAGCGTCAGCAAACCAACCGCCATCTTCGACTCCGGGATTTTCCCGACGAACCGGGAAGACTACTTGCGACCAGCGGGGACAGAACCCTGGGCGGCAGCTTCGGCGGCGGAAAGTTTGGTGACCTGGAAGCATTCCAGGATGTCACCCACCTTCACGTCATTGAAATTCGCGATGCCCAAACCGCATTCATAGCCGGCGCGGACTTCGCTGGCATCGTCCTTGAAGCGCTTCAGCGAGCTGAGTTTCGACGTGTAGACGATGGCGCCATCGCGCACCACGCGCACTTGCGCGTCGCGCTTCATCACGCCATCCAGCACATAGCAGCCGGCGACTGTGCCGGAACCCTTGATGCGGAAGGTGTTGCGAATTTCGGCGCGCCCCAGGTATTGCTCCTGCATGACCGGCTCGAGCAGCCCTTCCATCGCCTTTTTAAGTTCGTCGGACACTTCATAAATGATGTTGTGCGTCCGGATATCGACCTTTTCCTGCTGCGCCAGGTCCGACGCCTTGCGATCCGGTCTCACGCCGAACGCGATGATGATGGCGCCCGACGCCGACGCCAGCAGCACGTCGTTCTCGGTCACCGCGCCTACTCCCGCGCTGATGATCTTCAGCTTCACGCGGTCATCGGAAAGTTTCGGCAGCATTTCCTCGAGCACTTCCGCGGAACCCTGCACGTCCGCCTTAATCACGATCGGCAATTCCTTGATCTCGCCCGCCTTCAACTGTTCATGCAATTGATCGAGCGTGATGCGTCCGCCCGCGCTGGCGCGCAACGCGGCGTCACGCTGTTTCGATTGGCGGTACTCCACAACGTGGCGGGCTTTGGCCTCTTCCGTCACCTGGAAGTGATCCCCTGCCTCCGGTATGCCCTGCAAGCCCAACACTTCGACCGGCGTCGACGGCGACGCCATTTTCAAGGGACGTCCGCGGTCATCGAACATCGCGCGAACCTTGCCGAACACCGACCCGACAATGAAAAAGTCGCTCGTGTTCAAGGTTCCGTTCTGCACCAGAATCGTGGCCACGGGGCCGCGGCCCTTGTCCACGCGCGATTCCAGAACTGTGCCGCTGGCCGGTGCATCGGGATTGGCCTTCAATTCGCGCAGGTCGGCAACCAGCAGAATAATCTCCAGCAACTTGTCCAGATTCTTCCGCTGCTTCGCGGAAACTTCCACGAACTCGGTATCGCCGCCCCATTCCGCGGGCATCAATCCGAGCTCCGTCAACTGCCGCTTTACGCGTTCCGGCTGCGCTTCCGGTTTATCAATCTTATTGACCGCCACGATGATCGGCACATTGGCCGCTTTCGCATGGTCGACCGCTTCCCGCGTTTGCGGCATTACGCCATCGTCCGCGGCCACCACGAGAATTACAATGTCCGTCACTTTTGCACCGCGCGCGCGCATTCGCGTGAATGCTTCGTGGCCCGGCGTATCCACAAATACCACGCTGCGGTCTCCCACTTGTACTTTGTAAGCGCCGATGTGCTGCGTAATTCCGCCCGCTTCTCCAGCCGCCACTTCCGCTTCACGAATGGCATCCAGCAAGCTGGTCTTGCCGTGGTCCACGTGTCCCATGACCGTAACCACTGGGGGCCGCGGCTTCAGATTTTCCTTTGTTTCTTCCTTCGCCACTTCCAGGACCATTTCTTCTTCGAAGGAAACCACCGAAACCACGCCGTTGAATGACTGCGCCAGATCCGTCGCGGTCTGCACATCCAGCGCCTGGTTGATGCTTGCAAACACGCCGCGGTCAAGCAGCGTCTTTAGCAAATCCTTTGCGCGTATATCCAGTTTTTCCGCCAGCTCCCGGATCGTGATTCCTTCCGTCAGTGTCACTTCGCGCGGTGCGCGCGGCTCGGGCGGCGCAATCGTCGCCGCGGCCACTCCCCGTCCCCCGGCGCCCGCACGCTGTCGCGTCGGATGCAGCTTCCGTTCACCTTCCATCTCACGCTTGTCCACCATCGGACGCTGCCGTTGCGTCGGCCTGCGCGTGTACAGCGGCTTGCCGGGTTCCGCCTTCGAAGGCATCTTGTCCGGGAGCGGCGGCAACATCGTTGGCCGACCCGGCATGCGCGGACCAGGGCGCGTGCCCGTGGGCACGGCACCAGGGCGTTGACCATACGACGGCCGGCCTGTTCCTCCGGGTCCTCCAGGACCGCCGGGACCACTTGGGCGCGGCGTAAAAGTGCGCCCTCCACCCTGGTCGGGGCGCGGCGGGCGCATGGGCTGACCGGGACGCGGACCGCCTGTTCGCTGGCCGCTTCCGGGAACAGTGCCCGGCACCGGGCCGCGATTCCCTGTCGGCATCGGTCGCAAAGGAGTTTGTGGGCGCGGCGCACTCGGCGCTGCAGCGGCAGGCCGCGCAGCTTGCGGCTGTGAACCAGGAGCCTGCGGGCGCGCCGCAGGCGGCACACTTGTACTAGCACGCCCAGCTTGCGGTTGAGTTTGAGGTGCGGCCGGACGCGGTTGATGCGCGGGCGGTTGTTTTGGGACAGCCGCCGGAGCCGGTGTCGCGGCTGGCGCAGCAGGCTTCGCAGGGATCGTCGGCGCGGCTGTCGGTGCAGGTGCCGCCGGTTTGGCGGCGGGCGCTGCTGGCGACGGCGGAATTGCCGGAGTTGCAGGGGCCGCTGGCTTCGTTGCTACAGCAGGCGCGGCGGCAGCGGCGGGCGCTGGCCCGGGATGTGCCGCAGGCGCAGCATGTGCTGGCACCGCGGCAACGGGCGCAGCCGCGGGAGCATGCGGCTGTGGACGGCGCTGCGCCGCTTTGGCAGCGGCTTCCTTCGTCGCACGCTCGGCGTCCGCGGCGGCTTCCGCATCCGCTACACCCTTCAAATGTTTGCGAACTTTTTCTGCAACTTCGACGGTGATCGAACTGGAATGCGTTTTCTTTTCCGTTACGCCGTAACCCGGCAGAAGGTCAATGATAGCTTTCGCCTTAACCTCGAGTTCACGGGCCAGTTCGTTGATGCGGACTTGAGATGCGTCGCTCATGCTGCTTAGGAGCTTTTCTCTTCCTGCTGCTCTGCCGGCGGTTGTTCTTCCGGAGCTGCAGCTGCCGCGGAGTTAGCCTCCGCGGTCGTTTCTTCGCTAACGGATTCTGTTGTGGCTTCGGCAGCAGTTTCGGCACTTGCTTCCGTGCTAGCTTCAGGACTCGCTTCAGCATTGGGCTCGGCGACGCTTGCTTCAGCTTCTTCGCTTGTGCCTTCCGCTGTTTCTGTCCCCGCTGCGGCTGTCGCAGCGCCAGCAGCGTCTCCGCCCTCATAGAAGCGGTTCACAGCCTGATAAATCTTGTCCACCATCTTTTCGCCAATGCCCGGAATTTCCATGAGCTGCTCTGGCGTCATTCCGGCGAGTTTCTCGAGCGAGGTAATTCCCGCCGCTTCGATCTTTTCGATGGTCTTCGGGCCAACGCCGGCCAACACGGTAAGTGGCGTGGTCGCCGCGGTCAGGGCGGTCATCTGCTCTTCGATCTCGCGGCGCTTCTCTTCTTCACTCTTGATATCGATGTCCCAGCCGATCAACTTGCTGGCCAGGCGCACGTTCTGCCCCTTCTTGCCGATAGCCAGCGACAATTGCGAATCTTCCACAATTACTTCCAGCTTCTTGTTCTCCGGGTCGGTAATCTGCACCCGTGTCACCTTCGCCGGGCTGAGGGCCTTCTGCGCGAACGCAACCGTTTCTTCGCTGTACGGGATGATGTCGATTTTTTCGCCGCGCAATTCCCGGATAATCGACTGCACGCGCATGCCTTTCATGCCCACGCACGCGCCCACCGGATCGACGTCTTTATCCCGGCTGGCCACCGCCACTTTCGTGCGTTCGCCGGCTTCACGGGCCGCGGCGCGAATCTGTACGGTGCCATCGTAAATTTCCGGCACCTCCATTTCGAACAGGCGCTGCACCAGGGCCGCGTCGGCACGCGATACGATTACCTGTGGGCCCTTCGCGGCACGGTCTACCGTCCGGATCACCACGCGGATTCGCTCGCCGATATTGTACGTTTCCAGTTTGGACTGCTCCCGCTTGGGCAACCGCGCTTCCGTCCGCCCCATATCCACGATCAGGTCCGGCCCTTCCGCGCGTTTCACGATTACCGTGACGAGTTCTCCCGCACGGTTGTGATACTCGTTGAAAATCGTATCGCGTTCCGCCTCGCGCACCTTCTGCAGGATTACTTGCTTGGCCGTCTGCGCCGCGATGCGCCCCAGCACATCTGTCGGCTTGTTGGTCGTAAGTTCCGTTCCAATCTCCGCGGCCGGATTCTTCTTCTTCGCTTCTGCCAGGCTGATTTCGCGCTTCGGGTCGGCCACTTCTTCGACCACGGTCAGAACGGAAAACACGTCCACCTGGCCGGTTTCCGGATTGAACTTGCCGCGCAAATCTTCTTCCGACTTGTAGAACTTGCGCGCGGCCACAACCATGGCGTCTTCGATGGCGGAGATCACCACCTCGGGCTCGATGTGCTTTTCCCGGCTCAACATCTCAATTTGCTGATACAGCAGATTCGCCATTTCCTGTCCCTAAAATTCCACTACCAGATTCGCCTTTCGAATCATTTCCAAAGGAATTTCCACCACCCGGGCTTCCTTTCCCTTCAATTCCATCCGCACCTTTCCGTCCGCAAAACCCTGCAGCCGTCCTTCAAAAAACTTGGCTTCCTCAATCGGCTCGCTCGTCGATATCTTTGCCTGTCGTCCCGCGAACCGCTCGAACTCCGCGGCCTTCTTCAGCGCCCGGTCCAGTCCCGGCGAACTGATTTCCAGAATGTAACCTGGTCCCGGAATCAGTTCCTCGACGTCAAGGATCACGCTGAGCTGCTGGCTGACCCGTTCGCAATCCGCGTGGCTGATCTTCGGAAAGGGGTCTGGCGCCGTTTCCCCCTCGGCCGCTTCCGCCGACTTCGCCGGCGGCACCCGGTCGATGTACACGCGCAGGAAGCGCTGCTTACCGATCTTCCATTCGACATCCACGACTTCCAAGCCTTCCGAGCGCGCAACCCTCTCGGCGGCTTCGCGGATCTTCTCCAAATTCACGTAAAGACTCCCCGGCCTAAGCCGGTCAAAAGCTCATTCCCACCGGCGGCAACAAAAAAGTGGGCTTGCGCCCACCCTATGGTGCGACCCGTTTGAGAGCGAAGATAAAGTATATTCCGAGAGCAAGGTAAAAGCAAGGCACCTATGGAGATAGCAGCATTGAGGGCTGGAGAAACGGAAAGCCTTAAAGCCTTCTTCGACTCTAAGTCCAGACATTCCAGCATGTAACGGAGTTCGGACAGCCGCTCCTTTGCGCGCCCCGCTCAGCGTTTCCAATTTTCCCGCTTCTCCGCCACGGTATCTTTTTCACTCGATCCTTGTTGTTAGACTTTCCTTGACCACCACGGCCCCTTTGCGTAGGCTGGCTCTCTGTCCTTGGGAAATGGGGGATGGTTTGGATGTGTGCCCTTGTTTCTTTCGCTTGTTGCCGCAAAGCAATTTTCTCACTCCTCTTTGCCTGCCTCGCTCTTGGGTCCTCCGCAACTGCACAAAAGCCACCTTCAGGTAGATCGGTTCAAGTGCCGGACGGTAAGGCGCAATCAGGACCAGTGCAGCTCACCGTGAGCGTGCGTGATGAACGAGGAACTCCGCTCCTAGGTTTCGCGAGCGTCCATCTGTTCTCGGCGGTGATGAGTTACAACGTCACCTCAATGACTCAAGAGGCCTCCAGCGCCGTCTTTCGTAATGTCCCCCCAGGGGAATACCAAATCGAAGCGCGCTGTGATGGTTACAAAACCTCGACTGACCATGTAACGGTTGACGGCCTTGGCGCGGATCTTTCCGTTTATGTCTACCTTCACCCTGAATCCGAATCCTCCCCCCTCAACCAGGCGCCCGGCGGCCTTGTCATGACGCCCAAACTTCTCGCCATGATTGACAAGGGGCTGGATGCGATGCGCAAGCAGCAATGTGAAGCCGCCAAAACACAGTTCGAAAAAGCTGTCACGATGGCACCGGCCAATCCGGATGTTATTTATCTGCTTGGCACTTCGGAGTTGTGTCTCCAGCATCTCCACCTGGCCCAGAAGGATTTTGAACAGGCTCTGAACTTGAATCCTTCCTATGAAAAAGCGCTCTTGGCCCTCGGAGAGATACAACTCCGCTCCGGAAATACTTCCGCCGCTATTGCTGTTCTCGAAAAGGCTTTTGAACTCAACGGGGCCGGATGGAGAACTCATTTGCTGCTCGCCACTGCCTACGCCCGGGCTGGGCGTTTGGCGGAAGCCGAAGCCCACGCTAGCCGCGCTGCAAGCTTGGCGGGAGACGAGGACGCAACCGCTCGCTTGCTGCTGGCTAACATTCAGGACGCAGAAAAGAGACAGAGCGACGCGAGAAAATCGAGCCCGCCGCTGGCAACTTCCACTCCTGACACAGTTGCGCCAGGAGCAACTCCTGCACAACTCATCCCAGCGCAGAACGTTCAGTCAATCAGTGGGGACCCGGGAACAAGCTCTCCACTGCCTCTCTCGCAGGTCGATTTGCTTCGACCCGCACCTGACCCCGCCTGGGCCCCGCCCGACATTGACAGCAAGGAATATTTAATCGCCCCGGGCGTTTCCTGCACCACCGAGGAGATTCTTGGGCGGGCCTTGCTTCGCTTGCAAACACAATTGGAGAATTTCGAGAAATTCACCGCCACGGAACGCATCGAACATCAGGAAATTGATCGCCACGGAGCGCCCGGGGAAATCAGGTCGCACACTTTTTCTTACGTCGTTTTCGTCAAGCCCTACAAGGGTGATTCCTTCTATCTGGAAGAAAGCCGCGACGGTGGAGAGAACCTCTCCTCCTTTCCAACCTCGCTGGCAACCATCGGCCTGAATGGCCTGGGCGTCTCCCTGCTGCAACCCGCCAAGCAGGATGATTTCCTTTTCCGGTGTGAGGGTTTGTCGAGCGTGCGTGGCGAAGCTGCTTGGCAGCTGCGCTTTGAGGAAAAAAAGTCCCACTCGACCAACATCCGACAATGGAAGAAGAACGGTACAACGTACAAGCTACCGCTCAAGGGTCGCTTTTGGATCGCTGCAACGAGCTACGATTTGCTCCGCGTCGAGACGGACCTCATCGAACCCGTCGCTCGGCTCGAACTTACACGTGATCATCTTCGTGTGGACTACGGGCCAGTCCGCTTTACCCGTGGGTCAGAAATGCTGTGGCTGCCTTTGAGCGCGGAAATGTACATGGAACTGCACAACAAGCGCTTTCACCACCAGCACTACTTGAGCGATTATTTGCTCTTCGAAGTCGACACGGCGAACAAAATTGCCAAGCCCAAAGCAGAGCCTGCTCCCGCCAGCCTGATGTCCCCTTGACCTGGCACTGCATCCTGAAAAACGGAAGGGCTGCTCCCATCTTGGCGGGGCAGCCCCTTTACGCTTTCGAAGGTGTATGAGCCAAACTTACGGCTTGGGTGTTGGCGGCGTTGCGGGCTTTGGAGTCGTCGAAGCCGGCTTTGTCGCGGCCGCGGGTGCGCTGCCCTTGATTGGATAAGCCTGATCGTACAGTTTGATGATTTCCTGAGTCACGTCAATGTTCGTGGACGCATACAGAATCGGCGTATTCTGCGCCGACGAATCAAAGATCGCCACGTAACCGTTCTCGCGCGCGTAGCGGTCCAGCACATCCATCATCTTGCGGCCGATTTTGTCCACAACATCCGCTTGGGCCTGGTTCACGTCTTCCTGAAGTTCGGTGTTCTGGCGCTCAAACCTCGCCGCCAGCCGCTGTCCCTGGACCGTCAGCCGCTGCTTCTCCTCATCGCTGAGGGTGGTCTGGCCCGCCTGCAAGCGCTGCCGCAGATCGTTGATCTGCTTGTTGAGGCCTTCCAGCTCATTCTGCTTTGGAGCAAACTGCGACTGCAATTCCGCGGAAGCCTGCTTGCCCTCGGCCGTAGTCACGATTGCCTGACGGATGTTGATTACCCCGACCTTTGAACCGCTTGTGGAACCCGCTGCGGCCGTGCCCTGTGCCCGGACGGCGGCGACTCCCAACAGGCATGCAGCGCTCAGCGCAGCCACACGAATCATGTTTCTCGAATTCACTGTTTTCTCCTTATTGATCTCCCAGATCATCTTCCGTTTCCCGCGAAACTGCCGGACGGATGGATAATCCTTTGGATTCCTAAACCTAAGACCGTTAAATTTTCTGGTGATCCCTGCTGAACGTGGACAGCGGCCTTGTCGGCTATTCCGTCAGGAGTTCCACCTGCCATCACGGCCGCAGGGCCACTATAGTGCCCTCTGCAACCGCAGCACAAACATCAAAGTATAGCGGAGTCGCGGATTCACCCGCAATGCCCACGCCTTCCGCCTTACCCGCCTGCCCCCGCTATTGCAATCTCCTCCTCGATCTTTTTCGCGCCTACGCCGGCTGCCCTTTCGCCCTATCGGGGCAAGGCCAGCAGCAGTACGCGATTGTTGTTCTGATCCACGATCACCGCCGTGCTCGTCACATTGTCCACGGCCACGGAAAACTGCGATTGGCTGCTGATCCCCAGGTTTTCCGTGGTCCTGAACGTCTGCGTATCGATCACTGAACTCGTATTCGAAGTCGAATTGATCGTCAGCAGGGTTCCGGTCTGGTAGTTGTACCCGATCGAATAGGGATTCACACCCACGCGAATCGTCTGCACTCCCCCCGTGTCCGGATTAAACGCATAGACCGCGTTCTGCTGCGTTGAAGTCACGTAGAAAAGGGCGGGCGATACAGCCGGGTCGTACACGATGCCTGTAGGGCTTGCCGACAGGGAAGTAATGGAAGCTGATGAACTGCGCACGGGCGGCACGACGCTCAGATTGATGACGTTTAATCCCGCGGCCACGGAGGTAGTCCCGGTGTTCTGAATACTGGTCACCACCGCTACGCCTCGGTTGGGGTCCACGGCAATCGCCATCGGCGATCCCACCACGGCCACTGGAGTCGCGACTGGTGTCGTGGGCGTAGCAAGCAGCAAAACCGTCAGGTCGATTGACGAAATCGTACTCGACCCACTATTGGCGATCAATGCGTATCCATGCTCCTGGTCAATGGCTACACCCGACGGATCCAGGCCGACGGGAATACTCGAAGACGTGGTCGTGGTGGTACCGGAGGTGGTCGTAAACGTGAGCACCTTCGCGCTCAGCGGATTGCTGATGTCTATGATGGAGGCTGTGCCCGTCGGCGTGTCGCCACTGTTTGCCACCACGGCATATCCTTTGGTCGCATCACCGCCTAGGGCCGGGAGGATTCCCACTCCGATCGGGCTCTTGCCTACTGTGAGCGTCCCGAGTATCGCCCCATAGGGCTGGTTATAGAGGTTGGAGTTGTCGAGATTAATGACGGAGACGCTGCCGCAGGAATAGTTGGTCACGACCGCAATTCTCCGTGTCGGGTCAATGGCCACGCCTTCTGGGCCTTGCGGTGACGTTGGCGTTGGAGCACAAGCCGGGGTTAGTTCCGTGATTTCCACAGCCTCCAATTCCACCGCATTGGAACCGACGGTTCCAGCCACCACGTCCAGGGAATAATCATGTGCGATTGTCAACATCGACGCGGGAATGTTTACATCCACTTCGATGTCACTCACCACCGTGGTGCAGAAGGTGGTTGGATCGACCGGGCTGGCGCAAGCTATCGAGGACGTTCCATCCAACCGCGCTAAGGCAGTGCCGGCGGACTTGAACCCTTCTCCCAATACTTGAATCACCGCTGGCTGGCCGACGGTGACCGCCTGTGGCATGCAAGAAAAAATCTTATTCTTGGGCTGCATGGGGTCACATTGCGCCTTGACCACCGGCTGACTTGGGCCCGTCGGAAGCGGCGGTTGGCCATTGGCCACGCCACCCGTCACAATATTCACTCCCTGAATCTGAACCTTTTTGAATACCGCGCCCGACGTCGCCGGATCCAGATTCATATACGAAAGCGTATTGCTTCCGGCGCTGGCGATGAGAACCAGCCGAGTCCGCGGGTCGTAGGCCATAGGTCCGTTTACGGTAATCGGTGTGGTTCCGGTACCCGGAGGCGTGAAGGTTCCGGTGCCGGCCTGGACAACTGGGCTCTGAGGCGTCGAATGCTGGTCGATGACTGGAATCGCCGCGATGATTCGGTACGGCGATTGATTGATGTTGAACGAGCCCGTAGAACCGACTCCTCCCGGATTGATCAACGAAATCTTGTTTCCATTGAGATTGGGGTCGGAATTGTCGCTCGGATTGTAGGCGATGAGCACGTTTGTGTAGGGATCCCATGCCACGGAGCGGAAATTGGTTTCCGGGGCTCCCGAAGGATTCGGCGTGCACCCGTTGCAACTGCCGGTGGTCAGCGTGAGCGAATTGACCGACTGATCCAGATTGCTGATGAATCCGATCTGCGAAAAACTGTTGTTGTAATCGGCGAAAGCAAACATTCGCGTGATGGGGTTGATGGCCGCACCGGACGCCGTGTTCGTGGTCGTAAATGTGAAATACGGGCTCCCGTACTCCACCGTGCCGCCTCCGCCCGTTTCATCCTTCAGGGTTTGTCCCAGCGGCGGAGTCTGCGTGTAGGAGAAGGTGTAAGGATCCGTCACGCTCCCGAAATTCACCTGATACGTGCCGTTCAAATCTACGGGCGTTACCCCGGAAATCAGCACCGTGCCGCCGCTCGCCGGATTAATTCCGTGCGGCGTGGTTGTCACAATCGTGACTACCCCGCTCGTGCGGATGGCGCCGGCGGGACTATTGGTCGCGGACGCAATATTGGAGATGGAATCGGACTGCAGGAGGTTCACCACCGATGTGACTCCGGCACCCCCGGGGGTGACGTAAGCCAGCGGGGTTTGGGGTTGCATGATGACTTGCGGCGTCGTCCCGGTATTCAATGAAACGGACGCTATGGCGCACGGCGAGTGCTGCGTGGAGATGAAGCAGGTCTGCGTTGTGTCTTGGGGATCCAGGTCCACAACGAATCCGATATTCGAGCTGGTGTAAGCCACAACCGCCAGATTGGTTTGTGGGTCCACGCCAATCGAGTAAGGCGTCGGTGCCGTGTTCCCCGGCGCCGCAATAATCAAGTTGCCCAGATCGATCTTCGTTGGCAGAACAATTCCGCTCGGTACCGAAACCAGCGAGAGGCTTTGTTCCGCGCTGTTCACTACCACTGCTATGTCACCCGGATACCCGGAAACCTTCAGCGTGCCCGTGTAGCCGACGCTGGTCGGCTGGCAGTTTATGGCCACTCCCGTGGTGCGATCGTTGCACGCAAGAATCGCGGTGTTGGTAAGCACTGGAGTGCCGCTCGAGAGATCCACCACCTGCAGGGAGCTAGTTCCCAGCTCAGTAATCAACGCGTACTGGTGACTGGAATTTACTACCATGCTGTTCGGAAACACGTTGACCGCACCCAACGGCATACTCGTCACCGTCTGATTGAACAGGGGAGTTGACCCATTATAGGAATTCGCATTGATCGCGGAAAAAGTCGGCTGAATCGCTATATTCGATGTTGCCGTCCTGAAGGGTGGCGGACTCGGCGGGGGCGTGAGTGGTGCGTTGCTATAAATCGAAACCTGGTACAAGCCGGGATTCTGGATGTTTCCCGTGGGAATTGGCCCCGTGAATTGCCGTGGTCCAAAACTTGTCGCGCCGTTCAACGCTCCGTTGAAGTACAGATTCACGATGGGGCTGCTCCCCCCGCCGAAATATCCGCCATCAACGCTGAACGACGTGTTCGTTCCCAGGGGAATGCTATCCGGGACCGCCGCGACCATCGACGGGCTCGCGTAAACGATATGAATCGGCTGGCTCACCGATATCGTGCTTCCCGCATTATTGGGGTCGGGAATGTTTGGAACCGTAATCTGGGCCGGAAAATTAGGGTCGCTCTCCGGTACCGCCAACTGTGCCTGCGTCAGGCGCACGCGTGTCAAGATTGAGGCATCACAGGTCACCACGGGTGTTACCCCGGTTGCACTCGGCGTGCAATACGCCGGTGTAATCGGAATCGTAAATACATTGGTCGGATCGATCACTTGGGCTCCGGCGTTTTGACCTGGCGGCGTAAACGTGATCGGACTCGTGCTAACCACGTTGTGCGCGTCCAGGTACACGTCTTGCAGGATTCCTCCAGCGGCAATCACGTTCGGAGAAAGCCCACTAAACGTCGCGGGATGGGTCGTGCCAGACACGAGACTGATTAAGGCGTATGCATAGCGCGAAGGATCGGATTTCGAACTGACTACCAGGTACACCTGCGTGGGGCTTGTCGACTTGCTTCCCGCCGGCGTCGTGTCGGTCGGAAGTGTTGCTGGCGCCGTGAAAATGCCGTTGTTGTTTGCATCCATCGTTCCACAGGTCGGAGCGCACGTGGTGGACAGCGGATTCGCTGTCTGGTCCAGCGTATTTGTCGAACTGCTATTTGGTTGCACCAGGTTCCACTGCAAATTACTCGGTGGTGAATTTACTAATGAAGCCGTGAACTGCACTGTTGCCGCGGGCGTCAAGCCGACCGGAACGGCCACGTTTGTCGGCGCGATCGAAATGCGAATCCCTGAATCGAGCGCAACGGTTCCGGTCCCCGTCTTGCTCTTATTCGCATCCGCTGTCGCCGTAAACGTGAGCATGGGTATAGGGCTGGGAAAGTCGGAGAGCGACGGCGCCGTATACGTCAGCACATTCGTCGTCGCTGGAGAGGGCGTCTGCACCCAGGTCCCGATGTGCCCTCCGTTGAGAGCCATCCCGCTGGTGCAGGGAGCCGCAGTAGTCGGCTTCGGCGATGGATTGGTAGACGTCGGCAACGGCGTGTACACAAAAGTGCACGCAAAGGTCGATGACGTCGTTGTTGCTCCACTGACTGCCGCCGTAAAGGAACCTTGCTGGCCCGCCACCACCACCAATGCCGCCGGGATCACCGAGACGGTGACCACGTTGGCGGTCGTTCCGCTGCTGCCGCAGCCCCACAGTCCTATTGCAGCGCTGGCAAGCAGGCCCGCTGCCGCTGCCCTTGAAATCGTTAGAAACTTCATGACTGACGTCTCCCCCAACACGGATGCCCGGCAGTTCCCGCGGCACCCCGTTGCTAAAATTGATGCGCAAAACTCGCGTTTCCGTTGCACTTAGCAGCACCGGCTTTAGCCTGTGTCCTCTTGCGCGGTCGCGTCCTCCGAAACCTCAAAACCTCTTTTCCTAAAACGTCCGGCTCACCGTAAATCGGAACGTATGCGACGGTTCGAAATAATTCAGCCGTCCGGGATTCTGCAGCACCGGTTGCACCTGGTACAGAATGCTCGGATCGCATTGCAACGGATGCAGCGGGTCCGTCAAACCGAGCGACTGACACGTCCGCGACAAGTCTGCGTAATTGATCTTGTCGAACGGCGCCACGATCGTCTCGTGCAGCCGCAACGGGTTGTACGCGTAATAAATCCGGAACGGCGCCTGCACGATCGGCAGATTCACGATGAATTCCACGCCCGTAGACATGCGCAACTTGAAATTCGTGCCCGGCGCGAGCACCAATTGCTGCGGCACGTTCGCCAGCGGGAAAAGACTGTTGATGTTCGCCACTCCCGCCGGATTCAGTTGCAACGCCCCCGTGCGCGCCGCTCCATCCGTGCCCACGTCGGTAAACAGCGACATGCTCACGGGCCCCGCAATCGGGATGCGGTATTCGAAATTCCCAACCAATTGCGTGTCTCCGCCAGGAAACGTAATTGTGTAGGCCAGGACTGGTGTCGTGAAAGTCCTCAGCACGGGTGTGCCCCCCGGGCCCAGCGAGTGGTTGTCGTAATAGGTGATCGGCTGGTTGAACACAGACGGAATATAGGTGACCGGCGAAATGGCACGAATGTCGAACCCGCGCAAATCGTTTTCACCTCCCATATAGAATCGGCTGTAGGGCGGCACTTCCGTTCCGTTATACCCGGTCGTAAACGCCCCCAGGAAACGCAACCCGATGGCGTTGCGGTGCTTGTTGATGGGGTGAAACCATTTCACTTCTCCGCTGTTCGTGATGGTATTGACGTTGCCGCCAAGCGGGCCGCCTGTAAAAGACAGGGAATAGAAGAAACTCTTCCCTTTCGTGGCATTGATCGGATTGTTGATCGTGTTGTAAGTGATTGACCCAGTGATCGTGCTCGAAACAATCCCCTCCAACGCGTTCGGTCCTGCAATGCTCCGGTATTGCAACTGCGTGAAGAGCAACTCCGACGCTTGGTTATACGTGGTGATGTTTGTCTTCGAGAGCCCGTAGGTCAGTCCCACGCGCGTAAAGGCGTACCGCTTCAGCGGGTAGCTCGCGAACATGGTGAACCCCGTACTGTTCTGGTTGTAGTTCTGGATGTATTGCGGGTTCAGGCTGACCGACTGCCCCGTGACCAGTGCCGCTTGTTGCGCCTGGTTGTACTTAAATAGGTTCGAGAAAATCGTGAATCCGCTGGAAATCGGCCGGTCAAACAGGTACGGCTCCGTGAACCCGAACATGAATGTGCGCTGCAGATTGCCGACCTGCGCGGAAAGCGTGAGCGTCTCGCCCAGCCCCAGGAAATTGTTCGTCTGGTACGTCAGCCCGATAAACGCGCCCGCCAGCCCGCTGACACCGCCCTGCAAACCGATGGACTGCTTCCCTTTTTCCTTCAGCTTGAGGAGCAGATCGACCGTGCCGTCCTTCACGTTGCGCTTGATTTCCGCGGCCTTGTCCGCCTCGAGCTTGTCGAAATAATCGAGCTGGTTCAGGCGCAGGATGCTCAGTTCCCAGAGATGCTTGTTGAAGAGCTGGCCCTCGTCGATCAGGAGTTCGCGGCGAATCACTTTATCGCGTGTCGTCGTATTTCCGGTGAAATCGATGCGCCGCACATAGTATTGCTTGCCTTCATCGAATTTCATCGTGACGTTGATGTGATCCCCGGCAAAATCCGTTTCCGGCGTCGGCACGAAATCGATGAACCCGTATTGTCCATAAATCGACTCGTAATCTTTTAGCGCTTTGCGGATCTTGGCAGCGGAGAAAATGTCACCCGGCTTGAGCGGGAAAACCGCCTTCAGCGCGTCGACCTTTAAAGACAGTGCTTTGTCCGGATCGGCGCTCACCACTTTCAATGATCCCATGTAGTAGCGGTCGCCCTCTTCAATCGGAATCGTGATGTTGACCGCTTTGCCTTCCGTCCGGCCGGCGAGCGGAATCCCATAACGCCAGCCCGTTGTGTCCACATTCTCAAGAATCGGATCTTTGACCAGCACCCTGAAATAGCCGTTGTCCTGGTACAACCCGCGGATACCGACTTCGATATCCTCAATCAGCTTGTCGTGGTCGTAGGTCTTCGACATCACATTGATTTCCGTGAAATACAGCGGAATCGAATAAGGCCGGTCATGGCGCATCGCCCGAATCAGCTTCCGGTCGCTGAACGCGTGGTTACCCGTAAACGAAATTTTTCCGACTTTTACCTTCGGCCCTTCGTCCACGCGGAAAATCAATATCACCGCATTGCTCGAAGCAATGTTTTCGTATTCCGGCGTCACCGTCGCGAACTGTCGCCCGTGCTCGCCAAGCAGTTCCTTCAGCACGACTTCCGCTTTCTTAATGCGCGTCGGGTCGAACTGGCTTTCCACCGTCAGCCCGACTTTTCTTTCCTTGAAACGGTCCAGAATGTCGGATTCCGAGACCGAATGAATTCCTTCGTAGCGGATGCGGCGGATGACGGGCCGCTCTTTCACTTCAAAAATGATGACTTTTCCGCCGGGCTTGTCCCCGTCTTCCACGCGCAGTTTTACATCCGAAAAAAATTGCGTGTTCCACAATGCCTGGAAATCACGCCGCAGCGTTTCTTCGTTGTACGGATCACCTATACGGCTGAAGATGCGCGCTTGCAGCGTATCTTTGCGGATGCGGCGATTTCCCTCAAATACAATGTTCTCGATGAACGGTTGTACCTGCCCTTGTTCGCCCGTTTTTCCCGGCTCATCTGCCATCGGCAGCCGGCTCTCGAATTCTTCTTCCAGTGTTTTTGGGTCCAGCTTGGCGTGAAACAGATAAACCGGATTGCTGGCGGCCGCATTGTCTTCGGGATGCAAAGGGGAGGCGAAAACCGGGACCGTACTGGGGCTCAAAAAAATGCCAAGCACGCCAAGATAGACACACACACGCAAGGTACGCGGTGCGTCCATTTTTGCGACAAAACAGACTATCCGTTGAGCGGCCATTGAGGCTTTCAAGGCCGCGCCCCCAAACCCAAGATGTTCATCTCCCGCCAGACCCGGCATGGGCTGGCCGCGCGTAGAACGCTGCACGGTTTCCGAGCGGAGCAAACCGTCTCAGACAGTTACACGTTGCGTCAGATTCACTAGTGGACGACCGGGGTTGCCTCAACTACCGGCCGGAATGCGAGGCCTTCCCCTGCAACATAAATTTGCAATGTTGCAGGCCTCTGAATTCCACCCTGGATCAGCGCTTCGGAAAGCGGATCTTCGACATACTTCTGCAAAGCCCGCCGTAACGGCCGCGCTCCATAATTGCGGTCCGCACACGTTTTCTCCAGAATCCACTGGCGCGCTTCCGGTGATAACACCACCTGCACCTGCCGGTGGATCAGCGTGTCATTCAACTGGCCGACCAGGAGATCTATAATCCGCAGCAGATCCTCGTCGCCCAGCGGGTTAAACAGGATTACCTCGTCCAATCGGTTCAGAAACTCCGGATTGAACGCTCGCTTCACTTCACCAAGCACCAGATCTTCCAGGCTCTTCAGGCTGGCTTCGTCTATCCCTGCCTGGAAACCGATCGACGTGCGCTTCTGCAAATGGCGCGCCCCGATGTTGGAAGTCATGATGATGATCGTATTGCGAAAATCGACAGTATTCCCCAGTCCATCCGTCAACTGTCCGTCTTCAAACACTTGCAGGAGAATATTGAAGAGGTCCGGGTGAGCCTTCTCGATTTCGTCCAATAATATAACCGAATACGGGGTGCGGCGCACGCGTTCCGTCATCTGCCCGCCTTCTTCGTAGCCCACATACCCCGGAGGCGCCCCGATCAGTTTCGAAACAGAATGCTTTTCCATGAATTCCGACATGTCGAAACGGATCAGCGACTTCTCGGAACCGAATAGGAATTCCGCCAGACGCCGCGCCACTTCCGTTTTGCCGACGCCCGTCGGCCCGAGGAAGAAGAAGCAGCCCACCGGCCGCGAGGGCGATTTCAATCCCGCGCGGCTGCGCCGGATGGCGCGCGCCAACGCCGTGATGGCCTTGTCCTGGCTGATGACCCGCTTGTGCAATTCGGGTTCGATGCGCAGCAGTTTCTGTTGCTCGTCTTCTTTGATGGACGTCACTGCGATTCCCGTCCACCGGGAAACCACCTCTTCGATATCTTCCCGCGTCACGATGCCCGTGGACGCGTCGTCCAGTTTGAACCGGTCGCGCAATACCCGCAGATTCTCTTTCTCTTTCCGCTCTTCTTCCGAGTAGAAACGCGCTTTCTCAAATTCGTGCGCCGCGATCGCCGATTCCATCCTGTGCGTGATGAATTTCACGCGCTTCTGCACTTCGCCCACTTCATCGGGCACTGAGGCCTGCCGCAACTTCACCCGCGCGCCGGCTTCATCAATCAGGTCGATGGCCTTGTCCGGCAAAAACCGGTCGGGAATATAGCGGTTCGAGAGATACACCGCGTACCGCAGCGCTTCATCCGTATAGCTTACGGCGTGGAACTTCTCGTAGCGTTCCCGCACGCCATTAATCACCTGTATGGCTTCTTCCTCGCTGGGCGCCGGCACTTTCACGGCCTGGAATCGCCGCTCCAGCGAACGATCCTTCTCCACCGACTTGCGGTATTCGCCAGGCGTCGTCGCGCCAATGCACTGAATCTCCCCGCGCGATAGCGCTGGCTTCAGAATATTTGCTGCGTCTAGCGAACCTTCCGCCGAACCCGCTCCCACCAGGGTGTGCAGCTCATCGATGAATACGATCGCGTTCTGGCTTTCCATCAATTCCTTCATGATGGTCTTCAGCCGTTCTTCAAATTGCCCGCGGTACTTCGTGCCGGCCACGATCAACGAAAGGTCCAGCGACAAGATCCGTTTATCGGCCAGGAACGGCGGCACATCCCCATCGGAGATCCGCTGCGCCAGCCCTTCCACGATCGCTGTCTTGCCTACGCCCGGTTCGCCGATCAGTACGGGATTGTTCTTCGTGCGGCGGCACAGGATCTGGATCACGCGATCAACTTCATTTTCTCTGCCTACCAGCGGATCAAGCGCCCCTTCCGAAGCCGACTGCGTCAGATCCCGGCTGAATTCTGCCAATAGTGACGTCTCTTTGGGCCGCGTCGTCGTCGTCTTTTCTCCCGTCGTCCGCGACAATTCCTCACGCAGCGCCGACAGCCGCAACCCGCGCTCCATCAGAATTTCCGAGCCAAAACATTTTTCTTCCCGCAAAATCCCCAGCAGCAAATGCTCCGTTCCGACGTGCTTGTGCCCCAGCCGCTCGGCTTCCTCGGCCGCCATGTTCAGAATACGCTTGCACTCCGCGCTCAGCGGCACCTCCACGGACGTGGAAATCCGCTCGCGAATCGTGATTCGCGCCTCAATTTCCTTCCGGATGGATTCAATCGAGCCTTGCTGGCGCAAGAAGCGGTTCGCCAGTGCTTTGTCTTCCCTCATCAAGCCGAGCAGCAGATGTTCGGTCTCAATGTAAGGGCTTCCGTACTGGCTGGCCTCGTACCTGGCAAAAAAGATGACGCGTCGTGCTTTCTCTGTGTATCGTTCGAACACGATTAGCTCGCTTCTCCCCCTGGGGTTCCGTTCGCATCGGCTCTCACCGCGCGAGTCAGCACAACGCCATGTTCCAGCCCCAACACCCGGTCACACCGCCCGGCTAACGCCAGGTTGTGCGTCGCGATAAGCGACGTCAGGCGATGCGTGCGATGCAGCCGCTGTAACAGCTCGAACACAGCCCATGCATTCTGCTCGTCCAGATCTCCGGTCGGTTCATCCGCCAGCAGCACCTTCGGCCCGGTGACGAGCGCCCGGGCTATTGCAACTCGCTGCTGTTCCCCGCCCGAAAGTTCTCCTGCGCGGTGCTCGGCTCGATCCTGG
>Ga0307471_100000296_pt1 | contig 25172 bp, 25 predicted proteins | sample atmos_gasesAM3C__2_FD_204566 | JGI IMG/M metagenome (GOLD analysis project Ga0307471, IMG submission 204566) | Hardwood forest soil microbial communities from Morgan-Monroe State Forest, Indiana, United States - atmos_gasesAM3C_515 | ecosystem: Environmental > Terrestrial > Soil > Temperate...
CCGATAGCGCTGCTTACCCGGCATCGGCAGAAGCTTCGGATCTCGCGGCTGGCTGTGCGCTAACGAGAGCGACGCCTCAATCGTTGCGCGTAACGAATCCTCGTCCAACCGATTTGTTGTCGCGCGCGCCGTGCGCCCGCTCGTAGCCGTACGAATCGAAACCGTCACCACGTGCTCAAAAACGTTCTGATGAATGCCGTTGTTTGCAAACCGCGTCAGTGCATCGGCAACTTCGTCTACGTGAACTTCCGTTTCCGCCGCACCTGTGGACTTCGCCAGCCGCAACACCGTTTCAATAATGCTTCGCAACTCGCGCTGCGGCAGCAGCTCAGCGCGCTCGGTCTTTCCTATTGATCTCTTTGTTGAGCTGGGCGACATTTTTTATTGTTTCGCGAATGCTGTTCCGATCCTGACATTGCGAAAACGCGCCGGAGCCGCGCCGTGCCCCGTGCCCATGGTCTGCATCGGCTGTCCTTTGCCGCAATTCGGCGTTCCCCACAGCGTCCAATGGTCGAACTTGCAAATCGCGTCGCATGAATTCCAGAACTCCGTGGTGATTCCGCTGTAGCTCGGATTCTTGATCATCCGCGCTTTTTTCCCGCCTTTGATTTCCCAGCCAATTTCCGTCGAAAACTGAAACTGGTATCTACGGTCGTCAATCGACCATGATCGGTTCGTGTCCATCAAAATTCCGTCATTCGTATCGGCAATCAAATCGTCGTAGTCCCAGGTGCCGGGCAGCAGGCTCACGTTGGTCATGCGAATAATCGGCAACCGGTTCCAGCTTTCCGTGCGCATCGTTCCTGACGACCGCTCTAGCCCAACCAGATGAGCTGTCTCACGGTTCGACAAATAACCGCGGAATTTTCCGTCTTTAATGATGTCCGTGCACTGAGCGGGAACGCCTTCATCGTCATAAGCAAACGTGCCGAGCCCTTGCCCGTGATCCAGCCGCGCGTCCGCCACGACATTCACGATGCTCGATGCGTATTTCAGCTTGTTCAACTGATCCAGCGTCAGAAAACTCGTCCCGGCAAAATTCGCTTCCTGACCCAACACGCGGTCCAGTTCAATCGGATGCCCGATGGATTCGTGTATTTGCAACCCAAGCTGATTCCCCGCAAGAATCAGCGTGCCGAATTTCTCCGGGCACTGCGCTGCCGCGTGCAGCGCAGCCGATTCTTCCGCGATCGCAGGGGCATGCTTCATCAGCTCCAGCGAATCAATCAATTCGTAGCCTTCCAGCGCGTGCTGCCCGCCAAAACTATTCGGATACGACCGCTTCTGGATTTCGCCGCCCTGAAATGAAGTCGCACCGATCCCACATCCCGAAATCACTTTTCGCTGATGAATCCTCGACCCGATGCTCGACGCAAACCACGAATCGATCTTGCGAAACTGCATGTTCGTTTCGGTGAGCGTCACGCCTTTCACCTTGCGCATTTCGGCATCGGCGGCCAGCAACAACGCAAGCTGCGTCTCCAGCGGAATTTCAAACGGATCTTTCCGGAAAGGGCTTTGCCAGCTATCCACGTAAGCTTTTTCCGGCGCGAGCACTACATTGCTGCGCTTCGCCAGCGCCGAAGCCTTCGCAATGGAAACCGCTTGCGCCGCGCACGCCGCCACGCCGTCGCACGTCAGCCGGTCCGTCGACGCAAATCCCCACGCCCCGTTCGCCAGCACGCGCACGCCAATGCCAATCGATTCACTCTGCGCCAACGTTCCGACCTGGCCATTCTTCGTGGTCAGGTCGCGCTGCCGCAAATGCATCACGCGCACGTCGCCATACGACGCGCCGCGCGTCTTTGCCGTGTCCAGTGCGTTAGTGCAGAAATCCCACATGACCGTTGCTCAAAGGAAAAAACTCGCCCAAAAAACTTAGGGGCGCTCCGACCCAGACGGAACGCCCCTAAGAAGATATCACGACTCTAAAACGAATTCGGCTGGCCGAAACCTTACGTCCCTTCCTGCCACGAAGCAAGATAGCGCTCTTGTTCGGGCGTCAGCTTATCCAAGCGGTGCCCCATGGACTCGAGCTTCAACCGCGCAATTTCTTTGTCCAAATGCTCCGGAACCACGTACACCTGCGGTTTCATACTCTTGGCATTCGCGCGCAGATACTCCAGCGAAAGCGCCTGGTTCGCGAAGCTCATATCCATTACCGCCGCGGGATGCCCTTCCGCCGTCGCCAAATTCACCAGTCGCCCTTCCCCGATCAAATAAATCTTGCGGCCATCTTTCAACAGATATTCGTCCACCAGCGGCCGCACTTCGCGCTTCCTGTTCGACAATTTCTCCAACGCGGGAATATCAATCTCCACGTTGAAATGCCCGGAGTTGCAAATAATCGCTCCGCCCTTCATCTTTTCGAAGTGCTCCTCGCGAATCACGCTCTTGTTCCCCGTCACGGTAATAAAAATGTCGCCTTCCTTCAACGCCTCCGCCATCGGCATCACGCGGAAGCCGTCCATCACCGCTTCGATGCCCTTCACCGGATCGATTTCCGTCACAATCACGTCAGCGCCCAAGCCCTTCGCGCGCATGGCCACGCCGCGTCCGCACCAGCCGTAGCCCGCAATCACCACTTTTTGCCCCGCCAGCAAAACGTTCGTCGCGCGAATCACGCCGTCCAGCGTCGACTGCCCCGTGCCGTAGCGGTTGTCGAAGAAGTGCTTCGTCATCGCGTCATTCACCGCGATGATCGGATACTTCAGCGTTCCGTCCTTCGCCATCGCGCGCAAACGAATCACGCCCGTGGTTGTCTCTTCCGTCCCCGCAATCACGTTCGGCACCAGGTCCGTGCGCTTCGTCAGCAGCATCGTCACCAGGTCCGCGCCGTCGTCCATCGTGAACTGCGGCTTGTGCTCCAGCGCCGCGCTCAAGTGCGAATAATACGTCTCGTTGTCCTCGCCCTTGATCGCGTATGTCGGAATGTTGAAATCGCGGTTCAACGAAGCCGCCACTTCGTCCTGCGTCGAAAGCGGATTGGACGCGCACAACACCGCATCCGCGCCGCCGTCGCGCAGCGCAATCATCAAGTTCGCCGTTTCGCTGGTCACGTGCAGGCACGCCGACACGCGCAAGCCCTTCAGGGGTTGTTCTTTCACAAACCGTTTGCGGATAATCTCGAGCACCGGCATCTGCTGCGCCGCCCACTCGATCTTCCGTTTCCCGGCGTCCGCCAGCCCGATATCCTTCACATCACCTTTTTTCAGTTCCGCGATAGCCAAGTTCCTGCTCCTCTAATTTGAATTCGATAGGGAACGAATAGAAGTCTTGTTCTAGTAGTCAAAGAAAAAGCTAAGGTCATCCCGAGCGAAACGAGGGATCTGCTTTTACAAATGCCAGGGAATGCAGACTTCCCGCTGTTGAACGGCTACCGCCTTGCCGCCACTTCCGCGGCCACGGCGTTGTTCAATCCCGCCGCCTTGCGCAACGCGTCCGCGCGGTCCGTGCGTTCCCAGGTGAACCCGGCGCCGCTGCGCCCGAAGTGCCCATACGCCGCCGTCTCTTTGTAAATCGGCCGCCGCAAATCCAGCGCCTCGATAATGCCCTTCGGCGTCAGCTTGAAGTTCTCGCGAATCAATTCCGTAATTTTCTCTTCCGAAATCGCCGCCGTCCCAAACGTTTCCGCCATCACCGACACCGGCTCGGCCACGCCAATCGCGTACGCCAACTGCACTTCCGCCTTGCGCGCCAGTCCCGCTGCCACGAGGTTCTTCGCAATGTACCGCGCCATGTAGCACGCGGAGCGGTCCACCTTCGACGGATCCTTCCCCGAAAACGCGCCGCCGCCATGCCGGCTGTATCCGCCATATGTATCCACAATAATTTTCCGTCCCGTCAAGCCCGCGTCGCCCATCGGCCCGCCAATCACGAACCGCCCCGTCGGGTTGATGTGATACTTCGTGTGCGCATCCAGCATCCGCGCGGGCACAATCGGCCGAATAACGTACTCCATCACCGCCGCGCGCAAATCCGCGTTGGACACTTTGTCGCTGTGTTGCGTCGAAATCACCACGCAATCCACGCGCGCCGGCTGCCCGTTGCGATACTCAATCGTGACTTGGGATTTTCCATCAGGCCGGAGGAAATCAACTATCTTGGCCTTGCGAACTTCCGAGAGGCGTTGCGTCAAGCGGTGGGCCAGCTGAATGGGCATGGGCATCAATTCATCGGTCTCATCGCACGCGAAGCCGAACATCAGCCCCTGGTCGCCCGCGCCGCCGGTGTCCACGCCCATCGCAATGTCCGGCGACTGCCGCTTCACCGTGCACATCACCGCGCACGTGCACCCGTCATAGCCGAACGTCGCGTCGTCGTACCCCACGCCGCGAATCGTGGTGCGCACTAACTCGTCGTAGTCGACGTGCGCCGTCGTGGTGATCTCTCCCGCCACCACCGCCAGCCCGGTCGTGACCAACGTCTCGCACGCCACGCGACCCATCGGGTCCTGCTTCATCACTTCATCCAGCACTGCGTCCGAGATCTGGTCCGCAATCTTGTCCGGATGCCCTTCCGTCACCGACTCCGAGGTAAACAAAAAATTCCGTAAGGCTTCGCTCAACGCAATTTCTCCTTCTTCTTTCTCTTCGCTTCGCTGGGGTTTACGAACTTGGGGAGAGCTTGTCATCCTGAGGCCGCGCCTTTTGCAGCCGAAGGATCTCAACGTACACTCCACCGCGACTCAACACACCAGCCCACCCATCGTCGTTGCAACTAACCTTCCCAAATTACCATCCGTCCGCGCGCCGCGTCAACGCATTGAATCGAAACGCCTTAAACGCCCGTCGAACGGTGGTTTTCGGCCATCGAACGGCATCTTTCGGGCCATCGAGTTCCCTCCCAGGAGCATTTTTTTCGCCCCAACGGAACCCAATTCCCACTTCTCGCCCACGCCCGCGATGTCCTCGCTTATGTAGGGGCGGGCTTTAGCCCGTCCCCACCATTGTAGCGACGAGTACCTCGCCGTCCCCTGACGTAATGTGGCGGTCTGCCCTTCTCTTCTACGCCAACTTCGCCACCAAACGTCGCGCCGCCATACATAGCATCAACCGCGTCACGCCGCTAAAAAGCATGCTGATCCCCACCAGCGTGCCAATCACCCATTCCGTGCTCGATGGCCACGTCCTCCAGATCATAATCGCCAGGATCAGCGTGATGATTCCGTCGAACAGCAGCCAGCTCGAACCCACCATCGGGCGCAGTCGAAAGCCCAGGATCAGTTCCAGGACGCCTTCTGCGAACAAGTAAATCGCCAGGAATAGTGTGAGCGACGCTAGGCCCGCTACCGGGTGCATCAACACGTACGCGCCTGCGACAACATAGATAATCCCCAGCAGCAACTCCCAAATCATTCCACCGGTCGTGCGCGTGTGCCAAGCAAATACCAGATGGGCTCCGCCGCTGAACACCAGCAACCACGCGACAAGAAAAACTACCGCCACTCCCGCAGCTGGCGGGACGATGATCGCGAGAATCCCCGCAACAATCATCAGCACGCTCAGCGCAATCGACCACCCCAGAGACTCTTTCACGATGGTTCCTATGCTCATAGCTCCTCCTTCCAGGAACTGCGCGGCCCGGCCTCGCCAGGGGCCTCCCCGGACCGCTTCGTTCTACTCCCAACCGCCTCCCAATGCAATGACCACGCGCGCCACCCTGCCCGCCCGTCATTCCGAGCGTAGCGAGGAATCCCTCTTCGACTTTTTCGTAGCGCCGCCTTCCAGGCGGCAATCGAAACACTTGCCTTGACGCAATCTCTCAAGACGATTAATTTAGTATTGATGCGATTTGCGAAGGCAATTCTGTTCGCAGTCATGACGCTGCTGCTGGCGGCATACGCTTTCGACTGCGACCCCATGGCAACGCCCGAGCAGGCTATGCACTGCTGTGGTTCAATGCCCTGTTCGTCCCAGGGGCATCAAGCGCAGGACTGCTGCAAGACCATGCCAACGATGCGCGCTCCATTCGTGAAGCCTGCCACTGTGCAGTCAGTGCCTTTTCATGGCACTGTGGCAGAGTTGCCTACGCTTGGTCGTCTTCTTGCCCTGCCGGGAATCTGTCGCTTGACTGTCGCAGTTTCTCATGCCCCGCCGATTCTCTCTCCGCCAACTCGCTCGCCACTAAGAATCTAATCCAATCCTCAGCAGGTCCTGGGCGACGTGTGCCTGGGTGTCTCAATTCTGCGGGAGGATGACTCGTGCAATCACGATGCTGGAACTGCTTTCGGCGAACGGTCGGACCGTGTTTATTGTTCGTTGCGCCCTGCCTTGTTCCCTCCGCGCGAGGGCAAGGGCCCGCTCCCGAGACAGCACCGCCCCTTTTTCCCGGCGGAGGACTCCTTTCCTACAACTCCGTCTTCACAACACGAGAGCTGATGCCGGGCGTCTCCGCTGGGATTCCTGCGACCGCTCGTCCTACCTTCTCGCATGAGGGCGATTTCAACTTCACGTGGGGTTTCCGCCGCAATTTTGACTTGGCCGTACTCGTTCCGATAGTGACGAATCATTTTCGGATGACCGGCGCCCCAACCGTAGGTGGAACAAGCCTTGGCGATGCCATGTTGCTCGTCAAATACCGGTTCTATCGGCGAGATTCTCAGCGCGGTACCACACAAGCATCCTTCACACTCGGCCCGAAGGTTCCTACCGGGCGCACCGACCTGGGCAGTGGAAGCGGAGTGCCCTTACCTGCAAGTTTGCAACCCGGCTCGGGTTCAACGGATCTCTTTGCGGCGGTGAATTGGACGTACACGGGCCTCTTCAACGTTAAGCGCCTTGTCGCCGATGAGGATTTCCACGCGCTCTTGCGCTCGCAGGGAACGCAAGCAACCCGCCTCGGCAGCGACTTCGAATCGCGCTTCTGGCTTTCGTACCGTCCTTTCGAGTCAAAGGATGGAGCTCGCGAGTGGTTCATTGGACCGGCACTGACTTGGTTGCACGCCCAAGATGACCGCATTCGAGGAGTTACTCAGAGAGGAAGCGGTGGAGATGTGTTGCTCACCGGAATCACGACTTATGTAGGTCTACGCCCCGGAATGCACGTTTGGCTCGGCATGGATTGGGACGCTGCCCATTCAACCGGAGCGTCCTTCATGCCAGTCCGCCGCCATTTCAGTTTTGGCATCACCCAGCAGTTCCGCATGCGCTTTTTTAAATGACATGCGTTTTTTAAATGAAAGGACGAACAATGAATAAGCGAATCGCCCTGTTGCTGCTTCTTGGCTGCACGCTGGCGCCCATTTCACAAGCGCAAATCAAGCACATCGAGATGCGCGTCGAAGGCATGACTTGAAACTTTTGAGCCTACGGGGTGAAGCAACACCTCGGGCGCCAGTCTGGCGTTCAAAACGTGGAAGTCAGCTTGATCGATGGAAAAGTGGAAATCACTCCCAAAGAAGACGGGCAGATTGACCCCGCTCAGCTTCTCAAGGCGACCTACGACAGCGGCGTGACGGCGGCCGAGATGGACATGACCGCACAAGGGAAAATCGTGAAAGATTCTGCGGGCAACCTTTCTCTCCAAGTCTCACCGAATCGGTCATTCGTGCTCGTGCCGAACGAGTTGTCGAAAGGGCTCGATTCTCTCGCGGCCACCCAGGCGACGGTCACCGTTAGGGGCCAGTTGTACAAGAAACCCACAGGGAAGAAACAGAAAGTGGACACTTCGATCCCTCTGAAGCTTCTGATTCTGGAAGTGGAGACAAAGGAATAGATGGTGAACAAAAGTGTTTTGCTGCTGAGTCTCACAATGGCCGGACTCGTTGGATGTAGCAGCCAGTCAGCGAGTCTGCCTCCGCCGAAAGAAACGGCAATCGCTGCCGGCGAGATTGCTTCCCGGTTGCCTGACTTCACTGTGAAAGACTTGCACGGGCAAACAATCTCCTCGGCTGACTTGCGCGGTAAGGTCGTGCTCATTGATTTCTGGGCCACCTGGTGTCAACCCTGCAAGAAGGAGATGCCGGGCTATCAACGCCTGCTTGACCGTTATGGCTCGCGCGGCTTCGCCGTTCTCGGACTCAAGTTCGATACCATGATGGACACGGAGGATCCGCTCAAGTTTGCAAAGAAAATCGGCGTCCACTACCCGCTGGCCGTCGCCAACGATGACGTAAAACAGAAATTTGGCGGCATCGAGGGTTTACCGACCACCCTGCTCTACGACCGCCAGGGGATTCTTCGCAAGAAAGTCATCGGCTTTGAATACACCGGCGCCTTTGACGCTGCTTTGAAATCTCTCCTTTGAAAAATCAGGACAGCCTTACTCGTCACTCGCCACAATTCCTTCTCCTGCACTTCCAGTCTTTCGGCGGCGCCTTCGCCTTTTGTAGAGGCCGGGCTTCAGCCCGGCAAGTTTCTTCGTTCGGTTTTCTTAACACAGACGGCACGGAAGGAACGGAGACCAGCAAGGCACGTCGGTATCGGACAGGCAATGCGCTCGAGCGCGGCGTCGCGTGTTCCCTTCGGAGTAAACCTGGGACATAGAAGCGCGTATCGGTGAGGGGCCCCTTATGGTTTTTGCGGCAGTGTTGATTCTAGAGGACTTTAAGCGGGATTATACCTTCATACAAAAAAGCGTACGATCCCAATATGGATAAGAAAGACAAAGAAATCTTATGGATCGGTGCTGCCCTGAGCGGCGGCACGGCTGTACTTATAACGTTCCTTGCTTCTCAGCAGGGAGCGATACCAAAATGGAGCCTCATCTTTCTTTTCGTATTTGGAAACTCGGGGAACTCGGGGGAAACTCAGACGGAAACTCGGGGAAACTCGGGGACGGGGAAACTCGGGAAACTCGGGGGGAAACTCGGGGACAGACGGGACGTTTTCCATTCCGCTATCCCTCAGCAGACCATCAGGGCCGAGCCGCGTTACCTTGAGTTCTGAAACTGGCCAGCGCTTGGGTCTCATCTTCAAAGGTCGGGATAAAGTCTGCTACGCGGATAACCCTCAGCACATCCTGCACTCGACCACGCGGACAGACCAATTTCAGGCTACCACCCTGACGGCTAAGGGAAACATACGTGGCAACGACGGCGCTGATGCCCAAACTATCCAATTGGGTCACGTCTTCCAGGTTCAGCAACAGCTTCTGCACACCTTGAGCGACCAGTTTTTTCAGATGGACGTTCAGCAGGTCGCTGTCAACGCCGATTGTCACTCTTCCCTGAAGGTCCAGAATCGTGATATCAGCGGATTCTCGGATTGAGAATTGAAGGCCCACACAATCCACGCCGCATTCCTAATCAATGTGGGCGATTCAATCACACCATGCGACGCCCTGTCTACCGAAGATTCGGGCGCATTACAGCGGCTGCTTGCTTACCTCTGCTTCGCCTTATTCAGATGATCCATGTGTTCCGTACATTCCGCGATCTCATCATCAAGGTTCTTGATTTCCAGAGCCATACTGCTGTCGTGCGGATTCTTCACGTAACGATTGAACAGCACATCCCTCTTTGCCTTTAGTGTTTTGCGTTTACTCTTCCAATCGACCGCACTCGCTAACATGGTGAATAACCTCGCAATCAGTATGCGCCCCATCTCGTCTCTTTTGGTAATGATTTTCGTAGCAGGCAGAAGCGCTGAAGCCATAATCCAGTTTGACACTAGGGCCGGGTGCCGTTCTCTTCGATTTCAAGGCTTGCCCCACGTAGAGGGTGCGGGTTTTTCCTCCCCTGAATCACGCAATCGAAATCAGTAGACGCAAACAAACGGCTCGACGTATCCTCTTCACATGACACTCTCCGCGCGCAATCGTCTCGAAGGAAAAATCATCGAACTCCAACTGGGCGGCGTCATGGCCCACGTCGTCGTCAAAGTTGGTTCTAACTTGATCGAAAGCGTGATCACCAAGCGAAGCGCCGACGAAATGAAGCTCAAAGTGGGCGACACCGTTTCGGCGATCATCAAATCAACGGAAGTCATGCTGGAAAAGAAGTAGACGCGCCCGAATTTACCTCACACCGCAATACCGGAGGCCCCGCATGTTCCATCGCCTTTGCCGAACAGTTCTTCTCCTATTTCTGTGCTCCACGGCTGCCATTGCCCAGACGTCTCCGGGAACCGCCCAGCTCAAGATTGGCGGAGCCGTTTCCACGGCGCTTACCCTGACGGTTGCCGACCTGAAAAGCCTGCCGCGAACCACCCTGCGCGTTACGAACACGCATGAGAAAAAGACCGAGACCTACGAAGGCGTTCTGCTCGAGGAGTTGCTCCGCAAAGCCGGCGCCCCTCTGGGGGAGAAGCTTCGCGGCCCGCTGATGACCAGCTACGTCATCGCCGAAGCAGAGGACGGCTACCGCGTGGTCTTCGCCTTGGCCGAACTGGATTCTGCGTTTCTCGATTCCCAGGTCCTTGTCGCCGACACCGTGGACGGAGCGCCCATCGGCCCCAAGCAAGGCCCCTTCCGGCTGGTCGCGCCGCACGAAAAACGCCCCGCTCGCTGGGTCAGAATGCTCAAATCCATCACCGTCGTCAGCCCTCAATAATCAGTAGCTCCGCCCACGGGGTGCCCCAGGTTTGATTTTGAAACCTGGGCCTCTTCTCGTTTCAGCGGTTGGCTCACAGCAGACCATCAGGGCCTAGCGGCGTTACCCTGTGGTCTGAAACTGGCCAGCGCTTGCATCAATTCCGCTCGCGCCGCCAATGTCTCAGCGCGTGCGTTGTTAAGTACTTGAGGACTAGGAATGAAGGCCTGTTCCACCGCACCGAGAGCTAGCAGTTTTGGTTCTAAGTCGTGGAGAAGGGTCTTTGCCTTCGCAGGCGGCTCTCCCAACGCGGCCTGCGCTGCGAGCACATATTCTCGGTATGCTTGAATGTCCAGGACAGTTGGCGGAAAGCGGAATTTCGCAGAGAGCTTGCCTTTCGGGACAGGCATTCCCGTCTCTTCCCACATCGCACCCGGGTTTGTCGAGGTGCGCAATTTCTGAAGAAAATCTTCTCCTGTCGAAACTTCGATTGCCCAGGCACCTACCCAGTCGAGGCCATCATCGGGCAAGGCGCTCACGGTTGCGTATACCTCTCCCTTCTGGACCTCATTCAATTGTCCTTTCCTGATTGCTCCATTAAGTGCGTGCAAGTCAGTCAGCAGCATCCTGTTCGCTACTAATACAAAGATCGCCGTCCCTCCACGCGCCAGGTCTTGCGAAAAGCGAATCCCTGCGAGCCATGCATTCACAGCCTCTTGAGATTCGCCTTTCGCCATCTCACGTATTCCATATAGGACGTTCAATTCTGCCAAGTGCCTCGCTCGCATCATGAGCTCTACGGGAGGCTTCGGCAGTCGGTGCAGTCGGTCGTACTCGAAACCCCAGTCGCATTCAGGGAGCTTTGTGGCTCGCTGCATTTTTCCAATCGCTTCTGCATTGGCATCCAGAATTGATCCAAGAGCTTTTTCGCTCCAGCTCGCATCGCCATTCAGTGTTTCGTATAACACTTTCTGCGTTGCTACATTATCGGGTAACTCGTTCATCTCCGCGATAGCTGCCCAATAGCGGAGGGCCGCATTCCTTGTTTCTGGAGAATATTTTGCTTGTGCCCTCGCTCCGCAAGAACTCGCCAGCAACGCAAGGATTGTCGCCAGTAATCGGAATCTCATAGAAATCATGTACCCAAATCTATCACCAGATTTTTCCTGGCATCTTTCCATATTCCCCCGGAACCTCAGGGACAGAAGGGACGTTTTCCATTCCGCTATCCCTCAGCAAACACACCACTTAAGAGTCTCGTGAGCAACCGCATGTCCGGTAACAATTTCTCCCTCTCTAACCTCCTGTATCTGAACGGCTTATTGGGCACTAGACAAATACATTACTCTATGATATAAGCGTGTTGGCCGTTGGGGCACTTGGTGGACGACTATGTGTGCCCCTTTCACCCGCGCGCGCGCTCCTAAATCTCAAACTATCAGTTTGTACCGTGCAATGGCGCTCCTTGGTTCTCCCAGTTGCTCCCTATTCACTACCCACCAGCCACTCAAACGCACTTGTTTCGCCCATTTAGCCATTCGCTATCTCCTTTTTTTTCATGCAAATACGAACTGCCTCTTCTGCAACCCCTTTGTTTTGATAACGATGAAAATTGCCGGGGGGGTGGGGGTATCCCCTGAAGGTGTGGGAGTGAAAGTATTACTTGAAGTCACTACCTTCGTTACCCCGCATCCGGCATCGCCGCGTGCAGGGACTGCATTTCGGCCTTTCTCTCGAATCTCCGATCTCTGTTCACTCCCCACTGTCAGTTGTGCGCTGTCGGCTGTTGACTCGCCTAAGTTCTTTAGAATGCGCAGTTCCAAGATTTCGACTGTTAAGTCCTTTAGAATGCGCAGTTGCAAAAATGTGCCCGCGTAACCCCTTTAGAATACGCAGTTACGAAAAAAAGTGGGGGGAGGGGTGCGTTTCTGTTTTCTGCCTTCTGCCTTCTGCTTTCTGCCTTCAGGCTGTCTCTTCCACTTCGATTCGCTGGTCCCCCGCCACTTCGCCCAGCTTCTGCACCGCGCCCGACGGCCAGGGAATCTCGACGCTCGCTTTGGCATCCGCCCCAAGCCCGAAGTGCACCGTCAGGTCGCTGCTCGAGGCGTATCCCACGCAATTCGTCACGCAGCGCGTCTGCGTACGGCTCGCGGACCTGCACGTTACCTGCGCGCCCATCGCCGAACGGTTGCTCTTCGTCCCTTTCAGCCGCAACTGCAGCCAATGCTTCCGCGGACTGCGGTTCCACCACAACTCGATGCGCTCGCCGATCGCCGTCACCGCCGCATCGAGCCTTCCATCGCGGTCAAAGTCTGCAAACACCGCCCCGCGGTGCAGCCGCGCCGCCGCAAACTCCTTGCCAGCCGCGTCCGAAACGTCCGCAAACCTCCTGGACGCCTGGTTTGTGCCTCCTGCGTTCCGGAAGATGCGATTCGCCTGCGCATCCTTCGCCTCGAACCCGCCTCCGGCAACAAACAGGTCCAGCCAGCCGTCATTGTCCAGGTCCACTAGGCCGCAGCCCCAGCCGCTCCACGGACGGCTCAGCGCCAGCAGCCCCGTCGACGCGCTTCCGTCCTCGAACGAGCCGCCCCCGTTCAAAAACCGGTTCAGAAACACCTCGTATGTCTCGTTTCGCAGTCCGGTCATCACCAAATCCGGCCGGCCGTCGCCGTCAATGTCGCCAAAGTCCGCGCCCATCCCCGAAATGTTGCGCCCGTCGCCGTTGTACGCCACTTCAGCTTCCGTTCCAATCTCCTGGAAGCCGTGTCCGGTCGCGCGAAACAGCAAATTGCGCGCATTGTCGTTGGCCACAAACAGGCCCGGGCGCCCGTCGCCGGCAAAATCCGCCATTGCGATGCCCATACCCTTCCCCAGCACTTCGGGAAATCCTTCTTTGGAGGTGACCTGCGTAAACGTGCCGTCACCATTGTTATGAAAAAGCTGCATCGGCTCCGCGCGGTACACATCCGGATGGCAATAGCCGCCGCAAACCGGATCGCTGTCCGCCGTCCAGTCGCAATAATTCGAGATAAACAGGTCCAGCCGCCCGTCGTTGTCGTAATCAATCCACGCCGCGGCAACGGACCAGAATTTTTTCAGGCCCGTTGCGCCAAAACCGGCTTGTTCGGTGACGTCGGTAAACGTTCCATCGCCATTGTTGCGGTAAAGCTGATTGCCATGCACTCCAACAACGAACAAGTCTTCGTGCCCGTCGTTGTTGTAATCGCCGACCGCCACGCCCATGCCGTAACCTTGGCCCGCGAGCCCCGCTTTTTCGGTTACGTCGCTGAATGTGCCGTCGCGATTGTTGCGATAAAGTCGGTTCCAGTATTCCTTCCCCGTTTTCGTCAGCGAAGGCAGCGCCGCGCCATTGACGCAAAAAAGGTCGGGCCAACCGTCGCCGTCAAAATCGATAACGCCGAGCCCGCCCAGCAGCGTCTCGACCTGGTATTTCCGCCCTTGCGCTCCGTTGCGCAAAACAAAATCGAGTCCGCACGATGCCGGCGCAAGTTCAAATCGAATCGGCCCAGCGGGAGTATCTGCTGCAGGCGCAGTTCGCACGGGCTGGCGGGAAGATTGTGCGAAGGCAGGCCGCAGGAAAGAGTTCGCAGGGCCAAGAAAAGGCCCTGCTGATGCGAGCCGCAAAAAAGGATGAGCAAAAACGCCAGGAAGGAGTGCCGCCGCACTGGAAAGAAAATCCCGCCTGCTACGTTCGCGCCGATGGAACCGGCGCTTCGGCGTGATCATCGCGGCTCTTCCGGACGCGCGGCTTGGCCGTGGAGCTGAAAAAGATTAGAAAGGCGGGCGGACTCCGCCGCCGCGTTTTGCGCTTCTTGCTCACGGCCCAGCTTGCGAAGCACGCTCGCGAGCATCGCATGCAGCGCGCCGCGCTCATCCGGATAACCGGCCGCCAGCGCGGGTTGCAGATTTTGCACGGCCGCTTGCGGCTGACCCGTTTGGGCATACGCGATTCCGGTTTGTACGCGCGCCCAGGCGTCATTGGGATTGTTTTTAAGGAGTTCGCCAAGATTTTCAAGCGCGGTTGGATAGTCGCGTTCGTTCATCGCAATGGAAGCAAGAAGCTTGACGGAAACAAGCCGGCGCGGATCAAGCGCCAGCGCTTCGCGCGCCGCTTGTTTCGCGTGTTGTAGGTCGCCGAGATTTTCGTAGGCTTGCGCGATTCGCTCCGCCAACATCGGGTCGCGCGGCTGCAACCGCCGGGCCTTTGCATATTCTTCGGTTGCGGCTTGTACGTCGCCTTTTACGCGCACGAGAAAATCTCCTCGCACGCGATGAAAGACGGCTTGATTAGGCAGCGCGCCAAGTCGAGCAACCGCGCGCTCGGCCTCGGAGGCGTAACAAATTTCGAGCCAATACGCCGCGGTTTCTGCGCCTGCGTCGAAACCGCGCTCCAGCGCAGGAATCGCTCGCGCACATTCGTGCAATTCGGCCAGCGAAACGCCGCGCCGAAACCATGCGGCCGGTACTTCTGCGGGTGGTTCAGGAAGCGCTGCAAGTTTTTCCCAGCGCTCTTCCGCGAAAAGTTGCTCCGAGTCGCCTGAAATTTCGACTGCTGAAAACTTTATTTTGTTCACGCATGCTGCGGAATTGTTTCGCGCGCAATTCCAGATTTCGCCTGAAACATTTTTTGGCGGAAGAAGATTCCGCGGCCACGTCTGCATTTCGCTGCGAAGCGTTGCCGGGGAGCGCGCTCCGAACTCAATGAGTTTGCTTTCTGCCTCTTTCCAATCGCCTCGCGCCGTAGCCATCATCGCTTGGAGCCGCAGCGTCCAGGAATTCCCGGCTTGCCGCTCCTGCGCTGTCTTCAACGTAGCAGCAGCTTCCTCCCGTTTTCCGTGCGCCATTTGCTCCACACCCAGCTCACCCCAAATCCCTTGCTGCTCGGGATCCGCCGTGGCCGACTGCCGCAACATTTCCTCCCGCGTCTCCGGCCCGCTATACAAGCCCTCCGCCTCCAGCCTCAGTACCACCGCCATGCCGCTCTGCAGGCTTCTCAGCTCTAATTCGAGGACCCGGAATCGCTCCAAATCAAAATCCGCCCACTTCGCCCATGCTTCCACCGAACCCGGCGCGCCAGATGTGGCGCTCTGGAGCCCTTCCGCAACGCGGGCGTAGTCAGTTTTCGGTCCTATGGCCTTTTCTTGTCTGCTCGCGCCTGCCAAATCTCCGTGAGCCGCTGCTCCTCGAATAAATTCAATCGAGACAATAGCTTCCAGGATGAGAATCGCAGCCAAGCTATCTCGAAGACCGGCCTTCATGCGCAAATCATAGCACCGCCACCCAAGAAACCCATGGAGGACGGGAGAGACCTCTGCCCGCCTCTCGCACACGCGTGTCCTGCACGCAGTCCATCGCTGCTCTGACGGAAACGGGGCGCTGGGCCGAGGCCGCGAACAGCAACAAGGTTAATCGTTCTGTTTTTCTGAAGATTTCGATTCTTCGCGAGACGAAAATGGGGGAAAGCCGTCTGACCTATAGATGTCTATAGGAGACTTCTGACCAAGGCCCAGAGTGACGTTTTGCAGGGCACGCTGGCGTTGTTGGTACTGAAATCGCTGGCGGGCGGCCCCATGCACGGGTACGGCATTACTCTCCACATTCAGTGTGTTTCGAAAGACGTTCTCCGCGTCGAGGAAGGCTCGCTGTATCCGGCGCTGCACCGCATGGAGCAGGAGGGCTGGATCCGCGCCGAGTGGGGCACTTCGGAAAACAATCGCCGCGCCCGCTACTACCGGCTCAGCGAGGCCGGCCGCAAGCAATTAGCCGCCGAAGAAAAGAATTGGGCGCGGCTCACCGAAGCCGTCGCCGCCGTGCTGGAGTTCGCACAATGATTTCGCGGAAGTCTCGCTAAGCAAAGGAGCGTTAAAAAATGTCCTTGCTCTCCCGCCTCAAGGGCTTGTTGCAAATCCATCGGCTCGAGCGCGACGTCGACGAGGAACTGCGCTCGCACATCGAAATGCGCGCCGCCGACAACATGGCGTCCGGAATGTCGCCGCAGGAAGCCCGCTACGACGCGCAGCGCCGCTTTGGCAATGCAACTTTGCTGAAGGAGGACACGCGGGCTGTGGATATCGTCGGTTGGATAGAGACCGCCGGGCAAAATCTTCGTTATGCGGGACGCATGTTGCGCCGCAACCCCGGTTTCACGCTGGTCTCAATTCTGACACTCGCTCTCGGCATCGGAGCGAACGTGGCCATCTTCACGGTGGTTCACGCGGTTCTTCTCCGGCCCCTTCCCTATCCCCATCCCGAACAACTCGTGCGCGTGTACGACGACATTCGCAGCTCGCAAACGCACGGCGTGGGAATGTCCGTCCCTGAGCTGTGGGACCTCCGCGATCGCTCGGGCGTTTTTCAGGATATTTCCGTCATCTTCCCCGCCGACGCCAATATCACGGGTGCTGAGCATCCCGAACGCGTCGAGTTTCTTGGAACCAACGCCAACTACTTCACCATGCTGGGAGCCCATGCCGAGCTTGGCCGCACGTACACTCCCGCCGATGCTCTGCCCGGTTTTTCCGAACCCGTGGTCATCAGCGACGCGTACTGGCACCGCGGCTTCGGCGCTGACCCTAAAGTGATTGGCCAAAAAATTCGCATCGATGGAGATCTCTACATGATCGCCGGAGTCCTGCCGCCGGAGTTTCGCCATCCGGGCCGTACGCTTGCGGCGGACGTCGATCTCTGGGCTACGACGGGCTTCGCCGCGCCGCCTTTTCCCGCGCCTCCGGCTCGCGCGGTCCGGCTTCTTCCCGGCGTTATGGCCCGGCTCAAACCCGGGCTTACGGTCGCTCAGGCGCAAGCCCAGCTCGACAATTTCGTGGCGCAACTCACGCGCCAGTTTCCCGACGAATATCCTCCGGCGTCAGGATGGTCCATCCGGCTGGTCCCGGTTCAACAAGATCTTGTCGGCAATGTCCGCACAGAGCTCTTTGTGCTCTTCGGGGCTGTAGGCTTCGTCCTGCTGATTGCCTGCGTCAATCTGGCGAATTTGCTCCTTGCACGTTCGGCGAGCCGGCAGCGGGAAATCGCCATACGCCTTGCGATTGGCGCGGGCCGTTCGCGGCTGATCACGCAGCTCCTCACCGAGAGCATCCTTCTCGCGACGATCTCAGGAGCGGCGGCGCTTATAACAGTTGTCTGGCTGAAAAATTCTCTGCTTCGCCTCGCTCCCGCGAATCTCCCTCGCCTCAGCGAAGTAAGCTTTAGCCCCAGTGTCCTTTTGTTTGCGTTTGTGATTTCCATTCTCACCGGCGTAATTTTCGGACTCGCTCCCGCCCTCCAAGCGGCGCGGACCAGTCAAATCAGTGCGCTTCGCGAGGGCACGCGCGGGGCCGGTTCCAGCAAGCGCCAATTGAAATTCTCGCGCTTTCTTGTGGCTTCCGAAATTGCGCTCTCCCTGGTCCTTTTGATCGGCGCGGGCCTTCTGGTGCGCAGCTTCCGGCACGTTCTAGATGTTCAGCCTGGATTTGAGCCTCATCACCTGGTCACCGCGAAAATCTGGCTTGCTGTGCCTAATAATCCCAAGGATGATCCCTACTTCACACCCGAAAAGCGGGCCACCTTTCACCAGGAGATTCTGCAACGGATCTCCGCGCTCCCCGGCGTAGAGCAGGCTGCGCTCGGCAATGGCACCAGCCTGCCCATGGATTTCAACCGTTTTCAGACCACCTTTCTTATCGAAAATCATCCACTCGATATTGAGCGAACTCCGGTCGCCGAAATTGCCAATGTCAGTCCTTCGTATTTTTCCGCGCTGAAGACGCCTCTTCTCAGCGGCAGATTCTTTTCCGACTCCGACAACACCAAAGGACAGCAAGTCGTTCTGATTGATGAGACTCTGGCGCATCGCTATTGGCCGAACTCGGATGCGGATGCCATTGGCCAGCGCGTGCAGTTAGGTGTGGTGCGTCGCGGGCAAACTTCCGCAGCCCAAAATCCCTGGCTCACGATCGTGGGCGTCGTTGGCAATATCAAATCCGACGGCTTCGACGCAGCCAGCGCGCCGCATCTCTATCGGCCGCTTTACCAGGCTCCGACCTATGACGGCGTCGTTTATTTGCGGACTTCCATGGACCCGGGCACGTTGGGCGACTCCGTCCGCGCTGAAGTTCGGCACGCCGATCCTACGATTCCTGTTTTCAACGTACGCACGATGGACATTATCGTTTCCGCCTTTCTCGCGGAGCGCCGCTTTGCTCTCGAACTTCTGGGCATTTTCGCCGGTGTTGCGCTTCTTCTGGCCTCCATCGGAATTTACGGCGTCATGGCTTACACGTTCAGCCGCCGCACAAACGAAATCGGCATTCGCATGGCCATGGGCGCGAAGCGCGCAGACATTCTCGGAATGGCGCTGAAGGAAGGCGCAGTGACGATTGGTTTTGGAGTTGTCGCGGGATTGCTTGGCTCGCTTGTTTTGACACACTTCCTGCAGACCATGCTGTTTTCGGTCAAAGCCACGGATCCCATCACTTTCGTTACGATCGCCGCGCTTCTCGCTGCCGTCACGCTGCTAGCGTGCCTGGTGCCGGCGCATCGAGCGACGCGGGTGGATCCGTTGATTGCGCTGCGGCATGAATGACGGGAGATATGTCATGGCGCGATTCTGCAATGGCTTTCTCTGTGAAAAAAGACTCCTGGTGAAGGACAACCACGTCAGCATCAAAGTGGAAAAAAAGTGAGGCGCAAATGAAGCTCGATCATCCGGTCATTCCGCTCGTTGGACGCTTGATGATCACGTACATTTTTGCCACCAGTGGAATTGGGAAGGTATTCTCCTGGTCCGAGAATGTGCGGTACATGAGCACCAGGCACTTGCCGATGATTCCCTTGCTTCTGGCCGTCGCGATGGTGATCGAATTGGCCGGTTCGATCTGCCTGATCACCGGATATCAGGCGCGCATCGCCGCGTTTGTCATGTTTCTGTACACGACAGCGGTGACAGTGATATTCCACAACTATTGGGCGGCAAGCGAGGCGATGACCGGCATGCAGGAAACACATTTTCGAAAGAACTTGGCGATTATGGGCGGGCTGTTAGTGCTTGCGTATAGCGGCCCTGGGAAATGGGCGCTGGGCGAATCTGCTCGTAAGACACAAATTTCTCAATGAATTGATGGGGCGGTCTCGTGCGACCGCTACTCCGGTTCGCCGTTGTCGTCGGGCTGGACGTCGAGGCGGCCTTTGGTTTTCTTGGCCATTAGATAGGAGCGGATGAAAGGATCGAGATCGCCGTCGAGGACGCGATTGACGTCGCCGACTTCGAATTTGGTGCGATGGTCTTTGATCATTTGATAAGGCTGCATCACGTACGAACGAACCTGGCTGCCGAAGGAAATATCCATCTTGGTTTCGTCGAGCTTGTCGGTTTCCGCTTGCCGTTTCTGCACTTCCATGTCGTAGAGGCGCGAGCGCAGCATCTTCATCGCTAACTCGCGGTTTTTGTGCTGGCTGCGTTCGGCCTGGCAGCCAACCACGATGCCGCTGGGGACGTGCGTGATGCGCACGGCGGTCTCCACTTTGTTGACGTTTTGCCCGCCTTTGCCGCCGGAACGGAACGTGTCTACCCTCAAATCTTCGGGGCGAATGTTGACTTCAATTTTGTCGTCAACTTCGGGAATCACGAAGACCGAGGCGAACGAAGTGTGGCGCCGCGCGGCTTGATCGAAGGGAGAGATTCTCACTAGCCGGTGGACTCCCGTTTCGCCGGAGAGCAGGCCATAGGCATTTTCGCCGCCGAATTGCACGGTGGCGTTCTTGATGCCCGCCTCTTCCCCGGGCGTCTCGTCCAGCACCGACGCACTCATTCCCTTCCGCTCCGCCCAGCGCAAATACATGCGCAGGAGGATGGACGCCCAGTCCTGCGATTCCGTCCCGCCGGCGCCGGGCTTGATGGTCATGATGGCGTTGAGGTGATCGCTTTCGCCGGAGAGCAGCGTTTTCGTTTCCAGGTCCGCGATGTAGGTTTCGGCAGCACTCAGCTCTTTGTCGAGGTCCTTGAGCAAATCGTTCTTTTGATCCGAGTTGGTTTCTTCCTGCGCCAAGTGGATGTAAGTTTCGAGGTCGCCACTGATGGAAGTGAGCTTTTCGTCGGCAGCAATTTGCTCTTCGGCGCGTTTGCGATCGCGCAGAACGCTCTGCGCGGCTTCCTGATTGCTCCAGAAATTGGGGTCGGCGACGCGGGCTTCGAGGGCCTTCAGGCGTTCACGGTTGCTCTTGGCGTCAAAGATAACTCCGGACGAGCGTGATGCGGGGTTGGAGCGATTCGTAGCGATGCTGTAAGTCTTCGAGGATCATCTCTATCTTTCTACTTGGATTTTTCCTTGCTTTCTAAAACCAGCGGGATAAACCCGCCGCTACACACCTACTTCTTTGCTTCCTGCTTCCAAGAAATCACTAACAGAATAGCGGAAACCATCACGCAAAGCCACGCGAACCAGTCGCCAAAACGCGTGTAGATGGTCTCATCGGTTCGAAAATCATAGGGCAAATCCGCCGCAGCCCGCACATCTGGCGGCAGCGGTTCGACCATGCGCCCGTAGGGATCGACTGACGCGGTGAATCCGTTGTTCGTCGCACGGACGATCCAGCGGCGGTTTTCCACGGCCCGCACACGCACCATGTGAAGATGCTGTTGGGCCGCCGCGGACCGCCCGAACCAGCCGTCATTGGAAATATTCAACAGCAACTGTGCTCCGTTCGCCGCGAACCGCCGCACTTCGCCGGGATAAATCGCCTCGTAACAGATGAACACGCCAAACGTGTTCCCATTCGAAAGACGGCTCACGGCGTACCGGTTGCCTTTGCGGAATCCCCCCACTTCGGTGGAAATGTTGGCGACCACGTGGTGAATCAGGGGAAACGGCTCGTACTCGCCGAACGGCACTAAGTGAACTTTGTCGTAAGTAAAAACGCGCTGGCCCTGCGGATCAACGAGGATCGCGCTGTTGTACGCCGCCTGCTGGCCGGGAAGAATGCGATCCGAGGGATCCACGGGCGGCTTCCATTCGATCACGCCTGCGAGAAATGGATGGCCGAAGCGAGTGGCCAGATTCGAAGCGAGCTTCGCAAATTGCGGGTCCTCAAACGAAAACGGCGCCGGGGCTTCCGGCCAAACCAATAAGTCCGGCTTCTCCGAGCTTGGAGCGAGACTCAATTTTGCGATTTCGTCGAGCTGCGCTGCGTTTTTTGCAAACCAGTCGGGCGGATACTCGGGAACTTCCGGAAAATTGGGTTGCACCGCGCGCGCAAAATGCCGGGCCTTCGCTTCCGGCACCAGGTGAGGCCCGGTCAACATCACAATCCCAAGAATCGCCGCGGCTCCTCCTCCGATGAGGATACGTTGTTTCAGCGCCACCTTCTTCGAGGCACTGACCCACGCGAGCAGCGCATTGAATGCGACCGCGAGAAACGACAACCCATAAATCCCGGTGAGCGTCGTGACTTGCACCAAGCCGAGGTTAGCCGACGCGGGATAGCCCAGCAGGTTCCACGGAAAACTGATTTCCGGCAGATGCGCGCGAACAAATTCGAACGTGACCCAAACAAACGGAGCGGCAATGCACGCCATCTCGATGCTTCGCCGTGAAATGCGATGCACAATCCACGTGAAGCTGCCGACAAGCACGCCCCACGCCGCGGCAATCAGCAGCAGTACGCCCCAGCCGCCTGCCACGGGCAAGCCGCCATGGACGCTCAACACGGTGGCAATCCATGGCACGGAAGTGAGAACAAACAGGAGGGCGTGCAGAAATCCGCATGCAAACGCGACCCGCTCGCGCGCGCCAAAAACCGCAAGCAGCAGCACGCCGACACAAATCCAGGAATAAATGCTGAGATAAAGTCCAGCAAAGGAAAGGGAGAGAGCAGCGCCGGAAATGGCGCCAATCAACAGTCGAAGACGATCCGGTATTTTCGCCCCGGATTCCGCGGCAACCAGCGTGAGCCCGTTGCCGGAAGGCATCAACGCTTCACGAAGGCTTTGAAGCCGGCATCTTCAAGCCCCCGGCGCGCGATGTCGGCAGCCTTCAGGTCCGCGTAGGGCCCCACCTGCACGCGATAGTATTTGTCTCCGTGGGGAGAAAGCACGTACGCGGGAAATTTCTTTTTCTGCAAAACTTTTGCGAGGTCGAGCGCATCCGCTTCTTTGTTCATGGCGGCCACTTGCAGGGAATATCCGGTGCCCGGTGCAGTCGCGCTGCTGGAAGCTTTTGAAGCTTTGTTGCTCGCACTTCGCGAGGTTGGAGTAGATTTCACCAGGACCGGCGCGCTCTGCTGGAGTTGCGGCGCAGGCGAAGAGGTAGCGGGCTTCAGGCGGTCATCCGCCTTCCCCTTTTCGCCCGCGTGATAGAACTCCCATTCCGAACTTGCCGGCGCTGCGGTTTCTGACGGAGGTTCGGCGGGAGGCGTCTTGCTCGCACGTTTGGAAGCCACTTCCGGCTTGGAAGGATTGCGCAGCTCCGGCTTGCGGGGCAAATCATCGGCGCTGGCTTCCGCCTGGTGCAGTCCCATGACGTACCCTAGCGTGAAAAACAGTCCCGAAAGCAAAATCACCGCCAGGAACAAGCCAATGACGTGACGGCCTTCGAGTACCCGCTCACCGGCGCCCCGATGTCCTCCATAACTCATTTCTTACTTTTGCGATCCTCCCAACGCCTGGGTCCACTTGTTAATAATATCGATGGGCAAGGGAAACACAATCGTTGTGTTCTTCTCGACACCTATTTCGGTTAGCGTCTGGAGGTAGCGCAGTTGAATGGCGGACGACTGCGTCTCGAGGACTTTTGCGGCGTCGGCGAGCTTCTGGGAAGCCTCAAACTCGCCTTCCGCGTGAATGATCTTCGCGCGACGCTCGCGTTCGGCTTCGGCCTGCTTGGCGATGGCGCGCTGCATTTGTTCGGGAATGTCCACCTGTTTCACTTCGACCTTTGACACTTTGATGCCCCACGGTTCGGTGTCCGTATCGAGTATCACCTGGAGCTTGGCGTTGACTTTGTCCCGCTGGGAGAGAATTTCGTCCAATTCGAATTGGCCAACAATGCTGCGAAGCGTGGTCTGCGCCAATTGGGATGTTGCGTACTGATAATTCTGCACTTGAGACATCGCCAGGTTCGCATCCACAACACGGAAATAGCACACCGCGTTCACTTTTACCGAGACGTTGTCGCGCGTGATGATGTCCTGTGGCGGAACGTCCAGAGTCTCCAGGCGCAGATTGATGCGATACAGCGTTTCAATGGGCCATAAGACTAGGTTTATGCCTGCTCCTTTGGCTTCCGGTAGCAACCGCCCGAGCCGTAGGACAACTCCGCGCTCCCACTCTTTAATGATGTAAATCGAATTCCAAAACCAGATCAGCACGAACAAAAGACCAATCGCGCCCCCTATCCCAAAGACGCCCCCGATTTCCATCTTCTTCCTCCTAAGAACACACTCTTTCTTATTTCGCCGCCGGGCTGGCCACTTCCACCGGCTCGACGTACAGCTTCAACCCCGCCACCTTGGTTACCTGCACACTCAGGCCTTCCGGCACCGGCTGCGAGGATACGGCGCGCCACAACTCGCCGTGGACCCGAACCATTCCTTCGGCGCCGGCCTTCAACTCCTCCGTGACCGTGCCGGTGGATCCAATCAGCTCTTCCCTCCCTGTGGCCGTTTTCCATTTTCGCGAGCGAATTACTAGTCGCATTAAGACGACGGTGATAACGCCAAAGGGCAGAGTGGCAGCCAAAGCGACTCCCAAGCTTACTCCTCCCGCGGTTAGGGGCGAACGAACCAGGAATAGTGCGCCCAAAAACATGGATACAATCCCACCAAGCGCGAGCACACCGTGACTTGGCGCCTTCGCCTCCAAGATGAAAAAGGCGAGTGAAAGCGCCATCAAGAACAATCCCGCCAGATTCACCGGAAGAAAGTGCATGTCATACAAAGCAAGGACCATGCAAATTCCCCCGATGACGCCCGGAGCGATGACACCGGGATGGGTGAACTCCGTGTACAGACCCAACGCGCCAAGAATCAGCAGAAGAAAGAAAATATCCGGCTGGACAATGCGCGACAGGAATTTCTGGCGCGCGGAGAGTTCGAACGGCGTGCGCACGGCGTTCTTGAGGGCCAGCGTCACCTTTGTGCCGTCGAATCGCGTGATGGTCCGCCCGTCCAACTGTTGCAACAAATCTTCTGTCGAATTGGCCACCAAATCGATCATCTTTGCGTCCAACGCTTCTTTTTCCGTGAACGCTTTACCTTCCGTGATGGCTTTCTCCGCCAGCTCAGGATTGCGTCCGCGCCGCTCCGTGAAACTGCGCAGAAACGCGGTGGCATCCTGATTAATTTTCTTTCGAAAGGCTTCGTCAATCTGCATGGGGAACGCGCCGCCGATGGCAATGACCGGCGTCGCCGAGCCTGTGTGGGTGCCGCGCGCCATCGCCGCGATGTCGGCCGAAAGAAGAATATAGAATCCTGCGGAAGCTCCGCGCGCTCCGGTCGGCGAAACGTACACGGCAACCGGCACGGGCGACGCCAGGATATGCTGGATCATGTCCTTCATCGAGTCGCTAAGCCCGCCCGGCGTGTCCATGGTGATCAGTACGAGCGCCGCGTGCCGCTGCGCAGCGTCCTGGAGGCCTTCGTCAATGTACGTGGCCAAGATCGGCTCGACTTCGCCATCGAGTTGCAATTC
>Ga0307471_100000297_pt1 | contig 25100 bp, 20 predicted proteins | sample atmos_gasesAM3C__2_FD_204566 | JGI IMG/M metagenome (GOLD analysis project Ga0307471, IMG submission 204566) | Hardwood forest soil microbial communities from Morgan-Monroe State Forest, Indiana, United States - atmos_gasesAM3C_515 | ecosystem: Environmental > Terrestrial > Soil > Temperate...
GTGCTGCGCACCGGGCGGCGCTGCCACTTGGTACTCTCGGGCGACCGGCTCGTTGGCATGATGAATGTCCACATGCTGAATGCAGTTCCCCGCGGGGAATGGGCCGACAACTCAGTGCAGGCTGCGATGATTCCGCGAGACAGAATTCAGTGGACTTCACCGGACGAGCCGCTTCTGCGCCTGCTCGAGCGGTTGTTGAGCGCGGACATCAATCAGATGCCCGTGGTCAGCGGCGCCGCGGATGAAGCGCCACAAATTGTGGGAATGGTCACGCGGGATTCGATTCTGCGGGTGATGCAAACCCATTCGGAACTGGCTTCGCAGTTTTCGAGCAAGTAGCTTAGTCGGCACTCATCGCCTGCGGCGCTGGTGAGACGCTTTCCTTTTTCCGCCGCTGCAGCGACTCCAGCACCACGCGCACTCCATAGCGAGGCCGCAGCGTAATGGAGGCCAGCGGGACAACCGGGTGATCTCGCACCAGGCGCAGACGGTACTCTTGCGCTATGGTTGCGAGAATCAGCGTCGCTTCCATCAAGGCAAACGCGTTACCGATGCACTGGCGCGGCCCGCCGCCAAACGGAAAATACGCAAAGCGCGGGATGCGCTTCGCGAAGTCCCCATCCCAGCGTTCGGGCCGGAATTCTTCCGGCGTGTCGTACCAGCGCGTGTCGCGATGGACAACCCATTGCGCCATGGCAACACCCATCCCCTTTTTCACGGCATACCCGCCAAGCTCGTGGTCTTCAACCGCGATGCGCGCCAAGCCCCACGCGGGGGGATAAAGGCGCATGGATTCCGTGATGACATTAGCGGTATAGGGAAGGCGCGGGAGGTCGTCCATCGAAGGCGGGCGGCCGCCGAGAACTTCGTCGAGTTCCGCGTGCAGCTTCGCTTCCACCGCAGGATTTTGCGCGAGCAGCCACCAGGTCCAGGAAAGTGAGGCGGCGGTGGTTTCATGCCCGGCGAGGAATAGCGTGATGGTTTCGTCGCGGAGCTGCTGATCCGTCATGCGCGAGCCATCCTCGTCCTGCGCGTGAAGGAGCATGGAAAGCAGGTCCCCGGCATCGCGGCCGGAAGCGCGCCGCTCATCGATGATGCGGTAGAGGATATTCTCGATGAACGCAATTTCCCGTTTGATTCGGAGATTGGTAGGCGTGGGCACCCAATGCGGAACAAAGAGAGTGCGCCGGAAGTTCGCACCAAGTTCGAGGAGAAGCTCAAGCGATTTGCCGACGTCTTTTGTGTCCCGCGCGACATCGGCATTGAACAGCGTTTTCGCGACGATTTGCAGTGTGAGCCGCATCATCTCCTGATGCACGTCGCGCTCCTCCCCGGCCCGCCAGCCCTCCATGATGCGTTGCGTATACTCGACCATGGTCTCTGCGTACGCTGCGACGCGTGCGCGGTGGAACGCCGGCTGCACTAAGCGCCGCTGCCGCAGCCAGAAATCACCTTCACTGGTGAGTAGTCCTTCGCCAAAAACGTGCCGGTTCGCCCGCAAGATCCTGCCTTTGTAGTACCGGCGCGGATGGCCGACCAATACCTCTTCAATGAGGTCGGGGTGATTGATGAAAATGTTGCGAAAATTGACGACGCGGATGCCGACGATGTCCCCGTAGCGGGCCAATTCGGTAAACATTTCCAGCGGGCTTTGTTTCAACGCGCGAAGGGACCAACCTTTGAGCCCGCTGTAAGGCCCGGGGGGGAATTTGTCGCGGCGGAACCACATGGCTCCATGCTAAGCCCTGTGTCTCTGAGGGTCAACGCGTGTGAGTTTTGCGGGCTAAATACTACTCTGCACGCACCGCGCGAATCAGGAAGCCTCCACTACGGGAATCCAAGGTGACCTGCGCGAGTCCTGCGGCCTTCAGACGTTGCATTGCCGTCGCCGGATCCAAGGGCACGAAGGTGCTCCTGATGTGAGCGACTCGATGAATCCAGCCGTTCGGGATATCGAAAGCAAGAAAAACCCCGCCCGGTCGAAGCACGCGGTGAACCTCTGAAAAAGCGCGGTCTTGCAATTCTGGGGATTTCAGATGATGCAGCATGAGGATGGCGATTGCGGATGAAAACGTGGCGTCGGCGAAGGGCAACGCTGCAGCATCACCCTGAATTACATCGACGTTCGAATGGACGGCGCGTTTGCGAAGCTTTAGCGCACTTGAATGATCGTATTCAAGACTCGTGACGCGGGGTGCACGCTGCGTCAGCTCCATGGTCGCGGGCCCGGCTCCGGCACCCAATTCCAAAACATGCTCACCCGGCACCGAGCGCCGTAGCATCCACGGGAGCAATTCCCGCCGCGTGAGATAACGCCAAAGCACTGACCCGCAATACCATTTCTCAAAAGAATTCATCCGAGCCTCACGGTTTCTACTTTATCGTGAGGAATGGGCTATTGCAGCATTGGCCGAATGCGGCGAAGCGCGGACGCGAATTGGTCGGCGTTATAGGCGGAGGGATTCTCGAGTTGCTGGAAGAGGCTGTTAATCGCCGCACGGACTTCGGCGGCATTTGCCGGTTTGGTTTCGCGGCTGTGGGCAATGTAGAGGGAGTCCAGCGCCATGGTCGCCTGCTCTGCGGCGCGTTCATCAGCGAGCGCGATGTTCTCTGCGTCATCGGGAATGCGTTGCAGCATCCGCAGGACGATGGCTTGATCGTACTGCATGGTCGCAAGCCGCTCGGCAATGCGCTGAGCCAGCGGTGCTGCCGCAGAAGCCGCTGCGGCCACTGCGTTTCGGTCCGGATTGAGCCTGCTCATCTCATCGGAAACCAGCAGCGTTTGCCTGTCCAGCTCTTGCGCGTTCGCCGAGTCGATCTGTTTTGCCAGCAAACGAAACACGACGTAACGCGAAGCGTTCCACGCTGGATCGCCCGGGCGACGCCCTACGTAGCCATGTTCCTGCCGCCAGCTGTCCTTGGCAGGCCCAAGAGCATGGTGGCATGCGAAACAGGAAAGCTCTGAGTATTCAGGCCAAACATCTTTTTTGTCGAAGCGCTCGTTTTTCGCCCGCCAGGTCAACCGCTCCATCGCCGCGCGCAACTGTACCGCCTGACCCGCAGCCCACTCGCGCACGCCGGACCACGCCGCGTCTTCCACGGGCTTTCCGGGCTCCGATTCGCGCGGAACCCTCGAGTGCCGCGGCATCACCGCTGAAAACGAGTCCAGCTCAAAATACAAATCCGGGTGCCCTGCGGCAATCATTTCGTGATCGACAAACTTATTTTTTGCGCCGAGATGGCATTCCAGGCATTTCTCGGTGCGATGAATCACGTTGCGCGTGTCGGTCATCCCCAGCGCAACCGATTTTTCGTGCGCCCAGGAGCGTGTAGTGTGCGGGCCAAGCCAAGCCGAGGCGGGTCCGTGACAACTCTCGCAGGACACGCCTTCAGAAATTTCAAACGCGCGCCCGCGCTGTTCCGGCGCGGTGTAAAGCGCGTGGCATGCCAAGCATTTCGCAGATTCCTCGGCCTTCGCACCTAATTTCAAGATGCGAGCCATACGCTCGCCGACGTCCCCGGTTAATGCCTGGTACGCACGGCTGTGCCTGTCCTGGAGAATCCAGGTGGAGTACTCGTTCTGGAAAATGCGGCTGCCACCGACGGGTTTCACGCTTCCGTGGCAACTCGTTGCCGCGCACGATCCAGGACCGATGTATTTGACAGGCTCTTTCTCCTGCGCTCGCAGCAAAGGGAGCGTCAGGAGCAGCAAACAGGCGAGGCTGGAGAGTAGAAAGAACTTTTTCGCGTTGTACATTCAGAGTGCCGGGCGAATCTGTTCGCTTATAACGTTTGCAGCGCAAAGAAGTCAACGGGTTGCGTTGTCTTTTTAGCGACGCGCTGCGAAAAGCGAAACTGGGGCTATTTACAGCACGCTTTACGCTCAGTAGTATGCAGGTGATTCAGCACTCCAACCTGCGCCGCGCATTATCTTGCATCAAGCGCGGCTTTGTGCGCGAGACGGAACGACGTGATCTTCGACGACCTTCGGGCCATCCAGCTTCGCTACGGTTTCCTGCCCAAGGCGGAGCTCGAAGGACTTTCTCAGCGCACGCAAACTCCGCTCTACCAGATTCATAGCGTCGCGAGTTTCTACCCGCATTTCCATCTCGCGCTTCCGGCCAAAGCGGAAATCCGCGTCTGCGCAGATATGAGCTGTCATCTCAACGGCGCATGCGAACTGCGCGCTGAGCTGGAGCGCCGCTTTGCCGGTTCCCGGCCCGAAGACGTGCAAATTCGCGATGTTTCCTGCCTCGGCCGTTGTGACCGCGCCCTGGCGGTTTCGATCAACGATCAGATCTTCACGAATGTCACCCCCGCAAGCGCTGAGCAGATTGCACGCGACGCCCTTCGCGGTGAGGACGTTAGCGAGCCGCATGCAGTGCAAGGGCATGTAGCATGCAAAGCCGATCCTTATAATGACGACGAAAAATACGGCGTGACGCGTAAGCTCGTGCAATCTCGCGCCTGGGACGACGTCTTGGTGCAACTCAAAACCGCCGAACTTCGCGGCATGGGCGGCGCCGGTTTTCCCACGAGCATGAAGTGGGATCTGGTGCGGAAGCAGACGGATCCCGTGAAGTATGTCGTCTGCAACGCGGATGAGAGCGAGCCCGGCACGATCAAAGATCGCTTCATCATGACCAACCTGCCACACTTGGTCATCGAAGGCATGCTTATCGCTGGCCTCGTCACGGGAGCGAAGCGTGGCATCCTGTACATCCGCCACGAATACGCACAACAGGAAGAAATTCTTGGCGAAGAAATTCGCCGCTGCTATCACGCGGGCTTGCTCGGCAAAAAGATTCTTGGCAGCGATCTCGACTTCGACCTCGAAGTGTTTGTCAGTCCCGGGGGCTACATCTGCGGAGAAGAAAGCGCGCTGATGGAAGCGATTGAAGGTCATCGCGCCGAGCCGCGCAACAAGCCGCCGTTTCCCGGGCAAGTCGGGCTCTGGCAGAAACCAACCGTTATCAACAATGTGGAAACGTTCATCAACGTGCCGCAAATCCTGGCGCGCGGCGTGGACTGGTTTGCCGCGCAAGGCGCCAACGGCTCGCGCGGACTGAAATTTGTCGGCGTCAGCGGGCATGTGGCGCGACCAGGCGTTTTCGAAGTTACGATGGGCACGCCCATGCGCGACGTGATTTACAAGTACGCGGGCGGCGTTCGCGGCGGTTCGTTGAAGGCGTTTGCTCCCTCAGGCCCATCGTCAGGTTACCTGCCTGCTTCGATGGTGGATGTGCGGCTCGACTTCAAAGCGCTTGCCGATGCCGGTTCCATGCTTGGCTCCGGTGCTATCGTTGTTTGTGACGACACGACCTGCATGCTGGATATGGCGTTGAACGCCGTGCGTTTTTATCGCAACGAATCGTGCGGGAAGTGCGTCCCCTGCCGCGTTGGATCGCAAAAAATGACCGACCTGCTAGTGAGATGGACGCAGGGCTCTGTTTCCGAGTCGGAGTATCGCGCTGATCTCACGCTTCTCGATGATCTTTCCCAGGCTATGAGCCAAACCTCCATTTGCGGCCTTGGCCAGATCGCTCCGGCCCCCGTTCAATCCGTGCTGAAACATTTTCGCGCGGAAATTGATGCTCACGTTCTGAAGGGACAGTGCCCGAGCGGGATTTGCTTCACCGCCGCGTCACGCGCGGGAGAAGCGCAACGCGTGGGTATCCGGCCGTGACCGCTCCTGCCGCACCTCCGGGAATGATCGACATCAGCATTGATGGAAAATCCGTACGCGTGCCCAACGGAACCACCGTTTTCGACGCCGCGCGCATGAATGGCATCAGTATTCCCACATTGTGCCATTTGCAAAACCAAACTCCAGTCGGCGTCTGCCGTCTCTGCGTCGTGGACACTGGCGCGCGTGTGTTGTCCGCATCGTGCGTACGTCCGGTCGAGCCGGGCATGAAAGTCGTTTCTAACTCAGAAAAAGTCTTGAGCGCGCGCAAAACGCTGCTCGAATTGCTGATGTCCGACCATCCTACGCCCTGCGCGCGTCAGGAAAAATCTGGGGACTGCGAGCTCGAGGCGCTTGCAAAGACCGCAGGCATCACACAGCCGCGGTTTGCGAAACGCACGCTCGCTCGTGGCGAAGATGACTCTTCCCTCGCAATTGCCGTCGATCACGACGCTTGCATCCTTTGTGACCGCTGCATTCGCGGCTGCGACGAAGTCAAAAACAATTTCGTACTTGGCCGCATGGGTAAAGGCTATTCTGCGGGAATCGCTTTCGACTTGAACGCGCCGATGGGCGATTCCACGTGCATCTCCTGCGGCGAGTGCATGGTTTCCTGCCCCACAGGCGCGCTCACCAATAAGGGTGTCGTTGGCACGGCCGTGGCAGCGGTTGCAAATGCCGATGTCTTGAAGGCGGAAGAGCTCTTACAGATCCCCGTCTTTAAAGGTATTTCGGGGACGTTCCTGGAATTGAATCGCGGCGCCATCGTCAAGCGCCGCTTCCGACGGGGCGACATCATTTGCCGCGAGGGTGAATTCGGTTCCACCGCATTCTACATGGTGGAGGGTCGTGCGCGGGTTTCCATTTCTGCGCCGATTGCGCACGTTAAAACCCAAGGCGGCGGCAAAGGTTTCTTCAAGCGGCTGACCAGCACGCTGGTTGGCCGCGACGAAGACAAGCGCGAAGACGAAGCGCCCGACCGCATGATTCCCATCGATGCTTCCGTGGATCTTTCTTACGGCAATCCCGTCGCGGAGTTGGGCCCCGGCGATTTGTTTGGAGAAATGACTTGCATGAATTTCTATCCGCGCTCCGCTACGGTCGTCGCGGAATCGGATGTGATCGCCCACGAAATGCTGCGCAATGTTCTCGACATCATGCTCAAGAACAAGACCTTCCGCGCACAGCTCGACGAAACCTACCGGCGCCGCGCCCTCGAAAATCACCTTCGCGGCGTGCCCATGTTCGCGGATCTGTCGGCAGACTTTATTGCCCATCTCAAAGAAAGCGTGCAACTCCAAAGGTTCGCTCCGGGTCAAACCATCGTCCAACAAGGCGAAGCCGCCGACAGTTTTTATCTTGTTCGCATCGGCTTCGTGAAAGTCTCAGAAAGTTATCCCGGCGGTGAGATGGTTTTAGCTTACCTTTCCCGCGGCGACTACTTTGGCGAGATCGGATTGCTCGGCGGCGGCCTGCGGACTGCAACGTGCACGGCGCTCGATCATGTCGAGCTGGTGCGCATCTCCGGCGACGATTTTCGCGATATGGTGGCGCGCTTCCCCAGCGTTCGCACCGGCCTCGAGGCTATCGCGGCGGAACGCAGCGCTGCCAACCAGCAGCGCCTGCAAATGGTCCACAGCGTTCCCATCGATCAATTCCTCTCACAAGGGTTAATGGAAGCGCAGAGTCTGCTCATTCTCGATCTGCAGAATTGCACTCGCTGTGACGCCTGCGTGAACGCCTGCGCGGACGCGCATGATGGTATCACGCGGCTGGTGCGCGACGGCCTGCGCTTTGACCGCTATCTCGTAGCCACCAGTTGCCGCCAATGCCGCGACCCGCTTTGCATGGTGGGCTGCCCGGTCGGCTCGATTCGCCGCCGCAATTCGCTCGAAGTCATCATCGAGGATTGGTGCATCGGCTGTGGGCTTTGCGCGCGCAATTGCCCTTACGGCAATATCAACCTGCATCCGTTCGAAGTGCTTGCGGATGATCCGGAAAATGCCGGGCGCAAGAAAGCGGTCATCAAGCAGAAAGCAACTTCCTGCGATCTCTGCACGCACTTGAAGGAACCAAGCTGCGTCTACGCTTGTCCGCATGATGCCGCGCATCGCGTCGACCCAAAAACATTTTTTGCTGAAATGCTCGGCCAGAGCGGTGCGAAATGAGGATCGACCGCACGCATCGTGCCTGGGCCATCGCTTCCCTTGCGATCCTTGCTGTTTCTTCAATCGTGTACCTCATCTACGCGCTCAACGCGCCGCAAGGTCCGCGCGGCGGTAGCGCGGCTGGACTTCTTTTCGGCATCGTCGGTTTCGGCTTCATGATTTTTGCCGCGCTCCTCGGCGCAAGAAAGCGTGTGCCCACCTGGCGCCTGGGCCGCGCGCAAGCCTGGATGCGCGGGCACCTGTGGCTCGGCTTGCTGGCGCTGCCGATGATTCTCTTTCATGGCGGTTTTCATTTTGGCGGCACGCTCACGCGAGTGCTGATGGGGCTGCTTTTTATCACGGTTGCCAGCGGTGTCTTTGGGGCGGCACTGCAACACTACGTTCCGCCCATGATGACGAGCGCTGCTCCGCTCGAAACAATTTACGACGAGATAGGCCATGTGCGCTCGCTCTTACGGGAAGAAGCTGATCAAGCGGTCGAGGCTGTGTGCGGGAATCTCGACTTTACGAAATCCTCGGGAGAGGAAACGCAGCGCGCCGGCGGATTTACTGCCCTGCGTCCGATCGCCGCTACCGCCGTTCCCTTGCGAACGTCCGCAGCAGTCAGCGCCGGCGCCAGCCCCGCTGTCGCTGCCGCCCCGGAGAGAATCTTATTGAGCAAAGAGCAAAGCGCGCCGCTTTGCAGTTTCTATGTGAACGAAATGCGTCCGTTTCTCGAACGTCCGAAACCCGGCAACCGGCTTGCGGACATTGCAACAGCGAGCAGTGCCTTTGCAGGGCTGCGCACTTTGCTGCCCGCCGCGGCGCATGCGACGCTCAGCGATCTCGAAGACATTTGCGACGAAGCGCGCCAGCTTGCCCGCCAGGAAACGCTCCATCGATGGTTGCATGGCTGGCTGCTCATGCACATCCCGCTTTCGCTCGCGCTGATTCTCCTTGGCGCTGTCCACGCGGTGATAGCGCTGCGCTATTGAAGAAGTGGGAAGCGGTGAGTGACCCTTCGAGGATCAGGGTAAACGAGTGGCGAGAACAAGAACAACCAAAAAACTGGCGCAGCGAATCGACCTCAATTATTTCAAGAGGCCGACGCCCCTGAAGCGTGCCAAATTTTGGCTCAGCTTGGCGCTGCCTGTGATTGCACTACTCTGGATTGCCTGGCGTGGATTTTCCGCCGACCACCGCGTTTACTCAAGCGGCCGCCTGTCGCAAGCCCACGCCGTCGTTGAGAAAGAATGCGCGGCCTGCCATATTCAGCAAGCCGGCGCCTTTTCCGCCAAAGCCGCCGATAGCGCCTGCCTCGCTTGCCACGACGGCCCCGCTCATCATCCGTCGCAGGTTCCCGCGCCTGATTGCGCAACCTGCCACACCGAGCATCGCGGCCGAGTCAAACTCTCTGCCGCCACAGACCAAGCCTGCGCAAAATGCCACGGCAATTTGAAGGCTAGCCATCCCGACACTCGTTATGCGTCACGAATCGAAAACCTCGAGGGCAGCCATCCCGAATTCGCACCCTCGCGCCCCATGGCCGGCGTCCCGCCAATGGATCCCGGCACGATCAAGCTAAATCACGCGATTCACATGAAACCAATCCGCCGCGGGCCGAATGGCGATCTCGTGAAACTTGAATGCGGTAATTGTCATCACTCGACGGCCGCTGCTCCCGACTTGACATATTCAGATGCGAAGTATCGCGCCGCTGCGGTGAGCTACAAGGATGGCGAAGAGCATCTCCCCGTTCCCACCGAAAGTCTCAAGCCCCCCAAGCCGGTCACCGGCCGCGAGCTAATGGCGCCTGTAGAATTTGCAGATGCTTGCGCGGGCTGCCATCTGCTCACATTCGACAAGCGCTTCGACGAAGGCGTTCCTCACGACAAGCCGGAAATCGTGCATGCGTTCTTAGTCAAAAGATTCCAGCAATACATCTCCGCTCATCCCGGTGAGGTTCGCGTGCCGCGCGATCCAGGACGCGATCTGAGCGGCAAGCCGCTGCCGCCTCAAATACGCGTGCTCACTCCGGCACAATGGGTCGCTGAACGAACCGCCGATGCGGAAGAACTTCTCTGGCGCAAGACCTGCAAGCAGTGTCACGCTTTAGCGACTTCGCAAAACAACGCGCTGCCCCAAGTGGCCGCCGCCAATATAAGAACCCAATGGATGCCGGATGCTAAGTTCGATCATGACGCGCATCGCGGATTTTCTTGCGTGAGCTGCCACGCGAAAGCTCTTACGCGCACGGAATCGAGCGACATCCTGCTGCCAGGAATTGCAACCTGTAAGGCTTGCCACGCGCCGGGGCCCGGTCACGCCGATTCGCGATGCTCGGAGTGCCACACCTACCACGACTGGTCGAAGCGCAAGGAAGTTACACCGAAATTCACACTCCCCGCGCTGCGCTCAGGCGGTCAGTGAAAAACTCTTTTTCTCTGTCCAATCTTGGAGATGATTCAGACGAGTGTAGCTTTCGGGAGGCTTCAACGCCCCACCAAAGCCATCATGTGTTCGGGATACCGCGAACCCGAAGCTGCCCCATGCGGCGCTACTTCGTCAATGCGCTTTAAGTCGCGCTGCGACAGCTTGATGCTCAAGGCTCCCGCATTCTCCTCGAGATACTTGCGCCGTTTCGTGCCCGGAATCGGAATAATGTCCTGCCCTTGCGCCAGCAGCCACGCCAAGGCCAGTTGACCCGGCGTGCAGCCTTTCTCTTTGGCAATGGCCTCCACGCGTGCCACAAGATCCAGATTCTTCTGGAAATTCTCTCCCTGGAACCGCGGCGAATTCCTCCGGTAATCATCGGGCGCAAAATCTTCGAAACGCTTGATCTGTCCGGTCAGGAATCCGCGCCCGAGCGGACTGTAAGCGACGAATGCAATGCCAAGTTCGCGCGTGGTGGCAAGAATTTCGTCTTCCGGGTCACGCGTCCACAGGGAGTATTCTGTCTGAAGTGCGGCGATGGGATGCACTTTGTGCGCGCGCCGTATCGTGGCGGCGGACGCTTCCGACAATCCCAGGTAGCGCACTTTTCCAGCTTTCACCAACTCGGCCATCGCCCCAACGGTCTCTTCTATGGGCACATTGGGGTCCACGCGGTGCTGATAATACAAGTCTATCGTGGCCACACCCAACCGCTTCAAACTCGCATCGCAACTCGCCCGCACATAATCCGGCCGCCCATTCACACCGCGCACGGCAGGATTGGCCCTGTCGCGCACAATTCCAAACTTCGTCGCCAGAAAAACCCTTTCGCGCATTCCCCGAATCGCTTGCCCCACCAGAACTTCGTTGTCACCATAACCGTAAACGTCGGCCGTATCCAGAAACGTGATTCCCAATTCGATCGAGCGATGGATCGTCGCCGTCGACTCGGCGTCGTGCCGCAGTCCGTAAAATTCGGACATTCCCATGCAGCCCAAACCCATGGCCGAAACGAGCGGCCCGTTCTTTCCCAGTGGACGTAATTGCATCGCCTTCTCCTTAATACGGGATATTGTCTTGGATGACGATTTCGCGGCTTCGGATACTATCGCCTCTCCAGAATTGCATCCTCCGCTACAATAAAGAGCTTTCGAGGCTAAGTGTCGAGTCACCGCGCAGGAATTTGCAAAAAGAGCATAGCGCGCGAGCGAAAAAGTGCAAGAAACGAACACGTTTCGCTACATTTTTGCGATTGCCTTGAGTCTCGCTGCCTCCGTGGCGTGCGGCGCGATCTTTGTATTGTCCCTGATTCACCAGATTGCTTTGGTTGAAATGGCAGCGAGTCTCGAGACCGCTCTGCAGGTGTATTTTCTCAGTTCCGCAATCGCCGACCTGTTGGAAAGAGCGAAACGGCCGAGCCACCAAAGAACTTCCCTGATTGTCTTGTTTACGGCCTTGCTGGCCGCGTTCTATTTTTTTACGCGGTATTTTCGATGAGTCGCGGAGATCTTGAAGCAAACGGGCAGGGGCACAACAAGCCTGGAAGAGGTGGAGCATTGCAGTTTGCGCGACTCCAGCCTTTGACTCTGCGAGGTATTAAGCAGCTACCAGCGTCGGCCCCATCTTGCCGCGCGGCTTACTGTTTTTCTCCATGAGCTCGCGCTCGGCGCGCGTCCAGTCTTCCAAAGCATCGCCGGAAGCTCCCCCGCGTTCCAGATAAATCTCATAGGCGCGCAACGCGATCTCTTCATGAGTTGGCGCGGTCTTCACGGCAAGCGATTTCTTTGCGGCTGGCAAGGAACCCTTCACCTTCTTGGACATAAATCCTCACCTTTCCACTGCGGTTCTATTTTACGCTCCAATGGAAATTTGGGGCGCACATTTCCGCGGAAAATTGCCGCGAAAGTTTCAATCCTTCGCATCAAGGAAATTGCTGGATGAATGCAACTTGCGGTTGCCAATAGCCATATGCCCTTGCCTGATACGCCGCATTGGAAGCGCGCGCATTCGCTCCTGTATTAGCCTGTAATTAGCACCCTTCCTTCGAAACACGCACCGCAGGCGAGGACAGAGAATGCTGCATATCAAGGGCACCGCAGTGCTGGACACGCTGGAAAAGATAAAAGCCCGTGCGGGAAAAGCGGAATTGGACAAAATTATTTCCCACTTGGACCCGGAAACTCAGGAGATTTTCCGGCGGCCCATTTCGCCTTCCTCGTGGTATTCCTGCGACGCATTTTCACGTTTTCTGGAGGCTGATATCCGGGAAACGGCTGGGGGAAACGAACAAGAATTGGTCAAGCGCGCCGAAGCAGTAACCGAAAAGCAGCTCAGCGGCATTTATAAAATGTTCGTCCGGCTTGGCTCGCCGGAGTTTGTCATCCGCAGGATTGCCGCGGTTCACTCCACCTATTTCGACGGCGTCCAGATCATTCCGGAAATGAAAGGACCGAACAGCGCAACCATTCAGTATGTCGGATTTTCCCCCAATCACCGGATTATGGGGTTCGTGATTCTCGGTTTTTTCAGGAAGGCCCTCGAGATTTCCGGTGCGAAGAAGATCGACGTGCACTTCGCCGTTCCCATCGAGGCGGGAGAGAAATTCTGCGAACTTGCGTTATCTTGGGATTGAAAGAAAGCTGCGTTAGTAGCCGTCCGTCTCCGCCAGAATGGCTCGGGTGTGGCGATTCCACAGAGTGAGCTTCGTGCCGGGATACTTCGCCGCTATCGAGGGAAGCCGAAGAAGCGCGCTTTCCGGGTCGCCGAAGCTGTCGAGTTCCAGGTGCCGACCGTCCGCGTCCCGCATTACAATGTCATAGACAGCATTTTTGGTGGGAGAAACCTGTCCCCGCATGACACTACCTCCTAAAGAAGTAGTGCGCCTGCCAAGCAAATCGTTTCAATCTCGCCTCCTGGCCGCCCCTGATGGAGGCAAGTAGTTTTCCCTGCTGCCTTACCAGACTGCATGCTACCCCGCCGAAGCCTTTTGCGGCTGTTCCACCGTAGGAATCGCGCCGAGTTGCTTCATCATGCTCCACATGTCAAGGCTAACGTAGGAATCCATGATCCTACCGTCAGACAATTGGTTTATCGTTATCCCGTCCACCGAAATCTTTTTGCCCGTGGGCGCAATTCCTCGGAATTCCCCTTTGTGTGTTCCGGAAATGTTCCAAAAGGCCACGACTTTTTCGTTTTCCGCAACCATGTCCAGTACAGTGAGCTTCAAGTCCGGAAATGCGCGCACAAACTGCACCACGTTTCTCGCGTAGGCTTCCGGCCCGATTCCCGAGTCCGGCAAATCAATGAGCTGCATCGCGTGGCTGGGAGAAATCAATTCCTTGGCAACTTCCAGATTCCGTTTGTTCCATACCTCTTCGTACATGCGCCGCACAATGCTTTTGTTATCGACGGGCATAGCGCGCTCCTTCTCCGGTTCTGTTCCTTCGGCCATCTTGGAGACGCCTTTTGCCTCACAGCATCCTGAATTGATGTGGGGTAGGAGTGAGGCTTGCCAGAGCCTACTCCCAACATTTGTGCTTTGCAATCTTTCGCCGCTGTGAAACGAAATCACCATTCGTTACACTATTCCAATAGGAAGACAGCCCGGCCTGCGCCATTGCCACAGCTTGGTCACAATTCGCGGGATTCCGGTCTGCTGCCTCCTCACGGAGGGAATCTTGTCTTATCTTGACGATTCGCTCGCTCATCTGGAGATCTTCGAAGGCACGGTGCCCTGGATGTATCTAGACACCAAAGGATTCGTCACAGTTGGCGTCGGCGAATTGCTTGCCAACACCGACAAAGCGGAGACGCTTTCTTTCGTTGATCCGGACGGGGAACCGTCCACACAAGATGCGATCCTGGGTGAATTTAACCGCGTCTCCGCACTCGTTCCCGCAAAAGTCGCGGCCTTCTATCGTTCTCCCGACTCTCCCGTACTCCCTCACGCCACGATTGACACGCTCCTGATGAACCACCTGAGTTTTTTCGATGGGCAATTGACCGCGCGCTTCCAGAACTACGCGATCTTCCCGGATCCCGCTAAGCTCGGTCTGCTGGACATGATCTACAACCTCGGTCAGGTTGGCTTGTTCCAGCATTTTCCCCACTTCATGGCTGCGGTTGACAAACAAGATTGGCTGGGCGCAGCTGCCAACTGCCATCGCGTCGGTCCAAGCCAGGCCCGCAATGACTGGACGCAGCAACAATTCCTCGCCGCAGCCGCCGCGGCAGCACCTGCGTCGGACTCGGGTGCAGCGCCAGCGACCTCGGCCACCTCAGGTTGATATCGACGATTTGCACTTTGCTTTCAAACGCTCCCTCGTCTCTGCCACCCGGCATCCTGTCAAACCAACTCGCGCTGCTGAACTGCCTCCGCAGTCTCACCTAGCCTTTCTTCCAGGTCCGCACCTAGCCATTTGGCGGATGTAAACGCTTCCACACCTGCGGCATCTTGTTCATGGAGGTTCCTCAAATGTCCGCAGAACTTATTGCACTATCCAACGCCCTGGCGCAGGCCACCGATCGCGCCGCCGCAAGCGTGGTTGCCGTTCACACGGAGGCTCGTGGTTCCTCCAGCGGCGTCCTCTGGCGCCCTGGAGTCATCGTCACCGCGGAGCACGCACTGCGCCGCGACGAAGACATTCAAATCACTTTGCCCGACGGCCGCGTTGTTTCGGCCACGCTTGCAGGACGGGATGCTTCTACCGATTTGGCCGTTCTGAAATGCGCGGAAGCTACTTCGCCTGTTGCAGAAACGGGCGACGTCTCCGCCATCAAGCCTGGCAGCCTCGCGCTCGTTGTCGGACGCACGCGCGCCAGTGGCCCGGTGGCTGCCCTTGGCGCCGTAAGTCTGGTTGTCGCGGAGCGTCGCACTTGGACTGGCGCAGCGCTTGCTCCGTACATCCGGCTCGACCTCGGCGTGCAACCGACGGCCGTTGGCGGCGCGGTCATTGATCCGCACGGCCGAATCATTGGCATTGCCACGCCGCGTTTCGCGCGCTTCGGTGCCATCGCCGTTCCTGCCCCCATCGTTAATCGCGTCGTGGAAACGCTTCTACAAAAAGGCCGCATCCCGCGAGGCTATCTAGGCGTCGGTCTGCAGCCGGTGCGCTTGCCGGATGCGCTGCGAAAAACGCTGAATCGCGACGACAAAACGGCCGCCATCGTCCTCGAAGTCGAACCCGAAGGTCCGGCGCACAAGGCGGGAATCGTCATCGGCGACATTTTTGTGGCTCTCGCAGGCCACGCGGTCTCCCGGCTCGAAGACGTCCACGGACAGCTTGGCGCCGAATCGATTGGCAAATCGCTTCCACTCAAATTCGTTCGTGGCGGGGCGCTCCAGGAAGTCAACATCGTCGTCAGCGAGCGCGCCCATGGGGCCAACTGACATGGCCATCCCTGGATTTGGTGAAATCGCGGAACAGCTCCGCCGTTCAACGGTTCTCATTCATGCAGGTGGCCGCGGCTCGGGCTCCGGCGTGATTTGGTCAAGCGACGGCACCTTGGTGACCAACGCGCATGTCGTTCGCAGCACCCGGCCCTCGGTACAGCTGTGGGATGGCCGCGAATTCGAAGCCACCATCCACTCGCGCGATTCTCTGCGCGATCTCGCGCGTTTGCATATCAACGCCAAGGATCTTCCTGCTGCTTCTGCGGCAGACTCTTCTCAACTGCGTCCAGGCGAGCTTGCGGTCGCCATTGGTAATCCGATGGGATTCGTCGGGGCGCTCGCCACTGGCGTGATTCATGGCCTTGGCCCTCTTCGCGGGTTGGGCCCGCACTCCTGGGTACAAGCCGAAGTGCGCCTCGCGCCGGGAAACTCCGGCGGACCGCTCGCGAACGCGTATGGCCGCGTTGTTGGCATCAACACCATGGTCGCGGGCAGGTTGGCGCTGGCGATTCCCAGCAACGCGGTGCGTGATTTCCTTTCCGCTACGCCCAACGACGGCCGGCTCGGCGTGTCCGTGCATCCGGCTGCAATTCCTCAGCCGGCTTCCCGCGGCAAGGACTTCGGCCTCGTCGTTCTCGAAGTCGAGCCGGAGAGTCCCGCCGCCCTAGCCTCGCTTCTGCCCGGTGACATTCTGCTGGGCACGGAAGAAAAACGATTCGCTTCGCTCGATGACTTGGCGCGCGCGCTTCAAGGAAATGGCCCGCGGGTCCTGCGCCTTGAGTTTCTCCGTGGCGATTATCAGCGGATTCGCCGCGTGACGGTGCAGCTTGGGAATCCGCTGCAGGCAAGGAGCTCCGTCGCCGCGTGATTTCCGTTTTCATTGTCGCAGCTTCTCCGCTGGCCCGGTCCGGCTTGGAAAATCTTCTTGTTTCCCGCAAAGTCGCAATCGCGGGGAGCGTCGCGAATCTTAACGACCTCGACCATCGTTTGGATGACGTACCCGCAGATGTGATCCTTGTTGACTCAACTGGTGAACCGTTCGAATCGTTTCTCGAGTCGCTCGCAGGTTCGGGCGTCGCATCCGATTTCAACGTTGTCATTCTTGTGGAACCCGCGTCCCTCCCCGCCCCTTCGACTGCCGTTCGCGACGGCTTTCGGGCCGTTTTGCCGAACGACGTTTCGCCCGAGCAACTCGTTGCGGCGCTGGAGGCCGCCGCAAACGGCCTGCTCGTGCTGCATCCCGCGCAGGTTGCGGCCCAGGTCCACAGCAATGGCTTTGTCCCTGCGCCCTCGCCGCTGCGCGCCGAACTTTCCGAGGCGCTTACGCCGCGCGAAAGCGAAGTTTTGCAAATGCTGGCGAGCGGGCTCGCCAACAAGGAAATTGCGGCGAAACTTGCTATCTCTGAGCACACCGTCAAATTCCACGTCGCATCCATCCTCGGCAAGCTCGGCGCGTCCACTCGTACCGAAGCTGTGTCCATCGGCATCCGCCGCGGCCTCGTTCTGCTCTGAGAGGACAGTCTGGATCTGAGATCAGACGCGCAGAATCCGCCGTTAGATAGATTTGGCCTACACGACGGATTCGACCTTCAGGGATTAAAACGACTTACGCGGCGGCGGGTTGACCTTCGAGAATGTGGGCGGGGACTTTGCGCAGGTCCCAGACGATTCCGAGCCAGGACATGACTTTCAGCGTGTAGTAGGTAATATCAATCTCCCACCAGTAGAACCCTTGTCGCGCTGAAGCCATGAAGTGGTGGTGATTGTTGTGCCACCCTTCTCCGAGGGTCAAAAGAGCGAGCAGCCAGTTATTGCGGCTGGTGTCGCTGGTCTCATAGCGGCGCGAGCCGAACAGATGTGAAAGCGAATTGATGGTGAACGTGTCGTGCCAGAGCAGCGCGGTCCCTAGGCAGAACGCCCAGACAAACACCGGCCATCCTCCAATCAGCCAGAGCACTGTGCCGAGCGCGGCCGGCGGAACCATGTGGTACTTGTTCAGCCAGCGCAGCTCCGGAAATTTCGCGAAGTCCCCGATGCAATCCATGCGCGTGTCGTTGTACTTGTCCGAGAGAATCCAGCCAATGTGCGACCAGAAGAAGCCGAACAGCGTGGGCGAATGCAAATCCAGTTCCTGGTCGGAGTAGCGGTGATGATGCCGGTGATGCGCCGCCCACCAGAGCACGCCCTTCTGTGAGGACGACATGGCCATGAAAGCGATAACAAACTGAAACGCGCGGCTGGTCTTGAACGAACGATGAGAAAAATAGCGATGATAGCCGGCGGTGACGAAAAACATGCGCACGATGAGCACCGCCAAAGTGATCACCAGGTAATACCAGTGAAAGGGCATGAAGAAAATCAGCAGCGCGGCGGCATGCACGAGAAAAAAAGGCAGGGAATGCAAAATCGAGATCCGCGAGCCATTCGGCAACGGGATACTTAAATATCGTGGGATAGAAGCCATCCGGCAGAATCCTCCGCTTCGAAACAAAGGCGCTTTTGAATCGCGTCATTCGCAAGCTGATTCAGCCAGAACTTCGCGCCTCAAACCTGCAACTTCAGTCTATGGGTGCGCTTGGAAGGGGGTCAAGCGCAACGAAGTACAGGTGACATAAACTAAGATGTACGGAAGGACAGTGGGCTTGTGAAAATGACGAGTTTTTTATTTTCGTACGAATCCCGTCAACAGAGACCCTGGGATACGCGCTGACGGAATGTGATATCGTCACTCCGGCATTGGCTTTTTGAGGAAAAATCAAACCGGACGCTGTATCTTGACGGAAGGACAAAATGGCGGAACGCCCTGTTCTCGTAGGACTCATTCCACAAGCGGTGGTGCTGGACCCCGGCGACCAGGTGTCTTGGATTTCCGACGCGGGAAATTTGCGCGTGGAGTTTGACGTGAATCGCTGCCCTTTTTCCTCAAACGTATTTCAGGCGCCTTCCGGCATGCGCCTGCTTAGCGGCCCGGCTCGCCCCGGAAGCAAAGCCGCAACCTACAAGTATCGCTTGTGGCTCAACGATCAGCTTGCGGGCCAGGGTGAAGTGATTCTCCGCGAAAAATAGCCAACAAGCCCAAAAATCACAACGCTCTATTGTCCGCGCACCGGGAACTTTGCAACGATTCGAGAGGAATGAGAAACAGGGGTATTTTCCGCCGACCACGCCCTCCGGGAAGCGGTTACTTTTGCCCCGGCGGGTACGTCTTTCTAGTGGATGAAGTCTGCCAAGGAGAACGCGGGCATGGGTACAAAACACACGTTTAGCGGGATTTGGGCCCGATCGGCCTTGAGCCTGGGGATTCTGGGGCTTTTGCTGGTAGCTACCCCGGTGCCGGCGCAAGAGGCCGCTCCGCCACAAGGGGCAGGTCAAACGCAAAGACCGGACGATGCCCGTGGCCGGGGCGTAATGGGGAAGATTACAGGGATTAAAGATGGCGCGTTGGAGCTGGCGCGGATGGACGGAGCCACCGTCACGGTGAAGCTGACCGACAAGACGGAATACCGCAAAGATCGGCAAAGCGTGAAGCTCGCGGATTTCAAAGTGGGGGACATGGTCCTCATCCGGATAGAGGGGAGCGGGGATCAAGACTTGACCGCCGTAATGGTCGCTGGGCGCACGGGTGGGCCCGGAATGGGCGGCCCCGGCGGCGGAATGATGATGGGCGGCGAACTCGGCAAAGATTTCGTTTTTGGCGAAGTGAAATCCGTAGATGCGCCAAAAATTACGGTACTCCGGCCGGACAACGTCACGCAAACGCTCGAGTTGAACGAAGAAACTTCTTTGCGCAAAGGCCGTGACAGCGTGACGATGGCGGACATCCAGGTGGGGGATCACGTATTCGTGCGCGGAGCCGTCCAAAACAACGCATTCGTGCCGAAGATGGTGATGGTTATCGGACCAGAACAGTGGAAGCGGATGCAGGAAATGGGAATGGCGCCGGGATTGTCCAAGCCGCAGGGCGACAAGAAGCCCGATCCTCCGCAACAGTAAGATTCACCGGGAGTCTTCGATTTGAAATTCATCAGGCGCGGCATATTCATTTTTTGTTTCGGCGCAATTCTGTTGGTGCTTGATTCAGCTGCGTCGAACGCACAGGAAACGCCCCCTCCTCCTTTGCCAGCGCAGAAGCAGGAAACAACGCCGCCTGCGCCGGTGCCCCAGGTTCCAGCCACTCCGCCTGCGCCTGCTATCGTCACGTTTGAAATCACGGGATCGGCGCGCAGCGGTAAGACGCCGCTGCCGGGCGTGACTGTAACCGCGGCGAATACCCTCACGGGAAAGAAGTATGTCGCAGCAACCAACTCGGAAGGCAAGTTCAATCTCTCAGGGCTGGCGCGCGGCAGGTATGTCGTGCGCATCGAGTTCATGGGATTCGCTGCCTTTACTCAGGAAGTGGTGCTGAACCCGGAGAATCCCTCAGCGAAGGTTGAAGCCGAGCTGATGCTGGCTTCGCGTCAGCAGGAGCAATCCAACAACGCGATGGCGGCCCTGGCTGCAGCCGGACGCGGCTTCCAAAGCCTGGCGATGGAGAATTCGCTTTCTTCGCTTGGCGGAGCCAATGGCGACTTCGGCGGAGCCAATGGAAATGGCGGCGGGCAGAACAATGCCGACGTCGGAGGTTTGCCGCTGAATGGAGCGGGAGCCGAAGGCCCGACCGAATCCGTCAGCGTTAGCGGCGCGCAAGGACGCACGCAGGATTTCGGCATGGGCAACGAAGACGAGCTGCAGCAGCGCATTCAGGAATTTCGCGACCGCATGCAGCGCGAAGGCGGTGGAGCTTTTGGTCCGCCGGGCGGTGGCGGATTCGGCGGCGGGCCGGGAATCGTGATGATGGGCAGGATGCCGAAGGGGTTCAACATCAATCAGCCGCATGGAGTGTTCTACTACACGGACGACAATTCCAGCCTCGATGCGCGGCCCTATTCCCTGACGGGAATTCCCGCGGCAAAGGCTGATTACAACCAGGCGCGCTTCGGCTTCAATGGGGGCGGGCCGCTGAACATCCCCAAAATTTTTCACGGTGGCAATAAGTGGTTTTTCTTTGGCGGCTGGAACGGTTCGCGCGGCAGCAATCCTTATGACGCGTTTTCCACCGTGCCAACGGGCCCTTCGGGCACGTCGCCCGGTGAACGCGGCGGAGATTTCAGCCAGGCGACCTACAACGATGGCAAGCCCGTGCAAATTATCGTGCCGAATGTCAGTTCGACGATTAATCCGACGGTCTGCCAGCCGGGCGGATCAACAAACTCGATCGCGACTTCTTGTATATCCTCGGCGGCTACGGCACTGCTGAATTACATTCCCCTGCCGAACATGGCGACCAATGCATTCGGCCAAAATTTCCATTACGTGACTTCGGCAAACAGCAGCTCCGACATGGTGATGTTCCGGCTGGTTCACAATTTCAACGCGACAGGCGGGCCCGGCGGAGGAGGACCGTTTTTCATAGGAGGAGGTGGTGCTGGCGGAGGCGGAAACCGTCGGCGCGCGCAAAACAATCTCAATTTTGGGCTGAACTGGGCGCGCAGCTCGAACAGCATTGTGAACCCGTTTCCCTCGCAGGCTGGCGGCAACAGCACCCAAGGATTGAACGCCAGCGCAGGATGGGTTTACGGCAAAGGTCGCGTCACCAACAACCTGCGCGTGAATTACAACCACAATCACGTGGCGACGACGAATCTTTATTCGGGCGTGACGAATGTCGACGGCCTCGCCGGAATCAATGGAGTTTCGACAAATCCCTTTGACTGGGGCCTGCCAGGAATCAGCTTCACGTCTTTCGGCGGCCTGAGCGACCCCACACCGCGGCGCGAACTCGATCAGACCTACACGCTCTCCGACACCATTTCCTGGAATCACGCGAAGCACAACTGGCGCTTTGGGGCCGACTACCGCCGCATCCTGCAAAGTTTCCATTCGGCGAGAAACGCTGAGGGCAGCTTTGTGTTTACGGGATATGGCACATCGCAATACGCTTCGGGAAGCACGCAGCCGACGGCGGATACGGGGTACGACTTCGCGGATTTTCTCCTGGGCTTTCCACAACAGACATCGCTGCAATTTGGGACCACCGCTTATAATTTTCGAGCGAACTCCTACGATTTCTTTGTGCAAGATGACTGGCGGTACCGGTCAAATCTGTCGTTCAACCTTGGGCTGCGTTACGAATACAACGGCCCATACACGGAAGCTCAAAGCCAGGCCGCCAACCTCATCGTAGGTTCTGGTTTTACAAGCGCGCAACTGGTTGTGGCCGCGGGGGCCGCTGTGCCGATGACCACAATTCCCTTTATTCGATCTTCGAACCCATCGCTGATTCAACCGGATCGCAACGATTGGGCGCCGCGCGTGGGCCTCGCATGGAAGCCGCAAAAGAAAACCGTGGTGCGCGCGGGATACGGCATCAACTACAACCTCGCGCAATACGGCACAATGATTCAGAATTTTGCGTTTCAGCCGCCGTTCGCGAATACGGCAACGAACGCCACCGATGTCGCTGCGCTAACTGCGGGAAGCCCGCTCACATTGTCCAATGGATTTCCCGCAACTTCAGGGACGGTGACGAACAACTTTGCTGTGAATCCCAACTACCGTCTCGGCTACGTGCAAATCTGGAATCTCGACATTCAGCGCGAGCTGCCGGGGGGCGTGGTTTTGAACACGGGATACAACGGCGCAAAGGGCACGCGGCTGGACATCGAGCGAGCGCTGTTGGTCGCGGGCAACCAGCCGTTTACCTACGAGTCTTCCGAAGGCAACTCGATTTTACATGCGGGCACGGTGCGCTTTCGCAAACGCATGGCTAAGGGAATCGGTCTAAGCGCGCAGTATGTCTATTCCAAATCGATTGATGATGCCTCCTCGATTGGCGGCGGTGGCAGCGTGGTGGCACAAAATGCGTTTGACATTTCGGCCGACCGCGGGCTTTCCAGCTTCGACCAGCGCCACAAGTTCACAGGAAACTGGATTTACGACCTGCCCATCGGAGAAAATCGGCACTTCGTCGCAAAAGGCGCCTGGGGTCACCTCTTCGGGGCGTGGCAATGGAGCGGCGACTTCACGGTCGGCTCAGGACTCTACTTCACGCCGCGCGTGCTGGGCGGCGCGCTGGACATCGGGCGCGGCGTAAGCGGCTCGCTCCGCACCAACACTGTCGCGGGGCAGACTGTTGCTTTGAGCAATCCGACCGCGCTCGAGTGGTTCAATACCGCGGCATTTTGCGCGCCTAGCGCCACCTGCGTCAGTCCGAGCGGCACAGTCTTCGGTGACGCGGGACGCAATATCATTGAGGGGCCGGGGCAAGTCACGCTCGACATGGCGCTCAACAAAACAATTACGATCAAGGAATCGCGGGCCCTGGACCTGCGATTCTCCGCCAACAACGTTTTCAACAACGTTCATTTCACGTCGATCAATACGGCGGTGAACTCGTTCACTTTTGGCGAAGTCACGGGAACAGGCAGCATGCGGCGCGTGATCATGACGGCGCGCTTCCGCTTCTGAAGAACGAAGATGAATATGCGAGACACCAAACGAAACTTCGCGGCACTGATTATGGCCGCGCTTCTGTCGCAGACACCGATTCCGCTGCCGGCCCAGCAAGTCCCCCAGCCTCCGCCGCCGGCACAGGCGAGCAGGGGCCAAATCCGAGTAACCACGGAGCTAGTGCTGGTGAACGTTGTAGCGCGCGACAAAAAAGGCAACCTCGTCCGCGATTTGAAGAAAGAGGATTTCACGCTCCTGGAAGACGGGAAAAAGCAGGACATTTCCACGTTTGATTTCGAGAACGTCGATCAGCCTTTGACCGCGGGAGCAGCGGAAGCCACGGTCTCAGGCGCAGCGGGCGAAGGGAATCTCCTCCGCGCCGGGAAAAAAGCGGCTCCGTCGCTGGATGCTCGTGACCGGCGCCTGATGCTTTTCTTTTTTGATTTTTCCGCGATGGACCCGGAACAAATCGATCGCGCCATAGACGCGGCGAAGAATTTTGTTTCCACCAAAATGCAGCCCGCGGATCTGGTCGCGCTCGTCTCGCTAGCCACGAACATGCGCGTGGATCTGGACTTCACCGATGACAAGTCCAAGATTTCGGCCACCCTTTCTTCGTACACCTCCGGCGAGGGCCAGGGATTCGACAATGGCGCTACGGGAAGCTCAGAAGGAGCTGCTGAAACCGGCGGCTCGTTCACCGCGGACGACACCGACTACAACACTTTTAGCGCCGACCGCAAACTCCTCGCGCTGCAGTCCTTGATGCAGTCGCTCGGGAAACTCTCGCAAAAGAAGAGTCTCATCTATTTCAGCAACGGCATCAGCCAATCCGGCATGGACAATCAATCAGCATTGCGTGCGGCCACAGCCGCAGCGGTAAAAGCCAACGTCTCCATCTATTCGATGGACGTTCGCGGCTTGCAGGCCTTTCCGCCGGGAGGCGAAGCGCAATCCGCCAGCTTGCACGGCCAATCGGCCTACTCCGGCACGTCCGTGCTCAACGACCTGACCAACAACGCCTCTTCGCAGGAAACGCTGGCGACGCTTTCCTCGGACACAGGCGGAAAAGCCTTCTTCGATTCGAACGATTTCGGCGGCGTTTTTTCCCAGGTGCAGAAGGACACTTCGGCCTATTACCTCCTTGGCTTCGTCAGCAACAACTGCGTCAAGGACGGCCGATACCGCCATCTGAAGGTCCAGGCAAACCGCGCCGACCTGAAGCTCGAATACCGCTCGGGGTATTACACCGACCGCGACTTCGAGCACTTGAACAAAGCCGACCGCGAGCAGCAACTCGAAGACGAACTGGCCGCCCAACTCTCCCAGGTGGACGTGCCGCTCTACGCCGGCACGGCGTATTTCCGCCAGGACGATTCGCACTATTATCTCGCCGTTTCCCTGGTCATCCCCGGCTCGCAAATCCCGTTTGTCACCGAAAAGGACAAAGACAACGCCACCATTGACATCATCGGCCAGGTACTCGAGAGCAACAAATTCCCCGTCGGCCACTTGCGCGACACGGTGAAGCTCGCCCTCGACAGCACGCAGCAAGTGCGCCGCAAAAACGTGCAATACAACACCGGCTTCGTCCTCGCTCCCGGCAGCTATCACCTGAAATTCGTCGTGCGCGAAAACCAGACCGGCCGCATGGGCGCGTTCGAAATGGACGTGCAGGTCCCCGACCTGCGCAAAGCGCCGCTCAAAATGAGTTCCGTGGTGCTCAGCAGCTTACGCACTCCGTCCGCCAACAAGAAAGGCGCTCCAAATCCTCTGGTGCGTGACCAGATGGAAACCGTTCCAAACATTACCCACGTCTTTACCGCCGACCAACACCTCTACTTGCAGTACGAAGTTTACGACGCCGCAAAGGGCAAGAACCCCGCCCCCGCAGCTACGCCCGTAGCTGCAAACGGCCAGGCCAACGCCGCCAAATCCGAAGCCCCCAAGCCTG